>Ga0153916_10001278_pt1 | contig 17874 bp, 7 predicted proteins | sample Opewatmetagenome_FD_109642 | JGI IMG/M metagenome (GOLD analysis project Ga0153916, IMG submission 109642) | Freshwater wetland microbial communities from Ohio, USA - Open water 3 Core 3 Depth 4 metaG | ecosystem: Environmental > Aquatic > Freshwater > Wetlands | place: USA: Ohio, Lake Erie, Old... | reverse complement strand
TTGATATTGCCACTGGGGCCCAACCCGAGGCTGCCCATGATGGCGCCGGCCAGGTCGCTCAAGATGTCGCCGATAAAGTTAGTTGTCAGCACGACGTCAAACTTCTCTGGCCGAAGTACAAATGAGGCGGAGGCATTGTCCACGTACATTTTTTCGTAAGCAACATCTGAATAGGATTGACGAACTTCTTCGATCACTCGGTCCCAGTAGGCCAGGCTGTGGATAAGCGTGTTCGACTTCGTCACGTTGGTGAGTTTCTTGCGTCTTTGCCGGGCAAGCTTGAAGGCATAATGTGCGACTCTTTCGATGCCCTTGCGGGTAAAGATGCTCGTATCGATGGCGATGCCATCGGCAGTTTCCGGCTGCAAGAAGCCGCCGACCTGCACAAATTCGCCCTCGGTGTTCTCGCGAATCACAACCAAGTCAATATCCTTTGAGGTTTTGTTGCGCAGAGGGCCTTGGACGCCCGGCAGAAGACGAGCCGGTCGATAGTTGACATATTGTTGGAAGCCCTTTCTGACAGCGAACGTAAAACATTTTGCCGGAAGGGTATCATCCACATCGGGCAGCCCCACGGCGCCAAAATAGATGGCATCGAACGGCTTCAAGATAGCTAAGCCGTCTGCGGGCATAAACAGACCATGTTCCTTGAAGTATCCCGCCCCCCAGGGAAAGAACTCGGTCGCCAGCTCGAAATCGTGATGCGTGGCTGCTTCGTCAAGAACCTTCAATCCCGCTGGGACTACTTCCTGTCCGATGCCATCACCGGGTATTACCGCAACTTTGTACGTCTTCACGTTTCGAGCCATACCTACCTCGTTTGCAAATAAATATTCAACAGTACTACCGCCAAAGTCAATAAAATCAAGAACACGAAGATAATGATAAACCGTATTCGAATAGCTCTGCGGGACAAATTCCTGACCGACGAGCGATGCGGGTCCATCAACATCCACGCGACAATAGCCAGGACATTCAAAGACGCAGCGAAAACAAAGAATGAATTTGCTGTGCCTCTTTCCGCGGCGAAGTAGGGGATTGTAATATTGTTGACGAAAAGCGGAAATATAATGGCACTAACAGCCGAGCCGATATTGCCCGCCATATTCATTGAGCCGGATACCGCGCCGGATTTGTCTCCGCCAATATCCATACAAAACGACCAACTGGGACTTAGAGTCATATCCACGCCAAAGATAGCAATGCTGAAGAAAAGTACAAACAGGTGCAGATTCTGCGTTTGTGTGGCTAGTATTAGGCCAATTGCACCAAGCAGAAAGCCTATAATTGCCGGAATACGCCGAGACCCTACGTGGTAGCCTTTCTTGTAAAGGTATGTTACCAAGGAGCCGCTTAGCCAGTTCGCTGTAGCTGCCACAAACATCGGCATCGCCGCGTAAAATTTTGCTCTGCCGCCCCAGGTCCCTTCCAGATAAGAAGGCAACCAGGTCAAGCAAACGAAGAAGGTGATATTGCTGGCAAAATATTGAAACATATTCAGCGACATATTCAGCGAGGTGAATGTCTCGGCCAAAGATAGCTTGGTGGATACGACGAAGTCGCTTTTTCGTCCCCGCTCAATATAGTCCAATTCGGCTTCACCAATCTTAGAATTATCCTTAGGGTTATCTCGAAACCACCATAGCCAGATGACCGCCCATACGATTCCCACCAGGCCGTTTGCCACAAACGTAAGGCGCCAGCCAATCAAGCTGATTAAAGCCGGCATGAGAAAGTAGGATACGCCCGCGCCTATTCGACTACCTGAGAAATTAATCCCCTGAGCGATGCCTCGTTCCTTGACCGGTAGCCAGCGATAAAAGGCACGGGTCGCTCCCGGAAACGCCCCCGCCTCACCGACGCCAAAAATAAACCGAAACACCAGCATCGACAACGCATTAAACGCGGTGCCGGTCAGCATCGTGAATGTGCTCCAAAACGATACGACTACCGTGAGTGCTTTTCTGGGACCAAACCGATCGGCAAACCAACCTGAGGGAACCTGAAACAGCGCGTAACCTACCGCAAAGACGCCAAAAATCCAGCCCATCATCTCATTTGAGATTCCAAGGTCCTCAATAATGCTGCTTTTCGCAGAAGCAATACAAACACGGTCCATATAAGTGTTGACCATGTGAAAGAAAAGGATAGTTATGAGAATATAACGCTGCCGACCCATAATACTTCAATAAAGAAGTCCGACACGTCGATACGCTTGTTGAATCCACCTTGGATACGCAGTAACGCACAACTGCCCAGAGGCCGATAGGAGCCTTTTCATACTGAACTCCTTCCGCTACAAGGATAAGATTTCTCGCTCAATAAACTGCCATGTCTCAAGATAATCTCCGCCCGAAATAAGCTTCTTGAATTTATCTCTATCGAGTCTACCTAAAAGATCCCAAAGCTTTTCTGTCACGCGGGCATTCATCTCGAATGTCCCCTTTATGTCCCAGCGCGTGGGAGAGGTGTCGGAGGTCAAGTAATCGTCATACTTGTACTCCTGAAGATAGTAAAGGAATTCAACATAGTCCAAAAAGTGTTTTGTCCCAACCATGTAGTCCCAATCCCAGCGGGCATCATTGTCGTTGATATGAATGTAGTAGGCAAAGCCGCTGTCAGCGACCATCGCGACTGCCTCTGCAGGGTTTTCGTTGGCGTACATGGAATGGCCAAAATCAATCGTTATTCCCATTTTGTCTATGCCTATATCATGGAGCAGACAAAGCGCCTTGGCCGCCGTACTTACAAAGCATCGTCCCCTGGTTTCACTGGGTTTGTATTCCACATAAAGCGGTATTTCCGTCAGATAGCTCCCAGCTTGGCCGAGTGACTCAACGAGGTGTTTCCACGCCTGTCCATAGTTTCTTTGGAAGTTGAATTCGTAGCCATCAGATAACGGACAGCAGGTCACCTTGTCGGCACCGACTTGGCGGGCAAAATCCTTGGCCCTCTTTATGAATTCCACGGCCTTGGAGCGGGCATCGGTACTGATAGAGGATAGTCCACCGTCCCTGAATTCAGGCTCAGCCTTAACGTTTACATTGATGGCCGCTATATGCAGATTATACTGAGCCAATAAGCTCTTGAGGTTATCAGCGTCATTGACCTCATACGGAAATACTACTTCCACCCCATCAATGCCGTGCATACTGGAAACCATCTCCAGACGCTGCTGCAGAGTCTTTTCTTCGTTGTACTCGTGGAACCTATCTTTGGTCTTGCTGAGAAAGCCGGTTATCACTCCTATCTTTACGGGAGAGTTCATAACTACCTGCCCTACTTTCTGCTAAAATCTGTGAACAATCATGTTAATGTTATATGATGGGTCAAACGAACACAATCATATTAGGTTTCATTTTCCTCGACATATATGGTGTGTTTCTTCTGATGACTGGCGTGATACGTACGTGTGGCCAGATCTGTTTGTCTTGTTCTATTGACTCCTTGTCGTCTGGTGGTAGTCTGCGTAAATCCTTGAATTTTCAAAGGTTATTGTTATGATGTATTACTGTTGGGCCACATAAATTTTTGTAGACGAGGACAAAGAAAAGACATGTTGTTCAGAAACGGCATTTCGAGCGTTTGGCTGGCATTGATGGTCTTCAGCGCTCTGACGAGACATGCCAATGCAGGATTACAGGGGGAGTACTACAATACTGAGAATCTCTCCAACCTAGCAACCATCCGAGTCGATGACACGATTGATTTCAGTGAGAGTGATTGGGGAGACTGCCCGCCGGGGACTGAAGTGATATGCGATGACGCCTACTCCGAGCGGTGGACAGGATATGTCCACATCGAAACGTCAGGAGACTGGACCTTCTACACATATAGCAATGATGGAGTGCGACTATGGGTCGACGAGAGCCAGATTATTAACCATTGGAATCAGCACACTGCCACCTGGGATAGTGGGACGGTCACGTTGGGCGTTGGCTGGTACCCCATCAAGCTGGAGCATTTTCAAAACGGGGGAACGGTGGTCATCCAGCTTCACTTCGAAGGGCCAGGCAAGAGCAGGGTGATAGTACCTTCTTCCCATACCAGCCCGACCAACCCTGGCTATCCAATTGCCAATGCCGGCCCAGATAGATACCTCATTTTGCCCGAGAATTCTACCAGTTTGAGTGGTTCTGGCACCGATAGCGACGGGACCATCGTCGCTTATCATTGGGACAAGCTAAGTGGTCCTCCTGCTACCATGAGTGGTGTAGATGCTGCAACCTTGGTGTTGAGCGACTTGGTCGAAGGATATTACCAATTCCGGTTGACCGTCACAGATAATGATGATATCGAGGATTCCGATGATTGCCTTGTCGTTGTGAGTTCTCCCGGCGGCGGAGCCACCGTGGAAGGAGAATTAAGAGTATGGCATAGAGTAACGATTACCTTTGACGGGCCGATGACCAGCGAAGCTGATACTCCTAATCCTTTTACCGATTACCGCTTGCAGGTGATTTTTACCAGCCCGGCAGGGCAGGTTTACAATGTCCCGGGCTTCTATGCTGCCGATGGTGATGCTGCCGAAACTAGTGCCACGGCAGGCAACAAATGGCGCGTCCATTTCGTCCCGGACCAGGAGGGACAGTGGGATTACGTCGCTTTTTTCCGGGCGGGGCCACTGGTGAATATCATTCTCGAGCAGGGTGCTGGCAGCAGCGCGGGATACTTCGATGGTGCTGCCGGTTCATTCACGGTTGGCCCTACCGATAAGAGCGGGGATGATTTCCGAGCCAAAGGCATGCTACGCTACGTAGGAAAGCATCACCTACAGTTTGCCGGAACCGGAGACTATTACCTCAAGGGCGGCGCGGACAGCCCAGAGAATTTCCTGGGTTACTTTGGGTTCGATGGCACCTACGATAATGGTGGGCTCTCGCCATCTACACCAGATGGCCTTCACCACTACGAACCTCATGTGATTGACTGGAGTCCCGGGGATCCAACCTGGCAAGGGGATAAAGGCAAGGGTATTATCGGCGCGATCAACTACCTTACCAGCCGGGGTGCAAACAGCATCTATTTCCTTACCTACAATGTAGACGGCGGCGACGGCATGGATAGCTGGATTTGGACTGACCACGATGAACGCTGGCGTATCGATGTATCCAAGCTGGCCCAATGGGAGATCGTCTTTTCGCACATGGATGCCAAAGGTGTCCAACTGCACGTGGTCACTTCGGAAGCGGAGAACTACGGCGGTCTGGGAGCCGGGTCCAGTGACATGCGCAAACTCTATTATCGCGAGCTCGTGGCGCGCTTTAGCCACCATCACGCTGCCATTTGGAATATCGGAGAAGAAAACGGCAATTCGGATGAGCAGCGCAAGGCCTTCGCCGCGTACATTCGGGCACTCGACCCCTATGACCATCCGATTACCGTTCACACCCGCTCCGGCCAAGCCAGCAGCTTTTACGATGGGATACTTGGAGATCCGCACTTTGAGGCAACATCGATTCAAGGCAGCGGCAGTAGTTACAATGCCTGGGCCATCGAGCTGCGCGAAAAGTCGGCGGGTGCTGGCCGGAAATGGGCCATCTATGGCGATGAGCAGGGCCCAGCCGTCAACAAGAGCATGAATAACCTCGATGCGCTGCGCAAGGGTGCTCTCTGGGGCAATCTGATGGGCGGCGGGGCAGGCGTTGAGTGGTATTTCGGCTATCAAGGAGATTTCGCTGATTGTGGTTCGGAAGACTGGCATGTGGCTGAACCGCTGTGGGATATGACTAAGGTTGCCTTGGATTTCTTCCAGAATTACTTGCCCTTCTGGGATATGGAACCTGACAATTCACTGACTTCGGCTACCAACGACTACTGTCTGGCAATCCCAGGAGAGATTTACGCCATCTATTTGCCCAATGGCGGGACAACCGATCTGTCGCTGTTGATGGGAACCTACAGTGTCAAATGGTATGACCCTCGTGCTGGTGGAGAGTTACAGGATGGTAGCGCCGCCGAGCTTACAGGACCCGGTAGTGTATCTGTCGGTCAGCCACCCAATGAAACCAACTCTGATTGGGTTGTCTTGATTGCTACCGAAACTACCAAGTCGTCTGCCGACCTTAATGACGATGGCTGTGTGGACTCAGCCGACTTGGCGATTATGGTCGCTGACTGGCTTCGATGTAACGATCCGGCTGACAGTCAATGTGAGAATGCTTTTGAAAATGAAAACCACATGGAGCTTGCTATGGCGACTGCACCATCGGCAACGCTCGTTCAGCCGATCACGAGGGTTGATGCCGGCGTAGACGGGTCGGCTCCGTATATGCTCCAGAGTATTACGGTGGATGCCGGCCAAGATATGGGTGCATTCCTGAGAAGCAATACACTGGAGTTTCAACTGGATGCCACTGTTACTGCCGATGGTAAGCCCGGAACGATAACGATTGAGTGGACGGTCCAGAGCCAGCTGGCTGGCTCGGAGGTTGTTTTCAATCCGTGCATTGGTCGTGAGCGAACAGTATCTGATGTCGAAGACCCCGTCGTGATCTTGGATGCGGTCGGGGCCTATGCGCTGCGACTCACGGCAAGTGATGGGATTTGCTCTGCCTATGACGAAATAACCTTGACTGTCGCGGAGGCTTCCTGTCAGTATGTCAGGGACCACGGTATGCTCTTTGAGACAGACCTGACGGGGCCGACCGGTATTGCGGATTGCAGGGTTGATTTTCACGACTTCGCGTTGCTGGCTGATTATTGGCTCCACTGTGATGAGCCTATCGATGGCGAGCCCGAAAACGCCCCCCGATAATTAGTGGAGATTATCAAAAAATTCATGTTTTCTTGGCAAGAAAGGCTGTCGGCAGGTCTCTTTCGTCAATCTTGTCTCTGATTTCATTCCAAGGGAATTTGCCACCTACGCAGACATCTGGCTCCAGTTAACCCCGCAAGGATGCCGGGGCTGTCGTCTCTTGCAAGTTATTCAACAACAATAACTTATGGAAACGGACTTGACACTGTAGGCTTCGGGGCGGCTCCAACGGTCAAGGGCGTTGCGGTAATCCTTTTTGAGAAATCACTAGTTGATCGCTGATACGCTCTAATGAGAATTGGCAGTTTTTGGGGAATATCTGAGAATTTTCTTGACAAGTTGGGCAAAATACGCAAAATAGAGCATATAGTTGAAGCTGATCAACAAGTGATAGCTTGCTCAGAGGCTATTTTGTGCAAACCCTGAGTTCGTGTAAATAGTGTTCTTTACTTTTGAGAAGAGAGGAGTAACTGATGAGAAGACACTTCTTGGTAACATTCCCCATGATAGTGCTGCTTTCAATTTTGTTGTGCAGCGCTGTTCAGGCCGACTTACTCACCGGATTGCCGGATGTTACCGTGGTTGATGATGCTATCGTCAGTCTTCGCTATGCGGGGACCGAGTATGTTGTCGCCAATGGGGATCTGACACTGGGTACGACGACGCGGTGGTATATCGCCGCTGGGGGTGTTGCAACGTTATGGGCGGAAGGCGATCCGGCTCCGGCAGCGACGGTGAGCGGAACATCGGACCCCAAGACGGGCGATGTGGGCTCGCACGCCGACAACTTTCTGCTCAGGTTGGGTGGAGTCACTAACATATCATCGCTCGACGGGATTGACTTCCAGCAGACGATTTTTCCCATCCCGGTGGATACCATCTTCGTGTTCGAGCGAGGCGGTAATGACAGCGGTACTGTTCAGGCCATCTTGGTGGACGATTCGCTGGGAACGGCGCTGACACTCACCAAAAGCGCTGACCCTTATGCCAACACGGGAGTCAACGTGGGTGGTCAGAATGCCTTCGGGTATGTTTTAACAACGGACGTGCCGGTTAAGGGCATGCGAATCACGGTGTCGGGACACGATGCGCTTAGTATTTCGGCGATCCCGGAGCCGGCCACAATCGCCTTGCTCGGCCTCGGCGGTCTGACGCTCCTGAGACGTCGCCGGTCCTGACGTGCGTTCGGCGGCGCGACGACGGAATTATTTGGATTCAAGCGGCCATTGCGACCATAGTCTGCAACCACTTTTCATGCGCCAAGAACCTGCGCAATTCTAAAGCAGGAATTTTATGTCGGATGAATACTCGCCTTTGGGGGATTGCTTTGAGTGCCCTTGAACGTTGTAATATTGTTGTGAACGTATAGTTGATCTGTTTCGTGGTCCATAGGATAGCAGGTGGTCTATGTCGCACAGGGAGTCTGCCGGAGCGTTTACGCTCATAGAGCTGTTGGTGGTTATATCAATTATCGCACTGTTGATGGCTATCCTGCTGCCTGCATTAGGCAGGGCCAAAGAGCAAGCCAAGGCAACGCGGTGTCTGAGCAATCTGAAGCAGATCGGCCTGGCAATGCACGCATATGCAAGTGATTACGATTATTTATTGCCACGGGCTGAGTTACGTCCGGGTATTGCAATATATACCGGCATAGATATGAGATGGCCTGTCCTGTTTATGCCTTATGTAGGTGGATTATCCGACAAGTTCGAAAAGTATTTTGAAGTCAAGATATATGATTGTCCGAGCTACCCAATTAAAGAACAAACGGTCGATTACTGCAGTAACGCCTTTGACTTAAAGGGGACGTTGAGGGAGTGTTTCGGCTTTACCAAAATGGACGACTTTCCCCGCCATACGACCACGATTTATCTGGCCGACTATGAATATATTCCAGACGCGGCTCAAATTAAAATCATCCTAAAGGACGATCCGCCGGATACCATGAAAGTTAAAATGCAGTCGCTGGACGTCTGGCACCCGAGTCATCTGCCGTCGGCCCCGGACAGTACGCGGCGAGTGGCACGCGATCGTCATAGGAAATGGCTTAACTGCCTGTTTATTGATGGGCATTCTGAAAAGAAGGCTTCTTTAGAAGTTACTCCATGGGATTATGGCCTGCCTTCAAGCGCATTACCATAGCTGAGGCAAGGCCGGTATTATTTAGGGCATGAGTATTTCAAGTTTGCGAAGGAGGAATATCATGTGTAGAAAATTAGTCTGTTCGATCTTTTGTGTGCTGGCGCTTTTGACTGCGTCTGCTTATGCCGACCTGGTACATCACTGGAAATTCGATGGTAATACCAATGACTCCGTGGGCACATGGCATGGCACCGGCGGCATCGGGTTTGCGCCCGGAATAATCGGGCAGGCAGCAACCTTTGACGGGACTGCTGCCAGTGATATTACCTTCACCTTTAACACAACCGGCTTAAAGAATATTACGGTTGCGTTCTGGATGAAGCTCGCCCCCACTTGGGTCCCCACTAGAGCTGGGCTGGGCCGAATCATGGGAAGTGCAGACAATTTTGAAGTTGTTCTGGGTACGTCCGCAGGTGGCGACGGACTAATAGCGAATAACTTCTATATGGGCGGAGGCAACTATCCGACCAGTACCACAGTTCCTACTCCCGATACCTGGTATCACGTGGCGTTGACGTCTTCCCTGTCGACGGCAGGCGGAACTGGACGGGGAGAAGTCTGGATCAATGGAGTCCTGGAAGCCTTTTCTGACACCGAGGCCGGCGAGGATTGGGTAAGCGGTACTTTTGCATTCGGCCAACGACCCGGTGCTGGTGGTTACCGTTTTCCGGGTTTGCTGGACGATGTCCGGATATACAACGAGGTTCTATCGCAGGAAGAGATAAAGAGCGTTATGGAAGGTGTTCCGACTAAGGCTCACGAGCCATCTCCCGCAGATGGAGCAAGGGGAGTCCCTCTGAATCCGGTGCTGAGCTGGAAAACCGGTGTGGATCCGGCGGATCCCAATGTTCCCAATCCGGCAATTACAGGACATAACCTGTGGCTGAGCATTGCGTATGACCCGATGAATCCGCCGGCTGCTCCAGACTGGAAGGATCCACGTGTTCAGATAATTCAAATCCCCGCCGATACGAATCCGGCAGACGGAAAGGTGGACCCAATGGCATCCTATAGCCCGGCGGCATTGCAGAGGGACGCTTTGTACTTCTGGATCGTGGACGAAAGTCTCGGTGCGGCCCATCCACGTGATTGGGACAATATCATACAAGGTTCCGAGTGGTCTTTCGAAACCCTTACGTCGGGACCGGAGGTCAACGCCGGAAGCAGTATCGTGACCTGGCTCGAAGAAGGCATAACAACCGTTGGCTTGAACGGAACGGTTACGGATGCGACAGGTGATGTGACTACAATTCTGTGGTCCGTGGTTGCGTCGCCCTTTGGCTCTACCGTCAATATTGCGAACAAGTCGATTGCAGCGACCACAACCACTCTCAACAAGACGGGTCGGTACGTGCTGGAGCTATACGCGAAAGATGCGGCCCAGAACGAAGACTCTGACCTGATGGAAATCAACGTGTATGTCAACAGTTGCGAAGCAGCCAAGAATAATCCTAAGGGCTATACCGCTCTACCGTATGATTTCAATAACGATTGTCGAGTGGACTTCATAGACTTTGCGATGTTTGCGGCCGCATGGCTGCAGGATGGATCTCTGACGCAAGATGTGCTCTACGATCCAGGCACAGTTTTCTTACCACCGGTCGTACAGTTCACAAATCCTTTGAATTCAAGTACTGTTTCGGGTCAGGTGACTATCAATGCGATAGCTTATGACCCGGCCGTGGGCACGTCTGACGGCGACGGCATGGAGGGCCCCGGTTCTGTGTTCTTTGAGGTGATTAGCAGCTTGGGCACGGTCCTGGCCACACAAAACGAGAACACTGCGACGTTCGATATGACCTGGAATACGGCCAATACCGATCCAGCGGCTGGACCGGTCTTTCCCAATGGCGTGTATACCATTCGGGTGACGGCGACATCCGACGCCGGTTACCAGACGATAGTAGAAATCTCCATCACGGTCAACAATCTGTAACAAAGGCGCTATAGGCGAGCTTGTCTGCTCGTGACAAGAACTCTTAGGATATCGGCGTTGGAGCCGGCCAGAGCTACTACTGGCGAATCGATGAGGTAAATACCGATGTACTATCAGCATGGGTAGAATCTGGAGCTTTACCATAGCTGAGGCCAGGCCAGTATTATTTACGGCATAATTAATTCCAGTTTGTGAAGGAGGAATATCATGTGTAGAAAATTAGTTTGTTCGGTCTTTTGTGTGCTGGCGCTTGTGACTGCGTCTGCCTATGCCGACAGACTCATTGGGTTGGCGGATGTTACCGTGGTTGGCGACGCGATCGTCAGCCTTCGTTATGAGGGTGTCGAGTACGTTGTCGCCAATGGGGATCTGGTGCTGGGTACAACGACGCGGTGGTATATCCCCGCTGGAGGTGTTGCAACGTTATGGGTGGAAGGGGATCCGGCTCCGGCGGCGACGGTGGCGGGAACGTCGGACCCCAAGGTGGGCGACGTGGGCTCGAAAGCCGACAACTTCCTGTTCAGACTGGGCGGGAGCAATAACATATCGTCGGTCGACGGGATCGACTTCCAGGAGACGATTTTTGCGTTCTTGGCGGATACTTTTTTCCTGTTCGAGCGAGGCGGCAACGACACGGGTACGTGGCAGGCGATTCTTGCGGACGGTTCGCTGGGACAGCCGGTTGCGTTCAGCGCCGCCAGTGTGTATGCCAACACGGGAGTTGACGTGGGTGGTCAGAATGCCTTCGGTGTGGTTTTCAAGACGGACGTGCCGGTACAGGGTGTGCGAATCACGGCGTCGGGACACGATACGCTTAGTATTTCGACGCCGATCGTGAGGAAATCGGCTTATAACCCAAGTCCGCAGGATTTGGCTACAGATGTGCCGATACCAGTGATACTTACGTGGACGGCGAGCAAAACGGCGGTCTTTCACAATGTGTACCTGGGTACCAATCCGACGCTCGGTCCAGATGAGTTGGTCAGCCCACCTAATTCCACACAAACGATGTATTGGCACATTCCTGGCTATAATCCAGGTACGACTTACTACTGGCGGATCGATGAGGTGGAGATTGACGGTGTTACGGTACACACAGGTAACGTTTGGAGCTTCACTACCGCGTCGGTAAACGCCCATAATCCTGACCCGCCTGATGGTGCCACATTTGTGAGCACCGAGGCAGACCTTAGCTGGCAGGCGGGTATCGCTGCTATTACACACGATGTGTATTTCGGCACCAATGAAGCTGCCGTGGCTGCCGGCACCGGCGGCACGTCCAAAGGCAATCAGCAACCTAAGACTTTTGACCCCGGAGCGCTGGCTAAGGGCACCACTTACTACTGGCGGATCGATGAGGTTGAGGCCGACAAGACTACCAAGCATACAGGTGACCTCTGGAGTTTCTCCACAATGCCCGAAATAATCGTTACTGATCCCGATCTTATCGGCTGGTGGAAGCTTGATGAGGGTTCGGGCACTACTGCCGTTGATTGGTCCGGCCATGACCTTCATGGCACCCTTACGAATGGCCCACAGTGGGTAGATGGATATCATGGCGGCGCCCTTGAGTTCGACGGAATAGACGATGGTGTCGAGTTTGCAAACTTCGTTCCACCGCTTCAAGGCACAATCACGTTCTGGATAAATCCGGCCTCGGTAGGGCCGAGAGGAAGAATCTTTGGTGGGGCCGACGAGTTTGAGGCTTACGTCCAAAACGGTCTGTTTCACAATCAGTTATTTGCTGCCGGGGACGCGCCCAACTATCTTATAAGCAATGCTACGATTCAGACCGACACATGGACGCATGTCGCGTTGACATATGACGGTACATCTCATCGGCTGCAGACCTATTTGAACGGAACTCTTGACGGTGAGAATTCCACAGCCGACGATGTATGGAATGGGGGGGCATTCGCGTTTGCCCACCGAGCAGGCGGAAACCAGGAGTACTATTACGGCCTCTTGGATGACTTCCGTATCTACAAAAAGGTTCTGACGCAGGAACAGATCAAAGAGACTATGCGAGGCGATCTCAAACTCGCCTGGAATCCCAAACCAACGGATAAGTCAACAACTGATGTGGAAAAGGCGGTGCCCGTTACCTGGTCACCGGGTGACATGGCCGCTCAGCATGATGTCTACTTCGGCACTGACCGGTTAGCGGTGGCAGGTGCCGACACGACCACTGCCAATATATACCGACTCCGACAGAATGTTACTAGCTACACTCCGCCCGAGGGGCTTCAGTGGGGCCAGACTTACTACTGGCGGATCGATGAGTATAATACCGACGGCACTTTAAGCGCCGGCGGAGTCTGGAGCTTTACGGTAGCCAACTATCTCATCGTGGATGATTTTGAGGACTACACAGACGATGTCGGCAGTAGAATCTTTCAGACCTGGAAGGACGGATTGGGATTCACCGAACCGCCGCCCGGCTATCTCGGCAACGGCACCGGCTCTACCGTGGGTAATGCTCAGCCTCCCTATGCCGAGCAAACCATCTTTCATACCGGTAGCCAGTCGATGCCATTGAATTACGACAATACTGGACCAGGTACCAAAAAGCCTTACTCAGAGACCCAGCGTGAGTGGACCTCACCGCAGGATTGGACCAGGTACAACGTTAAGGCATTGACGCTATACTTCTATGGCGCTGCTGCCAATGCTGCTGAACAGCTCTATGTGGCGGTGGAAGACAGTGCCGGCAGGATTAAGGTTGTTTCCCATGACAACCCTGATGCGGCACTGTTGAGCAGTTGGCAGGAGTGGCCCATTGAGCTAACACAATTCAGCGCCGACCCAGTCGGGGTGAACCTCAAGGCTATCAAGAGAATGTATATTGGCCTGGGCAACCGGACTAGTCCGAAGCTTGGCGGCACGGGCACGATATACATTGATGATATCCGGTTGTATCGAAGCAGATGTGTTCCTTCGAAGGCAAAGCCTGCGGCCAGTTTCAATGATGATTGTATAGTCGATAATTTAGACCTCCAGATGATGGCAGAAGACTGGCTCGTTAGAGATGTTCCGGAAGCTGCTTGGAATGGCGCCTTCTCCAGCCAGGATATTGGTGCGGGTACTGCTGCCGGTAGCTTCAGCTTCGACGGCAATGTCTATACCATCACAGCCGATGGCAATGATATCTGGGGTACGGCTGATGCGTTCCGTTACGCGTATAAGCAGGTAAGCGGTGATTTCCAGATGACCGTACGGGTGACCGGTCTTGATCCGGTAGACGTATGGTCCAAGGCCGGTGTAATGGTACGCCAGTCGCTGGATCCTGGTTCTGCCAATGCGATGATAGCTACATCTGGCACTAGTGGCGGTGGTGCGACCTTCCAGTGGCGGCCGACGCAGGGCGCATCTTCAAGTTCACAACGTCTTTTGGAGAGCGCCTATGCAGTGACAGAGCCTGCTTGTATTCGCTTGGTGCGTCAGGGTAGTACTATAAGTGGCTATGTCTTCGTAGATAGCAGATGGCAACTGGAAGGCCAGACGACGGCGGTTGTTCTGACTGGCCCAGTCTATATTGGCCTGGCGGTGACATCGCATGTGGACGGCACATTGACCACGGCAACATTTGACCGGGCGTGTGTATTCTCTGTAGCTGATCTGCGTGTGGATGGCATTGTGGACTTCAAAGACTACGCGGTTTTAGTTGATGCTTGGCTTGACGAGCTTCTGTGGCCGTAGCCGTAGATTGGATTCCCGCTTCCCGCTTTTGCGGGGACATATTTACACCTGCCCCCGCTCCTGCCTTCCGACAGGAAGACGCGGGGGTAAAGTCGTGTCTGCCCCTGCTTTCGCAGGGGCAAACTTGTCCGCGCAGAAACGGGGAGCAGGCCAAGGGCGTCAGAGACCGGTGAAAGACGGGTGTAAAAAAGTCGCTCTCATTATTATCGCGATTACAGCACTGACGGCCGGTAATGCCGCAGCGATTTGTCCAGTCGGCGACCTTGACGGTAACTGCGAGGTCGGCTTCGGAGATGTTGTGCTGTTCAGCGAGCAGTGGCTGGCTTCGACAGCAGGATCGGCCGATCTGACGGGTGATGAGGAGGTAGATATATCCGATCTGGGCATTCTGGCGGGCAACTGGAGACAGGTCAATCTGCCTCTGGTCATCAACGAGGTCATGGCCTCGAACACCAAAACGGTCAAGGACCCGCAGGGCGAGTACGACGACTGGATCGAACTTTTCAACGCCGGCGACTATGCAATCGATGTTGGCGGTATGTACCTGACGGATGGGCCCAACAATCCCACGAAGTGGATGATTCCCGGTGACAGGCCCGGGACTATAACCATTGCCGCCCGGTGCTTTCTGCAGATCTGGGTTGACGACGACGAGCAGGACTCCGGCCTGCATGCGAGTTTCAGTCTGGACGCCGACGATGACGATATCCTGCTGTTCGACCGTGACGGCCGGACTCTCATCGACGGGTTCAGCTTCACTGATCAGCGTGCCGACATCTCCTATGGCCGCTATCCCGACGGGGACCGGAACCTGCGGTACATGGCGTTTTCGACGCCGAAAGCGGCCAACAACGGAGCCTACACCGGCAACGTCGCAGATACGAAATTCAGCCGAGATCGCGGTTTCTATGATGCGCCTTTCTGGCTTACCATCTCGACCACCACTGAAGGGGCCGAAATTCGCTACACAACCGACGGCACAACTCCGAATCCCACAAACGGCCTGACCTACACTGGGGCCATCCCAATCAGCACAACAACCTGCATTCGCGCCATCGCATATAAACCGGGCTGGCTCCAAACAAATGTGGACACGCACACCTACATCTTTGCCAACGACGTAATCCGACAGCCTGCCAACATCCCCGGATATCCGAATCCTTGGACCTGGCTTGGCAGTAACAAGTACGCATATCACGACTATGGGATGGATCCCGTTGTCGTCAACGATCCGGCATATAGCTCGATGATCGTCGATTCGCTCAAAGCCATCCCCACAATGTCCCTGGTTACTGGCCGAGCCGCCATGGACACCTACTACTGGGGCTCCGGTGAGAGCCCGGCATCGATCGAGCTTATCTATCCAGATGACCCGGACAACAGTATCCAGGCCGATTGCGGCGTTGAGCCTCACAGTCATAACCGCCTGAAGCGCTCTTTGAGACTGAACTTCAGGGCCGCTTACGGGGATTCGAAATTCAAATCTGATATCTTCGAAAGGGCGCCGGCCAGCGGTGATTCGGCCCGCAAGTCGATCAACAAGATCATCCTTCGCGGCGGCAACAACAGATCTTGGGCTAGGATATGGAATCCCGACAAGACGACTTACACCATGGACCAATGGTTCCGCGATACGCAGATCGCTATGTCCGGCGTGGGATCGCACGGCACCTTCGTGCATCTTTACATCAACGGCATCTACTGGGGCCTTTATAACCCTGTCGAACGTCCCGACGCTGCGTTCGCCGCGCTGTATCTGGGCGGCGACGACGAGGACTACTATTCGGTGAGCCACGACGGCTCACACGGCGGCAGTACGACTCGCTACAACTACCTCAAGAACACGCTGATCAACAAGGATATGTCGGATCCGAAGAACTATGCCGAGATGCAGGAGTATCTCAACGTCGAATCATACATCGACTATGTGATGCTGTCCTGGTTTGGCGGCGTGGGGGACTGGCCGGGCAACAATTGGTGGGGCGCCAACCGCAATGACCCACCGGAGCCATTCGAGTACTTCCTCTGGGATGCCGAGTGGTCATGGCAGACTACACGTGGGCACAACAACGGTTGGGTGGCCCCGGGCTTCCGCCGCAATGACAGCGGCGGCCCTACGATCGCTGCAATCTGGCACAGTCTCAGAGCAAACGGTGACTTCATGATGCTCTTCGCCGACCGCGCCTATAGGCATCTGTTCAAAGACGGCGTCCTGACCGACCGGAACTGCATAGACCGCTACCTCACACTCAACAACTTCATTCGCGACGCCATCGTAGCTGAATCAGCCCGCTGGGGCGATTCGCTGATAACCGTGGGCTATCCGAGGAGAACGAGAAATGTCGACTGGCTCGCCGCCGAGGCCGAGACTATCGGACCGGGTTTCATGGCCGACAACGTCGCCAAATTCGTAGATTCTCTGCGAAATGAGGGCTATTACCCCAACATCGATCCGCCCGTCTTCAATATCCGGGGCGGTCCCGTCGCCTCTGACTTCCAAATGACACTGTCTAATCCGAACTCGTCGGGCATCGTCTACTATACTCTCGACGGCTCCGATCCGCGTGTTTCTTCACCGCCCAGCAGCCTTATGCTGGTCCGAGAGAGCAGTACGAAGAATGTTCTCGTGCCGAGCGGTCCGGTGGATGAAAACTGGAGAGGTGGTGGGGAGTTTGACGATTCGAGCTGGACCGAATCATCGGGAAGCCCCGGCGGAGTCGGATATGAGGCTGGCAGCGGGTATGAGAGTCTAATCAGCCTCGACCTCGAGTCGCTGATGTACAACAAGCACAGCACCTGCTATATCCGAATACCGTTCGCGCTGGATGTCGATCCCGCTTCCTATGACTCGCTGGTGCTTAAGATTCGCTATGATGACGCGTTTGCGGCTTGGCTCAACGGTGATGAAATCGAGCGGGAGAACTTCACGGGGATTCCCAACTGGGATTCCGATGGGACCAGCAGCCATTCCGACTCAGAGGCCATCAACTTTATGAGTTTTGATGTCACAGAGCATATGGATTCGCTCAGACGGGTCGACAACATTCTGGCAATCCAGGGCATGAACAACGGCAGTGACAGTTCGGACCTGCTGATCTCGGTCGAACTGGAGCTTCACAGAGGTGGCACGGCCGGCGGCGCCGTCTCATCGCAGGTGGTCGAGTATGCCGGACCAGTGACTCTCGGTCGCAGCCGGCACGTCAAAACGCGAGTGTTCAAGGCCGGCCAGTGGAGCGCGCTCAACGAGGCGAGATTCTCCGTTGGACCTGTGGCCGAGAGTCTTCGCATCACTGAGATCATGTACCACCCGCAGGATACGGGCAACCCCGGTGATCCCAAT
>Ga0153916_10001277_pt1 | contig 17874 bp, 14 predicted proteins | sample Opewatmetagenome_FD_109642 | JGI IMG/M metagenome (GOLD analysis project Ga0153916, IMG submission 109642) | Freshwater wetland microbial communities from Ohio, USA - Open water 3 Core 3 Depth 4 metaG | ecosystem: Environmental > Aquatic > Freshwater > Wetlands | place: USA: Ohio, Lake Erie... | reverse complement strand
TGCTGGCCCAGCTCCGGCCGGGCACCCGGATCGTTTCCCACAACTATGCCATGGACACCTGGAAACCGGATGACTCGACCATCGTCATGGTCAATGAGACAGCGCATAATGTATTCCTCTGGATCGTACCAGCTAATGTATCCGGGACTTGGGAGGGCACCTGGACCGATGGCAGTGGGAAGGGGGCTTTCGGGCTGGAGCTCGAACAACACTTCCAATGGCCGACCGGGATGATCAAGATGGCCGGGTTAGAAATACCCCTGAGCGACCTCAGCCTCGTCGGAAGCCGGTTTCAATTCACGTCCGAAATCGATGCGGCCTCCGAGGGTTCAAAACTGGCCTTTACGGGACGCGTGACCGGAAACGAGATGCAAGGAACTATCGAAGTCAAGCGGTCGGACGGCCGGACCAGCCAGCGGTCCTGGAAGGCTAAGCGCGACCCGCTGACCATAAAGCCGCTCGACCAAGAGAAATGACGGGCCAGCCCCTGACAAAAACAAGGATCCAGTACGGGCGCCTTTTTTGCCTGGCGCTCTTTGCTTTTTGGGGTGCCGGCGGAGCCGTTGTGGAGGCGGCGCCCAAGGATTATTATTTCCCCGAAGTCAAGATCTCGGTCAGTCTAGAGCGCGACGGTTCCTTTGTCGTAGACGAGTACCGGACCTTTGATTTCGAGGGGAGTTTTTCAGCGGCTTGGTACACTCTCCCTCTTTCCGTCGAAAGAAAGGGCTATCGTTATGACATCGCCCTCGAGGAGTTCGAGGTCCGGGACGAGAAAGCCCAGGAACTGCCGCTTGATATCTCAACTTCGGGCGGCGTCTATAAAGCCGAGTGGTCTTTTCGGGCGGCCGATGAGCAGCGGACATTCCATATACACTATCGCATCCGGAATGGCGTCCTCAGTTACCCGGACGTCTCCGAGCTCTACTGGCAGATGATCGGCGTAGGATGGGATCGGCCGACCCGCTCTGTCACGGTCACGGTGACCTTGCCGGCGGAGGCGCCCAGCAAAGAGGACATCCTTGTCTACGGACATGGACCGCTCTCCGGCTGGGCGGAGATCGTCGATGCCCGGACGGCCCGGTTCACCGCGACCGACCTTCCAGCCGGTCAGCATCTCGAGGTCCGGATGGCCTGGCCGGCGGGGATGGTGGACGGCGTCCCTTCATCCCGCTATGCCCGCGATTCTATCCAGAGGGAAGAGGCTGGTTTTGTACGAGAGACCATCGACCGGGCTCGAGAACAACAGGAGCGGTCAGGGCGACAGAAGAAAGCGTTTTTGATCGGCGCTTCAATCTGGGCGGTCTGGCTGGTCCTCGGGTCGCTCATCTGGTTCTTGATCTACCATCATTACTGGAAAAGGATCGGCAAGGACTATCGCTTTCCCGACGTCCCGGAGTATTACCGGGAGCTGCCCTCAGAGCTCCGTCCGGCCTTGGTCGAGGTCCTTCTCCATGAGGGGGGGCAGATCACGCCAAGGTCATTCACCGCCACGCTCTTCGACTTGGCCCGGCGCGGCTTCCTCGAGTTCGAGGACAGGAAGGTTGAAAAACATGGACTCTTGGGGAGCAAGGAGAAGCTGGAAACAACGGTTACCCTGAAAAAGGGTTATGCCGCAGACCAAGAGCTCCTGCCTTATGAAAAGGATCTGTTGGGTCTGTTGTTCAATACGATCATCGGCCCCGGCCCTGAGCCGGGAACGAAGCTTGACCTGGACGAGCTAAAGAGCTATTTGAAAAAAAACGCGCGTGAGTTTCAGACCTGGTACCAGGCCTGGGCGAAGAAAGTCCGAGAGGAAGCGGCCAAGCTTCAATTCATAGAACCCCAAAGCCTTAAGGCCCGCAATATTTTCCTGGCCGTAACGCTGCCGCTGGGTATTTTGACGCTCAACCCCATTCTGGTCCTTTTGGCCGGCGTTTTTTGTCCCAAGATCAAGCGGCGGACCATGCCTTGGGCGAGAGAGAATGAGCTCTGGAAGGGGCTGGACCGTTTCCTGGATGATTTCTCCAGTTTCGAAGAGGTGCCGCCCGAAGCCTACAAACTCTGGGAGCACTACCTAGTTTTCGGAATTATTTTCGGCAACGCCAAGAAGATCCTTAAGATGTTGCCTTTCATCCTCAAGGATGAACGGTCGGCGGCGCCGGTCTGGTATTACGGCTTTGACCGCTCGGCCTTTGCCGGAATGGGACAGATCTCCGGTATGGTCCAGAATATCGCAAACATGGCGACCTCGATCCAGCAAGCCAGCACCTCGGCCGCGCACTATTCCTCCGGAGGGGGAGGGGGGTTCAGCGGCGGGGGCGGAGGAGGAGGCGGGGGGAGCGGCGGAGGAGCCCGCTAGTTTTTTTCTTCCTTCATCCAGCCGCGGATGGTCTCCGGATCATCCAGCAGCGGCGAATCCCGGAGCGCCTTCCAGTTGAATTTCTCGTCAAGCGGGTCGAGCGCTTTTTGGGGGTCGAAGATCCGGGGGTCGGCCGGCAAGGCGGAATAGGGAGCGAAATCCGGCTGGTCTGAGAACATGTCCGCCAGGTCGTTCGCCCCGCCGTCATACTGGTTGAGGTAGGGGAGCCCGAGGATATGCCAGGCCGTCTTGGTGATGCTCCCGAAGCTGGTATGGATGTGGCTGACCTGGCCCTTCTTGGCCCATGGTGAAATAACCATCAGCAAGCTGCGATGGGCGTCGACGTGGTCGACTCCATTTTGAGGGTCATCCTCGGTCACAATAATGACCATTTCCTTCCAGAAGGGCGTTCGCGACAGAAATTCGACCAATCGACCCAGGGCCAGGTCATTGTCGGCCATATAGCTCTGCCGAAATGGATAGCCGTCCTCGGGCCGTTCCCCGGCCCCATGGTCATTGGGCAGGTAGACCGTGACGAAAGAAGGGAACTTCCGGCCCTTGCCCGCCCATCGGTCCGTATACTCCTTGATGAACATGTCGACCCGGAATTGGTCGGGGATGCTGGTGTTGTAGGTGGCGAAGAGCTCCGATGTATGCACCGCCAGTTCCGCCGGGGTAGGATAGTTGATGACGTTGGTGGTCCCGGTGTACTTGAAGCGTTTGTCGTCCTCGATCGGGGTAGCGAACTGGATGCTCAAGCCGAAATTGAAGTAGTCGACGCCGTGGCGGGCGAAGTGATCCCAGATGGAGCCGGCCTCGTTGTAGTCCTCAGGGTAAATCGCCCCTGAAGCGCCGACAAAGGCCAACTCGCCGGGCGCGGCGGAGCCGAATCTCATGTCCCGGCCGCCGCCGTAGCTTTCCGCCACATTGACCTCTACCCATTCATTGGGATAGACCCCGACCAGCCAGCGGTGGCCATCGGCCGAGACATCGCTGTCACAATAAAAATTGTCGGAGATGGAATAGCGTCGGGCGAGGGCCAGGTGGTTGGGCATGACCGTCGCCTTCTCTACCTTGCGGCTTCCGTCCTTGTTTGAGAAAGTGACGGCGGACCCGTAGCGGGCCAGGGAGGCGGCGCCGTCGACTCCGGCCACCTGACCGAAGATTTCATCGAAGGTGCGGTTTTCCTTAACCACAAAAACAACATGCTGGAGAGGCGAGCCCCCTCCTTCCGGATAAGGCGGAATCGGGTTGCCCTTTCTCAAGGCGAGTTTGTCCCGGTCAGGCCTTTCAAACCGGAAATTGTTGGCGATGACCTGGGCCGTTTCTTTGGCCAGGTCGTCGTCTTCTGGGAGAGGGATGATGGAAACAGTCCCTTTCATCAGGTTGCCGATGTACGTGCCTTCCGGTCCGGCCGAGAAATCCGGGCCGCCATTTGGGCCGCTGCCGAAACCCTTGGCGTTGCCGACGATAAGGGATCCACCGTCCCGGCTGACCGCTAGCTTTGAGGGGAACCAGCCCGTTGGGATATGGCCCAGGACCTTTCCGTCCCTCGTGTCGATCACAGCGACGGCGTTGATCCCCGCCTCGGCCACAAAGAGCCTTCGTTGGTCGGCGGAAAGCGCCAAGCCGAAAGGTATGATCCCGCGCAGGTTCTTGAGTCTTTTGTCAAGAGTCAGGCGGATCGTTTGGACAACGGCATCTTTCCCCGGGTCGATAACCGAAATCGTGTCGTTATTCCCGTTGCTGACAAAAACCCTGGTGTCCGCTGCGGCCACTGAGTTCGGGCTGGAGCCGCCGACGGCCGGGATCCCTTCGACCACTTCACCGACCAGCAGACCGGTCTTAGTCCTGGCCGTTACCCGAGGATTGGCCGGGTCTGATACATCGACTTCCCAGACTGAGAAAGACTCGGGGACATTGGGGTCGCCCAGGCCGGGCACCTTGTATCCCTCTCTCTCCGCTCCCTCTCTCGCTTCCTTGGACTCGAAGGCAAAGGGTGGATGGAGAAGACCCTGGCGGTCGGGATTCTCGAGATCGACGCCCTCGATGCGGCTGTATTCAAACATACCCACATTAGCGGCAAAGACACGCGTCCCATCCGGCGAGAGAGCCAGTCCAAAGGGATACCGGCCCAGTTGGACGCTGGACAGGAGGCGGCGGTCCTCGGTGCTGGCGATGAGAAGCCGAAAGTTGGCCTGGTCAAGCGCGTAGAGCAATCGGCCGTCCCGGCTGAGCGCGATGTCGCCGATATAGCTGTCCGCATAAGACCGGCCAGCCAGCGGACCATTCGCTTCGATCTCAGACGCCCGGGCGTCCCCGGCGAGGTCGATGACCACGACTTTCCCCTCCTGTCCTCCGCCTACATAAAGAGTGGAGTTATCCGGGGATACGGCCAAGCCCATGTACACGGAGGCTAACACCCCCTCATCCGTGTCGAATCCTTTCGGGATTTGACGGACGGCCGGGTTATCGCTCATGACATCGGTAATGACGGACACCGAGAACGGTCGGACCCCGCAGTTGGCGGTAACGGCCATTGACCCGTCCGGGCTCAACACCAAGCCGTAGGGATGGGGGGCGACTTCGACCTGGCGTCCTCGCGGAGTGATGGCCCGGCCGTTGGGGATTATTGTCTGCCCCTCCCGATCGATCTTCGTTTGTTCGAGCCACGCCGGCGGGGTGATGATCCAGACTCCGTCCTGACCTTTCTGCCGGCAGCCGGCCAGCCAAAAAACGACAAGGAGGGTTGAGCCGATCAGGCCGGCGTATCGCAACTTCATTTCCGGTCGCTTCATTTTTTAGTTATGACCTGTGCTCCGAGATCTTCGGGCAAGAGCCTCTTGATTTGGGATAATCTAAGCATTGTATCTCAGTTTTTTATTCAATAAAAGGATAGCCTGATAGAAAAAGGGGAATTTGACATTTGGCCGGGATAAAAATAACATTCCAGGACAGTTCTTGGCTTAGGAGAGGAGGTCGAGATGAAGTCAAAACCTGCCGGTCTCATCGTCATTCTGCTTGTTGCCGCGGCTTTTGTCGCCGGGTCAGCCGGATGCCGAAAAAGCTCTAAAGTCGACGATTATCAATGGACGACGATCGACGAATCCTACACGCCTCAAAATTATGTCGAGGAGTTCATCAAGAACGACTCCGAACAGAAAGGCCTCTTCCCGGTGTACATCAGAAACTACAAAAAAGACGTCTCCATCCTGCGCCGCTTTCGGGGCACGAATTTTGCCAAGTCGAATGAGGCCGCGCTCAAGATGGCTTATCCTGATCTTGAGGACTGGATGCTCATTGACATCAAGTACAAGAACGAGAAAGACCAGGAGGTCCTGCGGACCGTTCTTTACATCCTGGTGGAAGGCAACTGGAAGGTGGGGGACAGCGGCACTCTCCTCGAATAGACCTCGACATGGAAAACAGTCGATCCGTTCCGCTGCTCAAAAAGTGGATCATCGCCTTCCGTCCCTGGGCGCTCCCGGCCTCGACCATGCCGGTCGTCTTCGGGACCTCGCTGGCGGTGGTCATAGGAAAAGCGCATTTTGCCCTCATCCCGTTTCTTCTGGCTCTGGTCGGCATGATTGTCCTTCACAGCGCCGCCAACATGCTCAGCGACGTGTTTGACTTCAGACGGGGTTTGGACAGGGATGTCACCCCGGTGAGCGGAGCAATCGTCCGGGGCTGGCTGAGCGCCCGCCAAGTTGCGGCTGGCTCTGCCGTCCTATTCATCATCGGCGCGGCGATCGGCCTTTATCTTATTTCAGCGACGGGTCGGACGCTCCTCATCATCGGAGCTCTCGGTCTGGCCATCGGAGTTTTTTACACGGCACTTAAATACCATGCCTTGGGAGACCTGGCCGTCTTTCTGGACTTCGGCCTTCTCGGATCGCTCGGCGCCTGGGTTGTCCAAACCCGGCAGTTTTCCTGGATTCCAGTCATCTGGACGGTCCCGATGGCCATGCTGGTCGTGGCTATCCTCCATGCCAACAACTGGCGGGACTCCATCTCCGACCGAGAACGGCGGGTGACTACAGTGGCTGCACTGCTTGGGGACAGGGGATCTCTTTTTTATTACGGCCTCCTGCTCTTCGGGTCAATGGCCTTCGTAGCCGGCCTGATCTTCCTCCCTCGGTTTGTGGCTGCTCGCACCGCCGCCATGCCTCCGACCTTTCTGGTGATTGTCCTGGCGCTTCCCCGTGCCCTGTCCCTGTGGGCCCGGGCGCGGCGGAGACACGCTCCCCGTCAGCCCATGGATTTTATCATCCTTGACGGCGCCACGGCCAACTACAACCTTCTTTTCGGGCTTCTGTGTACGGCGGCCGTGTGGCTGGAATTCATTGTCTCCAAGCTCTGATAGCCGGAATGCAAATTTCACGCCGGTCGACCGCACTATTGCCCATTCTAGCGGTCATCCTTTTCGGACCGCTGCTTGCCTGGCAGCGGCTGGGCCCACTCGATTTCTGGTGGGGGATGAGCCTCTCTGTGGCCGTCCTCATCACCCTGAGCTGCCTGGCCGACAAATCCCAGCGCTTGGCGCTGCTTCAGGACTTAAAGGTAGGCCTGGCCAAAAAGATCAGTCTGGGCTTTCTCTCCGCGCTGGTTTTATATGGCGTTTTCTGGGCGGGCAATGTCGTCTCGAGGGCGGTCCTCCCGTTCGCGGCCAAAGAAATCGGGGCCGTCTATGGCTTCAAACAGGACGCGGATATCATCCGTATAGGACTGCTTATCCTGCTTGTTATCGGTCCCGGAGAGGAGCTCTTCTGGCGGGGTTTCCTCCAGCGCCGCTGGCAGAAAAGCTTGGGGCGCCCGTCGGGCTGGCTTCTGGCCGCCGGGTTATATGCCGCTGTGCATGCCGGCAGCGGAAACCTCATTCTCGTCCTGTCCGCTCTTGTCTGCGGGCTTTATTGGGGCGCGATCTACACTCGTTTTCAGTCCGCGATCCTGGTGGCCGTCAGCCATACGGTCTGGGACATTTTGATTTTTATCATCTTTCCTCTGGGCTAGTCGAGCCAAGCTGACGCTCGTCGTTGATATCGGGCGCGAAGATGCGGCTTGATAGAGGCGGCGGGGCAAAATCTTTTTTGAGGAGGCTGGAATGAAAAAGATGGTCTTGGTCACTTTCTCGGTTCTGTTTTTCATCTGCGCCCTATCGGGCCGGCCGCCCGAAGGTCTCAAGGTCCTGATTTCCGTGGACATGGAGGGGATCACGGGCATCGTGTCCGCCGATGAGTGCAACCCCAGAGCCAGCGACGACTATCAATACTTCCGAAAAATTATGACCCTTGAGGCCAATGCCGCCGTGGAGGGAGGACTGGCCGCGGGCGCCACGGAAATCGTCGTCCGGGATGCCCACGGAAGCGGCCGCAATATCTTTCCTGACCTCCTTCACAAGAGCGCCCGGCTCCTGCGGGATTGGTCCTTCGGCCCCAAAGAGATGATGGAAGGTATCGACGAGACATTCGGCGCCGCCGTCCTTATCGGCTATCACGCCAGCGCCGGCAAGCCCAACGCCAATCTGGAGCACACCTGGAGCGGCCGGATCACCGACGTCAAGATTAACGGCCTCTCCCTTCCCGAGGCCGGCCTCAACGCCCTGATCGCCGGACACTTCAACGTCCCGGTCGTCTTTATCAGCGGAGACCAGGCCGTCTGCGATCAAGTCAAGGGACTGTTCGGAGAGATCGAGACAGTCGCAGTCAAAAAGGGTATTGGAGCCGCGACTCTCAGCCTCCATCCCGAGGCCGCCGGGCAAATGATCAAGGAAGGTGTCGAAAAAGCAATCCGGAATCGGGATAAATTTAAACCTTACAAGATGACACCGCCCTACAAGCTCGTCCTCACCCTTAAAGAGGAAAAAATGGTCGACAACGGCCAATACTATCCGGGCGCCAAAAGGACCGGAGATTGGGAATTGACCTTTGAGAGCGAGGACCTGATGGAGGTGTTGAAGGCCTTCAGCGGGATGCAGAAGGAGTGATTTACAGGTCCAGTGGCCAGAGCCGCATGTCCTTTGATGTCGTCGTCATCGGTGCCGGGCTCGGCGGCCTCGGCTGCGCCGCCAGGCTGGCCCGCCATGGCCTGCGGATCCTGGTTTTGGAAAAAAACAGCCACATCGGGGGAACCTCCTACGTGTTCCGCCGGGATGGATTCACCTTTCCGATGGGCCCGCTCTCCTTCAGTTACCCCGATCGGATCCGGAATTTCCTCGAGGCGTCCGGTGTGACTGCAGAGATAGGTTTCCGCAGAAACCATTTTCAGCTGATCAGTCCCGGGCTGGATATCGTTTATTCGGCCCCGCTTGAGTCGGTCCATGAAGGATTGGCCAAGACCTTTCCGCTGGAGAAGGAGGGCCTGGATGCTTATTTCAAGGAACTCAACAGGATCATCCGGCAGACCAAGAATGTCCATCGCTGGCACGCGGACTACCTGCCCAAAACGGCGTGCCGCGATCTCGACCCTGAGGAACCCAGGCTCAAGAACAGACTTGCCCGCATCGGAGAATATTCACGGGCTTCCTGCCGCCTGCTCCTCGACCGTCATCTGAGCGACCCGACTCTTAAAAATTTATTGGGGTCCCAGGGCACCTCCGAGCCGGAGATGTCCGTCCTGACACTGGCCTTCATGTGGAATATGATGTCCCAGGTCGGGATCTGGTTTCCCTCCTGCGGAATCCACGGGTTGAGTGACCTCTTGGCCGAGGCGGTCCGGCGCGGCGGAGGAGAAATCCGGCTCAATAGCGGCGTCACGAGCATCCAGGTAGAGAAGGGGAGGGCGACCGCCGTAAAGGTCGAATCCGGGGAGACCTTCGATGCGCCCTGGATCGTATCCAACGTCGATCTGAAAAAGACTTTTCTCGAACTTTGCTCCGCGGCTGACATTCCGCATCCGTTCCTTTCTAAAATCGCTGATACGCCCTACACGGGCTCGGAGCTCTGCGTATATCTTGGCGTCGAACCCGACCGTATCGACTGGAACCGGATGCGGGCTACCCATCTATTTTATAGGCATAGAGAGGAAGCCCCGAAAGGCAGTTCCTATGACCTCGAAGACTTCGAAAACCGGGAAATCGAGATCTGCCGCTGGTCGGATAATGCGTCCGACCATGTCCCTCCAGGAAAGGGATCACTCGTGCTGAGGGTCAGTTTCCCCTATGACCGCTTCGCAGCCTGGAGGACGGGCGAAAAAAGGCGGAAAGCGGACTACAAGGTATACAAATCGGCCCTGACGCAAAAGCTCATTGCGGCCGCGGAGAATGCGCTGCCCGGGCTTGGACGGGCGGTCGAGTTGGTCGAGGCGGCGACACCGCTCACCTATGCCGATTGGGGCCGAAGGTATCGGGGATCGATCGCCGGCTGGACCTGGAGCGCCGAGCACGGACGATGCTTCGGGAGCAAGCTGCTGATCGAAACGCCGCTCGAGAACCTCCTTATGGTCGGGATATACGCCGCCGCCGAGCTCTTCCTCGGCGGCGTCCCTACGGCCCTCCACACCGCCGACCTGGCCGCCCGAATCATTCTTGGAAATACAGGCCGTGCCGAATCCTGAGACTTCATCCGGTCAGATGCGGCTTGATTCAACCCGCGGAGAAAGACTATGATGGATACTTCCATGTGGCGACCTTTCACGATGGGCTGGATCTCTCTCGCTGCGGCTTTTCTTTTTCTCCCCGGGTGGTTTCCAAGCGTCCAGGAAGTTCCGAGCATCTCGCCCCCGGAAGCTTTGGAGATGACCAAGACCGCAGGAACATATCTCGTCGATGTCCGAAGTATCGCCGAGTACTACCTCATCGGCCACCCTTTGGACGCTGTGAACATCCCTCTGACGTTCTGGAATGAGAAGACTCAATCCCTCGAGCCCAACGACAACTTCATTAAGGACATCCAGGAGCGGTTCAAAACGACGGACGTCTTGATTTTCATCTGCCGCAGCGGAGGGCGAAGCCTGAAAGCGGCCGAGGAGGCCTTCCAAGCCGGCTTTTCCAAAGTATATAGCGTCAAGGAGGGGTTTGAAGGAGAGAAAGACGCAAACGGCCTGAGAACGCTCGGCGGCTGGAAGAACAAGGGGCTGCCCTATACCTATGAGATCAACCCGAACCTCGTTTACCATTTCCGATAATAAAAGGGGCCCGGATGAATTCCGAAGTCCTCGCTAAGCCAGCCGGCTACGTCCAGCGGTTCTCTGTCCGGATGTACGAGTCCGACCACATGGGACGGCTCCGTCCGGTGAGCTTGCTCAACTATTTTCAGGATGCGGCCAGTGATCATGCAGAAAAACTGGGGGCCGGAGTCATCGAACTGATGAGACTGAACCTGACCTGGGTGATTTCACGCTATCACATCAGGCTCTACCGCTATCCACGGTGGAGAGAATCTGCGGAGCTCACAACCTGGCCATGCCTCCACCGGGGGTTGTTTGCCCTCCGCGAATTTGAAGCCAGGGATGAAAAGGGAGATATCTTTGCGGCCGCCACCAGCTCCTGGATGTTGATAGACCTTAAAACCAAGCGTCCCGTCCCTCCGGCCGAACGTCTTGGCGCCTACCTGCTGAATCCAAAAAGGGCCATCCGCTCAGACTTTGAACCTCTCCCGGCAGTCGACCAGGCGGACCTTGAGAGGTCATTCCGGGTCCGGATGAGCGACCTGGATTGGAACAGGCACGTCAACCATGTCGCCTATATCGCCTGGGCTCTGGAGACAGCACCGCCTGACTTTTTGGAGAGGCACCGGCCCGCCGAGATTGAAGTCGATTTTCGCGGTCAGGCTTTTTACGGAGAGACCGTCCTCTGCCGGACCCAGTCGCTTCCCAGCGGCGGGGAGCCGACGAACGTCTATCAGATTATCAAAAGCGAGGACCGGAAAGAGCTGGCCAGGCTGAGAGTTGCCTGGCAAACCTGAGTATTAAACAGGAGCGGGATAATGAAACCGATGGAGTCCGGACGGCCACGGTTCTCCTCCGAGGAAGCCCAGGCCCTTGTCCTTGAAGTGTGGAACCACAAGGGCATCGCCCGGGAACTTCCCAGCGAGAGAGACCAGAATTTCCACATTCAGGCTCAAGACGGCGCAGAATATGTGTTGAAGATAGCGAGCGCCAGCGAGAAGAGGGAAGTGCTGGAACTCCAGGTTGAAGCGACCCGCCATCTCGCCCGGCATGTCCCCGACTATGCCTAGCCGCAAGCCTTGAAGGCCCGCTCGGGGGAGGAGATCGCGACAGCGGAACACGGGAGCGGGACAAAGCATCTTGTCCGCTTGCTGCCTTATCTTCCCGGCAAGTTTGTCTCTCAGGTCACGCCCCACTCGCCTGACCTCCTGCGCAGCCTGGGTGTATTCCTCGGATCAATGGACAAGGCGTTTGCTTCCTTTCATCATCCGGCTGCGGACAGGGAACTCAAATGGAATATGAAATCCGCCCCCTCAACAATTCGAAGCAGGCTGCATCATATCGCCGCGCCTGAAGGGCGGGCCCTGGTTATCCATTTTGTGGAGCGGTTTGAGAAACAGACTTCGCTTCTGCTCAGCCGGATAAGGGAAGGCATCATCCACAACGACGCCAACGACAACAACGTCCTGGTGAGACAGCCGGCGCCTGACTCGGGACCATTTGATTTAAGAGTCACCGGAATCATTGACTTCGGCGATATGGTCGCCGGCTTCCCGGTGGTCGATCTCGCAGTCGGAACGACTTATGCGATCATGGGCAAGACCGATCCCCTGGCGGCGGCCGTGCCGGTCGTTTCTACACCAACGATATTTTTAAAACAGGCGGAAACGACGCTCCTGAATGGCGGACCGTTCACCTCGGCATAGACCTCCACCTCGAATCGGGCTCCGCCGTGCTTGCCCCCCTCGACGGAACCGTACATTCATTTGCAGACAACAACGGCCGTCTGGATTACGGGCCGACGATCATCCTTGAGCACGAGATAGAAGGCGGCCTAAAATTTTTCACTTTGTATGGTCACCTGACGGGAGACAGTTTGAGCGGCTTGGCCAAGGGTCGGATATTCAAGAAGGGAAAGAGGATCGGGACAATCGGGGAGAACGGCGGCTGGCCCCCGCACCTCCATTTCCAGATTGTCACCGACCTTCTGGGGAAGAGCGGTGACTTCCCCGGGGTCGCAGTGCCCAGTCAAAGGGAAGTCTGGCTGAGCCTAAGCCCGGACCCCAACTTCATCCTGAAAATCCCCGGGCCTAGCCTCCATCCGCAGAGGCGGCCGCGAGACAGTGCGGAGATCCTGGACCTCCGGAGTCGTCACCTGGGGCCAAGCCTGAGTGTCACCTACAAAAGGCCTCTTAAAATCGTCCGCGGCCACCGGCAATATCTCTATGATGAAAGCGGGCAGGCTTACCTAGACGCCGTCAATAATGTCCCCCACGTCGGGCATTGCCATCCAAGGGTCATCCGCGCCGCCCAGGAACAGATAGCGGTGCTCAACACCAACACCCGCTATCTTCATGACAATATCGTGGAATATGCCCTCCGGCTTAAGGAAAAACTGCCGGACCCGCTGGGCGTTTTTTTCTTTGTCTGCAGCGGGAGCGAAGCCAATGACCTCGCGCTGCGACTGGCTTGGACGCACACCCAGAAACCGGCCGCATTCATTTGCGAATCGCTGATGAGCTCCGCCGGGGTGATCGAGTTCCCGCAGGGCTATCTCGCCGAGGCCTTCCGGCATGTCCGGAGGACGGGCGCAATCTGCATCGCCGATGAGGTCCAGGTCGGGTTCGGCCGCCTCGGGACGCATTTCTGGGGGTTTGATACCCAGGGTGTCATCCCCGATATCGTCACTATGGGCAAACCCATCGGCAACGGCCATCCCCTGGCGGCGGTCGTCACAACGCCCGAGATAGCCGCCTCGTTCAAGACAGGCATGGAGTACTTCAACACCTTCGGCGGGAACCCGGTCTCTTGTGCTGTCGGGCTAGCGGTGCTCGATGTGCTCGAGGAGGAGAAGCTGCAGCTGAACGCCTTCGAAGTCGGCCGCCTTCTCCGGACCGGGCTGGAAAGGCTGAAGGGCAGGCACCCCCTCATCGGCGATGTCCGGGGCCGCGGGCTTTTCATCGGAATCGAACTCGTGCTCGACCGCCTGACCCTGGAGCCGGCTGCGGCGGAGGCCGCCTATGTCGCCGAACGTATGAAAGACAAGGGAGTCCTGATCAGCCCGGAAGGGCCGCGCCACAACGTCCTCAAGATCAGGCCGCCCCTGGTTATCGAAAAGGCCGACGTCGATCGGCTTATAGACAGCCTGGATCAGGTATTGGGCGAAGACGCCCTCACATTTTGATTGTTTTTGTTCCCGGGCGAGGGGGTTGTCCCTCAGAAAGCCCTCCGCAGCGCAGCGGGCATGGTTCCTCGAAGAGGAGAGCAGATTGATCCGAAACGCCCCCAAGACTCTGTTTTGAATTTATTAACCACCCCTTCGCCTCCTGGCCAATCAGGAAGGGTTTGAATAAGGTCGGCGCTTCGGGAAAAGGCCGGAGCGGATTTTTCTCGCGCGGAAAAATTCGCGTCTTTCTGAGGGATTCCCCAGGGCCCTGCTTGCGCGATCAGCACTTCTGATATATTCTTTGTTCTCCTCAACCCGAGGAGAGAGGTCACATTCATGGAATACCGCTCGTTGGGCCGGTCGGGCCTGAAAATCTCAGCGCTCTCTTTCGGCGCCTGGGTGACCTTCAGCGATCAGATGGGTGAAGACGTCGCCACCGCTTGCATGAAGGCCGCCTACGATGCGGGCGTCAATTTCTTCGACAACGCCGAAGCCTATGCCCGCGGCCGGGCCGAGATCATGATGGGAGACATCCTTAGGAAATCCGGCTGGCGGCGCTCTGACCTTGTCATCTCCACCAAAATCTTCTGGGGTGGCCGGGGCGCCAACGACTGCGGTCTCTCCCGCAAGCATATTATTGAAGGCACGGATGCGGCACTCTCGCGTCTTCAGATGGACTATGTCGACTTGATTTATTGCCATCGTCCCGACCTGGAGACACCGCTCGAGGAAACCGTACGGGCGATGAACCAAGTCATCCACCAGGGAAAGGCCTTTTACTGGGGGACGAGTGAGTGGAGCGCCCGCGAAATCACGGAAGCCTGCTGTCTCGCCAGGCAGGAACACCTCATCCCGCCGACGATGGAGCAGCCCCAGTACAACATGTTCACCCGGGAGCGGGTGGAAAAAGAATACGCGCCCCTCTATCGCGAATTCGGGCTGGGGACCACGGTCTGGAGTCCGCTGGCCGGAGGTCTCCTGACCGGTAAATACGATAACGGGATGCCCCCGGGCACGAGGGTCTCGCTCCCCGGATACGAATGGCTGCGCGAAAGGTATGTAGGTCCGGAAGCCGAAATCAGGGTAGAAAAGGTCCGCCGTCTCCGGGCGGTTGCCGATGAAATCGGGGCGACTCCGGCCCAACTGGCTCTGGCCTGGTGCCTCAAAAACCCGAATGTCAGCTCGATAATAACCGGCGCCTCGAGACCAGAACAGGTCGTTGAGAACATGACGGCTATGGAGGTGGTCGGCCGGCTTTCGCCCGAGGTCATGGAGCGCATTGAGACGATCCTGGACAATAAGCCGCCCCCCGAGCCCAACCTCCGATGAGGGACCTTCGTCCTATCGCATAATAAGGATGGAGAAGCTTGACAGTGCCTGTTGAACCAAGGAGGGAATCCGAGATGAGGTATCACAGTCTGGAAAGGCTGACGATTTTTATCCTATTTGTCTTTGCTATCGGATGGCTTCACGGCTGCGCGAAGAAACAGCCGGCTGACCTCGTTCTGACCAATGGAAAGATCGTCACCCTGGAAGAAATCGGCCCCACCGCCGAGGCGCTGGCTATCGCGGGCGACCGCATCGTCGCGGTCGGAACGGCCAAAAGGATCAAGGCCTACACGGGAAGCTCAACTAAAGTGATCGACCTACAGGGCCAAACGGCCATACCCGGCTTTATCGACAGCCACGCCCACTTCACCGGAGTGGGAGAAGCCCAGATGATCCTGGACCTGACGCAGACCAAGAATTGGGAGGAGATCGTCGGCCTGGTCGCCAACGCGGCCCTGAGCGCCAAGCCCGGCGAATGGATAAGAGGAAGAGGCTGGCACCAAGAAAAATGGGACAAAACGCCCGAGCCCAATGTCGACGGACTCCCTTTTCATGATGCCCTGAGCCGGGTGACCCCTGATAATCCTGTAATGCTCGAGCACGCCAGCGGCCATTGCTGCCTGGCCAACGCCAAAGCCATGGAGCTCGGCGGAGTCACCAGCTCAACTCCCAACCCGGCCGGAGGTGAAATTGTCCACGGCAAGCAGGGAAACCCAATCGGGGCCTTCCTAGAAACCGCCCAGGGGCTCATCGGACGCCCGCTTTTTGGCTCTGAGCTGAAAAAAACAGAGGCCGAAAGAGCCGCCGAGGAACGGAAGGCTATTGAACTGGCCGCCCAGGAATGCCTATCCAAGGGCATTACCAGCCTCCATGATGCCGGGGCATCATTCGGAACGATCGACATATACAGGGAGCTGGCCGAGCAGGGGAAGCTGGGTGTCCGTCTTTATGCCATGATCAGCGAGGCAAAGTCCGGGCTCCAGCAGCGCCTTGCCCAGTACCGGATCATCGGCGCCGGCCAAAACCACTTGACCGTTCGGTCCATAAAGTGCCTTCTGGACGGGGCCCTGGGCGCGCACGGGGCCTGGCTTCTGGAACCCTATTCCGACCTGCCGACATCCACCGGCCTCAACACGATGCCGCTGGAGGAGTTGAGGGAAACAGCCCGCCTGGCCATCGAAAACGACTTCCAGCTTTGCACCCATGCCATTGGCGATCGGGCTAATCGTGAACTTCTCGATATCTATGAACAAGCCTTCGTCGCCTATCCGGATAAAAGAGACCTGCGCTGGCGCGTCGAGCACGCCCAGCACCTGGCCTTGCCGGATATCCCCCGCTTCGGCCGCCTCGGGGTCATCGCAGCTATGCAGGGAGTCCACTGCAGCTCGGACGGGCCTTGGGTTGTCAAGAAGTTGGGCGAACTGAGGGCCAGGGAGGGAGCCTATGCCTGGCGGTCGATCATGGAAAAGGGGGCCCTCATCTGCAACGGCACGGATGCCCCGGTGGAAGACGTCGATCCGATCCCGTCGTTCTACGCGACCGTTACCAGAAGGATGAAGGACGGCATGGCCTTCTTCCCGGAACAGCGTCTGAACCGGGAAGAAGCCCTGCGTACGTATACTCTCAACGGCGCTTACGCCGCTTTTCAAGAAGACCTTCTGGGGTCGATCAAGACAGGCAAGCTCGCCGACATCACCGTCCTTTCCAGGGATATCATGACAGTGCCCGAAGAAGAGATCCTGGAGACGGAGGTCCGGCTGACGATCGTCGGCGGCCGAGTGCTTTACCAGAAAAACTGACGAAAACAGCGGAGGAAAAAAGATGGGCGGCTTTTTTGGCATCGCTTCCAGAGAGGACTGCATCCGCGATCTGTACTACGGGACAGACTACCATTCACATCTCGGAACCAAGAGGGGAGGGCTGGCCGTGTGCGGGCCGGAGGGCTTTGTGCGGGTGATCCACAGCATTGAGAATGACCAGTTCCGCTCCAAGTTTAATGACGACATCGCCGGCATGAGCGCGAGAAGCGGGATCGGCGTCATCAGCGACACCGACGACCAACCGCTCCTCATCCGTTCGCATCTGGGGAAATACGCCATCGTGACCGTTGGCGTCATCAAGAACAAGGAAAACTTGGCCAAGCACGCCTTCGAAACCCGTCGGCTCCACTTTTCCGAGATGAGCGGGGGCGAGATTAGCCCGACCGAGCTCATCGCAACCCTGATCAACCAGGAGGGGACATATGAGGCGGGAATTGCCAGCGCCTTGGAAGCGGTTCAGGGCTCCTGCTCTCTCCTCCTGCTCACCGAGCGGGGGATCTACGCGGCCCGTGACAAGTGGGGACGAACACCAGTCGTTGTCGCCCGCAAAGACGGGAGTACGGCGGTCACTCTTGAGACATGCGCTTTTCCCAACCTCGGGTTCAGGACCGAGAAATACCTCGGTCCGGGAGAGGTCGTCTACATTACAGCCGAGGGCCACGAGCAGAAGACGCCTCCTCGCAGTCGTTTACAGATCTGTGCCTTCCTCTGGGTTTACTACGGATATCCGGCCTCAAGCTATGAAGGCATCAACGTGGAATGGGTTCGCAACCGTTGCGGCGCCCTCCTGGCCAAAAGGAACCCCGTCGCCCTTGATTTCGTTGGCGGCATCCCGGACAGCGGGATCGGCCATGGCCTTGGCTATGCCGCCGAAGCCGGAGTCCCCTTCAAGAGACCGTTCGTCAAGTACTCCCCGACCTGGGCACGGAGCTTCATGCCGCAAAATCAGGGCCTTCGAGACCTCGTCGCCCGGATGAAGCTTATTCCCATACAGGAGCTCATCGAAGGGAAGAGGTTCCTCTTTTGTGAAGACTCGATTGTCCACGGGCCCCAGCTCAGGGATACAATCCAGCGGCTGTATGATGTCGGGGCCCTGGAAGTCCACATGCGGCCGGCCT
>Ga0153916_10001276_pt1 | contig 17881 bp, 24 predicted proteins | sample Opewatmetagenome_FD_109642 | JGI IMG/M metagenome (GOLD analysis project Ga0153916, IMG submission 109642) | Freshwater wetland microbial communities from Ohio, USA - Open water 3 Core 3 Depth 4 metaG | ecosystem: Environmental > Aquatic > Freshwater > Wetlands | place: USA: Ohio, Lake Erie... | reverse complement strand
GGCACGAACGCGCGCGCCTGGCTGCTCACGATTCTGCGGAACACGTTCATCAACCAGTATCGTCGCTCCGGGAACCGGCCGGACCCCGTGGATGTTCATGCCATCGAGGGGTTCACGGTGTTCCGCGACGTGCAGACGGCAGACCCGGAGGGCGCGTTTTTCGCCCAGATCGTGGACGACGAGGTGTTGCGGGCCGTGGACCGGCTGCCGGTCGAGTTTCGCGAAACGCTCGTGCTGGCCGACGTCGAAGGGCTGAGCTACGCGGAGATCGCCGAGGTGACCAGCGTACCGGTGGGGACCGTGAAGTCCCGGCTGTTCCGCGGGCGCCAGCTGCTGCAGAAGGAGCTGTACGAGTATGCCGTGGAAATGGGCTACGTGAAGCGAGGTTCCCCATGAGCGGCGCCGTGGATCCGCGCGCCTGCCTCGAGGCCATCGAGCATCTGTACGACTACCTCGACGGCGAGCTCACACCGGAGCGCGAGGCGGCGGTCAAGGCGCACCTCGGCACGTGCGCGTACTGCTTCTCGCTGTTCGGCTTCGAGCATGCCTACCTGAGGTTCCTCGAGGCGCGCGCCCGCGCGCAGGAGATCCCTCCCGCCCTCCGCCGGCGGATCCTCGACACCCTGCTGGAGGGCGGCGCGGCCGAACGGCCGTGACGCCCGCGCTCGCGTTCCCGGTCTCAGCGCTTGCCGCACTGCTGGGTCACCGCCTGGGCTGGCTCACGCGAGGAGCGGCGGCGGCCGCCACCGTCGTGGGCACCTGCGCGCTCGCCGGCGCCGGCGTGGCGGGAATGGGTCTCCTGGGGATGTTCTTCGTGTCCGGCAGCGCGCTTGCCGCCTGGAACGGCCCGCCGCGCACTACGCCGCGGCGTACCGCCCGGCAGGTCTGGGCGAACGGCTGGACCGCGGCGCTTGGCGGGCTGCTCGCTCCGCTCGCGCCGGGGATCGGTTGGGCCGTGCTGACCGGCGGGCTCGCCGCGGCGCAGGCCGACACCTGGGCGACGGAGGTCGGCTTGCGGGCGCGGCGTCGGCCCGTGCTGATCACCACCGGCCGACCCGTGCCGGCCGGGACGTCGGGCGGCGTCACGGCGCTCGGCACGCTGGCCGGCGTAACGGGAGCCGGGTTGCTCGCCGCACTGGGGTGGGGCCTGGGAATCCCCGGCCCGGCGGCCGCGCTCGCCGCGGTGACGGGCACTGTCGGGATGGTGGCCGACTCATTGCTCGGCGCCACGGTGCAGGCCGTGTACCGCTGCGCGCGGTGCGACGCGGACACGGAGACCCCGGAGCACCGCTGCGGCGCGGCGGCCACCCTCGTCCGCGGGCGCCGCTGGGTGACGAACGACACCGTGAATCTGGCGGCGACCGGAATCGGCGCTGCACTGGCCGCCGGCCTCGTCGCCGCCGTCCGGTAGATCACTCCCGACTCCCGGCGATGCCTCCGCGAACTTCGGTGACCCACGACGTCGTCGTGGTCGGGGCCGGCCCCGCCGGCAGCGCCACGGCCGCACTGCTCGCGGCGGAGGGAGTGGACGTGGCGCTCGTGGAGCGCCACAGCTTTCCCCGTGCGAAGCCGTGCAGCGAGTATCTCAGTCCGGAGGCCGGTCGCGTGCTGGAACGCCTCGGCGTGCTCGCGGAGATCGAGGCGGAGCAGCCCGCGCATCTCACCGGCATGCGAATCGTGAGTTCGAGCGGGACCGGATTCCTCGGACGGTTCGCGGGAGCCGGCGCGTACCCCGCCTTTGCCCCGTATGGGCTGGCAGTGCCGCGCGCCGTGCTCGACCGTCACCTCGTCGAGGCCGCGGTGCGGGCTGGTGCGCGGCTGTACGAGCGCACGGCCGTCGAGGAGCTGACGCCGAGTGGCTGGGGCGGCGCGTCGGTCGTGGTGCGGGCCGGCGGCGGGCGCCGCACGCTCAGCGCCCGCCTGATCGTCGGCGCGGACGGGCTGCACTCGCGCGTGGCGCGGCGCCTCGGCGTCGCGCGGCAAGGCCGGCGGCGCCGCTTCGCGTTCGTGACGCACGCGGTGGACGTGCGCGGGATGGGCGACCTGGGCGAGATGTTCGTCGCGGCCGGCGCATACGTGGGGCTGGCCCCCGTGGGCCGCGGCCTCACGAACGTGGCGGCGGTGGTTGAGCCGGCGGTGCTGCCCGCCGGGGGCGGACCGGCGGACCGGCTCCGGGCGCTGATCGCCCGCTTCCCCACGGTGCACGCCCGGCTCGCGGAGGCGCGGTTCGTCGCGCCGGTGCTGGCCGTCGGGCCGTTCGCGCGCTGGACCACGCGCGCAACGGGAGACGGCGTGGCCCTCGTAGGGGACGCGGCGGACTTCTACGACCCATTCACCGGCGAAGGGATCTTCGCGGCCCTCAGGGGCGCAGAGCTGCTGGTGCCGCATGTCCTCGCGGGTCTCGCGTCGGGCCGGCTCGCGGCGGGCGACCTGGCGGGATACGATCGCGCCCGGCTGCGCGCGTTCGGGGGGAAGTGGGTGCTCGAGCGGCTGATCGGCTGGGCCGTCGCGGTGCCGCGCGTGCTCGATCACGTCGCGACGCGGCTGGCCCGGCGGCCCGAGCTGGCCGATCTGCTGATCGGCGCCACCGGCGATTTCGTCCCCGCGTGGCGGGTGCTGCGGCCCGACTTCGCCTGGCAGCTCGTACGCTAATGCGCGGTGCTTTCGGGTGTCGCGCCGCGTCGACCGCGCCGGTACCCCCGAACCCGGGCTGCCCACGCCGGTGATCGCCCTCACGCCCGCCGCGCTCGGCCGCGAGGCGCTCGATGAGCGCGACTGTCCGCTCCCCGTAGCCCGCGCCACTCTGGCGGACCTCGCGGTCGTGAACGCCCTATTCGGCGGCCGCAGCGCCGCCGCGTTCGGGCTCGATCGCCTGCTCCGGGACCGGCGTCCGGGCGAGCGCCTCACCCTGCTCGACGTCGGCGCCGGCGGCGGCGACATCGCGGCCGCGCTGGCACGCCGCGCGCACGGCCGGGGCATCGAGCTGGTGCCGTTGACGGTCGACACCCATCGGGCGGCGGCCGCACTCTGCCGGGAGGCGCGCCTCAACCCGTCGGTAGCCAGCGCGGCGGCGCTCCCGTTCCGGCCCGCATCGGTGGATATCGTGCTTGCCAGCCAGCTGCTGCACCATTTCGACCGGGCGAGCGCGGCGGCGCTGGTGCACGCCTTCAACGGGCTGGCGCGGCTGGGGGTCATTGTCGCGGAGCCGCGGCGCACCCGGTGGGCGCTCGGGGGCATTTGGCTCGCGGCGCTGACCCTCGGCCTGCAGCCGGTGACGCGGCGCGACGGGATCCTGAGCGTGCGCCGCAGCTTCACGGCGGCCGAGCTCAAGGCGCTGCTGGCGAACGCCGGGATCGCCGGGTCCGTGCATCGTCGCCGCGGCTTCCGGCTCGTGGCCGTCTGGCGAGCGCGTCATGCGCACGGTTGACCGCATTGCGGTCGCGGCGCCCCGCACGCGCGTCTACGCCCTGGCGGCGGACGTGGAGCGCTGGCCAACCTTCCTGCCGCACTATCGCTGGGTCCGGGTGCTCGAGCGGCGACCGGACGCGGCCGTGGTGGAGATGGCGGCGTGGCGGCCGTTCGGACCGGTGAGCTACCCGACCTGGTGGGTTTCCGAGATGCGGCTCGAGCCGGACGCCCTGACGATTCGCTACCGCCACATCCGGGGTATCACCCGCGGGATGGACGTCGCGTGGACGATCGGGGGATGCGACGGGGCCGCGGACGTCACCATCGTCCACGCGTGGGCGGGACCGCCGTGGCCGCTGATCGGCGGGCCGGCCGCCGCGCTGGTGATCGGGTCGGTGTTCATTCACGGGATCGCCGCCCGCACGCTGGCGGGCGTGAAACGGGAGGCGGAACGCGCATGCGACGGGTCGTGATCACGGGCATCGGCTGCGTCACCCCGGTCGGTACGGGGGTGGAGGAGTTGTGGGCGGGTCTCCAGGCGCGGCGCTCCGCGGTGCGCGAGATCAGCCGGTTCGATCCGGCTCCGTTCCGCAGCCGGATCGCGGCCGAGATCCCGGACTTCCGCCCGCAGGACCATCTCGACGCGAAACAGGTCCGGCGGTTCGATCGCTTCTCCCAGCTCGGCGTCACGGCGGCGCGGCTCGCGCTCGACGACGCCGCGCTCGATGCCGCGCGCGCGGACCACGACCGCGTGGGCGTCATGATGGGGTCGGCGCTCGGCGGGGTGGCGCACGCGGAGCACGAGGCGACGGTGTTTCACCGCGACGGGCTCCGCGCGGTGGACGCGAACCTCGCGCTCACCGTGTTCGGCGGGGCGGTCTCCTGCAACATCGCCATCGCGTTCGGCTTCACGGGCCCCAACGCGACGAACGGCATGTCCTGCGCCTCGGGGACCGTCGCGCTCGGCGACGGGCTGCGGGCGATCCAGCGCGGCGACGCGGATGTGATGCTGGCCGGCGGTGCGGAGGCGCCGCTCGCCCCGCTGTGCTTCGGCGCGTTCGCCCTGATCCGCGCGATGTCCACCCGGAACGACGATCCGGCGACCGCCAGCCGGCCGTTCGATGCCGAGCGCGACGGCTTCGTGATGGGGGAAGGCGCCGCCGTGCTGGTGCTCGAGGCCCGGGAGCGCGCGGTCGCGCGGGGCGCCCGGATCTACGCCGAGCTGCTCGGCTACGCCCTCACCAACGACGCCCATCACATGACCGCCCCGAAGCCGGGGGGGCGCGAGGCCGCGCGCGCGATGGCGCTGGCGCTGCGCGACGCCGGCGTCCCGCCCAGCGCGGTGGGTTATGTCAACGCGCACGGCTCCTCCACCCCGCTCAACGACTCCATGGAAACGGCGGCCCTGAAGCAGGTCTTCGGGGACCACGCCGCGCGGCTCGCGGTGAGCGGGACGAAGGGCTACTATGGACATCCGCTGGGGGCGAGCGGGGCGATCGAGGCGGCGATCACGGCGCTGGCGCTCGCGCGCGCGTGGCTGCCGCCGACGCTCAACCTGCAGACGCCCGACGCGGCGTGCGATCTCGACTACCTGCCGCGCGAAGGGCGCGCGGCCCGCCCGGAGGTCGCCCTGTCGAACTCGTTCGGGTTCGGCGGCGTCAACGCGAGCCTGGTGCTGCGACGGGCCTAGCCGTCCCGTCGCGCCGGCGCTCCCGACCACGGAGGACGAGACTTCATGCGATCCACCCTGCGACCGCTGGCGGCGGAGTTTCTCGGCACGTTCGGTTTCGTGTTCGCCGGCGCCGGCGTCGTCGTCACCAACGCCGCCCGGAACGACATGTTCGGATTCGGCGGAATCGCATTCGCGCACGCGCTCGCGTTCGCCGTGATGGTGACCGCGACGATGCGCATCTCCGGCGGGCACCTCAACCCGGCGGTCACGTTCGCGGTCTGGATGGTGGGTCGGATCAAGCCGGGACGGGCCGCGCTGTACGTCGTGACCCAGCTCGCGGCCGCGGTGGTGGCCGTGCTGTGCGTCGGCCACCTGTTTCCCGCGACCGCCGCGCAGCAGGCGAGCTTCGGGGTGCCGCGCATCGCGCAAGACATGACGCTCACGCAGGCGGTGCTGCTCGAGGCGGTGCTGACCCTCTGTCTGGTGAGCGCGGTATTCGGGACCGCCGTGTCCCGCCACGCTCCGCAGGTCGGCGGGTTCGCGATCGGCCTCGTGCTGCTGTTCGCGATGTTCGTCGCGGGCCCGCTCACGGGCGCCGCCCTGAACCCGGCCAGGGCGTTCGGGCCGGCATTGGTCGCGATGGACTGGCACGGCCACCTGGCGTACTGGATCGGCCCGCTGCTCGGGGCGGCGGTCGCGGCGTTCGTGTGGGGCAAGCTGCTGCTCCCGCTCCCGGGCGACCCGGAGCCCTGAGGATCGGGGGCGTGTCCCCCTTCCGACGCGCCCGCGCTGCGCTCGCGGGCCTGGCGTCACGCCGGGCGAGTCGGCTCGGCGGAACGACGCCTTGGGCCCGCCGCTGGCTGCGTGCGGCCTGCCTGCTCGAGTCGGGCTTCGGCGCGCCGCATCAGGCGCTGCTCGCCGCGGAGCTGGCCGCGGGCGATCCGCTCAGCGCCATGGCGCTGGCCGATCGCTGGGCGGCGCGGTTCGCCACGTCGGCCGACGCGTGGGTGGCGCTCGGCGCCGCGAGCGCCGCGGCCTACCGCACGCACGATGCGCTGGTCGCCTACGAGCGGGCCCTGCAGCTCGAGGAGCGCCCCGACGCGGCGTTCGCCGCGGGTCGGCTGTACCGCCGGATGGGCGACCCCGCCACCGCCGGCGCGCGATTCGCGCGGGCGTATGCGGCAGGCGCCGGGCCCGAAGCGCTGATGGAAAACGCGCGGGCCCTGCTCGCCGCGGGCGACCGCGCGGCCGCCCAGCAGGCCATCGCGCTGTGGGAGGGAGAGACGGGGCAGCGCTGGCCGGAACGGGGCGTGTAGCGTGCAGCGTGCAACGTGTAGCGTGCAGCAGGCAGCAGGCAGCGGGTTAGCGGTCAGCCCTCCGCATTGGACATTGGACCTTGGGATTTGGACATTCGGCCCGTCACTTGCGCAGCACGTCCCGCGTGCGAACGACGAGTGACACCGCGTACACCACGACCACGACCGCCACGATGACGTAGGCGGCAATCATGAAGGCGCGGTTATCGGGCGGCACCGGCCAGCTCCTCTTCGCGCAGCTCGCGCAGCAGTCCCAGGGCGTAGCGCTGCATCACGAAGCCGACGTAGAACAGGGTGAACACCCCGACCGACGACAGCAGCGTCGCCAGCATGGCGCTGGGCAAGGAGGGCGCGCTCGGCTTGAGGACGATCGGCGCCGGATGCAGGGTGCGGAACAGGTACACTGTGAGGTGAATGAACGGGACCAGCACCAGGCCCATGATACCGATCACCGCCGAGAAGCGACCACGGACCCCCGGGTCGGTGAGCACGCCCCGCAGCACGATGTAGCCCACGAAGAGGAGGAAGAGGAACAGGGTCGAGGTGAGCCGCGCGTCCCACGTCCACCAAGTACCCCAGATCGGCTTGCCCCACAGCGGCCCCGTGGTGAGCATCACCACACCGAACGCGACCCCCACTTCGGCGGATGCCGCCGCGGCAAGATCGATGCGCCGGTCCTTGAGCCACAGGTAGAGGACGCTGAGCAGCCCGCACACCGAGATGGAGAGTAGCGCCGCCCACGCCGCGGGGACGTGCACGTAGAAGATCTTCTGCGCCGCGCCCTGGCTCAGCTCGAGGGGCGTGTACTTGAGCGCCCGCACGTAGACGCCGGCGAGCCCCAGGAGGGCGAGCACGGTGATGCCGCGCCCCACGCCAGCGAGCCGGAGCGCGCGGTCCCGCATGGTCATTCGTCCAATACCACCTGAAAGAGGAGCGCGGCGAGCGTGACGAAAGCCACGTCGAAGGCGCCGATCAACTTAAGCCAGCCCGAGAGGGCACTCAAGGGGCGTCCGTCGAGCAGCCCCGCAGTGAGCTGCACGCCGCCCACCAGAGGCGGGACGAGGAACGGCAGCAGCAGCAGGGGCAGCATCAGCTCCGCGTAGCGGGTCCGCACGACCATCGCGCTGAGCAGGGTCCCCACCGCCACGAAGGCCACCGTGGTCATCGCGATCACCAATAGCAGCTCGCCGAAGCGCAGCCAGATCGGCACGTCGTAGAACGGCACGAACAGCAGGATGCTGATGGCCTCGATCAGCCCCACGAACGCCAGGTTCCCGCCGAACTTCCCCCAGAAGATCGCGCTGCGGGGCGCGGGGCTCAGCAGGATACCGTCGAGCCCGCGCAGCTCGCCCTCCAGGAGGAAGGCACGGTTCAGTCCCAGCATGGCCGCGAAGGTGAACGTGACCCAGAGCGCGCCCGGGGCGATGTCGTGCGACGAGACGACGGTGGGATCACGCGAGAAGAACAGCACGGCCAGCACCAGCACGGCGAACACGAGTCCCGAGGCGAACGCCGTCTTGGTGCGCCACTCGATCGCGACGTCCTTGGCCGCGATGAGCCAGGCCGCCCGCAGCACGGCGCCCACGGCTCAGCTCGCCTCACGCATGAGCGCGGTGAACAGGGCCACCGGATCGCGGCCCTGCAGCGGGTCCACCGTGCCGAGGCGGCCGGCCGCCATGCGGACGATGTGGGTGCCCACGCCGCGCAGCATCTCGAGCTGATGGCTCACCAGGATCATGGCCGTTCCCCGGTCGCGCAGCTCGGCCAGCAGCGCCACCAGCGCGCGCGACGCGGCGGCGTCCAGGCCACTGAGCGGCTCGTCGAACAGCAGCAGGGCGGGCTCGTGCACGAGGGCCCGCGCGATCGCCATGCGCTGCAGCATGCCGCGGCTGAACGTGCCGATCCGATCGTGTGCCCGGTGCGCCAGGTCGACCTGCTCGAGCAACTCGGCGACCCGGGCGGTGTCCACGCCGTGGAGGCGCGCGAAGAAGCGGAGATTCTCGCGCGCGGTGAGCGCGGGATAGAGCATCGGCTCGTGCCCCACCATCCCGATCGGCGCGCGGCGCTCCACGTGGCCGGCCGTGGGCCGGAGCAGTCCCGCCAGGACCCGGAGCAGGGTGGTCTTGCCCGCGCCGTTGGGGCCGACGAGCAGGAGCGCCTCCCCACGCCGCACTTCCAGCGAGACGTCCACCAGCACCGGCCGGTAGGCGAACCGGCGGGACAGCGCCGTCGCGATGATGACGGGATCAGAAGGCGGCATCGATCTGCGCGGCGAGGTCGCTCAGGGAGAACGGCTTCACGAGGTAGCCGCTGTGCGCGATGCCGAGCATCTCGAATAGCGGCTGCATGCTGGCGTACGACGTGGTGATCACGACCCGGAGCTCAGGGCGCAGCCCGCGCAGCTCCCGCAGCAGGTCCATGCCGTCGCCGTCGGGCAGGCGCAGGTCCAGCACCACGAGCTCGGGGGCGAACTCCCGCACCAGTACGCGCGCCTCGCCGCCGCTGGCCGCGAACGCCGCGTCAAACCGGCCGGCGAAATAGCGGCGGTACGCCTGTCGCAGGCCCGCCTCGTCCTCGACGAACAACACGCGCCGCCTGGCGCCGCCGTCTTTCATGGGGATCCCGTCACCGCGTCGCCGGTGTCAGCCACTGCTCCGTTTTCACCCCGAATATAAGCGTCGCGGTTCGGCCGGTGGTCGCCGCGGCGTGCGGAACGCGGCCGCGTCAGCCGCGGGCGCCACGCCGCTGGGCGAGCCACCCGGCGGCGGCGACCCCGAAGATGGCGGTGACGATCACGGCCGACACGACGCACCACCGGCACCACGCGTGAATCACCGCGGCTTCCAGGTAGGTGAGGTAGCCGCTGAACGCCACGCCGAGCCCCGCCAGCAGCACGAGCGCGGTGGTCGGCCAGCGCCGGGCGGCCAGCGGGCCCTGCACCCCCGCGAGCCCGACGCCCAGCATGGCGAGGTAGCCGGCCACACCGCAGAGCGCGACGGGAATCCCGAACAGATCGGCGTAGGAGCTCAGCTGGACGGTTTCGCAGCCACCGTCCCCGCAGGCGAGCACGCCGAGGAGACCGATCTTCCAGAGCCACAGGTACAGGGCGACGAACAGGCCCACGAGGGCCAGCGTCGCGGCGATCATGCGATGGGTCACCGGCTCCCCGCCGCCCGATCGACCAGGACCTTCAGACTGTCGTAGTCGATGTAGCCCGACATGCGCCGGTTGTCGATGTCGAAGGTGGGCGTCGAGTTGATGCCCCGGCGCAGCGCGTCGTCCTTCATCGCGGTCAGGCGGCCGAGGTAGCGCTTGGCGTCGACACACCCGTCGTAGCGACCCAGGTCGAGACCGATCGCGCGGGCGTAGGCGCGAAACTCGCGTTGCGGTCGGGCTTCCAGGGCCCAGCGACCCTGGTTGAAGTACAGCTGGTCGTGCATCTCGAAGAACTTTCCCTGCTCACTGGCGCAGGCGGCCGCCAGGTGCGCGGGCATGGAGTTGGGATGTCCGTCGAGCGGGAAATCGCGGAAGATCCAGCGCACCCGCCCTGTGTTCACCAGGCGCGTCCGCACGTCGGGCTCGGTGAGCACGGCGAACTTGCCGCACGCCGGACACTGGAAGTCGGCGTACTCGATGATCGTGACCGGCGCGGAATCGCTGCCGAGTGCGTGCCCCGGAAACACCGTCGAGTCCGCAACGACGGGTTCCACCACCGTGGTGCCGCCACCGCTCCGTCCCCGGGCCATCACCAGCGCCGCCACGCCGACCAAGGCGATCACCGCGAGCGCCACGTAGAACCACGTCAGCCGTTGCTGTCCCGCCATCGGGCGTCTCCCTCGTCCGGGTCGTTACGCAATGCGTCGCCGAGCTGCGCCTCGCGCACGATGCGGCGGCTCTCGGCGATCTCGGGCGTGTCGTAGGTACAGCGCACTTCATAGTGAAACAGCTCGCTGCGCACATCGCCGATCAGCTTGAGCAGGGACGGGCCCGCGGCCAGCAGGGCGGTATCGTCGAGCTCAATGATCCGCACCGCCAGCGTCCGCAGCAGCTCCACCAGCCGTTGTGCCCGCTCGGGGCCGTAGGTGGGCTCCGACATGTCTTCCCCGGTATCGTGAGCGACGCGCAGGGCGGAATCTAACCGGTTTGCGCGGACCGGCCGCACCCCTTACCTTTCGCACCGTTCTATCACATTCAGGTGACAGGAGTTCCAGCGGCATGGGCAAAGGGAAGGCACCGAAGCGTCGGGAACCGACGACTCCCAATCGCGTGTTCGATCAGGCGCGGGACGAGCTGTTCAGCCACATCCTTCGCTGCGGGGTGCTGGAAGCGGCGGTGGAAGATCAGAAGGAGTGGTTTGACGACACGATGGAATACCTCGCCGAGCGGTACGAGGGACTCGCGCCGGCGGAGCTCGCCGAGCTGCGACGCCTGGGCGAGCGGTATTGTCAGCCGGTGATCCAGCGGAGCGAGACGGTCCTCGCAAGTCACTAGCCGTTTCACAGGAGTTTGAGGCGGGGGCGGGAGCGCGCTGCGTTCGGCCCCCGTCAGCGTTTCCGTCAACGCCGTCGCGCCGCATAGCCGATCGCCCGGTATCCCAGGGCGACGCGCACGCCCCCTCCGACGCCCGCTTCGGCGAACCATCCGCCGCCGGCGGCCGGTCGCGCTTCGAGCCCGAGGAGCAGGACGAGGTAGCCACGCAGGGAGTCGGCGGCGAGCGCCGCAACGCCGCCGCCGCCATACACGGTCGGGCCCGCGCGGCTGAACGGCGCGAGGTGGAAGGACGCGAGCAGCTCGGCCCGCCCCGCCACGCGGTTCGGCTCCAGCCATCCCCCGCTCACGACGAGCGCGGCACGCAGCCCCCTGCCGAACCGCAGGCCCGCCCCCCCTCCGACCCCCACGAACTCCCGCCCGCCAACCAGCCCGATGGCGTGCAGCTGGAGATCGTGGCCGCGCTGCGCGCTGAGCGGCACCGGGACCAGCAAACCGACCAGCAGCACCAGGTGGTCCCTACGCAAGCACGATCTCGTGCTCGACGGCGATATCCGACGCGAGCGAGTGCAGGACCGAGCAGTACTTCGTGAGCGAGAGCGCCACCGCGCGCTCGGCCTTGGGGCGATCGAGGCCGTCGCCCGCGAGCGTGAACCGCAGGCGGATGGCGACGTAGCGGCGGGGGTGCTCGTCGCGCCGCGTGCCCGACACCGCCACGTCGCAGCGTTGCAGCTTGACGCGCATCCCGGCGAGGATCGACACGACGTCCGCCCCAGTGCACCCACCGGCGGCGAGGAGCAGGGCCAGCATCGGGCTGGGCCCCACCGCCCCGTCCCCGTCGATCACCACCGGCGCCGTCACCGGCGCCGTGCCTGCACCCGTGAACTGCATGCCCGCACCCAGCCACGTGAGCTGGACGGCCCGTTCGTTTCCCATGCCTACTCCTTGTGCGCCTCGTCGTCCCGCACGGTGAGCCCGACGCGGGTGTAGTCCCAGATCGCGTACACCGACACCGCCGCGGTCGCCCACGCGAGCGGCCGCAGCAGGTCGGACTCCGCAAGGAACGCGATGAGGGTGAGGACCTGCGCCACGGTCACCGCCTTGCCGCCCGCGCGCGCGGGCAGCGTCGTGGGGCGGCCGCGCACGACCATCGTGAGATACGCGAGGAACGCGACGATGTCCCGCAACAGCACGCCCGCGACTTCGAGCGGATGCAACAGCCCGCTCCTCAGCACGACCCAGAACCCGGCCGCCATGAACAGCTTGTCAGCCACGGGGTCGAGCGCGACGCCCAGCCGGGAGGGGCCGACGCGCCGCGCCAGGAAGCCGTCCAGCAGGTCGGTCAGCACGGCCAGCGCGAGCACGACCGGACGCATCCACGTGTCGCCAACGGCGATGAACCCCGCCGCGAGCGGGATCCGCGCAAGGCTCAGCACGTCGGCGCCCGCGAGCGTCGGTCTCGCTTGCCGCTCCCTATCGTGAACGATAGCTTGCATCGTTCTTCTGCGTCCGACCGCGGTCGGGAGGCTGCATGGACCCCGCCCTGCTGCGACACGCCGCCATCTTCGCCGATCTCACCGACGGGGAGTTGGTGCACGTCGCCGAGATCTGCAAGGAGCAGCAGTTCAAGTTCGGGCAGACGATCTTCAGGGAGGGTGAGCCGGGCAACCGCCTGTACCTCATCTCGACGGGTGAGGTGCGGATCTCCCGGCAGATTCCCGGCTCGGGGGAGGAAGCCCTCACCGTGCTGAAGCGAGGGGCGTGTTTCGGCGAGATGTCGGTGTTCGACCGCTCGGAGCGGTCCACCGACGCCATCGCGAACACGGACACGACGCTCATCACCATCACCCGATCGGATTTCGAGATTCTGCTCGACTTTAACCGGGACATCGCGTACAAGGTGCTCTGGGCCGTGGTCCGCCTGCTCTCGAGCCGGCTCCGGGCCACGAACGAGAATCTGCGCTCGTTTCTCGCGATGTCGATGTTCTAGCCTCCCCAACATAGCGGCCCGTGCGCTGCTGAAGCGCGCGGTCGTCCGCGGGCCTGCTAGCGGCTCATCCCGCTGCCGCGCAGCACGAACTCGGCACGGCCATCGGGCTCGAACACGCGGCGCGCCACGTCGGCGAGCTGCTCGGCGGTCACCGCGCGGCGGCGCGCGTCCTCCGCCCCGAACGCGTCGAGCGTGCCGTTGACCCACCCGCTCACGAGCTCGGTCGCCACGGCCCCGGCGAGCTGCCGGCGGATCGCCACCAGGCCGGCCGCGTAGCGCCGCGCCCGTTCCAGCTCGGCGTCCCCGACCGGCTCCCGCGCGACCCGGCTCAGCTCCTCGAGCAGGGCGTCCCGCGCCTCGGCCTCACGCTCCGGGGCGGTCGCGACATAGACGAGCATCGCGCCCGCGTGCTGCCGCAGCCACGGCGCGGCCTGGACGGTGTACGCCAGCGCCCGCCGCTCGCGCAACTCGTCGAACAGCCGGCCGGCGAGTCCGCTGAGCAGTGCCCCCAGCACGTACAGGGTGAACCGCTCGTCCGCGGCGGCGCCGGGTGCGGCGAACGCCATGACGAGCGCCGTCTGCGCCTTCTCGCGTCCCTCGGCCGCGCGGCTCGCGCCCCAGACCGGCGCGCCGACCGCCGCACCCGGCAGCCGGCCGGGCCAGTCCCCGAACATCGCCCCCGCTGCGAGCAGCCGATCGCGATCGAGGTCGCCAACGACCGTCACGAGCGCGCGGGTGCGCGCCACGCGCCCCTGCCACGCGCGCACGTCGGCCGTGCCGATCCCCCGCACGACGTCCGGCTCACCCAGGGACGGGAGCCCGTACGGGTGCCCCGGGAACGCGCCGCCCAGGACGCGTTGCAGCGGGTACTGGAACATGTCGTCCCGGACCCGGGCGGCGTCGTTCGCCTGCAGGGTTCGCTCCACGGCGACCGCCTCGGGCTCGAGCGCCGGCTCGCCCGCGATGAGGCGGAGCAGGTGCAGGGCCTCCCCCACCGCCTCCGCGCGCGCGCTCATGGCCCACCCCACCGTCTCGGCGCTCACCATCGCGACGATGGAACCGCCCAGCGACTCCGCCGCCACCGCGAGCCGGTCGGCGTCGAGACCGGCGGCGCCCCGCAGCGCGCTCCGCGCCAGCAGCCGCGTGATCCCGGCGTTGGCCGCGGTCTCCTGCACCGTGACCCCCGGGAAGTACACGCCCACGGACACCAGTCCCAGGCCGCGGCGCGGGCGCGCCAGCACGTCGGCGCCCGGCAGACGCAGCACCGCGATGTCGCCGGGCAGCTCGGTGGCTTCCGGCGGCGGCGCGGCGGGCGGACGGCCCAGACGCACGGGGACCGTCGCGGGCACCGCGAGCCCGGCTTCGCCCAGCGGCCAGGCCGCTTCGGCCAGATCCACCGCGGCATCGCGCGGCAGATAGACGGCCGCGCAGGCGCCGTCCCCCGCCAGATAGCGCCGCGCCGCGTCCCGCACCGCATCCGCGTCGGCGGCCAGCAGCCGCTCGGGGTAGTCATCGGCCAGCGCGTAGTCACCCAGCGCCTCGCACTCGGCGAGCGTGGCGGCCCGGCCGTCGGCCGACTCGAAGCGTCGCGCCCAGTGCGCCGCGAGCAACGCCCGGACGCGTGCCAGCTGGACGGGGTCCGGTCCCGCGTCCGCCAGCCGGTCCGCGAGCGTCAGCGCGCGCGCCAGTGCGGCGCGCAGCGTCGCGGCCTCACCGGCGAGCGAGATGTCGAGCACGCCGACGTCGCCCACCGTGTAGTGGGTGCTTCCGACCGCACTGGCGAGGCCCGGGCGGCGGATCGACTGGGCGAGCCAGGAGCCCTGCCCCCCTCCGAGGATCTCCGCGGCCACGTCGAGCGCGGGGGCATCGGGGTGGCGCGGCCCCACGGTGCGCCACCCGATCGCCGCGAGCGGCCGCTCCACGTCGCCGCGCAGCAGCTTGAGGCGGGCGCGCCGGGCGGGGGGCTCCGGCGGCGAGCCAGGCACCGGGGCCGCCGCGCGTCGCCAACTGCCGTAGAGGTCGCGAGCGCGCGCGAGCGCGCGGTCCGGGTCGAGGTCGCCCGCGAGGGCGACGATGACCCGCGCCGGGGTGTAGCGGGTTTCGTAGTACGCCCGCACGTCGGCGGTGCCGAGCCGCCGCAGGCCGGCTTCCGTGCCGATCCGCCAGCGACGCATGCGGTGGACGGTGAACAGCAGCTCGTACAGCGTTTCGGCGGTCACGGCGCCGGGCGAATCCAGCTTGCGCTTCGCCTCCTGCACGATCACCTCGAGCTCGCGGGCGAGCTCGCCCGGGTCGAGCGCGGCGTGCATCAGGGCGTCCGCCTGGAGCGCGAGCGCCCGGGCGAGCCCGTCTGCGGCGGATGGCACGGCCGTGTAGAACACCGTCTTGTCGTAGATCGTGCTGGCGTTCAGGTAGCCGCCGAGTAGCTGGGTCTCGCGCGCGAGCAGGCCCGGCCCGTGCCGCGCGGTTCCCTTGAACATCATGTGCTCGAGCACGTGGGCGATGCCCACCCACTCGTCAGGCTCGTCGAAGTAGCCGGCCTTGACGTGCGTGACGACCGCGACCACGGGCACGGAAGAATCCCGCTGCGCCAGCAGCGTAAGCCCGGTGGGCAAGACGTCGCGGACGACCGAATCGGTCCAGCGCATGGCGGCGGAGAAAGCGGAGATAGAAGGGACGGGTCAGAGCCCGGCGCCCCGGAGCGGCGTGCGCGGCGGACGGGGACGGCGGCGGTTCAACGGATGATCTTGAGCAGTCCGGCCGCCGCGCTCCCGAGCACGAACGCCTCGGCATCCGTCGCCGGAATGGCAATGCCGTCGGCAGCGTGCCTGCGGGCGACATGCTCCATGTAATCGAGCAGCGACCCCGCCCCCCAGCTCCGGTCGTCCGCCCGCATCTGCAGCACGATCTCGTCCCACGTGCCGGAGTAGCTGATGCCGCCCCGGGTGGTGACGCGATGCGACCCGGAGGACGAGCGCCGGCGCATCCCCTCCATCTCGAGCAACAGCGTGCTGAACAGCTCCAGCTGCAGCGGATCCCGGACGGTGCCGTCGGCCTGCGTCGCCTCGATCTCGGCGAACAGCTGATCGATTGAGTCCCCCTGCTCGGCCAGCTCCGCGAGGCGCTCGGTCCACGGCGCCAGCTCCGGGTCGTTGGGCACCAGCCGGTAGATCGACTTCTTGAGCTCGATCAGCCGCCACACCGCCAGCTCGTCGACATGATCGTCGGGCTGGGTCTGCTCGAAATGGTACAGCGCGGCCTCGAACTCCCCCCGGTCGTACAGCAGGTTGCCGAGGTAGATGCGCGCCTCGAGATGGTGTTGATCCAGCTCGAGCGCCCGGCGCAGGTAGCGCACGGCCACATCCTCGTTGCCGAGCCGGTGCTCGGCGTATCCGAGGCAGGCTCGCGCTTCGGACGAGTCCGGGTGAGCGTCGCCCGCCACCTCGAAGAAGCGGCACGCCGCCGCGACCGCGCCTTCGCGGAACAGGGCGCGGCCCGCCTGCAACACGAGATCGTGATCGTCGTGGAAGCCGAGGACGAGCATCCGCTCGAAGCACTCCAGGGCGCGCGCGGGGTGGCCGATCTTGAGCAGCGTCTCGCCCAGCCCGACCAGGGCGTCCTCGTGCTCCGCGTTGATGGCCAGGGCTTCGCGGAACGCGCGGTGCGCCCAGGCGTACTCCTCCCGGGCCAGGTGGGCATACGCCAGGCCGACGTGCAGCTCCGCCGCGTAGGGGAACGCCCGCAGCCCCTCGCGGAGAACCGCGATCGCCTCGTCGTACTGTCCTTCGTTATAGAGTTGATGGGCCTGCTCAGCGACATCCTCAGGATTGAGGAAGGGGTCCGGCATCCGCTGGGCTCCCTTGGAAGTTTCGTTACGATACGACGTTGTGCCGCTTCGCACAAGCCGCCGCTCGCCGGATCGCGCGTCGGCCTCGCACCGGGGTGACGGACCGGCCGGGCCCGTCACCCCGTGCGGCTCAACCGCGGCGGCGCACCGCCGGTGCGGCCGGCGCCGGAGCCGGCGTCGCCGAGAGTTGTCCCGCGAGGACCACCCAGACCCCTGCGGGATCCGGCTTCGTCCACAGCATCGTGCCGAGGCCCGTGAAGTAGTTGCGCGCGGGGTTCCCACCGCTCCCGCCGACAATGAAGTCCGCGGTGTGGCGGAACGTCACGAGCGCGAACCGGGGGGTGATGATCTCGGCCTTCACGTCCTGGAGCACCAGATTGCTCTGCGTGACGTTGGTGAAGAAGTCCTGTTGGGCCCTGGACTCCTCCTCCCAGCCGCTCGTCCGGCGGCCATCGGGCCAGGCGAACGTGAGCTCGGGGGCCTGCTGGTAGAACGTGGCGAGGGAGTCCCGTTGGCGGTTGCTGAAAGTCCGCGCCCACACCGAGACGCGATCCCGCACGAGCTGCTCCTCGACCGCCCGGTCCTGCGGCGTCATCTGCCGCTCGCACGCGGCGAGCGCGACGCACGTCAACCCGATCAACAGCGCATGACGCACCATGTGCTCATCCTCCAGCCGCAGAAAAACCCGAGGTGTGTGCACCGGGTAATAAGGTATGCCGTGGTCCTCTTGCGTCAATCTGCGGAGGACGATGGCGGCGCTGCGCTTCGCTCCCGATCGGCCCCATGACGCAGCCGCGCTCGCCGTGCACGCCGGCGGCGGGCGGATCATTGCGATGTCCTGGCTCCCCGCGTGATACAAGCGGGGCGTGCCGCCGGGGATGTGAGCCCGATTCCGGGACCGCCTGACGGGCGACCGGCACGTGACGCCGGTCGCCGCGTCCGGTTCAGCGGGGGCCTGCCGCTACTGACACGTGCCCCACGAGCACTTCGGCGGGGGCTGGGTCGCTTCGCCGATCGCGTCGCCGAGCTCATCCTCGAGCGCGACCTGCCTGGGCGCCGTCAGGTCGGCGCGGCGGGGCGGGTGGGCGGTTGCTCCACCGCCCCCTACATCCGGTGCCAGCGGAAGAACATCACGGACATCGTGGTGAACAGGATCACGC
>Ga0153916_10001275_pt1 | contig 17894 bp, 17 predicted proteins | sample Opewatmetagenome_FD_109642 | JGI IMG/M metagenome (GOLD analysis project Ga0153916, IMG submission 109642) | Freshwater wetland microbial communities from Ohio, USA - Open water 3 Core 3 Depth 4 metaG | ecosystem: Environmental > Aquatic > Freshwater > Wetlands | place: USA: Ohio, Lake Erie... | reverse complement strand
GTAAGGCAGATGAGGCATTGTCGGTTCTGTAGGGCGGACGCGATTGGCCTTCTTGGCGATGACAGGTCTGCGGAGTTCGCGCACGTGACCTGCAGCCTAGCCCAGCCTTCCAGGAAAGCATTCGCCGGTGTGGAGATGGAAGGAAGATCGAAATACAAGTTCGCGGTGGCCTCATCCGATGGCAAGAACGTCGACCTGCATTTCGGCCACGCTGAGAGCTTCTTGACCTTCGTGGTCGAGGGGAAGAGAATCACACAAGGGGATAGAATCGTCATCCAGGCGGACATGGATATCCCGATGTTCGGGATGGCGCACGGAAACAAACTGGAGAAGGCCGCGGACGCTCTGAGAGGTTTCGATGGTGTGATTGCGACCAAGTTCGGAGAACCGGCCATTCAGGAATTGGAGAGTCGAGGCGTCGCGGCTGTGCGAGACTCTGGGGAGATAAGGCGAGCGCTTAGAAGAGCTGTTGACAGCATCTTCAAGGAGAGAGCGGATACGTTCAACGAATGAGGTGGTGCAATCTGAGGGGATCAGACCTTCTGGTGAAGTGCCTGGAGCAAGAGGGCGTCGGGCGCGTCTTCGGAATTCCAGGCGAGGAGAATCTCGATCTGATGGACAGTCTGATAGACTCTAATGTAGAGTTTGTGTTGACCAAACACGAGGAGTCTGCGGCCTTCATGGCAGAGATATCTGCAAGGTTGACGCGGAAACCTGGCGTTTGTCTTTCAACGCTTGGTCCCGGAGCGACCAACCTCATGACAGGAATCGCGGATGCCTTTCTGTGTTATACGCCAGTCGTCGCCCTGACCGGACAGACAAGGACCGAGAGAGCACATCCACCAGAGAAGCAATACATCGATCTAGTCCAGCTTTTCAAGCCCATAACAAAGGCGAGTTTCAGTGTAAGGAATCCGGCGAAGATACCTCTTCTCACAAGAAGAGCTTTCGACAAGGCAAGAGAGGAGAGACCGGGCCCGGTACATATGGAGCTTCCAGAAGACATCATGAAGTGTGATACCATCGGAGAGCCATTTCCAGAATCGATAACGAAGAGAATCGGTTGTGACAGACGCTCCCTGATGTCATTGAGAGAATTGATTGAGAACTCGATTACTCCTCTGATCCTCGCTGGGCAAGGAGCGATAAGGGGAGATGCACAGGAGGAACTGAGGAGGTTCTCGAAGGCTTGGGGAATTCCAGTGCTGCAGACGTGGCTCGCTTCAGGAATACTGCCTTTCGACGACACACTTTCCCTCCACTCCGTGGGACGGAGGACCCATGATTTCATGAGGAGGGCATTCGAAGCATCAGATCTGGTGATCGCAATTGGATACGATGTGATTGAGTTTCAGCCAGTGTTCTGGAACTTCGGAAAGGAGAAGTCGATCGTGCACATAGGCCCCTTGCCTGCGGAGATAGTCGACAAGTACAGCCCAAATGCCCAGACCGTCGGGGACATAAAAAGCATACTCGCGGGGATGTCGAGGAACGCTGTAAAGAGGAGGAATTGGGCATCCGACCTTCGAGACCAGCTGCACGAAAGAATGAAGATTGAAATGAAGGACACGATGCCAGTCAAGCCTCAACTTGCGGTCAGGTCAATCCGGGAAGCACTTGGCAGGAGGGACATCGCTGTGTGCGACGTTGGAGCCCACTTCCTTTGGATGGAGAAACTTTATCCCACTTACGAAGAGAACACACTTGTCGTCTCCAATGGCTTGATCAGCATGGGTATCGGCGTCCCAGGTGCGATTGCGTCGAAGCTGACGTATCCAGAAAGAAAGGTAGTAGCGGTGGTCGGTGACGGAGGCTTCATGATGACCTCGTCGGAGCTGGAGACTGCCGCAAGGATGAAGACTCCTTTCGTTTCGGTGATATTCAACGACAAAGGGTACGGATTGATCAAGATCAGACAGGTGAAAAACTACGGAAGGACCATAGGCGTCGATTTCGAGAACCCAGATTTCGTCAAGTTCGCAGAATCGTTCGGCGCGGAGGGATACAGAGTCTCTTCAGCTGAGGATTTGAAGAAGGTCCTGAAGAAGTGTCTGAAAGAAGATGTTCTCGCTGTAATAGACGTCCCGATCGATTACTCGGAGAATGTCAACTTGGCAGTGTGACATTGCCTTTCCGCTGACTTTTCTGCAAGACTGATATTGTCCAGATTGAAAAGATTCATATAACGACCCCCTGATACGAGAATGATGGACTCCTCAGAATATCAGCTGAAGTACTTCACTGACAACGGATTCAATAGGAAGAAGTGTCCCAAATGCGGGCGCCACTTCTGGAGCTTGGGGGATTGGGACACGTGCGGGGAGCCACCATGCGAGGAGTACACGTTCATAGGGGCTTCCCCGATGAAAGAGTCCCTCGCGCTTCATGAGATGAGAGAGGTCTACCTCAGCTTCTTCGAGAGTCACGGTCACAAGAGGGTCAGACGATACCCGATTGTAGCCAGGTGGAGGGACGACGTCTTCTTTACCCAGGCGTCCATCTATGACTTCCAGCCTTGGGTAATAAACGGAGTGGTCGATCCACCGGCCAACCCACTTACAATCTCCCAAACATGCGTCAGATTCAACGACATCGACAACGTCGGAAAGACCGGCAGACACTTGACGTTCTTCGAGATGTGCGCCCACCACGCATTCAACACGAAGGACAAAGAGATCTACTTCAAGGAACGGACGGTCGAACTCTGCCACGAACTCTTCACGAAGCGACTGGGAACCCCGCCAGAGCGGATGAGATACGTTGAGGAATGGTGGGAGGGCGGGGGTAACTCAGGTCCGTGTCTCGAGGTCATTTTGGACGGGGCCGAACTGGCCACACTTGTATTCATGATGTATCAGGAAAGCTCAGATGGGAGAAGGCCGCTTGGAATGAGGGTCGTCGACACCGGATACGGTCTGGAGCGCATCGCTTGGGTATCACAGGGAACGCCATCCGTTTACGAAGCTGTATTTGGACCGGTCGGCGAATACATGAAGAAGATGGCGGGCGTGACTACCGAGGGCCAAATGATGAAAGAGTACAGCAAGGTCGCCGGGATGACCAATGCCAAGACGACCTCAGACATAAGAAAGATCAGGGAGACCACGGCGTCAAGAATCGGAATCTCGTACGACAAGTTGATGGAAAGGGTCGCCCCACTCGAGGACGTCTATGTCATCTGTGACCACTCAAGAGCACTCGCTTTCCTGCTGAATGATGGAGTCGTCCCTTCTAACGTCAGAGAGGGGTATTTCGCAAGGTTGCTGGTGCGTCGTGGTCTTAGGGCGATACGCTCATTGACCCTCGATCTAACGCTAGCAGAGATCGTTGGCAGGCAGATCGACTTCTTCGGACCCGTCTTCCCCGAGATGATCGAGAACAAGGACGACATACTGCAACTCGTCCGAGTCGAAGAGGACAGATATCGCGACACTCTTACGAGAGGTAGGCAGCTGGTTCAGAGATTGACAAAAGATATGAAGACGGGAGAACGCATCTCAAATGAGAAGCTCATCGAACTCTACGACTCGCACGGACTCAATCCTGAGATAGTCAAGGAATTCAGCACTGCCAAGGTCGAGATTCCGGACGATTTCTATATTCGCGTCGCTGCAATGCATGAGAGACCAGAGCAGGAAGAATCGAGAGAGGAAAGACTCCCCGAGAATCTGCCCGCCACAAGACTGTTGTACTATGAAGACCCGGAGACCCTCGAGTTCAGAGGGAAGGTGCTGGCCATCGTTGATGGCGGTGTCATTTTGGATCGAACCGCATTCTACCCAGAGGGAGGAGGCCAGGAATGCGACTCCGGTACACTGGAAGGAAAGACAGTGAGGAAGGTCGTCAGGAGCGGGAACATCATCTTGCACTACATGGAGGGGGAGATGCCAGTCATTGGATCGAAGTTGAAGGGGACGATCGACAGGGACAGAAGGATTCAACTCATGAGGCATCACACTGCCGCGCACATCATAAACGGTATAGCGAGGAAGATGCTCGGAAACCATGTCTGGCAGGCAGGGGCGCACAAGGCCATGGACCGGGCTAGGTTGGACATCACTCATTTCGAGAATCTCACCCCGGGTCAGAGAGACCTTCTTGAGAGAGAGGCCAACAAGATAGTGCTTGATGGTCTGAGAATGAACGTTCAATTCATGCCGAGGGACGAGGCGGAGAGATTGTATGGATTTCGTCTGTACCAGGGAGGCGCGGTGCCAGGTGGAACGATAAGGGTCGTCGTGGTCCCAGGTCTAGACGCCGAAGCTTGCGGCGGAATGCATTGTCAGAATACGAGCCAAGTGGGCCCGATTAGAATCCAACGCACGCGACGGATACAGGACGGCATAGTGAGAATCGAGTTTTGCGCTGGCATGCCAACGATAGGCTCCATGCAAAAAGACAGAGAAAGCATTGAGACTCTGTCCTCGAAACTCAATGTGCCTTACGAGTCTGCAGCATTGGAAGCTATAGTCTTCTTTGAAGAATGGAAGGAACAGAAGAAACATATCGAACGTCTGACTCTGAATCAGAACGTGCAAGCCTCAGAGAACCTGCTGCGCGATGCGATCAAGATCGATGATCTGAGGCTAGTGACCACAGAAGTGAAGGGCGCTGAGGACCCATCCGCGATGTCGAAGATGTTGACAATCCATCCCGAGGTCGTCGCAATCGTTGGCGCTGTGGACGGCAAGAATCTCAGTCTTTTCGTATCGAGAAGCTCCAACGTCGACCTCGATTGCAGGACCTTGCTGAAGGAGATGATGAAGATCACGGGAGGCGGGGGCGGCGGCAAGAAGGAGTTCGCGCAGGGCGGTGGGGGAGACCCGTCCAAGCTTCCGGAAGCTTTCAGCAAGGCGCCCGATATCCTGAGGACCCTTTTGAAAGGAAGCGGTTAGGAATATGACTGGAATCAAGGGGTTCGCGAAGAGAATTAGGCGATACGCTAGTCGGCCAGAGGTCGAGTCAATCGCTAGGCGTTACTTCATTCTAGGCGCGTTCGATGGTGCGCTTACTATTCTCGGAGTCATTCTTGGGGCTGCAGCTTCTGGAAACTTGGACGCAAGACTTGTGATGAGCGCGGGAATCGGGGGCGGCATAGCCCTCTCGATATCCAGCACCGTCGGAGCGTACGAAGCGGAGAGAATAGAGGCAAAAGCGAACGGCAAGGAGACTGGGAGAAGATCGATGAGTATGTGGCAGAATGGATATCAGAAGGGTCAACGTATCAAAGCGTTGATTCCAGCTATTGTCCACGGCGTCGCACCATTGATTGCTGCAATCGTGCCGATCATTCCATTCCTCCTGTTCGATCTGAAGATAGCCGCCATCGCCTCGATCACAATCACTCTCTCATTCCTGTTCTTGATGGGGCTATACCTGGGATCGGTGGCCAAGGAGCGGATGATCTTCACAGGAATACGCTTCGTGCTGATCGGTATCGTGACATCAGTGATAATCGTATTTCTCTTCGGTGGCTGAGACAAGGAAGAATCGATCTTGACGGAGAGGCTGCCTATTGGGGTATCAAGCGTGATGAGATACGAAATTGGAGGAGTAGGAGAATCAATCCGCTTGCTTCAAAAAGACTCTCTGGGCACGACGATATGATACAGAAACCCTTAAATATGGACTTGCGTGTAGGGGAGATGCTCCACAAGAGTGTAGAAGATCAATTCATTTGATCCTAATTGTCGGAGGTAGACGCTTGGTTGAAGCAGGCGAATCACAAAAAGAGGACTTTCGCTACATAGTCCGTCTCGCGAATACGGATCTCGACGGCAACAAAGGTACTGTCATTGCTCTCCAGAGTATCAAGGGGGTAGGGAACAGAGTTGCTGAGATTGTCGCCAAGAGGGCAAAGGTGAACAGACTGGATAAGATTGGCAATCTCCCTGAGGGTAAGATAGAGGAATTGGGCAAGCTGCTTGCTTCCTATTCAGAATACGTTCCTGCTTGGGCAGTGAACCGGCAGAACGATGCAGAGACGGGTGCGGATATGCACCTCGTTGGAGTGGATATCGAGCTTTTCAAGAAGGATGATATCAACAAGATGAAGATGATTCGATGCTACCGAGGCATCAGGCACGAGCAGGGACAGAAGGTACGCGGGCAGCGCACGAGATCGAACGGCAGAACTGGACTCACCCTGGGTGTCAGCAGACAGAGACTTGCGCAACAGGCTAAGGCCGAGGGTGGAGAAGCACCTTCAGCAGCTCCGGCCGAGAAGAAGACCGCCCCCGCTGAGAAGAAGGCGGCTCCGGCTGAGAAGAAAGCGACTCCGGCCGAGAAGAAAGAGGCTCCGGCCGAGAAGAAGTAGGTGTTTCCATGGGCGACCCAAAATTCCCACGCAAGACCTACGACACTCCTTCCCACCCATGGAAGGGGGATAGGATCAAGGAAGAGGCCGAGCTCGTCAAGAAGTTCGGCCTGAAGAACAAGAGGGAGCTGTGGAAGGCGAAATCGATAGTGAGGAACCTCAGGAGACAATCGCGGAATCTGCAAGCTCGTACAAGATACGGCGAAACGCAAGCGGATCTTGAGGCAAAGAATCTTCTCACTAGTTGTGGAAAGATGGGTCTGCTGCCGATGGATGGCACGACCCTAGATGACGTCCTTGGCTTGAGCGTCGAATCGGTATTGAACAGACGTCTTCAAACCATCGCCCACATGAAGGGATTGGGAAACACAGTCAACCAGGCAAGGCAGTTCATTACTCACGGACATGTAAACGTTGGCGACAGGATGGTCAGTGTCCCGGGTTACATTGTGACCAGGGGGGAAGAAGACAAGATTGCTTTCAATTCCCACTCCGCGATATCTGATGATCAGCATCCGATGAGACTCGCAAAGAAGAAGATCGCTGGAGAGAGGCCGACAGAGGACAAGAAACAAGAGGAGAAGAAGGACCTCAAGGCCAAAATACCAAAGAAGGTCATCGCTGAGGTTGTTACCGAGGTCGAGACTGCAGACATAGCCGAACTGGACGTCGCCGAAGAGGAATCGAAAGAGGAGGGACACTGATGGGAAAATGGGGAATTGCCAACGTTTTCGCTAGTTACAATAACATAATCATAACGCTGACGGACATAACCGGGGCCGAAACGATAACCAAGTGCTCGGGCGGCATGGTCGTCAAGGCGGCAAAAGATGAATCATCTCCTTACGCAGCGATGAGGGCAGCGGAGAAGGTCGCCGAAATCGCGAAGGAGAAGGGGATTGAAGGCATCCATGTGAAGGTCAGAGCTCCGGGCGGCAATAGATCAGCGTCCCCCGGACCGGGTGCGCAAGCCGCAATAAGGGCACTGGCAAGAGCGGGTCTCAAGATTGGCCGTATCGAGGACGTGACTCCGATCCCGCATGATGGGACGAAGAAGAAAGGCGGCCGCAGAGGAAGAAGGGTATAGAGGTTGCGGTCCATGGAAATCAAGATCCTTGAGCTTATGGACACAAAGGCGAAATTCATCCTTTCCGATGCAAAACCAGAGATCGCTAACGCCCTAAGAAGATGCCTGATGGCAGAAGTACCGAAGATGGCGATAGAGGGGGTGGAGTTCCACCTTGGCCCGATCAGGGACGAGGAAGGAAATGAGTACGAGAGTGTCAGCCCTCTTTTCGACGAGATCGTGGCTCACCGTCTGGGACTTGTCCCGATACCAACCGATCCTGATCTTTACACGTACAAAGAGAAGTGCTCGTGCGGAGGAGAGGGCTGTCCCAACTGCACCATCATGTACTCGCTCAACAAGAAGGGACCGTCGGAGGTCTACTCCGGAGATCTTGAACCCCTTGGAGGGCCAGAGCTAAGGGTGAAGGACGAACTGATACCGATCGTCAAGCTGGGCCCGGGACAAGCAATACTTGTCTACGCGTCCGCACAGCTTGGCGTCGCGAAGAAACACGCGAAGTGGCAGGTCACGAGCGGTGTCGGATACAAGTACTTTCCAAAGGTCGCGATAAACCATGCAAAGTGCGACATGGGGGACGCCTGCATAAAGGCATGTCCGCGAGGGGTCATCGGGAAGAAGGACGGAAAGACCGTGATAGTAGACCCTGAGGCTTGCATACTGTGCATGGCCTGCGAAGAGGCTTGCGTCACCAAAGCAATCAAAGTCGACAGCGACAAGTCGAAGTTTGTATTTGAGTTCGAGACGGACGGATCTCTGTCGGCTCAGAATACGCTTCTCAAGGCCCTCGAGATACTCGAGAACAAGTTCGAAGAGTTCAAAGAACTCGTGTCGACGCTGGAAAGCTGAAACTGGTCACATGAAATCGGTAAGTCTGCAGTTTTTCACTCGGTCGTTCTCGAACATAGAGTTTATCGATCCTTCGATAAGGGCTATGCGTTGAAGAGTGTACGTTGGCAGACCAAACTTCTCGCTTATTTCTTTGGTGATCTCGAGATACTTCTTCACGCTCTTCTCGTGCACCGTGAGCGTCAGGTCGTTCCCGCAATAGCACTTTCCACTTAGAGGAATGCGTCGGTATTTGGAATTGCATTTCGTGCAGCGAAGTTGCTGTCCGGAGAAGCTCTTCAGATTCCCAATCATGTCTGGCAGGAAGTGCCGCGTAATCACCCTGTACACGACGTCTGTCTCGTCGACCGCCCTGATTTTTCTTGCCAGTTCGACCTGGGCATTCATCTTGTCGATCATCGTCTCTAGGGTCTTGTAGGCGGACTGCTCGGGGCCTTCCGAGATGTCCCGGGTATCGTTCGTGAAACCAAGCCCCTCCAGCTGGAGAACCGACCCGATTCTCCCACCGACCAGATCCATCTTGTCTTGGATCTCCTTTGGATGCCGGTACTCCGTTGTGGCTCTGTAGAATTCCAGAGGATACTCCCACAGCACATCTATGTTGTGAGCCTCTTTGTCAATCTCATTAGGATCAAGCCTGGTGGTTAGAACCAGAGGGGCATCCATAAGCCCCCCCCTCCTATCGGGGAGGAAGGATCGAGAGAAGTTTATGAGACCGTCGAGAAGAAGAATACAACTGTCCTCATCACCGTCCGCATTGCGTCTCTTTGCCGCGTGGAAGAAGGGATGTCCATAGCCAACATTGGTCTCAGTGAAACCGATTATCCTGCACAGAACGCCGCCCGACGTATGAGGAGCCAGTCCTATGGCCAATTGACCTATGAGGTCATCTCTCTTGTCGGCATCATAGAATACCGGGAGATTGTAATGGTGTCTGAGGAGATCATCAATGAACTTCGAGACCTTTATGAAGTACTCACCACACGAAACCGAAGGGACGATGTCCTGAACTTTCAATTCGCAGAGCTGGTCTTCGCTCTCGAGGTCATCTCCAAATATGTCCTTTCGGTAACCCATTTTGACTGCCTTATCCAAGCTCAATCCGATCTCCCTCGGCCTGAAATGTGTCAACGGGACATCGGTCATGTCGAACCTGATGGTTCCATCCTTGAAGACATAGACCTCATTCATTGCCCTCAGAATCCCTTTCTCGAGTGCCTCGGGTGTTTTGTTCTTTGATATCATTCCCTGGACGCCCTTGATCTCTGGAATACTGCTTTGCTTCAATCGTTCCATTGCCTTCTCAAGAATGAGCTGAACGGGTATGCTTTGAGCCTTTGGATTCTCGATGGCGACTGTATGAGAGCCGCATTCGCAGACGCAGAGGAATGTGGTCTCGCCACATACGGGGCATTGTCGGACTCCGACCTCTACTTTCACTCCACTTTCCAGGGCCGCTTCGTTCACCAAACGCTGGGCACCGCCGCTTTGGCCGAGAGGGAATAGCACATGGGGCGGAGGTTTCATCTTGCGTTCCTTGGCCTTTTCAGGCCTGGCCATGCGGGCTCCAATCCTCGTCACCGCCCGGGGACGGATCTTTACACCCATAGCTCTCGAGACTGCCTCGACGGAGTCCGAACCAGAGAGACTTCCAACCTCGACAACCTTTCCCATCTCAATCTTCAGGCCCAGACCTGCTAGCAAAGGCTCGGCCAACGCATCAACAATCAACTGGCCTTCCTTGACATGATGCAATGCTCCGAGACCCTCAAGGATCCTCTTGATCTCGTCATGGATTTCGATGCGAAGGCTGCCGTCTTTGATCCAAGAGAATTCGAGAATATGACTTCTAAGCCTCTGAAGGTCTTCGAGCGATAGATCGGACCAGAACAGATTGAACTTGGGATGGAGTGGGACAGAATGATTCTGAGAGAGTTCCAGAGCTCTCTTGAAATCGGGATCCTTCCAGTCCAAGGGAAGTTCTCCCGCTGAATTCCTCAACTCAGCCCTATACCATTCGATCGAGTACGCTCCCGGTACAAGTATATGGTTGTTCTCGACGAACTCACCGAAAGAGATCAGTATTTCTCCCAGATCGACGATCTCTTTGACCCTTCCTTTTAGTCGCTTCACTGACTCGACGTCATTGACCTGTTCGAGATCACCGTTGGTCAGGAGCAGTATCGGACCCTCGATCGAGTCGCACGGAGTGACCGCCCCTGCCTTACCGGGTCGCTCGAGTTTGATCTGGGTCCCAACGGCGATGAATTCGTCCAAGGCGTACATGGTCGCGGGATTGATCCCGATGGCTGCCAGTCCTGTCGTTCTTCCCCGACCGTAACGCAATCTGAAACCCCCGATCCTGGAGGGATGGGCGAGCACGGGACGCCCGGCGACTATGTCCTTCAGATACCTATAGTCGGGGGCGATCTTCGCCTCCTTCGACATCTCCTCGGTCTTCTTCATGCTGAGATATTCCGTGATGAACTCCCATCCGTCGATTCCCAGCCTTCTTACGTGCTTTTGCACCTTTGGTGCTTTCTGGCACAGTCCCTCGGCTATTACGAGACAGGCTCCTCCCCTCACCCGGTTTGTCTCGACCCTTGGCAGGTCCCTGTAACCAGAGATCTCAACATCCTCGGTCCCTTCACCGTCAATGCAAATAGGACAATTCTTGACAATGAGCTCTATTTCATCGTTCGCGGGAGTGTACTGCAAGTGCTGGCATTGTTTGTAGAGCGGTATCTCCTCCTTGAACCTCTGCACCTCCCCATGCGTTGGCATGAAGCGCCCTATGCCGTGCTCCCTTCGGACAACGTCACCGATGAGCACGCTCATAGCCTGGCCGGTTCCTCCCGCGGATCTGATCGGACCCGCGAAGGACATCGCCAAATACTCGCTTCCGTCAGAGTTGCGTCCGATCTTCACGCCCGCGATTCCTTCGAGAGGAGCTACAAGGATACCTTCGGTGAGCACTGCCAGACCAACGCGAATGGCTCTGTCGATCGCTTCCTCCCTCGACCGAGCCTCCCTGCCGGCGATCTCCTTTGCTATCAATAGGGAGGTCTCCTCTCGGTCGTACTCCCTGCTCAGCTCGCGTATGCGTTTCGCAACCCCCTCGACTTTCCAGGCAGCCAGCAGCTTCTCTACTCTTGAGGCAAGGTCCTCTGCCTGAGGCATCTCGACGTAAGTCTCAGGGTCCAGGCCGCGCGCTCTTGCCCTTCTTGCGACAGAATAGCACTTGTCGACCTCTTTCAATAGAGATTCGAAGTACTCCTTCATCGCCTCGCTGCAAGACACCTCGTGCATCCTCATCCTCCCCGCAGATTCTGCCTGAGTCCTAAGAAGACTCTTCGCCTAAGTAATTACCGAAGGACCCTTTCGACTTCTTTCTTTGTGTTCCGAAGCAGAGACGTAATCTCTGCGATCAGGTTTTCCATTCCTTCCCCCGAAAGGGCGGAGATCTTCATCCTTTCGCTGTCCATCTTGACAACATCAATCTTGTTCTCCACCTCGATCATCGGAAGGCCTTCGAATCCTTTTTTCACCGATTCGAGTAGTGAGAGTTGGTCCTCCATTCTGTATCCCGATGTCTCGGATGGATCCAAAACGAACACGATGACGTCCGCCAGATACTTGAGTGCAAGAACGGCCTGCCGTTCGATCCTGTTCCTCTCCTCCAGTCTCCTATCGAGAAGACCGGGTGTGTCAACGACTTGATAGGTATGCCAGCCTTCCCTGAAATGCCCAATGCCGATTCCCTTTGTCGTGAAAGGGTATGGTGCGATGATAGGCTTGGCCGAAGATATGCGCTCGACCAATTGACTCTTTCCGACATTCGGATAGCCCGCTATCACAACTGTTGGAAGGGCAAGGTCTACGACCGGTAAGTTGCGCAGCTCGTTCCTCGCCTTTGAAACGAACTCTAGATCCTTCTTGATCCGATTGACAAGAGACGATAGGCGACCGTAGTACTCGTTCCTCCCTTGATGTACCTTAGAGACGTCTGACGCCTTTTTCACTTTTCCCAGATAGATTCTCTCCAGCTCACGGGCCTTCTTTGAGCACCAGTCCAGTGCCCCCAATGATTTCTTCAGGGCGTCGATTCCGACAAGCACATCGATGAGCTCTGAGTTGAACTCCTCGCCTTTCTCCAGGCTGGGGAAGGACTTGACGTAATTCCCGAGGGTCCCCGAGACGATGTCGCCGGAGGTCGTTATCCTTGCGACAGCGTTCTTTCTCGCGGTGTCAGTCCTGTCCGATCCTTTTTTCTTGATTTTCGAGGCGCGCTTGAAGGCCTTATCAAGAAGCTCGGAGGAGGTCAGAATCGTTGGAATGTGTTGAGAACCATGTGACACGTTCGACATAACCAACTAGAGAAGCATTAATCTATCACTCTCAGTTATTCCTCTGAATTGGTGGTCAAGTGTCCTACGAATTGGCGTACAGACTCTGGCTTAGAAAGGATGAGCGGTTCATAATAAGCGAGGGCAGAGCTAGACTGTTGAAATTGATCAAGAAGTACGGATCCCTTGCTAGGGCCGCCGATGAGATGGCCATGTCATATCGTCATGCCTGGGGGGTCATAAAGAAGATAGAGGAGTCGACCGGGGAGAGAATAGTAGTTTCCGAGAGAGGAGGTCAGGAGGGCGGGACATCGAATCTCACACCCGAAGGACTGAGATTGCTGGACCAATACGAAAGCCAGAAGAGGGTGTTCGACGACCAGTTGAGGATGATGTACAAACGACCGATTCTGGCGGCGGATGGAATCATCCTTGAAGAAAACAGCATCGTGCTCATAAAACGGGGGAAAGATCCGCATAAGGGTAGGTACGCACTGCCTGGAGGTATCGTCGAGTACGGCGAGAAGATCGAGGACTGCGTCATAAGAGAGGTCAGAGAGGAAACTGGCCTCGAGACCAGAATCCTTGACCTGATAGGAATATACTCAGACCCATCAAGAGACCCGAGGGGACACGTTATCTCCGCGGTCTTCCACCTCTTTCCAGTCGGTGGAGCTTTGCGAGGCGGCGACGACGCAACAGATGCGTGTCTTTTCCCTCTCAACAAGATCCCGGACCTTGCGTTCGATCATCGTGAAATAATACGCGACTTCATGATTTCAAGGAACGAGCATTGAGCTGCTTGGCTCTGGAAAGTATTTTAGCGTCAGTTCCGGATTACGATATGGCATACAGATGCGCGACGAGCTCGATCAGAAGATACTCCAGATTCTGCAGAGGAATGGCAAACTGACCTATGAGGAAATCGGCAAGCTGCTTGGCCGCTCTCCTTCTACGGTACGTGATCGTATCGAGAAGATGGAGGAGGAAAGAACGATACTCGGCTACTCCGCCGTTGCCGATCAGGAACGTCTTGGCGTGCTATTGGACAGTTACGTATGTGCTGATGTGGAACCCAGTAAGATGTCTGCTGCGATTTCGGCACTTTTCTCGATTGAGAACGTTTCTGAGATCCTTAGTGTCACGGGTGAACACAGATTGATGATGAGGATCAAGGCAAAGGACAACAAGGAGCTGATCGAGATAATCGAGCGTAGACTGAAGCCTCTTGGCTTCTCGAACTTGGAGACCCTGGTGATACTCGACCCAATCATGCGCTACCCTGGCTTATGAAGGAAATGTGACGGACCTTCTAGCTGTTACTGTGAGGCGAGAATGCGAGACATCGGTGTGCGATCACACGGATTATTCCGGCCTGTCGTCTGCGGATCGCTCCTTTTCATCGAGGATTATCTCCGCGGCCCAGGCAGCGGCAATACCGACCAGATGAGGACATTTCTCCTGCCTGTAAGCGACCTTGTCGAAATCGGCGTAGTCGATGCTGCTCCACAGATCGAATGATCTTCCCAGACAGGATCTCTGGACCTGATAGCAGATAATACTGCCGTACTGATCTTCGAACTTCTCTGTGAGTCTCTTAGCGAGTCCGTACGAGATCATCCTATTCTTGCCAGGATCCTTGAAATTGCTGCGTTCTCTTCCAAATAGCATTCCGATTGCCATGACGCCCCCCGAAAGAGCTCCGCAGGTACCGTGAGTCGATAGACCAACGCCTCCCGACAAGGCACTGGCGGAACGGAAGACATCGTCGTTCTTCATATCGAACACGTCCTGAAGGGCGGCCAATACGGACTGGGCGCATCCACGATTCTCCTTTTCATAAGTGAAAGCCATGGCGTAGACTCTGTCCAACAGCTCCTTACGGTTCAAGGTGTCACTGCGATGTCGAAAACGAGAACTACGATATCAACGTTGTCATGAACTTGGCGAACAAGAAGAAGGCAATGCGATTGACAAAAAAAGGAAATCGGATCGGACCTATTTCATGAACGATTCCGAAATCACAGACGGTCGCTTCAAAGATTCTGGAGAGAAGTCCGCTCCGGCAGTCCTCCGCAATATGAACCAATGATTCCTATCAAGCCTTCCGGCGGACAGCCTTAACTGATGCACTTGTTCTGCCAAACGAATCTGTTCTGAAGTGAAGAGTCGCTTATCGTATTGACAGAGTATTGTCAGATCCCTTGGCAATCTTGCGAAGTCTATCCCCTGCTCGTACCTCATGAATGAAGGGAGAATGGATTTGTGAACTCCAAGCCAAGACGTGTCTCCGACAGCCACCAATCCATTGTATCCTTGATCGATCGCGTCATCGTAAGTCTTTTCCCAGAGTCTGTACATTCCAGGTCCTCTGAAATTGCCTCCCGGACAATATGAGGAATATGAGGGTCTAAGCTCCATTCTGCCATCCTTGATATCGGACTTCAAGTGGCCAATTGCAGGGAATCCGTCGTCTGCCTTAAAGCTGCGCGACCACTTGTCACTTAGACAAATCAACTTCTCGTCGTGCCTTCTCCATGCGATGAGATCAAGAACTGCTTTGTCGCGTTCGGAATCCGTCTGATAGACATGAATCGCATGATCGCCCCTTCTCAAGCCATCGGTCCAATTGTTCATCAGTAAGAGGCTCTCCTGGAAGCCTTACTATAAGAAAAGCAAAGGAAGGTCTACCTATATCTTGCTATTGAAGCGATTTCCTCATCGAAACTGGATTCCATGCAGACTTTGAGCGCCATCGAGAGAGGAAGAAGAATCGAATTGCTTGCTAGTCTTCAAAGGGACGCGGAATTGTTCAAAGTCGAGACAGCGACTACTCAGACACACTGGTCATATCTCAAACCTAGACTGGATTCTTCAATACTGCTGCTGGGTCCTTCAGTCCAGATCCAGTTATCATCAGAGCGATCCTTTCATCCCTTCGATAGTCGAACTCTTCCAGCGCGGCATATGCGGCAGCGGAGGCTGGTTCAGCGAACACTCCCTCTCGCCCCAGATCTTTTATGGCTCTCAGGATCTGGTAATCGGTGACCGTGACACCGATTCCTCCTGATTTCTTGATCGCCTCTATTGCGCTGTACCCGTTGAACGGCAATTTCACCATTATCGCAGAAGCAATGGTCTTCACCTCTTTGGGAATGACAATATCACCGCCAGTTCTCCAGGCATCTACAATAGGTGCGACCACATCAGACTGGACCGAGATCATTTGTGGCAGTGTGCGAAGGACTCCCAAGTCTCTCAGCTCCAAGAATCCTTTGAAGATCGCCGTTATCAGACCGCCGCTTCCGGTCGGAACAATGATCTTGTCGGGCACTCCCATCTGCTCGAAGAGTTCGAACGATATTGTCTTCAGACCTTCGATGAAATAGGGATTCAATCCAGTCATTGCCAGATAGCAACCTTTCCCTCTCGCATCCTCCTTTGACCTCTCGACCGCTTTTGAGAAACCTCCAGCGACCCTTACAAGTTCGGCCCCATAGACGCTAATCTGTGATATCTTCTCCTCCGTGACGTCCTCGGGTATGAATACCCTCGCTTTGATGTTCGCGTATGCACAATATGCTGCGACACTGGCCCCCATGTTCCCTGTTGAGGCGACGACCGCACAATTGTACTTCTTGTTGAAAGCATCCGAAATTACCACCGTACTTCCTCTATCCTTGAAGGACCCAGTAGGATTGTCCCCCTCTAGCTTCATGAAGATCTCTTCATCCACATCCCTCCTCCTAACGAGAGGCGTGTTACCCTCCGAAAGTGAAATAGAACCACTGACTGGAATCATTGACTGGTAGCGCCATACGCCTTGACCGTTCGGTTTCCATTCCCTGTCTTCGTAGTCGACGACAAGAGGAGAACCACAATCGTTGCAAGAAGTCACGAATTCGCCGTACCTTCTTCCGCACTTTACGCAGCTCAGCATATCATGGAGAACACATTCGACCCATCAAGAATCTTTGGACGACTTCATTTTCCGTGACTACTGATGAGGATAACCTCCTGTTCGATTGACCTAGTCCTCTCGAAGACCCTGCCTCAATCGACAGACATCGACATTGGTGAACTCTGCCGATCAACTTCCAAGAAATCTATCATAGAAACGAGTAGTCCAATGGATGAATCCAAGATACAAGGTGATCTCGTGGAGAAGTCATCAACGCTGCCTGTTCGCATCGATCATCCGGAGTTGATGACGGAGCAGCACGCCCTTTTTCTTCTTTTCTCCACCATCGACTGTTCCAGCTGCAGGACAGGCATCGTCAATGACAACCCCGCCTTCAGGGCTCAGGTTGACTGGATAAAGGTAGCATCCGACTGGCCTTAGCTCGTAAACGTTGCACTCTCTTGACGACGGATTGAGGAAGGAACAGATGCCCTCCGAGTTACGCAATCTCCAAATCCCTTCCGAGTCATGCTGCGCGAACTCATCCTTGCGGTAACCCGCCTTCTCCAGCCTCCTGATGTCCTTAGCCGAGAGCTCCATGCGCGTATCCTCGCAGCATTTCCCGCAGCGCTGGCATTTCATTCCAACTTACTCCCAGCTTCTCATCGGAAACTCCACCCTTAAAGCTTTTCTCAGAATAGACCTGATGGAGCCAGTGCTTTCCCAATCTGCCGTCAGAACCGTCGGAAGTGTCAGAGCAGGCTAGAATATAGAGCTGAGGAATTCCTTCTCTTCATACTTCGAGCGTGACTGGATAGGTCTGTCCATTCACCAAGTTCCCCGTAAATTGGTCGCTCGTTGCCCCGAACTCTCCACCAATGGAGGTTGCCAGTACCGTCACAGTGGTGTAGTTATTGACGCCATACAAGAAGTTCACAGTTATCCAGTGCGTCGCCGACCTCCCGGCTGATAAATCGCCTTTCGCCTTTTCGACACCATTCAGTGACAGTGTGTAGTGAACTGAGTTAATCGAGTGCGTCGATTGCACAGTTGCTAAGACAGTAGCAGATCCGCTTGTCCATAGCACAATCAGTGGTTTTGTCAGTGTCTTCTTCTTTGACGCTCTCCGCATTTTTCACCCCACTATATAGACCAAACGCGATGGGCGACATGAAGCTATCTTTACGTTGCAGGGGTCTCCCCATCTGTCGTCAGAAGCGTAAGAAGTGTCAGAAGAATGGTGGACCGAACGGGATTTGTACCCGCGAAAACGACTGGCAAGAGGTCGATTTGTACCGTTCTCGGTACAATGCTCCTGTTCGAGGGTACGAGAGATAGACCAAACCTCTTCCATTTTTCATTTCTTCGTTCTAATCGTATTGTGTTGCCTTCTTG
>Ga0153916_10001274_pt1 | contig 17895 bp, 16 predicted proteins | sample Opewatmetagenome_FD_109642 | JGI IMG/M metagenome (GOLD analysis project Ga0153916, IMG submission 109642) | Freshwater wetland microbial communities from Ohio, USA - Open water 3 Core 3 Depth 4 metaG | ecosystem: Environmental > Aquatic > Freshwater > Wetlands | place: USA: Ohio, Lake Erie... | reverse complement strand
TTCTTCGTCGTGTACCTCGTCAACGCCAAAAACCAGCTTGCCCCGGTTACCCCGCTCGCCCCATGCGATCACATTTCGACCGATAAGGGTCGGCCAGCGCTGTCCTCCCGCCAATTGCGGGTTCCAAAAGATAGGCAACAGCCAACCGAATTCATCCTTACGGAACAAGGCGGGCACCTTCCCCTCCAGCAAGGCCTTGACCATGGCGCGCTGAGTATCCTCTGCCTCCACAATCACGCTACGCTCCACCGGCGGGTAATCATAAAAGGCGGTGACTCGGTATAACTTGGCCGTGCCCGCATCCGGCATCCGACCGCCCCCGCGACTCAGTAAGTCACGTGATTTGAAAGGCACTACCGTATCTGAATATGGCCCGTTCATACCCCGCCCTTTCCACCGGAACCGAACAACTGCTCTAGTCGCTCCCGGGCGACATCAACATCCGTACGCGAAACCTTCTTTTCTAGCTCCCCCGAACCTCCGCCGAATAAGGCATCCAGTTGTCCCCGGGCATGCTGGGAGACTGCATTGCCTTGCCCGCTGTAAGCCCCGGCCTTTGCCTGAAAATATCCGCAAAAATTGGCGCGGCCCTTATCCTGCACCTCGTCGGCGACAGGTTCGCGACACTCCTTTGCGGCCCGAATATCGTAATATTCGCACAACCGGCACACGTGCAGATCGGCACTGCAGGCGCGACACTCCACCACACGCGCCAAGGGCATGGGCAAGTCGGCGAGGGACGCCCCGCATTTCCAACAGATAAAGCCAGCCGCCATCCCGCGCCCTTGACCTTATTCACCGTAATACGAGTCTATCACCTTCACAAGACTCGTATCAAAAAGCCCTGCGGCTAGCTGGTGAATGGCCGGGGACGGGGACGCCGTTGACCTTCGGCGGGGAATGGCGCGGCAGCGCGGCCGGAGTCCCGGCGGGGCCGTGCGTCCTTCGTCTGATCCCTCTTGGCGAAGTCCTTACCGAATTCGCGGCGCTGCGGCGCGGCGCCGCTCCGCGGCTTGGCGTTACCGTGGCGCACGGGGGGTTTGCGCCCGCCCTCGCTGTCGCCGCGTCCGACACGGCGGGCAGGCGCCGCCGGCTCAAGTCCGGGGATGATTTCCCGGTCCAGCCTCTGACCGGTCAGCCTCTCGATACCGGCGAGTTTGGAGCGGTCTCCCGGTCCAACCAGCGTGATGGCGATACCGGTGTTCCCGGCACGGCCGGTGCGGCCGATGCGGTGGATATAATCCTCCGCCACCATGGGCAGATCGAAATTGATGACGTGGCTGATGCCCTTGATGTCGAGGCCGCGGGCGGCCACGTCCGTCGCCACCAGCAAACGCACCTTGCCGTCGCGCATACGCTCCACTGTGCGCTTGCGATCCCTTTGTCCCATGTCGCCATGGAGTGCGGCGCAGGCATGCCCCTGTTCGGCAAGTCCCTGCGCCAGTTCGTCCGCGCCGCGCTTGGTCGCGGTAAAGATCACGGCCTGCGTCATCTCTATGCTGGAGATATGGTGCGCCAGCAAGCGATGCTTGTGCGCCACGTTATCCGCCTGATGCACGCGCTGCGTGATGGAGGCATGGCGTTCATGATTCGCGGCCAGTTGCACGCGCTCCGGGTTCTTCAACAATTGCTTGGCGATCGCCAGCACCTTGCCTTCCAGGGTCGCGGAGAACAGCAGGGTTTGCCGCCTTGCCGGCGTTGCCGCGGCGATGATCTTGATGGCATCGATAAAGCCCATGTCCAGCATGCGATCGGCTTCATCCAACACCAGCATCTCCAGCCGTGAAAAGTCCACGCGGCCCCGCTCCATATGGTCCATCAAGCGGCCGGGTGTCGCCACCAGCAGGTCCAATGCCTGATGCAGCAAACGATTTTGCGGCGGATAAGGCATGCCGCCCACCACGCTGCCGGTGGTGATTTTGCAGAAACGGCTGAGCTGCCGGATATTGTCGTTGACTTGCATCGCCAGTTCCCGGGTCGGAGTCAACACCAATACCCGCGGGCCGCGGCCGTTCACCGGCGACGGCACAAGCAGGCGCTCCAAGGCCGGCAACACGAAGGCGGCGGTTTTACCCGTGCCGGTCTGCGCCGAGGCCATCACATCGCGCCCCGCCAATATCAAAGGGATCGCCCGGCGTTGAATGTCGGTGGGCGCCGTAAAGCCGCTGGCCTCGATGGCCTGGAGTAATTTGGAATTCAGATTCAGTTCTGTAAACGACACAATAAGATCCTCACCCGCCGCATGCGGCAGATTTCTAATAGGTAAAAAAAGAACGTCAGCGAAATTACACGGGAAGTAATCACATCGCCTGGTTCACTCAGTAGCGGTTCGAACAACAAAGAATCGAACCGCCGTACGTCGCCAACCGGTAAACCAATGATGTGCAATTACAGAGGAAGGTTAGAAACGTCTCAATCCTCCATTGGAGGAAGCGCCACTATACGCATAATCAAGAAGAAACGCCAGCAATTTCACGCATGTCTTGATCCGGGTAGCCGTCCCTATTTCTTGTGCTTGGCGAGCGCGGCGCGGATGCGCGCCAGCGGCACTAGGCCGCCCTGCCCTATCCCTTCACAACGCAAGGACTCGCGCCGCCACGCCGCGCGGGATTGCACGGTCTCCGGCCAAAAGGGATATGTCCGGCATTGCAGGGGGCGGACGGTATAGATCCGGCAGGCATTATCCGGTTTCAAAAAGACACAGCGACCGCCGCCGCCGTTGTTGATCACCAGCTCCCCCTCCACTGTTTTACGCAAATAGCGGCGTTTGAACCATGGCGCCGTCAACCCCAAGTAACGGCGTATCCCCTCCGCCTCTTGTTCCTCGAGAAATACATAGTGGTCAGGGCCGCCGCTGCAGCATTGCCCGCATCCCGAACAAGAAAATCGCAACGGCGATTTTTCATGAAAGCTCATAACGCGGGCGCCTCGTCAGCAAAGAGCGAGGCTTACCATTCCCCTCATGCATCATCCATGCGGGATTGGCCCCGCCCCGCCTCAATGCCGCGCCTCGGTGCCGGTCTTCGCAGCCTGATGCTCGCCCGCATAGAGCTTGCGCTGAAACAACTCAAATGCCATGGCATAGCCAATCTGTGCCAGCGCTGCATTATAGCGATGCCCTTCGTCGCGGATGAAGGCGTGCTCGGCATTGAATTCGTGCCAGGTGAAATTTACGCCGGCGCCGGTCAGGCTGCGGTATATCAGGTCGCGCCCGGCCTGAGGGACATGCGGATCCTGCTTGCCGTAGATCATCAGCAATTCGCCTTTGATCTCGGGGATGCGGTCGAGACTGTTGTCGTTCATTCCCTTGCCCAGCGAACGCTTGTGAATGTCCGTGGCGTAAAAGCACACCGCCGCCAGCACATCCTCGTGCATCGCGCAGCGGAAACTCAAGTGGCCGCCGATGCAGATGCCCATGGCGCCCAGCCGTCCACTGCATTCAGGCAGGCCCTTGAGGTGATCGAGCACGGCCCGGGCATCGTGATCGTAGGCGGATAATTCCTTCTCGATCTTGTAGCGGTTACCCTTGTCGGTGCCTTCGGGCGTGTAAGGCAAGGCCGTACCCAGCGGCTCGAACTCGTGAAATATCTCCGGGATCGCCACGATATACCCCTGGCTCGCCACCAAGCGCGCCGTGCGCAGGATCGGCCCCGTCACCTGAAAGATTTCGGAGAACAGCACCACGCCCGGATATTTTCCAACGCCAGCGGGGCGAATCCGGAAGGTGCGCATTACTCCCGTAGGGGTTGCAAGATCGACATGGTCTTCGGTCAAAATCATGGTCTCTCCTTAAGTGCGCGCGATTTTCCGGAATACGCCATGCGCACTAGTGTAGTGAGTCAGACTATTTGAAACTTAACGGGGATCGCTTTCGGTTTTAAAAGCCTGACCGCAAAGGATGCAAAGGAGTTCGCCAGATATTTTTACCTTATTTCCTTTGCGTTCCTTCGCGTCCTTCGCGGTAAATCGCTTTTATCCAAATTCCCTTCAAGAAGGACTCACTACACTAGGGCGAACTCAAGAATACCGCTGAAACACCAAGGTGGCATTCGTGCCGCCGAAGCCGAAGCTGTTGGACATCACGCAGTCGAGACGCTGGTTATCCATGCGCTGGCGCACGATGGGAATGCCTTCCGCGGCCGGATCGAGATTTTCGATGTTGGCGGAGGCGGCGATGAAATTCTCCTGCATCATGAGCAGCGAATAGATCGCCTCGTTCACCCCCGCTGCGCCCAAGGCGTGGCCGGTGAGGGATTTGGTGGAGCTTATATAAGGTATCTCGCTGCCGAACACCTCGCGCACCGCGCCGAGTTCAGCGACATCGCCGACCGGCGTGCTAGTGCCGTGAGCATTGATATAATTGACGGGTCGGGTGACCGTAGCCAGGGCCTGTTGCATACAACGCACCGCGCCCTCGCCCGAGGGCTGCACCATGTCATAACCGTCCGAGGTCGCGCCGTACCCGGTAAGTTCGGCATAAATGCGCGCGCCGCGCGCCAGTGCATGCTCCAACTCTTCAAGCACCACCACTCCGCCGCCGCCGGAAATCACGAAGCCGTCGCGGTCGGCATCGTAGGCGCGCGATGCCAGGTGCGGACGATCATTATATTTAGACGACAATGCGCCCATGGCATCGAACAACACGCTCAAGGTCCAGTGCACCTCTTCGCCGCCCCCGGCGAAGACGATGTCCTGCTTGTTCATCTGAATCAATTCGCCGCCGTGGCCGATGCAGTGCGCACTGGTAGCGCATGCCGAACTGATGGAATAATTCACGCCCTTGATGCCGAACGGCGTGGCGAGACACGCCGAGTTGGTGCTGGACATGGTGCGCGTCACCATGAACGGCCCGACCTTGCGTGCACCCTTGCTGCGCAGGGTGTCTGCGGCCAGAACCAGATTGGATGTAGAAGGACCGCCCGAACCCACCACCAGGCCGGCGCGCGGATTGGATACCTGTTCCTTGACCAATCCCGCGTCGGCGATCGCCTGTTCCATGGCGATGTAATTGAAGGCGGCGCCGTCGCCCATGAAGCGGCGCAGGCGGCGGTCAATGACCTCATCGGGATTGAGTTTGATGGAACCGTAGACATGCGAGCGGAATCCCAGCTCGGCGTACTCGGCATTGTATTCTATGCCCGATTGCCCTTGCTTGAGCGCGGCAAGCACCTCGTCGCGATTGCGGCCGATGCTGCTGACGATACCCAGCCCGGTTACCACCACCCGTCGCACCGTCTTGCCCATTAAAAACCTTCCGTCACGGTAAAAAGCCCTACCCGCAGGTCCGACGCCGCATAAATTTCCCTGCCGTCGGCGATCACCACGGCGTCGGCGATGCCCATAAATAGCTTGCGCTGGATGACGCGCTTCAGATTCACGCGATAAGTCACCAATTTGTTTACCGGCGTAATCTGGCCGGAAAACTTGACCTCACCCACACCCAGCGCGCGGCCATGACCGGGACCCCCGAGCCATCCCAGATAAAATCCCACGAGTTGCCATAAGGCGTCCAGACCCAGGCAACCCGGCATAACCGGGTCGCCATCGAAATGGCACTTGAAGAACCACAAATCGGGGTTGATATCGAATTCGGCGACGATCTCGCCCTTGCCATGCACTCCGCCGTCCTCGTTGACGACGGTAATGCGATCGAACATCAGCATGGGCGGCAGGGGCAATTGCGCGTTGCCGGGACCGAAGAGGCGGCCATGGCCACACAGCAATAGTTCCTCGCGCGAAAAGGCGTGTTGGTGTTTTAGAGTCATATTCCGCCGCTGTAAATATGAGCATGGACCGCCCACGAACTCGGACAGTCTCCCCGGCTGCCGCATGCCGGCATAATAACATGAAATGCGCACCGCACAGCGTGGGGCCACAATTCCCGAGGTTGCAAGTGCACTTCATTCTCGACGCCGACACATGTAGGCAAACGGATCATCAGGCCGCTCCCGCAGCGCGATCTTTATTACACATCGCCAGCAGCGCTTCCGCGGCTTGGCGGGCGGCATCCCGGCGCAGGCGCAGGTGAATCTCCCGGAATTGCGCAATGATTTGCGCGGCGGCCTGTTTGTCATCGAGAAACACTTGCACGGCCGCCGCCAAGCGTTCCGGCGAAGCCGCCTCTTGTATCAGTTCCGGCACCAGGGCGCGCTGGGCCAGCAGGTTGGGCAAGGAATAATATGTCAACTTCACCAAACGCTTCGCCAACCAATAAGTGACGGGCTTGAGGCGATAGGCCATCACCATGGGACACTTCAGCAACATGGCCTCCAAGGTAGCGGTGCCGGATGCAACCAGGGCCGCGTCGGCGGCGGCCAAGGCCTGCTGAGATTTACCCTCGACCGGGATGATCGGCACATTACTGCCGCGCAATTGTTCTTTGAATAATGCCAGGGTGGCGGCGCTGGCCAGCGGCGCTATGAAACGCAACTGCGGGCGCCGTTCATGCAATTTCCCGGCGGCGGCGATAAAGACCTCGCCCAGCATCTTCACTTCGGTCATGCGGCTACCCGGCAGCAACGCCACCACTTCGCCTTCCGGCGGCAACCCCAGACTGCGCCGCGCCTCCGCCTTGTCCACCTCCAAGGGTATGGCGTCGGCCAGGGAATGGCCGACATACCGTACCGGGATACGGTGTTCCTCATAGAAGGCGGCCTCGAAGGGAAACAAGGTCAGCATCAGATCGGTGGAACGGGCAATCTTCTTCAAGCGGTAACGGCGCCACGCCCACACCGAAGGACTTACGTAATGCACCGTGGGGATGCCGCCGCGTTTCAAGGCGCCTTCCAAACCCAGGTTGAAGTCGGGGGCGTCAACGCCCACGAATACATCGGGCGGGTCGGCAAGAAAGTCATGGATCAGTTGTTTGCGAATGCCGGACAATTCGCGGTAATGGCCCAGCACCTCTACCAGGCCCATCACCGCCAATTTTTCCGCCGGAAACAATGCCCGGCACCCCTGCTCCATCATGAGCGGCCCGGCAACGCCAATGAACTCCGCATCAGGACAGCGCTCCTTGACGGCGGCGATCAGCGCCGCCCCCAGCATATCCCCGGAGGCCTCCCCCGCCACGATGCCGATACGGATAGTCACACCACGAGGGTAAAGAGAAATGAGGAAAGAGGAGAGACGGTGTCTCGCGTAACGCGCATTAACGCACGATACCACGCTCGGATTTCTCCAAGCAGGACACCATCAATCCCACCTCCGGGCAGATGGCAACCATCTCCTTGAGTTGTTCGACGGCCTCCTTCACGGTGAGATTGGAACGATAGATGATTTTATAGGCGCGCCGCAGATGCGTTATCGTCTCGGCGCTGAAGCCGCGCCGCCGCAATCCTTCCACGTTCAAACCATGCGGCACCGCCGAATAACCGGACACCATGACATAAGGCGGAACATCCTTGGCGATCCCGCTGTCGAAGGCGGTGAAGCAATGGGCGCCGAGGGTACAGAATTGATGTACCTTGCTGAAGCCGCCGAGGATGACGTAATCCTCAATGACCACATGCCCCGCCAAGGAGACGGTATTGGCGATGATGGTGTGATCCCCTACTTGGCAATCATGGGCGATATGCACATAGGACATAATCCAGTTGTCGTTGCCGATACGCGTAGTGCCGCCGCCCTGTACCGTGCCGCGATTGATGGTGCAAAATTCGCGGATGACGTTGCCGTCGCCGATCTCGAGCTGCGTCGTCTCGCCGTGATATTTCTTGTCCTGAGGAATCTCGCCCACGGAGGCAAATTGGAATATCTTATTTTCGCGGCCGATGCGGGTGGGGCCGTTGATGACAGCGTGCGGGCCGATCCAGCAACCCTCGCCGATCGACACATCGGGACCGATGACGGTATACGCCCCGACCTCAACGTCGGAGGCCAGTTCCGCCCTGGGATGGATCACCGCACGCGGATCGATCAAGTTTCGACTTCCCTATGAGCGCACATCAGCTGGGCGCTGGCTACTACCTTGCCATCGACCTTCGCCACGGCGCTGAACTTCCACACGCCGCGCACGGCGCGCTCCAGCTTCACTTCTAAAATAAGCTGATCGCCGGGTTCGACGGGTTGCTTGAAGCGGGCGTCGTCCACCGCCGCCAGATAGTACATGGTGCCGCTGGCCGGCGTGGCTTTCACGGTCTTGAAGGCCAGGATGCCGGTGGCCTGGGCCATGGCCTCGATGATCAACACACCCGGCATCACCGGCCGGCGCGGGAAATGCCCCGTGAAAAAAGACTCGTTGACGGAAACGTTCTTCAGCGCCGTCAAGGAATCTCCCGGCACGCACGCCAACACCCTGTCGATCAGCAGAAAGGGATAGCGGTGCGGCAGATGCTTGAATATCTCATGTATATCCATGGCAAACGAGCCCGTCTCCGCCGCGGAAGCGGGTGCCGAGTCTTTTCCCGCGCGAGGTTCCTTGGGCGGTACGGTATCTGACATAGTCTCTTTGTCCTTCGCTGCCGATTGGTTGGATGTGATCTGCTGGTCCGTACTCTCTTTAATTAAAGACTCCAAATGCCGCAAACGGCGCGCCATATCGTCCAAGTGGTGAAAACGGGCGTAATTCCTGCGCCATTCTTGATTGGGTTCCAGCGGCGTACCCGATGAATATATTCCCGACTTGCGTATGGAATGCGCGACGAAAGACATCCCGGTAATGTGCACATCGTCGGCGATCTCGGTATGACCGACGATGCCGACACCGCCGCCGATAGTGCAGCGCGCGCCGATCCGCGCGCTGCCCGCGATCCCCGTGCACCCGGCGATAGCGGTATGGGCGCCAATATAAACATTGTGCGCGACTTGAATCTGATTATCCAGTTTCACGCCGTCTTCGATCACCGTATCGTCCAGGGCACCGCGGTCGATGGTGGTATTGGCGCCGATCTCTACGTCGTCGCCGATAGTTACCGCGCCCAGTTGCGGGACTTTATGCCAGTGCCCGCCGTCTTTGGCCAAACCGAAGCCGTCGCTGCCGATCACGACGCCGGGATGAATGACGGTGCGCCGGCCGATGCGGCTGCCGTGACAAACCGACACATTCGCCACGAGGCGGCTGCCGGCGCCGATGCGGCTGTTGCGCGCTATCACGCAACCCGGCCCCACCCACACGTTCGCGCCGATCTCGACCCCTGCTTCGATCACGCAATGCGGGCCGATCCAGGCGCTGGGGTCGACGGCGCTGCCGGGATCGATCACGGCGCTGGGATGCCGTCCATACTGCATCGCCGCGGGGGGACTCAACAGCGCGGCGATGCGCGCATAGCTTAAATAAGGATCGGCCACCACCAAGGCATTGGCGGGGCAGACCGCCCGGTATTCCTCCGCCAAAATCACCGCGGAGGCGGCCGTCGCAGCCAGATATTTGGCATAACGGGGGTTCGCTAAAAAGGAGATGTCGCCACGCCTGGCGTTTTGCAGCGTGGCGACGCCGGTGATTTCACAGGCTGCATCCCCGTGTACACGGCCGCCCACGTGCTCGGCAAGTTGCCCGAGGGTTCTGACCACGGATATACCGTCCTATTTTCTAGAGGGTGTTGCGGCGGGCGCCGCATTGCCGGCGGCCCGCATCCTTTCCAGCACCTTATCCGTTAAATCGATTGCGGGACTGGCGTAGGCGACACCTTCATAAACGATGAGGTCGAAATTTTGTTCCTTGCCCATCCCCTCGATAGACTGCTGTACGATAGCCAGCAGCTTGTTCATTTCTTCGTTCTTGCGCAGATTGAGATCCTCGCGAAACTCGTCGCCGGAGCGCTGCAGATCGCGCTTCAGGGCAGAGATGTCGTGCTCAAGTTTGCCGCGCTCGGATTCGCTCATCACCGCACCGTCGCGCACCATGCGTTCTTCCAGCTTCTTGAGCTCCTGCTGCCTGGTCAATATCTCGCTTTCCTTGCCGGAGAATTCCTGTTTCAAACGCTTTGTGACCTCTTGCGCCTGCGGCGACTCGTCCAATAATCTCGCCGCGTTGACATAGCCCAGCTTCAGATCCGCGTTCGCCATGGGGGCAAACGCCAACAGCGCAGCGCATATCAAACCCATGCCGCTATATCTCATTCCCGACATCCTGAATCCTTCCGCACTTAGAATACCGCGCCCAGCGAGAATTGGAATATCTCGGTCTCATCAAGATATTTTGCATTTAACGCCTTCGCCAAACTAAAAGTCAACGGCCCGATCGGCGACAACCATACCGCCGACACCCCGGTGGAATCGCGCAATTCCCCGGCGTCGAAACTGTCGATATCTTTATATACATTGCCTACGTCAAAAAACGCCCCCATACGGAACGAACTGCTCTCCTCCATGAACGGCGGCGTAAAAATGAGTTCCGCAGTACCGGTGGCGCTGAAGGCGCCGCCGATCGCCGTACCGTTCTCGCGCGGACCCAGGGTATTGGAACGGTAACCGCGTACCGAATGAATACCGCCGGCATAGTAGTTTTCGAAGAACGGGTACCCCACGGTTTTCCCGTAGGCGGTCCCGTATGATATATCGCCGCCGAGCGACGCGGTGAACGACTTCATGAACGAATGATACCACGCGGTCTGGGATGCCAGCTTATAGAAGGTGATGCCGCTGCCCGGCAAGGCGCTATCCAGCGACAAACTCTCCAGCATCCCGCGGTCGGGGAAGAATGCCCTGTTGCGCGTGTCGTGCGACCAGCCCAGGATCAATTTGATTGCGCCGAATTGGGCGGCATTGGCGTTGATAAAATTCAGGTAACTTGGCGGCGTCGATGCTGTGGTTTTAAGCTGGGTGTCTTCATAACCCAGCGACACCTGGAAAGTATTAAATTCGCTGAATGGGATACCGTAATTCACGCTACCCCCGTAGGAATCCGAGGTATAGGAACCGACGTTGGCTTGCCCCGCATCCGTGGTGCGGTAAAACATACGAAAGCCGCGGCTGATGCCGTCCAGCGTGTAATAGGGATTGGTATAAGAGAAACTATAGACGGTATTGACCTTGCTGTTGTTGATGGCGGCGCTGACGCGCTTACCCGTGCCCAGAAAGTTATCTTCGTTGACGCTGGCGTTAAGCAGAACGCCCTGCGATTGGGAAAACCCGACGCCGGCCATCAGACTGCCGAAGGACGAGCGTTCCTTCACTCCGAAATTGACATCAACCTGGTCGTCGGTGCCGGGAACGGCGGGGGTCTCCACGTTCACCTCATCGAAGTAGCCCAGTTTTTGCAGCCGCTCCCGGGAGCGATTGATATTATCGGTGGATATCCAGCCGCTCTCCATCTGCCGGACCTCACGCCGCAATACTTCATCGCGGGTGCGCGTATTGCCACTGACATTCACCCGTCTCACATAGACACGCTTGCCAGGGTCGACGAAGAATGTCAGCTTCACGGTGCGCGCGGCCCTATCGATATCCGGCGTGGGATTGAGATTGGCAAAGGCATAGCCTTCTTTCCCCAAGCGCTCGCTGATCCGGCTGTTGGATTCCGTCACCTGTTTCCGGGAAAACATCTCGCCGGGCTTGACGCTGATGAGCGCGGCCAGTTCCGCCTCCGGCACTTTCAAATCTCCGGCCATCTTCACTTCGCTGACCGTGAATTTATCTCCCTCGCTGACACTGACCGTAATATACACATCCTTTTTATCGGGAGTGATGGCCACCTGCGTAGAATCGATGCTGAAATCGATGTAGCCGCGGTCGAGATAATAGGAACGCAAGGTCTCCAGATCGGCGGAGAGCTTCTGCTTGGAATATTGATCATTCTCGGTAAAGACCGAAAACAGCGCGGGCGGGCCCAACTGGAAGCTCTTTAGCAGGGTCTGCTCGCTGAAGGCATGGTTACCCACGACGCCGATCCGGCGAATCTTGGCCGCCTGTCCCTCATCGACCTTCAGATCGATCTCAACACGGTTGCGCTCCAGCGGCTTTACCTCCGAAACGACCTTGACGCCGTATTTGCCGCGCGCGAAGTATTGCCGTTCCAATTCGCGCTTCACCTGTTCCAACAGGGAACGGTCGAAGACCCGCCCTTCCGACAAGCCGATGCGTTTCAGCGAATCGGTGAGGTCTTCGGTCTTCACGTCCTTGTTGCCCGATATATTCACCTTGGAGATCGACGGCCGTTCCACGACCTTTACCACCAGCACGTCGCCCCCGCGTTCCAGGGTGACATCGGAAAAAAATCCTGTCTTGAAGAGGGCGCGCACCGCCTCGGCCGCGCGTTGCTCAGTGAGGGTGTCGCCGACGTTAACCGGCAGATAGTTAAAGACCGTCCCCACCTCGATCCTTTGCAGTCCCTCGACATGAATTTCCTTGATCACGAACGAGTCGACGGCCCACGCCCTGCCCATGGACAGGCCCGCGAGCACGATTATCAACAGCAGAGCCTTTCTCATGGGCCGCAAGATCCGATCACTATTCGAAGAGTTGGGTTAAATCGTTATACAGGGCGACCGCCATCAGGAGCAGCAGAATGGCGATGCCGAGGCGCTGCCCCAGCGCCTGCGCGGCGTCGGACAAGGGGCTGCCCTTTACCGCCTCGATGAGGTAATAGAAAAGATGGCCGCCGTCCAAAATCGGGATCGGCAGCATATTGAGCACGCCCAGACTCAGACTGACCACCGCCAGAAAAGTGAGAAAGGCCGTTCCCCCTATATGGGCAGAATAGCCGGCATACTTGGCTATGCTGATCGGTCCGCTGATATTGGACATGGACACCTTGCCGCTCACCATCCCCCACAACATGCGCAAGGTCAGCGCGGACATATCCCAGGTCTTGGCCAGCGCCTTCCCCAGCGCCTCTCCCGGCGAGTAGCGGGTCACGGAAAGCAGTTCCTTCGACTCCGGCAGGGTGACGCTGGCGCCTACATAACCTGAAGCGCCGCCGTTGGCCTTCATGCGCCGGGGCGTCACTTCCACGGTTAAATGGGCTCCGGCGCGTTCGATACCCACTTGAATCGGGCGTTCCGGATGCGCGCGCACATAGTCTACCCAGGCCTCCCAATCGGAGACGGCCTTGCCGTCGCAGCTGAGGATACGGTCACCTACCTTCAAGCCAGCAGTTTCGGCCGGCTCGCCGGCCTCGAGACCGCCTATCACGGCTTGCACCACGAGCCGCAAGGGCCGAATGCCGAGGATCTCCAGCATGTTTCCCTGCTTGAGTTTCGCCTCCACCGAGTGCAAATCGAGTTCGCGCTCGCGCTCCGTCCCCGCGGCATCGCGCACCTTTACATGCACGGCGCTATCTTTAAGCGCCTTATCCAGCAAGACCAGCACCACGCCTTGCCAATTTTCCGTTCGTTCGCCGTCCACCCCGCTTATGACATCGCCCGTAGCAAATCCGCCGCGGGCCGCCGCGGAATCGGGCGCCACTTCGCCCACGATGGGTTTGACGTCGGTGACGCCGATGATAAACACCAGCCAATATGCGGCGATCGCCAGCAAAAAGTTGCACAACGGTCCGGCGGAGACGATGGCAAAGCGCTTCCCCACCGTTTGCCGGTTGAAGGCGCGGTGCCGCTCATGTTCCGCCACCTCCCCCTCCCGCTCGTCCAACATGCGGACATATCCGCCCACGGGCACCGCCGCCACCACATATTCGGTCTGATCGGGTCCGCGCCGCGCCATCCACAGCGGCTTGCCGAAGCCGATGGAGTAGCGGAGGACCTTGACCCCCAGCTTGCGCGCCATCCAAAAGTGGCCGTATTCATGGATTGCGATCAATAGCGCAACCGCCAGGATAAAAAAGAACAATGAAGACAAAACATTCATCTTTAGTGCGCCCGCGCTGCCTTATGGCTTATCAGCTCCCGCGTCCACTGCCGGGCACGGGCATCTTCTTCCAGAATCACACTCAAGGATGAGGCCGCTCGGCTCGGCAACTCACTTAAGGCCGCTTCCACCACTTCGGGAATGGCGGTAAAAGGTAAACGTTCCTCCAGAAACGCCTCCACCGCCACCTCATTGGCGACATTGAGCACGGTGGTGGCGGTACCGCCCTGCGCCAGGGCCTCATAGGCCAAACGCAGGCACGGGAAACGCCCCATATCCGGGACCGCGAAATCCAATCGCGCCACGTCGAATAAATCGAGACGCTGCACCCCTGTGGCGATTCGCTCCGGCCACGCCAGGGCGCACGCGATCGGCGTGCGCATATCCGGGCTGCCCATCTGCGCCAGAATGGACCCGTCGACATATTCAACCATGGAATGAATGACGCTTTGCGGATGGATCACGACTTGGATCCGTTCCGCCGGAACGGCAAACAACCAGCACGCCTCGATTACCTCCAGCCCTTTATTCATCATGGTCGCCGAATCAACGGAAATCTTCCGGCCCATCTCCCAGTTGGGATGGGCGCAGGCCTGCGCCGGCGTCACCCTTCGCAATTCATCAAGCGGAGTGGTCCGGAACGGACCGCCCGACGCGGTAAGCAGGATGCGCTTGACGCCCAACTCGTCCAGCGCCTTGCCGCGCAGGGTCGGCAGACATTGCAGGATGGCGTTGTGCTCGCTGTCCACGGGCAACAACTCCGCCTTGTGCAAGCGCACCTCGTCCATAAAGATTCGGCCGGACATGACCAGCGCTTCTTTATTGGCGAGCAGGATGCGTTTCCCGGCGCGCACCGCGGCCAAGGCAGGGACCAAGCCCGCCGCGCCCACAATCGCCGCCATCACGCAGGCCGCATCCGGATGCGCGGCAATGGTTTCCAAACCCGCCGCACCCGCCAAGACCTCGATATTGTCGTCGATCTTGCGCAAGCGTTCCCGCAATCGCTCGGCGGCGCGCGCATCCGCCATCACCGCATAATCCGGATGATGCAGACGGCACTGCTCGGCAAGCCGTTCCACCTCGGTATTGGCTGAAAGCCCCACTACGCGGTAGCGCCCGGCATGGCGCTTCAGCACATCCAAGGTGCTCATGCCGATGGAGCCGGTGGCGCCTAATACGGTCACTCCGATCATTCGATCAAACTCAATCCCAAATAAAACACCGGCGCCGCCGCGGTGATGCTGTCGATCCTATCCAAGACCCCGCCGTGCCCGGGCAGGAAATGGCCGCTGTCCTTCACCCCCGCCGCACGTTTAACCAAGCTTTCCAACAAATCGCCGACGACGGAGAACATCACCGTTACCAGGCACAAAGGCACAAACTTCAGCAGAGACGCCCCCGTTAAACCCAACAATGTCCCCCCGATTATCGCCGCCGCCGCCGCCGCCGCCATCCCGCCGGCCACACCTTCCCAGGTCTTGCCGGGACTCACCTGCGGCGCGAGTTTGTGCCGGCCGAAACGCCGGCCCGCAAAATAGGCGCCGCTGTCCGCCGCCCAGATCAACACCAGCAGGAGCAAAACATAACCGGGTCCGTACGCCGCTTGCCAATGCAAGGCCACCAAGCAGAGAAAGGCCGGCAACAGGACCAGCCATCCTGTAAACATCCCCTGCAAGGGCGCGACCCTGGTTGACGCGCCGCGCTGATAACGCATGACCCACAAAGCCGCAATCGTCCACCATACCATAGCCACTGCGGCAACGGCATACGTCATGGCCGGAGAGACTTGACCCATCGCCACCATTACGATGATAACGAGCACCGGGGCGGCGAACATCACCCATAACACCGGAGGAAAATGTACCAGCCTGCCCCACTCCCACGCGGCGACGGCCACCACCGCGGCAAGCAACAGCGCAAAATAAATCGTGGGCAAATTAAAAATGGCCGCCACCAACAGCGGGATCAACACGGCGGCGGTCAAGAGACGCTGCTTAAGCACTGCCGGCCTGCTCCACCTGATCGCCGGTGCGGCCGAAGCGCCGTTGCCGGCCGGCGTACGACACCAAGGAGTCTTCAAAGGCCTGGGTATCGAAGTCCGGCCATAGCACATCGGTGAAATACAACTCGCTGTAGGCGAGGTGCCACAGCAGGAAATTGCTGATGCGCTGCTCGCCGCCGGTACGGATAAACAGATCCGGTTCCGGCAATCCATGCAACACCAAGCGCGACTCGAACAATTCAGGGGTAATGTCGTCGGCTCGCAATCTGCCCGCCGCGATGTCCTCACCCAAACAGCGCGCCGCCTGCACGACATCCCAGCGGCCGCCGTAATTGGCGGCCACAACCACGGTGAGGCCGGTGTTATCCTGCGTCAGGGCCTCCGCCTTGGCGATCTCCTCCTGCAGTCGGGGCGCAAAGGCTTTGCGGTCGCCGATGACCTTCAATCTGACGTTATTGCCATGCAGCTTCTGGGTTTCGCGCTGCAGGGCGGTGAGAAAGAGCTCCATCAGCAGGCTGACTTCCTTGACGGGGCGCCGCCAATTCTCGCTGCTGAAGGCAAACAAGGTGAGCGCTTCGATGCCCTTTTCGGCGCAGAGCCGCACCGCTTGCCTAACCGTTTCCACACCCGCCCGGTGTCCGGCGACGCGGGGCAACAGCCGCTTTTTCGCCCAGCGGCCGTTGCCGTCCATAATGATGGCCACATGGCGGGGCAAGCCGTTATCGCGGTCAGGGGATGTGGATTCGTCTGCGGACATGGAATATTAGCTTTCAGCTCTCAGCGATTAGCTTTCAGCTGACAACGGGATATTTCTCTCTCTCCCGCCGGGAGAGAGTGCCAGGGTGAGGGAAGTCCAATAAAATAACTTCATGTTTACCACACCCCTCACCCTAGCTCTCTCCCAGAGGGAGAGGGAATATAATGATGATCTACGTTAATTACTGGGCTTAATAGCTGACGGCTGATCGCTGACAGCTTTTTTAGATCTCCATCAACTCCGCCTCTTTCGCCTCCAGAATCTTATCCACCTCCGCGATGGATTTATCGGTCAGCTTCTGGATGTCGTCCTGGGCACGGCGGTCGTCGTCCTCGGAGATGCTCTTGTCTTTCAGCAACTTCTTGAGTTCGGTATTGGCGTCGCGGCGGATATTGCGGATCGCCACCCGCGCGCCTTCCGTCTCACTGCGCACCACCTTGATCAAATCGCGACGGCGCTCTTCGGTGAGCGACGGCAGATTGATCCGTATGACGCCGCCGACGGTAACGGGGTTCAATCCCAGGTTGGAGGTCATGAGCGCCTTCTCGATGGCCTGCACCATATTCTTTTCCCAGGGGGTGATGGTGAGTGAGCGCGCATCCGCCACTACCACGTTGGCGGTCTGGCTCAGGGGCACGTCGCTGCCGTAATAAGGTACGGTGACGTGATCCAGCAAACTGGTATGCGCCCGGCCGGTGCGAATCTTGGTCAGCTCTTCTTTCAAGGCTGAAATGCTTTTCCGCATCCGGGAATCCGCTTGGTTCTTTACATCGTTGATCATGCGCCTGCTCCTCCCCCATTGACCAGGGTACCTTCATTGGCGCCGTAGACAATGCGCCGCAAAGCACCGGGCTGATTGATATCGAACACCCGCAACGGCATGCCGTAGTCACGGCACAGGACGATGGCGGTGGCGTCCATAACCATCAGGTTACGCCTCAGCACCTCGTCATAAGTGAGCACATCATAGCGTTTCGCAGTGGGGTCTTTGACGGGGTCCGCCGTATAGACGCCGTCCACTTTGGTCCCCTTCAACAACAGGTCGGCGCCCACTTCAACGGCGCGCAGACTGGCCGCCGAGTCGGTGGTAAAGAACGGATTGCCGGTACCCGCGGCGAAGATCGCCACCCGCCCCTTTTCCAAATGGCGCACGGCGCGCCGCCGAATATAGTCTTCGCAGATCTGATTGACCTTGATCGCCGACATGACCCGCGCCGCCGCACCCCGCGCCTCCACCGCATCCTGCATGGCCAGGGCGTTGATCACCGTAGCCAGCATGCCCATGTGATCGGCGGTCACCCGGTCCACGCCCGAGGCGGCGAGATTGGCGCCGCGAAAGATGTTGCCGCCGCCGATCACCACGCCGACCTGCACGCCGCCTTTGACAAGCTCG
>Ga0153916_10001273_pt1 | contig 17904 bp, 45 predicted proteins | sample Opewatmetagenome_FD_109642 | JGI IMG/M metagenome (GOLD analysis project Ga0153916, IMG submission 109642) | Freshwater wetland microbial communities from Ohio, USA - Open water 3 Core 3 Depth 4 metaG | ecosystem: Environmental > Aquatic > Freshwater > Wetlands | place: USA: Ohio, Lake Erie... | reverse complement strand
TATATTACCAGTGGTCAATCCGCTGTGGACGGAATTATCAATGCCGTGGAGGCGAAAGATGGTGAAATCATCTATAGTCGTCATCGATGGGATGGACGGTATTCCACAGATGGCACCGTTTTCATCGACGGTGGACGAGATTATGTACGACGCAGTGGTGGAGGACCCCTTATTCCTCTGAAAATTGTGGACGGTGAATTCTACCAGGTGGACGAACCTGAGTTTTCGGTGGACGAAGATGTTTAAGGCATTCAGACAATGGCGTATCGATCGATTGGAAGTAAAGCTTGCGGGTGCGAAAGCTGCCTTAAGCTGTGAACTCGAGACGACACAGTGGACACGTGAATGCTATCCTCAGGTTCTTCTTAATCACCGCCGTGAAATTGCAGAGACTGAAGAGAAATTAAAACAGTTGAAGAAAGCTTATTAACTATGTTTAGGATTAAGCAGTGAGTTCGATATCCGAAATTGATATCCGTTTCCAAGTGCTGGAAGAGATGTTGGAACATCACGACTGGCAATACGAATTCAGCGATGATAATCGCTATTACAACCGAGGACGTGATCAACGACGGGCATTTGAAAAAGAAATAAAAGAGCTATCCACATTAGGTTTCGAAAAAGAATGTGAAGAACTCTATAAGAAATATAAACGGTAATATATGAATATGAAGTTAAACCCTGTTCCAATCAACAAAGACGATGGCATGCCCGAGGCTGACATCCTGCTCGATTTTAAGAACGACGTATCCGGAGTGATCAAGGAAGTTAATCGTGTGCTCGGAGCCAAAGGTATCAAACATAAATTTGTAGAATATAACACTGAGAGCGATTATTACGCCTTTGATCTAAAGGAATCTAAATGATTGAAGTTACCACTATTCTTAAAATCATGGTAGGACTATTTGTTCTATGTTGGTTTGGACTGGGTTATGTTTTCAGCGAGTTAAGGCACATTAATAAAACAGAAGAAAACGGAAATAATAAATGAAAAGAATTGTTGCTTTTTTGGTTATGGCACTACTCTTAGTGCCTATCGGTGTTTGTAATCTAATCCTGCTTATCGGATTACTTGCTGATCGTGGAGCCGACATCCTTCGCAGGTTTCAATTCGCAATTATCGCGTGGGCGGAAAAGGAATGAACGAAACTGAATATGTGGTATTCTGGATAAGCCACGGTGGTTCTAGCCACCATCAGAAACATCTTGAGCTCACAGTCGCGCTCGCGCACGCCGAGTCTTTGCGCAAACAAGGATTTCGTTTCGTTACCATGTGCGCGGAAAATGCTGACCAAGTCGGCAAGATGGGTGTTGATTCTGTCGAGGATGGAAAGACGCCCGACGGTATTGACTATACATGGGTTAAACGCAGAGAAGTATAACCACAGGTGTATTTGGTGTTATCCGATTAGTGTTGCAAAAATGATTCTTGCTGCTCGTCCGAAGAAGATAATATATGAACACATTAAATGAAGATGACACCTTTAAGAAGCTTGCTCGTATATCCAAGCAGGAAATGATTTCTGTGTTAGATTCATACCCGATAGGCAAGATGGAAGAAGCATTACAGAAATTAGAAAGACTTCACTGGTCCAATGAAGAGGTTTGGGACGCGGTGTTTGAAGTAATAAGAGAATCGGTAATATTGAGATAAGACAATGTCACATACAGTTTACATTGATGAAGAATACCTACAAGACTTCAAAGTAGCTCTCAAAGAATTCAATATTAGGTATCATACGACATTCTTCGTAAGAGATGGAATTATAAAGATGTTTCTTATAGATGATATGTCAGATGAGCATATCCTGTTGATAAAATTGAAATATCTTGTTTCTATCAGAAATGGTTTTGAAAGTAACTGGAAATAATATTGAACACAAGGAAAAATGGAACCATTGATAATTCATCCTTGGTATAAGGTAACGATTCCTGAAGATTTCGGAATTGAGATTTTACTCACGCTAAAGGTGCCTTTCAGATTATTATACACTTTCACTGATGGAGAAATTAGGGGAAAGGTATATAATGCGCGGCTCTCTCCTGAGGATGTTACCTTTATTAAATTATCAATCCCCGATATTCGTATTGCTGTGGTTCGGACGGGATTGTCTGTAGACTTCCTATGAAAACAATTCAAATCCGAGCATTCCATCCTCAAGAAAATGAGTTTAGTCTCCATAGTTATCTCACATCCATTCCATCTTGCCGCATAATAGACCATTCCGTTTATCAATCCTATTATTACTATAATTTCACAATTGATGAACTTGATTGGGTTGCGCTTAAACTAAAGTTCATATTTATAATTCTTGATATTTCTTACACGAAGATAGTACCATGTTAAAATTATATGAAATTCACGTATCCTCATCATCCTTGAGCGAAGCTGTGGATGCTATCAGAGTACTGGGGATTGAGAGGAACAAATATCTACTGTTCTCATCTCTTGATGATGCCAGTTACAGGATTATTATTGAAGTAAAGGAAGATGATCTGTTAATGCTCAAATTGTCCATACCCGGAATTAAAAATTGTAAAGTGGCCACTAATTCAGTGAAAAACTCGTTTTCTCTTTTCCGTAAATTTTATAATAAGTAATCGCGAAGGTTGGAATAATTTCTGATGAACACTGTAAATGAATTAGACACCAATATGACATTTCATTATAGACTTTATTTTCATGCCGATGATCTCCTGGGAATTAAGAATTCTATGAGGTATGATCAGTGGGTAAGGACTTACATAGATCCCGATGATGGCGGCGAGATGGACGTTCTTATGACAGAAGAAGAATTGATTGTAATGAGACTAAAGTTTAAAATCAGTTACAGGAAAATATAAGATGATCGATAAGTGCACCGTAGGTATTCCTGTTGATTACCTGTCTATCTTCAAACGTCACTATGGAGAATCTACTGCGCATGATTTCAGGTATATTATTTCACCCGATGGTTTGAATGCCAGATTCATGTATATTCTACAGATACCCGAAGAAGACGTACTATTTCTGAAACTTCTAATCCCCGGAGTGAGCATAGAATGAATCACAGACTATTCTTTAATGCGGAACACTACAATACAATTCTTAATTGCGAATCTATCAACCATAAGATTATCTACGGTTCAAAGAATGCGGGTCTCTCTTATATGGTGTTCCATAATCTAACCGGAGAGGAGTTGTTGATGTTGAAATTGCAGATCCCCATCGTTCATGTGGCAGTATCCAGGGTTATGTCATGAAAAGATATCGTTTAAAGACACCATCCCGGGAACACGAACAGTTGTTCGGAGTACTAATGAACCAGGGACTATACTATCGACCCCATTTCCTGGGATGGTATTCAGATATTATCATCTACGAGGTTTCTCTTGCTGATGAGGAAGCCATGGTGCTAAAATTAGCCCTGGAAAATATAGACATAGGTGTTATCACTACTGATTAATATGAGGAAACACTATACTATAAAAGTGCAGGCGGGTTACCTTGGCGTGCTTGTATTACTCTCCAACGCGTTAAAAAACATAGGTATCCATGATCGAAAAATCACAACTTTCTCTACAGGAGAAGGCATGTTCTACAATATGTTTCTCACAGATGAAGAAGCCACTATGTTAAAATTATCTGTTAGTGGTATAACTATTTCCAGTCTATGAAAAAAGTGCATACAGTACTGATCCCTGAAATTTACGATGATGATTTTCAGGATCTCAGGCTGGATGGAAGGCTTGAACCTATATATTGGTATCTGGCCAAAACAGGAACCATGAGAGCTTATATAGTAGAGGTCAACGACGATGACCTGTTAATCATCAAACTTTCGATACCTCAAGCATCGGTGGTGGATACCATTACCACGGAAGATGAAGCGAGTGCGTATTCTACTACAGGTACGCAGATGAGATTTACCTCTCGGGTTAGAAAGTTCCCCCAGCCATAACTATCAAACAAATATGAAAGAAACACATACAATTCTAATTCCTACTATTCACAACGAAGACTTCTTAAATCTTAAGTTGGATGTAAGGACTGAATTCAAATATTTTTATATGACCAGAATGGGCGAGATGATGGCTTACTTGATAGAACTTGACAGCAACGATCTATTGGTTATAAAATTAACAATCCCTGGTGCACGTATCAGAGATAGCGTTTCGGGTAGTGGTGCTGTCCATGACTTTTTGAAAAAATTTACTGAGAACGCTAAGAGCCTTTCCGCAGATGTATTAAAGTATGAATGAAGAAGACACTTACAAGAAACTGAAAGGATTGACCCCCGAAGAGGCGTGGTCGTTGCGCGATCAGGTCTTTGAGGACACTTTCGGTCATTTACCCGAAGGTGCACATATTTCAGATCGCGGATTTAATATCTACTTAGAACATTTAGACAAAGCCTTAGCCCCATATGGTTGGGATCACACTAAACTCTACCTCGTGTGTATCTAACATGAATGAAGAAGACACTTACAAGAAACTGAAAGGTCTGACGTATGACGAAGCTTTCGCCATATGCAGGCAGATATCCAACTCTTATTATAGGAATATTCCGTACGCCAATTGGAACGAAATAGAGGCTGCCATCAATAAAGGATTAGCCCCATATGGCTGGACATATAGACGCCTAAAGGCTGAAAGACCTAATTTGGATGAGTCTCTCAAAGCATTATATGCAAGAAGATATGGAAACTACTTATAAGATACTGAAAGGCTTAACACGCGATGAAGCCTACGGCAAATTGCTGGAAATTTTTGGCGAGTGTTGGAAGGATGAAAATCCAACACTCGCCAAAACAAAGGCTGCCATTGATAAAGAACTACTTCCATATGGTTGGTCATATGATCGTGTAATGACCGAAAGGTAAATCTGTGTCCACTGAAGAAGATACTTATAAGAGATTAAAGGGCTTAACCTTCGAAGAGGCAAAGGTTGTGGCTAATCAGATATTTGATGTTTATTATAGATCTACCAATTGGAACAGGATAAAGACTGAGATCAATAAAGGATTAGCTCCATATGGTTGGTCATATGAACGCCTAGAGTATGAAGTAGACGGATCCGTTAATATACAAGAAAATATAAATGACTGAAGAAGACACATACAAGATACTGAAAGGTTTAACCTTTGATGAAGCAAAAGTTGTAGCCAATCAGGTATTTAATTCTTCTTACAAAGCCAAAGTGTATAAGATGTGGAGTGAGATAGAGATTGACATCGATAAAGAACTACTTCCATACGGCTGGTCATACAACCGTTTAGTACTCGAAGGCTTTTCTTTAGGCTGGTCGAGTTAGGTGTTTCATAAGAATGCACAAGAAGATATGACTGAAGAAGATACTTATAGAAAGTTAGTTCGCCCATCAGAGAGTGAGGTTTTAGCTCGTATAAGAAGCTGTGCCACCTATGACCTGTCTGACTTGTTTCTAGACTTAGAAAAAGAATACTGGTCAAAGACTGAAATCTTGGCATTATTATCCCAAGAAATATACACCCAAGCTGATCGCCTAGCAATAAGAATGGGAGAAGATAATGTCTGAAGAAGATACTTACAAGAGATTAAGAGGGTTGACTTATGATGAAGCATTTGACATATATAAGCGGATAACTGATTTTTACCGTTTAGACAATACACCTCTTCCATGGGACATAGTAAGAGTTGAAATTGATAAAGAACTACGACCATACGGCTGGACATATGATCGTATGCTGGAGACAATTATAACAAATCATGTACTGGGAAAGGTTATAACGATTCTTTGAGTATTTCATGGACGTATAGGAAAAATGGTTTTATACGTGAACCTCTCTCGGTAAGAGTCACAGTCAAAAAGAAACTCTCCCACCAAGATTCCACCGCAAATTCCACTTTTAGGTCGCATTCTTGGCCTGAAAAAGCTGTGGAATTTTCAAGGTCAGATTTGGAATTCTAAATAGGAATCCTATCTCCAAATCCTACACAGGAATCTTGCATAGAAATCCTATCTAAGCTCCTATGCGCGTGCGTGATTTTCATTCTTGAATTTCACACTAATCCACTGTGGATTCCAAGATAATCCATTCTTCACCACAGTGATATCACCACTTGACCGTATTCGTGCTAACCGTTACAATGGTGGCTCACGCTAGGCGGTGCTGTGTAGTCACTGTGTGAGCTAAGGCCTGCACATATACTACAGACAATTGTGATACGAGTCGCTACAGTGGGCGCCTAGCACTTTCACCTCTACCAGTTACTATGATACTACTGGTAGAATAGATACTGTATATAAGCTTAAAGACAATATATTATACTGAGCATATCACTACAGTGTCGAACTTCTTATTAGTATATCGCTTGCATAGGCTCGATTCGCTACTAATAAGATTTTGAATCTTTTTGCTATATGTAGATCTTCATATAGTATTCACTAAGGTTTGATGTGCGGAAATCAGAAAGGTTTCCGATCATGTTGACCACGATCTTCTATCACTTTTCACAAAGGGTTTCGATAGAATAGTTTGCGCTTACTGACATTTGGAATGGAATGTGTGCACCGACTTACCGGAATGGAAAGTATGCACTGACCCGACCTATGCTCAGCTTGGTGAATACCTAATCCGGTTTCTGTTCACTGTGGCGATCATGCCACAGTTGATCATTGGTGAAATAGAGTTTCGTTCTCGGAGGCAGGATGACGGAGATTCCGAGGCTCTTGATATCTATTGCAGTATTCTTTGCTATGTATTACAATAGTGTGGTTACATTAAAGGAGTGATATGTCTATCATTGTTTCTGCCGATCTGGATATCGGATACATCACGCGTGATGATGAAGAAGATACCATCACGGTTAAGGTCTGGACCGAATGCGACAATGAGCTGGATGCTCAGGCATTGATCAAGAAGCTCACTGACAGCGAAATCAATGGCGACGATGTGCTTTCTCACATGGGTTCGAATGCCAGCGACGACTTCTCCAGTGTGCATGGTTGTGCATATGCAAGCAAGGCAAAGATTGCCAAGAAGGCACCCACTGGTTCCAAGGCGTTTCGCTTTGATGAAGGAAACTTCACTTACACTCCGATGTAAGCAATAATGGCAGCCTACGGGCTGCTTTTTTATTGCTTTGGTTATGGTCAATACGGTGGCTCTCGACGTGCATCCCCCACATAGGTTCGAATCGTGTCACTAGTATAACATAAGTTTTGGAGTATGCGATTACTGTTACACATTGTTACATCTATAGGTTCTCGGTGTAGTGGATCGTGATCACTAGTGATCAATTGCGAGGCTGTTGTGATCTATGCTATAAATCTCGGACCTAAGGGTAAGGTCCTCTGAACCGTATCCGAGGCTGTGCTGACATTCCAAATACCTATTGCACTTTTGCTGCTATACATATATAATATGCTAATGGAAAATACTACACACATCGAACCGGTACCGAATGAGTCCCGATACAAACATCATATGGCCCACCCGCATAAGATTGCCGACAAGAGCGGCAATCAGATCGATATCCCGAAGGGCTCGGCTCTGTGGCTTATGAAGGTGGGCAGGTGGTATATCCTCACCTACAAGGATGTCACTTACGTGCTCGACAAGAAGAACGGCGAAGAACTCGCTTGCGATTAAAGGTACACTATGCACAAACTCACCGAAAAACACCAGGCTGCATGGCTGGTTGTAAGGGAGATCGAACAGCAGCTCACCCAAGCAGTCATTAAACAATATGCAATCGAAAAGAAAGCATACAGTGATGTGTTTGGTGTCACTGATGGCAGTGGAAACAACTACGACACTTCGCCCGACTACTACGATGTCAATGCTGACAGCGAAGTTGAAGCGTGGAAAGACGGTGTGTGGGGTGGTGAAAACTACGTCGTCTGGTATCGTAAACTCAGCGATAATGCTGACGATCCGGAAAAGCTCTACGACGAGTATTTCAAACAATTCACTGCCCAGAAGGAAGAAGCTGGTCGTGAGGCTAAGGAAGCACGCGAGAAACAACGCACTCAGTTGTTGGCTCAGCTTGCAGCACTGGATAAAGAGGGCAAGTAATGAAATCGCTCAAGGTTAAGGTCGTTAGTGCCATCCTCATAAAAGGTAAGCGCTACAATAGTGCATATAAGGCTGCATCTGGATATGCAGATATTCGATGCAGTGAATGGTATTGGCCGCAATTCCAGGAGCTCGTGAAAGACCCGGAGAAGAGTAAATTTCATATCGACGAGCTCGATGTCAAACATCTGGCTCGCAAACACCGTATGTACAGGCGGGTGTTGCCGATCTTCGAGAAGATGCTGGGCTAAAACAAGTTTCATCTTGTTAACTTTATAGTTGACAAGGTGGTTCATTGCATATAACACTAGTGAAGTAAAGTAACTTGCAAGGAAATAAAATGGCTCGCTTAACACTGTCTCCTACCTTTCAGTACTGGATGAAAGGCATCTTCTTTAACTACCGCCAGACGCACCGTCTCTTCAAGAACAAGTACTTCTCCAACGCTGATTGGAACTGCGTTGAACAGTGGTTTGTGGGTGTTCAGCTCCACGCAAAGCTGCTTGACTGGAATTTTGACAACTACTATGACGGGCACACTGTCTCCGATGTCACCATTCTGGGTGTTCGCTTCTTAAAAGGCTACACTTGGCAGTCCGAGCAGATCGAAGGTGAGATGATTCCTACACCGGGCGAGGTGGAAGCATGAAGACCTACTTGGTGGGCGGCGCAGTCTGTAACATGCTATTGGGCTAAAACAAGTTTCATCTTGTTAACTTTATAGTTGACAAGGTGGCACTACGCTGTTAAACTTGTTGTTGAGCTGTTAATTCAAGAAGCAGTGCCCAAGAAAGACGGTCTACACTGGGAAGAATGAACGCCTGCAGGAGATGTACGGAGTATAGGGCAGTAGTGCTATACGAGTGGTGCCGTATTGACACGAAGCCCGGGAAAGCACTGCCCGGCTAACTGGAATCCGAACGTACATCAAATGCAAGACGGTTAGTGGTTCGAATCCACTACAGTTCACCAATTAACTCAAGGAATGATATGGCTTCGAAGAGACAGATTGCCAAAGCCTTCAAGGCAGCAAAGAAATACCTCTGGAAGGGCGAGATCAATGGCCCAGGAACATCCTACATCTGTTTCGCCCTATCCAAAGCGGAAGATAACGGGGATATCACCCAAGAACAGAGTGATTGTGCTTGTGACGTGATTTCGGAACGTCTTGGTGGCACTTATGCGACCGTCCCGTCTTGGCTGCGTGAACGCATCGGGGCACGGGCATTCAACAAGGTCACCTTCAAACAAATCCAGGCATATCGTCACGCATGGCTGGATCAACTCATTAAGGAGTTTTCCAAATGAGCAAAGGTTCTAAGAAAGAGATTGCCAAAGCATTCAAAGCGGCAAAGAAGCATCTCCGCCTTAATGACAGTGTCAATAAGACGGCTTATATCTGCATTGCTCTGCTTGATGCAAGAAAAAACGGGGATATCACGCGGGATCAATGGACCTGCGCCACTGATGTGATTTCAAATCGCCTTGGTGGGCCTGGCAGCACGTATGGGACTGTCACAAGCTGGTTGCGTGCCCGCATCGGTCACCAAGAAGTCGATAGGGCATCCGACGTGCAAATCCAAGCATATCGTCACGCATGGCTGGATCAACTCATTAAGGAGTTTTCCAAATGAAGATGTCTTTTAGCGATAAACTCGCTTATCTGATTGCTGCAATGGCACCCTGGTTGATGGTCTGCATCATGGATCCAGGTTTCAAGACCTGGCAAGAAACTATTCACTATGTGGCAATCTGTTGGATGATTGCAAGTCCGGTATTCTTCCTCATCGGTATCTGGTTGGCACACACAGAAGCAGTGCGTAAGACAAAAAGCCTCAACGGCCTTGATTAAGAGGTCCGAGGCTCTTGTTGCCTGTTGCTATCATCTGCAATCTGCTGTATAATAGAGCTATGCCTAAAATCATTGTTTCGATACTTGCAGCGGTAATCTTTGTTGTGTGCATGGTTATGCTCATGACTGCTGATTATGCTGAGGGTGTCGAACATGGAAGGACAATGGTGTGTGTAAAAAATCACATACAAGTAGCCTTCATGGGCAAGTTGCCTAAGCCGGTGCGTATCTGTGACGAGTATGCGCCTTTGCCCGAAACTGAATAGACATAAGGTTGACAATGAAAGTTCAAGAGATTGTGCGTAGCGTGCCGTGGATGAAGTGGACTCCGGGTCGCAGCAAGTGCTACCGCGACGAATCTTTCACTCGCACTAAGCGCAAGCTTCGCTTCAAGTTTGACTATATTCAAACTGACCTGAATATCAACCAAGCAACCGGGGTTTATGATCCCGAGCCCTTCGAGAAAGAACTTCGTGACTTGCTGAAGCAGCACGGGCACGAAACTTCCTTTGTGGAAGTGCTTGATGGCTATGTTGCGGTCTACCAGGAATTTCCCATTCAGGTAACTGAGCTGACAACCTGCTAAACAAAGGAAGGACAATGAGCTCTCGTAAAGAAATTGCAGATGTGTTCCACAAGGCCAAAGACTATCTCTGGGATGGCAAAGGTCTGATGTTCGGTCAGAATGAATTTATCTGCCACGCAATCAGTCGCACGAGAACTGATTGGTACGCACGCCGGGAAGCTCGGAAGATTGTCATGAAACGTATCTATCCGTTCTACACCTTCGATAGCTGGCTTAGCCAACAACCCAGTGTCAAACACAAGGACATGACTGTGGAACGAGTGCAGGCACATCGCCGCGCATGGTTGAATAAGCTGGTTGCTGAATTCAGCAAGAAGAAAGCCTGATATGAATATGATGTACTGGGAGCGTCAAACTCTTATCAGCCACTTGTGGGCATGGCGGATGATTATGTGGTTCTTCCTGGCCATTTACTTTTTCCCCACGGTATTCATCATGATGGCAGGGACGATCGACATTATCATGATCGTCTGGGGGTTCGGTGTGAGTGCCGCCGCTGTGGCAAGTTATGAAAGCACGTACAGGCAAGTTCATACCGAACTCGCACGCCGTGAAAGAAACACCCTTGCTACCAAAGGAATATATAAATGAAATATTCTGAAATCTATCTCAAGGCTGCCGAGGCAGTTGATATCAGCGAAAGTTGGTCTGGCCATCATACCTTTGCCTGCTCAGCCCTGACAACTGTCAGCACGACCCTAGCACAAGAATTCGCTGCCAAGGATGCTTTCGCTACCGTCTTCAAACCCTCGAACAAGAGCAAGTATGGTGCATGGTTCGGTCCGGCCTGGTATGACAGCCAACGCTCCCTCTCTCGGGTTCTTTTCCAACGATAGTCACCTGCTTCGCCGAAACAAAGAAGCTCGCGTGATAGCACTCCTATTCATGCGCGAACTCGCCAAGGATCAGCGCATCTAACAGGTATTGTCCTGTTGCCCAGTTGGCTGTATACTGTACGATTGCAGCAAAGGATCTATATGAAAAAAGTCACCAATGGGCAGATTGCACGCATAATTTCTCGTGCAAAGAAGTATCTCTGGGATGGCAAGGGCTTGCGATGGGATATGGCCGAAAGCCGAGAATACATCTGTCACGCAATTGATGATGCGAAAGGTGTCAACCACGCTGCGGCATACAAAGCGATCGATATCATTGAGAAACGGCTTGGCTGCAAGACCTTTGATGATTGGTTGAGTTGCCAACCGGGCGTCGATTACCATGACATGACCACTGAGCGTGTTCAAACTCATCGCCTGGCATGGATGGATCTGCTGATCACCGAGTTCTCGACAAACTCGCGAGCTGTTTACCTGACAACCCGCGAGAAGGACGCAAAGAAAGCGCTGGATGCCTGCAGGATGATGAAAGAGGCAATGAAAAAGTCCCAGTCTGAGATTAAGAAGATCAGTAAGGTCTTCGACGAACTTGGTGGTGATCTCGAAGTCCTGAGAAACAATGTTGCTCAGGTGCTGTCTAACATCGAAGACGTTATCCGCGACGAGTTCGAAATCGACTAAATGTTTGCCAACTAACTGTTGACCAAACCATCGAGTAGCCGTATAATGGCTACTCCAGCAACACAACAAGGAGTTAAATTTGTCTCAAATCCAGGTGAGCATTGTCAAGGGCGTGTATCGTGGTGAAACCATTTGCGGAGTGTTTCCGTTGATCAAGGGTTACACCGAAGGTGCACGTGGCGGTTTCATTACCATCAAGAATCCTGATCACAAGGATGGCACTCCTCCTGTGCAGCGTATCCAGGTTGAAAAAGATGCATTCAAGCTGTTGGATGCAACTGGCAACGATCTGCCTGCTCACATCATCGTCCCCGGGCAAGAAGCTGATCCGACGGCACCGGCCAACAACACGGACTACGAACGTGTCTTCATGGAAGCCGAATCCGACGAAGAGGCAATGGAGCGCATTGCCGAGACCTTCGCAATGCTGGACAAGATTACCGATGCTGCTGCACGCGGCATTGTGCGTGGTCTTGTTGTGTCGGGTCCCCCGGGCATCGGCAAAAGCTTCGGTGTCGAGAAGCAGCTGGAAGCTGTCAACATGTTCCGCAAGATGAAAGGCGAGTCGCCGAAGTACGAAGTGCTGACGGGCGGTGTATCCAGCATCGGGCTGTATCAGAAGCTGTACTACAACCGCTCTCCGGAAAACGTGCTGGTCTTTGATGACTGTGACGGTGTGCTCTTCGAAGAAGAATGCCTGCTCTTGCTCAAGGGTGCGTTGAACAGTGGCGACAAGCGTCGCATTTGCTGGAACAAGGAATCCCGCGTGCTGACGTCGGGCGACATTCCTGACTTCTTTGACTTCGAGGGCAGCATCATCTTCCTGTCGAACGTCGACTTCGAACGCACCATTGCGAAGGGCTCGCGCATCTCTTCGCACTTGAAAGCAATCATGTCGCGCTGCCATTACCTTGATCTGGAGATCAGCAGCCTGCGTGACCGGATGCTGCGTATCAAGCAAGTTGTCCGCGACGGCATGCTTGCCCCGTACGAATTCACGGTGGAGCAGGAAAACGAGGTGGTTTTGTTTACTACCAAGAATGCAGAATATCTGCGTGAAGTTTCCTTGCGCATGACCAAGAAGATTGCTGACTTCATGAAGGCTGATCCGGTTGGTTGGTACGAAATGGCGGAAGCAACTTGCCTGACCAAGGAAGCCAAGTTCAAGCGCCTGCTGGAGAAGAAGCAAGAGCTTGCTGCTGACAAGTTCGGTGTGGTGATGGCATAAGAAGGATATATGGGTTAGTGTTGGAACTGGTAGACAATGGAAGTGAGTTAACTAAGTTCAATCTTGGCTTCCTGCATTGATCGTGCGTGCCGGTTCGACTCCGGTCTAACCCATCAATAAACAACCGGGCATCATTGATTTGGTGTCCGGTTTCTCTTGACATTCGTGCCCGAGGCTGCTATACTAGTGAAAACTTATAAGGAGCCCGTTATGGCATTTACAACTTTAACTTCAACACAGAAAGCCTTCGTAGAATCGCATCTTCGCGGAACTGGTCGTACCATGTCGTCTGCTCAAGCACGTGAGACCTATGGTATCAAGAATCTACGCGCAGTAGTATCCACTATGCGCCAAGCCGGATTACGTGTACGCAAAGAGCTTAACACTACAGGCAAGACTGCTTACATGATCAGCCGTAGAGATGAACTCGGTGTTCAGAGCAAGATCTATTCTTAATTGAATGTGTGATAAGAATAACCCGCCCCGTGCGGGTTTTCTTTTGAGTCAAAATGTTACATCTTTTCCGTAGACAGAACTGCTATGTGGTAGCATAATAGGTATGTGGGCTAAGGAAACGCCCATACAAGGATAGTTTACTTAACCAACTGTTGAAAGAGAGTCTGATATGACCAAAGGTATCCGTGAGTATGTGAATGCTCGCTTCGCCAAATATCTGCCGCAACTGGCCGAGCTGACCCCCGTCGGCTTCCGCAAGAAGGTGATGGATGGCGCCGTGACCAAGTTCGGCATCACCGTTGCCAGCGCCGCCACCCACTACAACCATGCGCTGAAGATGCAGCGTGTGGCTGATCCGAAGTCCGTGGAAGGCCTGGGTCGCCCCGAAGACAAGAAGGGTGGCCGCAAGCCCATCCACACCGTGAGCGTGATCAAGGTCAAGACGGGCGAAGTGGTGGCCTCCGGCATCTCCAAGGGCGCTGCTGAACTGATGATCACCACCGCCGCCGCCAAGCGCAAGCCCAAGCTGGCCATCAAGACGGAAGACGTGGCAGTGGCCCCGGTTGCCGAATCCGCCCCGGTTGCCGAATCCGCACCGGCCTAATCAGCCGCAAGCAAGGCCTGCAAGGGTTTTGTTTGGTCAGCGGATAGTGGTAAACCACTTGCTGCGTTGTTCATTGTAGCGATATAATGAGCAGTCCGCTGACCAAACAAAATATGCTCGGTTAATTTAGCGGTTAGAATATCGGGGCGAGACGAACAGTACTAGTTAGGTTCGTCAGCAAGATGGCAACCAGTTTTCACCTGGAATAGATTGCAATCGGCCGGTTGCAGTAGGCCTCCCTTGTAAAGTTCTGAGACGTGGGTTCGAATCCCTCACTGGGCAGCCAAACAAAAGAGATATATGGAAGAAATCGAATCATTTCAGCACACGAACATCGATGAAGTCGACATGGGGCAACTCCACGCACTTCACATCAACATGAATGCCGTTGCCGCACATGCCGCTGCAATGGCGAAGAAGGCTGCACAGCCCAGCCTCGAAGAATGCGAAGAGTGCGGTGACGATATTCCCGAGGCTCGTCGTATTGCTGTTGCAGGATGCACGACCTGCATCCATTGCCAAACGCTGCTAGAGAAAAAGCGGTAGACAGATTCCTTCCTTGTGTTATAATAAACATATTAACAGAAGGTTGATATGAAGTTTACGAAACACATCCACGTACTCCATTTGTTGTCGACTATTCCGGCATCCGGTGTAACAGCCGAAGAGACTGCTGCGGCGTGGGATCATCTGTACACCTACATTCATGCACATTGGCCACGGCCCATGTCTGCCGCTACAGGTGATCGAATTAATTGGAATACCCGCTGGCAACCTGAACAGGATCAGGAAATGATTGACTGTGAGCAAATGTTGAAGATGAAGCCGGATGAGCTTCAGGCCAAGCTTGCGACTTTGCCTCCTTTCTTTACTGAGATGGTCTTCCCTGTTGCGGTTGCACGGTATCTCTTGCGTGATTTGAAACTTAATGTCAGCCCTTCTCAGCTGTCTACCTTCAATGAATTCCACCTACGGTATGGCGCGATGATCATCTGCGGTGCCTGTGGTCGCTGACTATTCAAAAAGTATTAGGTCAATCTTAGGTTCTATCGTATAATACGTTAACGATTAAGGAGCCACACATGAATGCAAAACAGCGAGCAGTCGAACTTTACCAGCAGCACATTGCACTTGCGAGCACCGATGGTCGCTCTTTTCGCAAGACAGTGATGGACCAGCTGATGGACGAAACTGGCTGTACGCTGGCTGCTGCTGCAACGCATTATAACAATGCAAAGAAAGGTGCTGCCCCAGTGGAAGGATTGGGGCGACCTGCTGCCCCGAAGGGCATTCGCAAGCCGGGTAATGCCAGCAAGAAGCAAGAAGAACTGCAGGATGACAACGAGTGTTTCACTGTCATTGAATTGCTGAAGCACTATGATGACAGCATTACTGTCGGTCGGTGCCGGTCGTTTCTGCTGCAAGGCGATGCAAGCGAGCTCTTCGACGAACGTATTAGCTACGCGCCCATGAATGCGTGGGTGATGATCCAGGGTTTGGGCCCGTTGCACAGCGAAACCTACAAGCTGAGCGAAGGTGAGAAGGAAATCAAGCGTTATACCCCGGTAGTCGAAGCTGTGGTAGCTAAAGAAGTAATAATCTGTGAAGAAGTGGAAGAAGAATGAATACTCACGTTGAAATTACCTGCCCGAAAGAATATCCGCCGCCGTGCAACAAGGTTGCGGTAATCAAGGCGATCCGCGAACTCTCGGGTGTTGGCCTAAAGGAGGCGAAAGATATCTCCGAGATGAATCATCTGCATCTGCTCGAGCTCAGGAGACCGGCGGCCGTGGATGACGAATGGTTTGAACGGCAGATCAACGAACAATGCCGCATCTTGCGTCAAAACGGTGTGACTGTCGACGGGACGATTCATTTCATCCTGCAGGAACTTCGTGATCTTGCATCCAAAGCATTGGTCCAGGGCGACGATGAGCTTGCCAATGAAATCCTTCAGCTGGTCCTGGCTGAGAAGCTGCGTAGGCGGTCTGCCTAAAATGTTGTTGTGTTGTGTTATAATATACCCAACACAACAATCAACACACGGGGAACAACATGACTCACGCTACTAAAACTTCTTTCACCGAGAAAATCTTCATCGGTCTTGGCGTTATTGGTGACATGATCGGCGACAACCCGACGCGTGTCGGTAATGCTCTGGTTCAAATTACCACTGATCGTTTCAAGAATGAAATCCTTGCGGGGTGTTTCCATCGAGTTCATGGCCGTTATCCCATCGGCGATGAGGACTACACACAAGACGCAAATGCGTTGGTGCAGTACGAAAACATCAAGCAATTCGCCCAGAACGCAATTCGTGGCATCTTCAATGCAGCACACCGGCAGGACATGCTCGATCGCCAGAAAGAACTCACTGATCTTCGGGCAAGGTTGAAGGATACCAATAAGCCGCATCCTGCGGGTACCGTCGCTGAGTTGGCTACCCAGCTGGGTGTCTCCAAGTCCGAAATTCGCCGTCGCAAGGCTGATGGCACCCTTCAGGAACTGATTGATCAGCAAGGTCAGTAGATCTTCACAAGGATAACAGAAAATGCTGCGCAGTGTAATGGATTGGGCACGTAGTACGTTCATCAAGCAGAACAAAGTATGTGATGCTCCATTGTTGAACACCCTCTCTGAACTCGGTAAGGATGTCAAGAGTCGTTGGCCTAATATCAATGCTGGCGGTTGTTGTGTCTATGCAGCAATGGTGGCCACCGAAATGGACAAGCGTAGGATTCCTGTCGTTGGTATCGTAGCGAGCACCATGGTCGAAAGGTACAACGATGTTGTCATTGACCGGGTCCGTGATACTATTAAGGAGAACACCAACGAGGAATGGAACAATAAGCGTGTGTATTTCACTCACGTTGGATTAGAATTCACTTTGGGCGGCAAGGTTTATCATTACGATACTGATAATCTGCATGTCGCAGAAACCTGCCTCGCTGATATGCCCATCTACAGAGGTCGACTGCTTCTTCGGGAAATGAACGACCTTGCTGCACAGCCGTATGGGTGGAACAGAACTTTTCACCGTGAAGATATTCCTGCAATCCGTCGGGTTGTCCGGCAAGCCTTTAAACAATTTGACAAGGCTGTTGCCTAAACATATAATAAACATATGAAGAAAGAATTCAATCATTTTGGTAGTGCACCTTCGTCCCGCAACAAGGGTCGCAACGACGAGTATGCTGAAGACCAGGACAGGCATCGTAGCCCGCGTGGCAAGAAGGATGAACATCGTCATGCACGCACCCTTGCCAAGCGTGCGCTGAGACGCGAAATGAAAGGCATGTGATGGAAACTGCGGCCGGCAAGAAGCTCTCCGAACGCCTCCTGGAGCGTGCCGACTCCTACAGGAGTCGGGCTACCATGTATGCAGTTCGGTATGCTGAAGATGGTAAAGAAGAAGATCGTCTTGCTTACCACAAGTACGCTGCCCTCGAAAAGGAATGTCGAACCACTCACAGCCTGGTGTGCTATGGTGTAGACGAAGTCGAGTCTGAACTGAGAAGGAAGGATTAGCAATGTTTATCAAAACCCTTGCTTATCCAGATCCTTGTAGCTGCATTGTAGTGCAGTAAATCATCCAAAATCAGGCGAAAAAAACTGTATGTA
>Ga0153916_10001272_pt1 | contig 17909 bp, 16 predicted proteins | sample Opewatmetagenome_FD_109642 | JGI IMG/M metagenome (GOLD analysis project Ga0153916, IMG submission 109642) | Freshwater wetland microbial communities from Ohio, USA - Open water 3 Core 3 Depth 4 metaG | ecosystem: Environmental > Aquatic > Freshwater > Wetlands | place: USA: Ohio, Lake Erie... | reverse complement strand
GCACGGCAACGTGCACGGCGGCATCATCATGAAGCTGGTGGACGAGGCGGGCGCGCTGACCTGCATGCGCCACGCCCAGCGGCCGGTGGTGACGGTGGCCATGGACAACATGAGCTTCCGCCACCCGATCCAGATTGGCGATCTGGTGACGTTGACCTCGCGGCTGACCTACGTAGGCCGTTCCTCAATGGAAGTGCGCGTGGAGGTCGAGGCAGAGAATCCGTTGACCGGCGTCCGGGTGCACACCAACACTGCCCACCTGGTCTATGTCGCGCTCGATTCGGCCGGGCGGCCGGCTCCGGTGCCGGCGCTCCAGCTCGAGACGCCGGAGGAGCAGCGCGAGTTCGAAGAAGCCGAGGCGCGCCAGGGTCAACGCCGCGCCCAGCGGCCGGCCGCCTCCGGCACGCCGGAGTAACGAATATGGCCGAAGCAATCCGCAGCATCACCCACCTTATGGAAGTTGCCTCTTCTCGGCGCTTCCTCGCGGCCGTCGAGCCGGGCGACCGCGGGCTGGCCGAGAGCCTTCCGTTCCCCTTCCTCGCCTTCGTGGGCGAAGGGGAGATGAAACTGGCCCTGCTGCTCTCCATCATCAACCCCGCCGTCGGCGGCGTGCTCTTGCTGGGCCCGCGCGGTACCGGCAAGACGACCGCCGTGCGCAGCCTCGTGCCGCTCCTGCCCACCGTGCCGCGCAGCCTGTGCCCCTACGGCTGCCTGCCGGAAGATGTCGAGACCGGCGGTATCGATGCCGTGTGCCCGGATTGCGCGCGCAAGTACGGCCAGGGCGAAACGCTGACCTTCAGCGATCGCATGAGACTGACGGAGTTGCCGCTCAACGCGCAACTGCCCGACGTGATCGGCGGCCTTGACGAGCGCGCCGCACTGCACCAGCGTCACCGTTTGCGCCCGGGGATCCTCGCGCAGGCCGACCGCAACTTCCTGTATGCCGACGAGATCAACCTGCTGTCGGACGAAATAACCGATGCCATCCTGGATGCCGCCGCACAGGGCATGTACACCGTGCGCCGCGGTGCGCTGGCCGCCTTCTACCGCGCGCGCTTCGTGCTGGTGGGATCGATGAACCCCGAAGAGGGCGCGCTGCGTCCGCAGATCTTCGATCGCTTCGGGCTGCGCGCGGTTGTGCGCGGGGTGGCGACCATCGCCGATCGCTGGGAGGCCTACCAGCGCGTGCGCGCCTATCAAACCAATCCGCGCGGAGTGATCGAACACTATCGCGAGGAGACCGAAATCATGCGTGGCGAGATTCAAGCGGCGCGTGAAAAGCTGCCGCAGGTGCTGCTCTCCGCACCGACCGCCGCGCTCGCGCTGCAGGTGGCCGAACGCCTGGGCATCGTCTCGCACCGCGCGACGGCGGCGCTCTTCGAGGCGGCGCGCGCGCTGGCCGCCGCCGACAACCGCGAGGCCGTGACAGTGGAGGACATCCGCACGCTGGCCCCTCTCGCGCTGCGTATGCGCCGCTCCGCCTTCCTCACCGACTACTTCGCCCGCCAGGGCGAAGAGGAGCAAGAGCTCACGCGGCTGATGGATGAAGTGCTGCCACCCGCCCCGCCGCACCCGTCGACCTAGCCCAGAACCAAACCGCAAGAGGGCACAGCATGCCCTACGCATGTCCAAGTGCGTGTGGTATCCTCACGCTCTCCGTTAAGGGACATCCCTGGGTGTGGGTTCAAGCCCAGAGGCAGGCTGCCGCCTCGCAAGGCGATGAGGCGGGGCATGCGCAGCGTGGCGTGGGCGGGCAATGCCCACTGCCCGAACATCGCCTGGACGACGCCACGGGCCAAAGGTGCCGACGAGGACACTCTGAGTCGCGCGCTGCGGATCAAGGGGAAGTTGTCAAGACAGAAGAACCTCAAGGCACGGCGCTTTCCATCACCCAACCTCGATGCGTTACAATTGGCCACTTGCGGAGATTCACACTCACGGTCGCCGCGCCCCGGGAAGATGACCCACGCATTGGCCGCATCGGGAGACGTTGTCCGACATGACCCTCAGCCAACTGGCACGATCCATTGCCGAGTCGCCCACGCTTGAATTGAACGAAGAGGCTCGCCTGCTGCGCGAACGCGGCGAGCCGGTGATCCACCTGGGCATCGGCGAACCCAAGAACCGCGCGCCCATCGCCGCGATCCTCAGTTCCGTCGCGCGCCTGAACGAGGGCGACATCAAGTACACGCCGACCGACGGCCTGCCCTCGCTCAAGAAGGCCATCATCCGCTACACCGAGGAGAACTACGACCGCGTGGTGGCGCCCGAGAACGTGATCGTCTCGACTGGGGCCAAGCAATCGCTCTACAACGTGCTCTATACGCTGCTCAACCCGCAAGATGAAGTCATCATCCTGGCGCCCTACTGGGTGAGCTACCCGGAGATGGTGAAGATGGTCTACGGCGTGCCGGTCATCATCACGCCGGAAGATGGCTCCTTCCACCCGCGCATGGAGGAGATCGAGCGCGCGGTGACGAGCTACACCAAAGTCATCATCGTCAACTCGCCGAACAACCCCTCCGGCGTGGTGTACTCCGACGAGTTCATGGCGGCCATCGTCGATTTTTGCGAGCGCAAGGGCATCTACCTGATTTCGGACGACATCTATCACAAGCTGATCTTCGACGGGCGCCCGCCGACCTCCACCTACAAGTTCACAACGCGCGACATCGAGAGCACGCACATCGTCTCGATCAACGGGGTCTCGAAGTTGTACGGCATGACCGGCTTCCGCATCGGCTGGGCGGTGGCCAACCGCAAGATGGTGGAGGTGATGACCAACGTCCAGGCGCAGACGACGTCCTGCGCCTCGGAGGTCCTGCAGTCGGCGGCCGAGGGCGCGCTGACCGGGCTGCAGAGCGTGGTCGAGGCGCTGCGCCTGACGATCGAGAACAACCGCAATGTGATGATGGAACAGCTCACGGCCTTCGACGGCGTGCGCGTCGTGCGTCCGGGCGGCACCTTTTACTGCTTGCCCGATTTTCGCGCCTATAACCCAAACTCGGATGAGCTCTCGCGCTTCCTGCTCCGGCGGGCGCTGGTGGTGACGGTGCCGGGCAAGGAGTTCGGCATGGAGGGGCACCTCCGCCTGAGCTACTCGGGCACGGTCAAAGACATCACCGAAGGCGTCGAGCGCATCAAGTGGGCCCTCGACCCCAACTCTCCCAACGAAATCTACATCGGCGACCGCAAGATGGTTCGGGACTGGCTATGAACAACATCCTGGATATTCGAACGCCGGCCGAAGGCGAGGCCGGGGCACTTCGCTCCGACTACGGTCTGGACACGCTAGGCCTCGTGAACCTGCGCAAGGCCTACTGGAACCTGCCGGCCGAAGCGCTGTATGAGGAGATCGTCTTTCGCCACGAGGCGCGCATCGCCCGCCAGGGCCCGATCGTCGTCGAGACCGGAAAACACACCGCGCGCTCGGCCACCGACAAGTTCATCGTGCACGAGCCCTCCACGGCCGATCGCATCTGGTGGGGCGAGTACAACCGTCCCTATGCGCCCGACAAGTTCAACGAACTGTACGAGCGGCTGCTCGGCTTCCTGCAGGGGCGCGACGTCTTCGTGCAGGATTGCTTCGCCGGCGCGGCCCCGCAATACCGCCTGCCCCTTCGCATCATCACCGAACACGCCTGGCACAGCCTGTTCGCGCGCAACATGTTCCTGCAACCGCAGTCGGCAGAGGAATACCGCCGCCACGTGCCCGATTTCACCGTAATGTGCGTGCCGTCGTTCCAGGGCGCGCGCACGATCGATATGACGGCCACCAAAACGTTCATCATCATCAATTTCCAGCAGCGCCTGTGCATCATCGGCAACACCGCCTATGCCGGCGAAATCAAGAAGTCGGTCTTCTCGATCCTCAACTTCCTTCTCCCGGCGCAGGGCATTCTGTCGATGCACTGCTCGGCCAACGCGGGCGAGAGCGACGACGATGTCGCTGTGTTCTTTGGGCTCTCGGGCACGGGCAAGACCACGCTCTCGGCCGACCCCGGCCGGCGGCTGATTGGCGACGACGAGCATGGCTGGAGCGATGAGGGCGTCTTCAACTTCGAGGGCGGCTGCTACGCCAAGGTGATCCAGCTTTCGCCCACGGCGGAGCCGCAGATCTACGCGTGCACGCGCAAGTTCGGCACGATCCTCGAAAACGTCACCTACGACCCGGTCACACGGCTCATCGACCTGGACGACGACTCGATCACCGAGAACACGCGCGGTTCATACCCGCTCGAGTTCATCGAGAATGCCATCCCCGAGATGCGGGCCGGGCACCCGCGCAACATCATCCTGCTCACCTGCGACGCCTCGGGGGTGATGCCGCCGCTGGCACGGCTGACGCCCGACCAGGTGCTGTATCACTTCATCTCGGGCTATACGGCCAAGATCAGCGGCACCGAGGTGGGCCTGGGCATCGAACCTGAGATCACCTTCAGCACGTGCTTCGGCGCGCCCTTCATGGTCTATCACCCATCCGTCTACGCCGGCCTGCTCAAGCGCAAGATCCTCAAACACAATGTCAATTGCTGGCTGGTAAACACAGGCTGGGTGGGCGGGCCGTACGGCGTGGGCAAGCGCATCAGCATCCGCTACACGCGCGCGCTTCTCAATGCGGCGCTTTCGGGGCAATTGGCCAACGTGGACTACGTGCCCGACCCGATCTTCGGGTTCCAGGTGCCGCGATCGTGCGACGGCGTTCCACAAACCGTACTCGACCCGGCCGGATCCTGGCCGAGCCGCGAGAGCTACATGGTCAAATACCGCCAGTTGGCTTCACGCTTCGTGGAGAATTTCCGCAAGTACCAGGCGGAGGTTCCAGCGGAGGTCGTGAAGTCGGGGCCGCACACTTAGCAACGAGTCGGGGTGGGCTTAAGACCCACCCCGACGATTCTCCCCTCGCATTGTCCGAGCAGGTCCGAGACTCGCCCCAACCTGCTCATGCCTGGTTGGGCTGTGCCTCTGCGCTGCGCATCGCCTGGAACGCGGCGATGGCCACCTCGAGCATCTTCTCATCCGGCTCGCGAGTAGTCAATGATTGAGTCCATACGCCGGGCAGCGAGAGCCAGCGCGCGAGGCGCAGGTTCTGGTGGCGGCCTGTCCAGCGCAGGAACTCATACCCGAGCGCAATGATGATTGGCAGCAAGAGGATGCGCGTCGCCAGCCGCATGCCCAGCGACATCGGGCCGAGCAGCGCAAAGAGCAGCACCGTGATGGCCACCAGCGTTACTAGGAACGAGGTGCCACAGCGCGGGTGATAGCGCGAGAAGCGCCCCACCGAAGGGGGATCGAGGGCCGCACCGGCCTCATACGCCGAGATGGTCTTGTGTTCGGCACCGTGATATGCGAACACGCGGCTGATGTCCGGCATGCGCCCGATGACTGCCAGGTAGCCGATGAGCAACGCAAGCCGCACCATGCCCTCAGCCACATTGCTCCAGGTGGAACTCAGCGCCAACCCTCGCTCGAACCACTGGCCGATGCCGGCCGGCAGCAGCATGAACAAGCCCACGCCGATGACGAGCGAGAGTCCGAAGCTGAACCAGAGCGACCCCCGCCCGATCTTCTCCTCGGGAAGCTGCACCTGGGCCGAGTAGGTCAGGCTCTCGAACCCCAGGCCGAGCGCGTCCGCAAGCAGCAGCGCGCCGCGCAGGAATGGCACGCGTACCCACCAGCCTTGATAGAACTTGCCCAGCGGCCGCACCTGCAGTTGGATGGCGCCATCCGGCGCGCGCACGGCCACAGCGATCGAGTGCGCGCCGCGCATCATCACGCCCTCCAAGACTGCTTGCCCGCCGTAATTGAGCAGCGGCTGCGGCGCCGCAGCCGGGTCAGTCGACAAGGGCATACAGGAACCGTGTGTACGACTCGATGCCGCGATAGAAGTTGGGCAGGAACAGGTGCTCGTTCGGGCTGTGCAGGTTGTCGTCGGGCAGGCCAAAGCCCATCAGGATCGATTCGTGCCCGGTCAGCTCCTGCAGGATGCCAACCACCGCAATTGTCCCACCCTCGCGCATGAAGACCGGGTCGACGCCGAATGTGTCCTTGAGCGCGCGGATCGCGGCGCCCATCTCGTGGGTGTCGCGCCGCACGATGGCGGGCGGTGCACCGGCCAGGTTCTGCACCTCCCAGCGCACGGTCGAGGGCGCGTTGCGGCGCAGATATTCCTCCAGCTGGGCCTGCACCGCCTCGGGCGTCTGATCGGGGACGAGCCGCATCGAAATCTTGGCCATCGAGCGCGCGGGAAGGACCGTCTTCGAGCCTTCGCCGGTGAACCCGCTCAAGAGTCCATTCACCTCGAGCGTGGGGCGTGCGCCAAGCTGCTCCACCGTGGTATAGCCCGCTTCGCCGCGCAGTTCGCTGACGCCGGCTTGTCTCTTGACGTCCTCATCCGAATTGGGCACGCGCGCCAGCGCCGCACGCTCGTCCGGCAAGATCGGGCGCACCGAGTCGTAGAAGCCGGGTAGCGTCACTCGCCCTTGCGAGTCCTTCATGCCGGCCACCAGCTCGCACAACACCTGGGCCGGGTTGTGGATCGGGCCGCCAAACAAGCCGGAGTGAAGATCCTGCTTAGGGCCGAACAGGCGCACCTCGAAATAGGCCAGCCCGCGCAAGCCGTACACCACCGAGGGCAGGTCCGGACGCAGGATCATCGCGTCCACATTGAGGACCACGTCACACTTCACCAGGTCGCGATGCTCGAGGAGGAACGCTCTAATGTTGGGCGAGCCCACTTCTTCCTCGCCCTCGAGCAGATACTTCAAATTGACCGGCAGCTTTCCCGTCGCACGCACCGCCTCGACCGCGGCCAGTTGGGCGATAAGCTGGCCCTTCATATCCGAGGCGCCGCGTCCGAAGAGGTAGTCTCCCCGCTGGGTGGGCTCAAACGGCGGGCTCTTCCACTCCTCGAGCGGTTCGACCGGTTGCACGTCGTAGTGGCCGTACACCAGCACCGTCGGCGCCTGCGGACCGGCTTCGGAAATCTCGGCATAGACCACAGGGTGTTTGATGGCCGGGTAGATCTCAGCGCGCATGCCGAGGCGGCGCAGCCGCGCAGCAATCCACTCTGCCGCCCGACGCATGTCGTCGGCGTGCTCGCTGTAGGTGGAGATGCTCGGGATGCGGATGAGCTCCTTGAGCTCCTCGACCGCCTGTGGTTGGTGAGCGCGGCCGTGTTCGATTGCCTTCTCCATTGTCATCGTTCCTCCACTCTCGCGAGCAATTGGCGACCTCGGGCGGTCTTAGCGTCGCCCAAAGACGTTCGAAGCAAGCGCCCCGAGCAGCCCCGCCACCGCCAGCCCGATGATGAGTAGCGCCGGCGGGAAACCGTGCGGGGCAACGTCGGCGTTGGCAGCAATGCTGATCGGCGTGGGCGGGGTGGCTGGGGTGAACGTCGGCAGACGCGTCGGAAGCACCGAGGAGAACTGGGCCGCGAAAGTTGGGTCGATGGTGGGCGTGACCCGCGGCGTGGCGGTGGGTGGCGGCTCGATGATGCGCAATACGTCACCCAGCGTGAACAAGCGCACGATGGGGGCATAAACCCACGCCACGCCTTCGGCGACGGCCGTGTAGCGAATCTCGATCCAATCTCCGCCGGTCGATCGGCCGATGGCTTCGGCCGTCTGGCCGGTCACCAGGACCCCCACGGAGGCGTATTCGACGCTCGGGCCCGATCGAATGTTGACAAAATCCGAGTTCAGACAGCACTCGATGTACGGACCGGCCGGCGTGGCCGTGGCACCCGAAACTTGCGCTTCGGCTGCGGGCACGGCCAGGGACGATAGCACCCACAGGGCGATCGCCGCACACGCAATCAGCCCAGCCCGGACGCGTGCGTTCATCCTCACCTCGAACACCTCCCCATTTGCCGCTCGCAATTCCTCGGCGCTATAATCTCTCCAGACATGTACCGGGAGAGATGATGGGACTCATTCCGCTCACCTCTGCATCCACCTGGCTCTACGCCGCCACGGTCTTTCTGGGCACATTCATCGCGGCGCTTTGGCTCAGCCTGGTCATCTGGACCGCCCGCGACATCCGCGCCCGCACGCCCGATCGGCGCGCCCAGATTCTGGCGGTGCTGGTCGTCGTGCTGCTCAACCTGCCGGGGTTGCTGATCTACCTCTTGCTGCGGCCTGCGCTCACGCTCGACGAGGCCTACCAGGCCACGTTGGAGGAAGAAGCGCTGCTGGCGGGGCTGACCGAACGTGCGCGCTGCCCCGGGTGCAGCCGGGCCGTCAGCCCGGATTGGCAAGTATGCCCGGCTTGCTCCACGCGCTTGCGCAAACCGTGCAGCAAGTGCGGCAAGCCGCTCGATCTGACATGGAAGGTCTGCCCGTACTGCACCACGCCTCAAACCTAGCCGCCGGTTGCGCGCGGCCCGCTCAAGACTGACGTTGCAGGAGGCCCCATCCTGCAACGTCAGTCGCTTTTCCTCGAGGAGCGATTCCTATCCAATCCCGCCATTGCGCAGCGCGGCGTGTCCGGCGTAGGTGGCTTCATCGCCAAGCTCACGCTCGATGCGCAGGAGCTGGTTGTACTTGGCCACCCGGTCCGAGCGCGCGGGCGCGCCGGTCTTGATCTGGCCCGTGTTGAGGGCCACGCTCAGGTCGGCGATGGTGCTGTCTTCGGTCTCGCCCGAGCGGTGCGAGGTGACCGCGCGCCAGTTGGCGCGATGGCATGTTTCCACCGCTTCGATGGTTTCGCTCAGCGTGCCGACCTGGTTGAGCTTGACGAGCAGCGCGTTGGCCGCGTGCTCGGCGATGCCGCGCCGGACGAGTTGCGGATTGGTGACGAAGATGTCATCGCCGACGATCTGGGTGCGGCTGCCGACCTTGTCAGTAAGCATCTTCCAGCCGTCCCAGTCGTCCTCGGCCAGCCCGTCCTCGATCGAGACGATCGGGTAGCGCTTCAACCAGTCTTCCCAGAATGCGACCATCTCCGCCGACGAGAGCTTGCGGTTCTCGCGCCGCAGGTTGTAGGTGCGCGTCTTCGAGTCGAACAGCTCGGAGGCCGCCGGGTCGAGTGCCAGCGCCACCTGCTCGCCCACTCTGTAGCCTGCCTTGGCAACGGCTTCCAGAATGACCTCCACGGCCTGGGCGTTCGATTCAAGCGCAGGCGCGAACCCGCCCTCGTCGCCGACCAGCGCGGTGAACTTCTTCTCGCGCAGCACGACGCGCAGCGCGTGGTAGATCTCCGATCCCCAGCGCAGCGCTTCCGCGAATGAGTTCGCGCCCAGCGGCATGATCATGAACTCCTGGATATCGGTCGATTGCCAGCCGGTGTGCGCACCGCCATTGAGGATGTTGAGCATCGGCACCGGCAGAACGTGGGCGAACACCCCGCCGATATAGCGGTAGAGCGGCAGATGCAGCGAGGAGGCCGAAGCCTTGGCGGCCGCCAGGCTCACGCCCAGGATGGCGTTGGCGCCCAGCTTGGATTTCGTCGGCGTGCCGTCCAGATCAATCAGCGCCCGGTCGAGCGTGCGCTGATCGATCGCGTCCCAGCCCACCAGGTGTTCGGCGATCACGTCGTTGACGTTGGCCACTGCCTTCAGCACGCCCTTGCCGCCGTAGCGACCGGGGTCCTTGTCGCGAAGTTCGAGTGCCTCGCGCGTGCCCGTGGAGGCGCCGGAAGGCACCGCGGCCCGGCCCCATGAACCATCGGCCAGCGTGACCTCCACTTCCACCGTCGGGTTGCCGCGCGAATCGAGAATCTCATGCGCAATGATCTGTTCAATCGTCGTATCCATCAGTGAGCTCCGTGAGTGGAGAAGGATGTCGGGTGATATGCGCGGCGTCCTGCACAGCCGCCGCACAGGACGCCGGAGGCACATTATACCTCTCCGCCTGAGGGATTTCGCGCTGTTCGAGAGGCAAGCCCGATTCCGTTGACCGAGCCCGGGGCAAACGGTACAATCTCCGCATGAGCGCTGGTGAGGAACGACGAATCTATCTCGATCATGCTGCGACCACGCCGCTCGATCCGCGCGTGGCCGAGGCCATGCAGCCATTCTATGCGGAGGCGTTCGGCAATCCCTCCTCGCAACACATGTGGGGGCAGCGCGCCGAAGCGGCGGTGGAAGACTCACGCGAGAAGGTTGCGCGCGCGCTCGGCTGCCGACCGGAAGAAGTTGTCTTCACCAGCGGCGGGTCGGAGAGCGACAACCTGGCCGTTCGCGGCGCCGCCTTGGCCGCGCGCGCCCGTCGCGGCGCCGACCACCTGCTCGTCAGCCCGATTGAACACCCGGCAGTGCTGGCCACGGCGCGCGCGCTGGCTGCCGATTTCGGATTCACGCTTGAGTTACTTCCCGTGGATGCTTTCGGCCGGGTCGATCCGGACGAGGTAGCTCGCCGCCTGCGCCCGACGACAGCACTCGTTTCGGTGATGTATGCCAGCAACGAGATTGGCACGATCGAGCCCATCGCCGCGATCGGCCGCGCTTGCCGCGAGCGCGGCGTCGTCTTCCACAGCGATGCAGTCCAGGCCGCCAGCCAACTCGCGATCGAGGTCGAGGCATTGCAGGTGGACCTGCTCGCGCTCGGCGCGCACAAATTCTACGGGCCGAAGGGCGTAGGCGCGCTCTACGTCAGAAGCGGGACGCCGCTCACGCCGGTGCAAACCGGCGGCGGGCAGGAGCACGGCCTGCGGGCAGGCACGCACAACGTGCCTTACCTCGTGGGCATGGCGCGCGCGCTCGAGATCACCGTGAGCGAGCGCGAGGCACACAACGCGCGCTATCGGGTCTTGCGCGACCGCGCGATCGGCGCCATCGACGACCTCGTGCCGGATGCGCGCCTCACTGGGCACCCCAGCGAGCGCCTGCCCAACCACGCCAGCTTCGCGTTGCGCGGCATCAAGGGCAATCACTTGCTGGCCCACCTCGACCTGGCCGGCATCGCCTGCTCCTCCGGCTCGGCCTGCAAGACCGGCGACCCCAAACCTTCCGAGGTCCTGCTCGCGCTCGGCCTCCCCGAGGACTGGCTGTACGGTTCGCTGCGGGTTACCCTCGGTCGCGGGACGACCGAGGCCGAGATCGATCGCCTGCTGCAGGTACTGCCCGGCGTGTGCGTCGCGCTGCGCGCCGCGGACTCACGATGAGCAACCTGCCGCTGGTCGCGGTGGCCATGAGCGGCGGGGTCGACTCGTCGGTGGCCGCGGCATTGCTCGTCGAGCGCGGCTACCGCGTGGTCGGGCTCATGCTGCGCCTGTGGAGCGAGCCTGGCCGCGCGGCCGAGAACCGTTGTTGCACGCCGGCCGGCATCGCGCTGGCGCAGCGTGTGGCCGCGAAGCTCGCCATTCCTTTCCATGTGATCGACGCTCAGCAGCCTTTTGCAGAGGCCATTATTCCGACATTCGTGTCGGAGTACCGCCGCGGACGAACGCCTAATCCATGCTTGACGTGCAATCGCGAGATTCGCTGGGGGTTTCTGCGCCGCCACGCGCAGGCGATGGGCGCGGACATGCTCGCTACGGGCCACTACGCGCGGACGCGCGAGCGCGATGATCAATTCGAGCTGCTCATTGCGCGCGACACCGAGAAGGATCAGTCCTACGTGCTGAGCGTGCTCGATCAGGTGGCGTTGCGCCAGACGTTGTTCCCGGTCGGCGACCTGACCAAGCCGGAAGTCCGCGAGCATGCGCGACGGCTGGATTTGCCGGTGGCCGATCGCCCCGACAGCCAGGACCTGTGCTTCCTGGCAGGCGACGACTACCGCGAGTTCCTCAAGCGCTACGCGCCGGACACCTTCCGACCGGGCGAGATTGTCACGATCGAGGGCCGACAGGTCGGCACACATGAGGGCTTGGCGAATTACACGATCGGGCAGCGCAAGGGCATTGGGCTTGCAGCGGGCGAACCGCTTTACGTCGTGGATCTCGATGAGCGCAGCAATCAGGTGGTCGTCGGCACGCGCGAGAAGCTCGGGCGAAGCGCGCTTCTCACCGAGCGCGTCTATTGGATCAATTCGCCGCCAAGGGAATCGATCGAGGCGCAGGTGAAGATCCGTTACAAGGCGCCAGCGGTTCCGGCGCGCGTCACGCCGCGTGCCGATGGATCGAGCCGGGTAGAGTTAGCGCATCCGCTGCGCGATATCACACCCGGGCAGGCCGCGGTGTTTTACCAGGGTGAGCGCTGCCTGGGCCAGGCGACGATCGAGCGATCCATTCCCGTCGGAGAAGAGGATTAGCGCACTGCGGTCATCATTGGGCGGTCACCATTCGCCAATTGGCAGTCAACCTGCAAACGCAGCCGCATTGGAGGCGCAGCGATGAACATCCCGGCAATAGCGCTTGGCGCGGTGATCGCGACGTTGTACGGCGCGCTGTTCTACCTGGCGTGGCCACACGGCTCGTACCGGCGGCTGCTCCTGTGCCTCGTCCTGGCGTGGTTTGGGTTTGCACTGGGCCACTTTGTGGGTAACCTGACCGGCTTTGCGCTGTGGCGCTTGGGCGCCATCAACATGGCCGGCGCGACGGTGGGGAGTCTGATCGCGCTTGTGGGAATGCGGGTCCTAGCGCTGCGCGAGTGGAAGTAAAACGACCATCGGCCATTCGTCGAGCGGAGTTGCCTTCCCAATGGATGTGGGCATCTCTCTTCAGTTGAAGCAGACTCCGGGCCTTGCAAGTCACTGAACCATCCGGAGGGATTGTGACTGGATCGCACAGACTAATGCGCGCGACGTCGGGCGCGAGCATCACCCACGCAAGCCGCCGACCTTTTCCGGAGGCCTGATGCGACTCAGCTACCGCAAAGTGATCGAGATCGCCATCCCGCTCGTGATTTCACTGTCGCTATCCGTCGTGTTTGCAGCACAAGCTCGGCGGATCGCATCCGCCGATAGCGACAATGCCAAGGCGTTTCGTTCCTTTGTCGCGGGTCTTGAGGAATACAAGGAGCTGAGACAGGAGTGGCGGACTCGTGTGCTGTCGAATTACCTGGCCGGAACGCTGCTGAGACTTGTCGGTGTCGTTGCGCGCGTGTCTGCCGAGGACGCTCCCACTGGCAGGACAGCTTCAATCTGGGCGGCAGGCTGGCTGATGCTCGTCTTTTCACTCTATGTCGCCTACTTCCGACAGGGATCATTGCTCTATATCCTTGGGACATTCTGCGCGTTATCATTCGCATTCACACCGGGCATAGGTTCGACTCGCGTTTACCCCTGGGACCTCCCGGCACTCTTCTGGTACGCAGTCGCCGTCATCCTGTTGAAGTCGAAACGTATGCTTCTACTGGCTTCCCTGGTGCCGATAGGCGTGCTATTCAAGGAGACGGCACTTCTGATCCCGGTGGTCTTTCTGTTCTGGGAGGACGTGCCCTGGAGACGCAGGTTGGTGCTTTGCACTCTGTCACTATCTGCGGGACTGGCCGTGAAGGGCATCGCCGACGTGGTGACCGGCAGCCCCATTCCGCTCTTGACCATGACACTCTCGGATCCGCTGAAGGAGCCCCGTCTCCTGAGGAATCTGCAATTGCTCTTCGAATTGAGGATTGACCACCCCGTCTTCGCCAATTCTGGTCTGATTGCCGTCCTCCTCCTTCTTCCATGCTCCGATAGGCGAATCCTCGGGTGGAAAGTGCTCGCCGTTCTCTTCATCGTAGGTAATATGCTTTTTGGGGTCATCAATGAATACAGAATTTGGCTGGAACTGGTCCCGCCGTCACTCCATGCGATCGACCTGCACATTTGCAGTGTCCTAGCTTCAAAGCCGGCGGCACTCCCTCCGCCGTGACCAGAATGGCCGGCGCGACGGTGGGGAGTCTGATCGCGCTTGTGGGAATGCGCGTCCTAGCGCTGTGCGAGTGGAAGTAGAAACGCGCCACGCCGGTACTTGAAGAGAGCCCTGCCCCATTCAGGGAGCGATAGTCTGGAGGCCCGCAATCGGCGATCTGACCGGTTGGCTGGAGGCAAATGTCATGTCCATCGGACCAATGGAAATCCTCGTTATCCTCGCTATGTGCCTGGTTCCGCTGGCTGTAGTTGGGTTGCTCGTGGGTTTCATCTTGTGGTTTCGCGGGCGACCCAAGTGACATTGCCCCTCCCACTCGGATAGGAAAGACTTCGGAAGCAAGATCGCGCCTTGTGTCGTGCTCCACCGACTGCGCCGCGGCGAGGTGGCACCGCTGATTCGCCCGCCGCACATGCTCCACGTCCAATCACATTTCGTCCGATGAGGGTCCCGTGCTTTCTCGCGTGCGCCGGCTGAGCGGCGCCTACCCGCGTCAGTTCTGGGTCATCTTCTGGGGCATGCTGCTGAATGCCACCGGATCCTCGATGATCTGGCCCTTCCTTACGATCTACATGCGGGAGCGCTTCGACCTGCCGCTTACCTCGGTGGCGCTCGTGCTGACGATGAACTCGCTGATCGGGCTGGTGAGCTCGTTCATCGCCGGCGCGGTTGTCGACCGCGTGGGGCGCAAGGGCGCGATGGTGGCGAGCCTGGCGATCACCAGCCTGACGATGTTCGGCTTGAGCCTCGCCGATTCGCTCCCGATCTGGGTGGCGCTCATGGCAGTCAACGGAGCCTTCGCCCCGCTCTACCGCGTCGGCGTCGACGCCATGGCGGCCGACCTCATCCCCTCCCCCGACCGCCCCAGCGCGTACGCCCTGATGCGTATGAGCCAGAACCTGGGCGTGGCCATTGGCCCGACGATCGGCGGGTTCGTCGCCGCCATCTCATATGCCTGGGCGTTCCGCGGGGCATCCGCAGCGCAAGGGCTCTTCGCCCTCCTGTTGCTGGTGACGGTGGCCGAGACTGCGCCGTTCCGCGTCGCTCAAAGAACTTCAGACGCGAAGATCGATCGGCCGGCAGAGAAGTTCGCCGGCTACGAGCACGTGCTGCGCGACCGGCACTTCATGGGCTTCGCCTTTGCCTACACTCTTGCGGGCATGTGCTATGCGATGCTGTGGATGCTCTTGCCAGTCTACGCCAAGGACAACTACGGGGTGCCCGAGAACATGTACGGGTTTATCCCGGCCGCGAACGCAGTCATGGTTGTGCTGCTTCAGTACGGGGTGACCGGGCTGACGCGCCGGTTCAACACGCTGTGGGTGCTTGCGGTCGGGTCGCTCTTCTTCGCGGTCGGCGTGGGCAGCGTCGGTTGGGGCGCAGGCTGGGCGGCCTTCCTCGTCAGCATGGTCATTGCCACGATCGGCGAGTTGATCGTCGTGCCTACCTCAACGACGCTCACGGCAGATCTCGCGCCGCCGGAGATGCGCGGCCGATACATGTCCATCTACAATCTGACTCACAGCCTGGGCATCGGCCTGGGGCCGGTGATCGGCGGCCTGCTCAATGATCACATCGCGCCAGTTGCCATTTGGTACGGCGGGCTCACGATCGGCTTGCTCGCCGTGGCGGGGTTCGTGCGCATGGCGTGGTCATCGCCGGTGCGACGCGCGCCCGCGCTCGCGGAAATCGTCGAACCCCCTGCCTAACTCTGGCGGTGAGGGATTCGCAGGCGAGCCGCCCCCGGGTCCCCGCCTCAAGCACGCGGGGACGACGAACAAGAGGGTCATCATTCCGACGTGGCCCAGGCGGGACTCCAGCACGAGGACTTACATCAACCCTCCGCGCACTCTTCGCAGCAGTCCATTGATCGTCGCCAGGCCCGGCAGCAGCGCGGCGTCCACGACGATCGTCATCGAGAAGGCGAGCGCCACGGTCTGCGCGATGCGCATGGCTGGCTGGCCGGCTGCATCGACCACCCAGTCCCCCACGCCTGTCACCAGCGAAATGACCAGCAGCACGCCGAGCACCAGCCCCACCCACGGCCATGAGCGCCGGTCGGAGGCCGAGGGGAACATCGTGTTGCTCACTGCGAAGACCAGGTAGATCCACAGACCGGCCAACGGGAGGCCAAGGATTTGCGCCCCCAATTGCCACGCAATGTCCATTTCGCCGCCGGCGATCGCCAGACCCACCGCATCGATATGCAGCACATGCTGTCCGAGAACAAGCAAGGCAACTATGCCCGCAACAAGAGGGGCAACACCCACCAGCGAGCTGCGCAGAAAGTCCACGCGCTCCGTCTCCACGTAGCCCAGGCGCAGTGTGCCATCCCGTTGCAGCTTGGGCCACAACGAGATGCGCCCGGTGCGCATGCGCAAGAGCTTTGCGATGAGCCAGTGGCTGCCCTCGTGGAGGATCACACCCGGCAGGAGGATGAGCGCAAACAAGAACAGCGCCCACTCCACCCGGCCTGTGAGCAAGAAAAGTGCTTGCTGCACGATGTGTTGGACGAGGCGCTGAACGAGGACGAGCGCCAATGCAGAAAGCGCGAGCCACGCCGCTGCGGCAAGCGCGCTTTCCATGATCGGATTAGCCGGCGCGCGACTGCGCCGCGCGCACGATCTCAACGAATTCGGGTTTGAGACTCGCGCCGCCGACGAGCGCGCCGTCGATATCCGGCTGGGAGAAGAACTCGGCCGCGTTCGAGCCGGTGACGCTGCCGCCGTAGAGAAGACGCGCTCCTTCGGCCACCGCAGCGCCAAACAGCTCGCGCAGCACGGGGCGGATGGCGGCCGCGACGACTTTGTTCGCTCCCTCGGCCGTGGCGGCACGCCCGGTGCCGATCGCCCAGACCGGCTCATAGGCAATGACAACGACAGAAGCTTGCTCCGCGGTGAGACCCGACAGGCCGCCGCGCAACTGGCGCGAGACAACCGATTGGGTCTGGCCGGCCTCGTTCTCTGCAAGCGTCTCGCCAACGCACGCGATCGGGATAAGCCCATGGGCGAGCGCGGCCTGCACTTTGCGCCGGACGCCATCGTCGGTCTCACCGAACAGCGCGCGCCGCTCCGAATGGCCGAGGATGACGTAGCCTACCCATTCCTTGACCATGCTCGGCGCAAGCTCGCCGGTGAAGGCCCCCTTCTCCTCCCAGTGCATGTTCTGCGCGCCCAAACCGATGCCGCTCCCCGCAAGCAGCGGCGCCACAGCGGCAAATGCTGTCGCGGGCGGACACAGGACCTGCTCCACGCCGCGAATGGTCGCGATCGCGGGGATGATCTCGCGCACAAAGGCGGCTGCCTCAGCGGCGGTCTTGTTCATTTTCCAGTTGCCGGCGACGAACGGTTTGCGATTCATCGAGACCACCTCATCGAAGACTCTGGCGCGGGTCTGCCAAGACGCACGCTCAGGATGCCATATTGCGGTTGATCTCCGTGCTCAGCCAGCGCGGAGTGCGTGGATCACGTAGCACCTCGCGCAGGATGGTCCGGCCCTCCTCCGTGCGCCCACTGTCGATCAAGAATTCGGCCCATGCGGCGCGGACGAAGGGCGCATCGGCCTCCTCCGGCAGCGTCTGTGCCTTCTCGAGATCCTTTGCGCCCGAATCCGGTTGGCCGTTGTAGCGCTCCCAGCGGCCCCACGCAGCCAACCCCACCGCCCAATCCGGCGCAATCTTGACGATCTCTTTCAGCACGCCGCCATCCGCCAATCCGCTCGAGCGGTACATCGCCTCCTGCATCTGCTGGCGAATCTCCTTGTTGCGCGGATCGAGCTTCAGGGCGGCCTCATAGAACAGAAGCGACTGGATCCATGCCTGGCGCGCCTGCAGCTTCTCGGCCGCGGTTCGCAGGTAGAAGGGCGCCCGTTCGGCCGCAATAGCACGCGCCTGTTCGAATTCCGCGGTGGCACCCGCTTGGTCGCGGCCATCGAGGAGGCGAATGCCCTCCTCGAAATGCTTGGCCGCCTCACGGGCGGTACTGAGTTCCTCCGTGGGCTTGGGTGTGACCTGCACGGGCAATCCCGCCGGCACGGTTGCCCCGGGGGAAGGTTCGGCGCCACGATTCGCCGAGATCAGCAGTGCCCCGACGCCCAGGCACATACACAACCCGGCCGCGGCAAGCAGCCACACCCACCACGGTGTTTTGCGCGCCGCGGGCTTTACCGTCCCGGCTGCT
>Ga0153916_10001271_pt1 | contig 17911 bp, 17 predicted proteins | sample Opewatmetagenome_FD_109642 | JGI IMG/M metagenome (GOLD analysis project Ga0153916, IMG submission 109642) | Freshwater wetland microbial communities from Ohio, USA - Open water 3 Core 3 Depth 4 metaG | ecosystem: Environmental > Aquatic > Freshwater > Wetlands | place: USA: Ohio, Lake Erie... | reverse complement strand
GGCCGGCGCGGCAGTCCCGGACGGCGGGGCGGCGCCGGAGCGAGCGGCGAAGTCGGCCTGACGCCGTCCACGATGGCGCCCATGCGCCTGCGCTAAGCTGTCTACAGGACAGGCACGGACTCTTAGAAGGACACCGCATGGCATCTCCAATCGGACACGGACTGGTCGGGATGGCGCTGGCGAGGCGGCTCGGGGTGAGGTCAAAGCTCAGCCTCGGCATCATGGCGATGGCGGCCAGCCTGCCGGACGTCGACATCATCGCGGGCATCCTGCTCTACGGCGACCCGCAGAAGCTGCACCGCAAGGGCACGCACACGCTGAACTTCGCGCTGACGGCGGGCGCGCTGGCCGGCCTGGCGGGCGTCCTCCGCGCCGAGAGCGTCGACGGCGAGCGGGACCTGCTGGCCGACGCGATGACGGGCGCGGCGGTCGTCGGGTCACACGTCGCGCTGGACCGCGTACCGATCCCGGAGATCCGGCTGGGGCCGCGCTTCCTCGACATGAGCCTGGCGAACTGGATCATCGACGCGGTGGTCTGGAGCGCCCTGGCGTGGGCAATCTGGCCAAAGGGCGAGCCGGCTCCGGCGCCCGCCTGACTCCAGCCTGACCCTCCGGCAGCCATCCCCTGACACGCCCCGCACGTGGCGGCGTTTGGATCAGTGCGCCGAGCATCGGCGCGAACCATCGCACGCCGTTGATGCCCCGCCAGGCAGTCAGGCTTGTCTCATATCCGGTCTTCGTCCCGACGGACAGTGTGGGCAGCGCCGCTGCTGCTCTTCGCCGCGGTCTTCGTCTCGTGCGGCGTCATCTCCTTCGAGCAGCAGCCGGCGGCGGGCTACGTGTACGGCTCGGGCGCGCCGCTGAGGGTCGCCGTCATCGACCAGGCGGGCGGCGACTGGTCCGGCGCGATCGAGGCATCGCTGGCGACCTACGGCGCGAGCACGCCGTACCTGCAGTTCCAGCGCGATCCGGGCGGGGCCAACATCGTCATCGCCGTCCACCGCTACAGCGACGTGACGCCGCCGGACCTGCGCGGTTACCTGTTCCCGGCTGGCGTCGGCGGCTTCGCCGCGGTGTACGACGCGAACGGCACCGCGTGCAACTACCCGCCATCGACATTGCCGCTCACCTGCACGGGAGAGATCGCGAAGGCGGAGGTGTACGTCAATGATGCGATTCCACCCGGCACGGACATCGAGGCGCGACGCGAGCGGCTGATCCTGCACGAGGTCGGCCACGCGCTGGGGCTGACACGCCACAGCCCTGATCCCGGCGTGGCGCAGCTCGCGCAGCGATACGGCTGGCCGGAGTAGCGCGGGACGCCCGCGGGTGTGATGTGGTACCGCCCGGGGCTGCGCAGGGGTAAGCGCCGGTCAGCCGCGATATACCGACTTGCGGAGAAGGGGGTGGCGGCGGCGGCGAAGGGCATTAAGGGGGACCCGCTCCTCCGGGAAGTTCAGCGAGGTCGCGAAGCCGCGCTCGGGGACGAGGCGGACGTTGCGGGTGTCGGTGTCCTGCAAGATGACGCCAACCGCGTGGTCGCGCAGGCGGGCGACGAAGTCGGTGGGCAGGAGCTCCAGGTTGTGGGCCGTGAGTGTCGCCAGGACAAACTCTTGCGCGAGCGGGCGGTCGACGGGGTGGAGGTCGAACAGCAAGACGGAGAAGCGGCGGCGCTCGATCTCGCCGCGGAGCAGCTCCTGTTCGAGGCGGGCAAAGAACTGCTCGGCGTCGCGCATCTCTTCGCGCGTGCCGCCCTTCTTCGGGTCGTCGCCCGCTTCCTCCTTTTCGAGCAGCAGCTCACGGGCGGAGGCGCCGGCCTTCTTCCTGCCGTGCCTCGCGAGCCAGGCGCGCATGTCGTCATCACGCGCGGGCAGCTCGATGACGATGACGCCGGGCGGCGCCTCCTCGTCGAGTTCCTCGACGACATCGAGCACGTCACCCGTCAACGCCTCGACGAAAGCCCAGAACGGCACGGTTCTCCCTTTCGGCGATCTCCTGCCATGTAAAGAATCGGCCGGTTCGGGGCGGAGTGGCGGGTGGTGCGGAGCTGGAGGCTGGACGCTGGAGATCGGGGCTGCTCCAGCGTCCAGCATGGGCCTCAGCCGCTAGACAGGGAGCTTCTGGACGTCAACCCGGACGGCACGGTCAACGGGCGTCGGCTGCCACTGGATGGGCCAGTAGCGCAGATGGCCGTAGCCGCCGGCGAAGTGCAGCCATTTCACCATGCCTGGCTCCACGTCCATGGGCCCATGCCAATCGCGGAACTGGTACGGATCCCAGCCGTTGTAACAGATCACCTGGCCCGGCATAACGGAGGGCGATAGCTTCACCGGCACCATGAACTCTCCGACGTCGTTGAAGACACGGACCTCCTCACCGTCCTCGATGCGTCGCCGGCGCGCGTCTCGTGTGTTCATCACGAGATGAGGCCTGCCGCGATGCGTCTGCAGGAGCATGCGGTTGGTGATGTTCATCGAGTGGATGCTCCAGCGGTTGTGGCCAGAGGTCATGACGAAGGGATGATCGCCTCCCATCTTCGGGTTGTCCTTGTGGACAGGCAGCTCCTCGCCAGCTTCCAGGAACCACGAGTGATCGATGTAGAACTGCGCGCGCCGGGTGAGCGTCGGGTAGGGCAGCCTCTTCTCTGTGTGCCACTGAAGCGACGTGTAGGGCTTGCCCGGCCTGGCGTCCGTCGCCTGGTTCAGCGTGTACACGCTCTCCCCGACGCGCGTGAACTCTGCCCGGCCTTTCTTTCGCATGGTCTTGAGACTCTGGCCGCGCTTGAGCATGCCAGCCTCGGCCGTGTCCTTCACCCATTCATCAACGAGCTCGTCCACGCCGCCAATGCCGAGCGTCATCTGGTGGTAGAGGTTCTCAAGCCGGTGCACCCGGCCGGCGCTGTCGGTGTACTCGGTCAGCTTGCGCGCTTTCGCGCCGTCCTCGATCTTCTGTGCGAGACGGCGGAAGATGTCCCATTCACTCAGGGACTCTCCTTCCGGCTCCGCAGCGCCGTCCGAGAACTTCAGCTCCAGGAGCGCCGCACTCGCCATGTGGAAGTTCGGCTTCTCATAGTGCTGGGAGGCGGGCAGGACGTAGTCGGAGAAGCGGCCGGTGGTGGTCATGCGCCAGTCGACGCTCACGATCAGGTCGAGCTTGGGCCACAGGTGCTTCAGGAGATGGCTGCGCCCGCCTCGCTGGCGTCGAAGCATGTTGCCGCCGACCTCGAAGAGCACGCGGGGCGGCTTAGCGGGATCGGGCTTGATGACGCCGTTCCACCACCCGCTTTCGACGGCCTCCGTGAGGTACTCGTCGAAGGTTCGCCGCATCTGTGGATCGTTCCACTGCTTGTTGTTCCAGCGCTCGCGATAGCCGCAGTGGTAGTACCAGAAGAATGCCGGGGGGACCATGCCGGTCAGGCCGGCCCGCGTGGCGTTGACCATGGCGTCGATAGTGGCGATCTCCCGTGAGTCGCTGTTCGCGCCCTGAGCGTCCGCCATCGCCTGGAGTTGGTCCCGCATGACCAGCACCCGGCGCGTCTCGGCCAGGCCCAAGCGCTGCTTCTGGGAGAAGAGACCCTGTCCCTCCAGGCCGCTGCCCGGTGACCAACTGCTGATGCCCGCCCCCAGCCGTCCCCAGTTCCCGGTCAACCCGAGGAGCAGCAGCATCGCCCTTTGCATCAGGTCGCCGTGGTAGTACTTGCAGAGGTTCATCCCCATGTAGATGGCCGTGGCCCGTGTCGCGACCTTCCTCGCGAGCGATCGGATCACGCCGGGATTCACGCCGCAGATCTTCGAGGCCTGATCCGGCGTGTAGTTCCGGTTCAGCCTCGCTCGCAGCACGGAGAAGACCGGCGCCACGTCAACGCGCGTGCCGTCTGCCAGCGGCACCATGCGTCGCCGGCCGTCGAGCGCCGGCGTCACTTTGCCCCAGCGCAGGGTCGACTTCGGCGCCCGGGCGATGCCGCCCTTTACCAGATCCCACGCGTAGAACTGCTCGTCGGAGCCGCCCTCCTCGACGTCGGACTCTCTCAGGAAGCGCCCGGTATCAAGGCGCACGAGGAGCGGCAGGTCGGTCTGTTCTTTCACGAAGCGCTCGTCGAAGAGATGCTCCTCGATGATCGTCCTGCACATCGCGAGGGCCAGGGCCGCGTCGGTCCCGGGACGCACGGAGTAGAAGTAGTCGGCATGGATGCTGGAGGGGCCGGCGTCGGGCGCGATGTGCACCACCTCGCACCCCTGGTAACGCGCCTCGGCCACGGAGTGGTAGTTGGGTATCTGCGTGTAGACGGGGTTGCAGTGCCAGATCAGCCGCAGCTTCGTCCGCATCTCGTTCCCGGCGCCGCTCGCGGGGTTGAACTTCCCCCAGGTGATGTAGTGACCGGGCTGGAAGTCGTTGATGACGGCGTTGACGTCGGTGGCAACGCCGCCCAGCAGGTTGACCAGCAGCCGCTGTGTCGGCCACACCGACATGGTGCCGCCCTCGGCGGGCGTCATCTCGTGGACGATGGTCTCGGGACCCGACTGCTCGATAGCGTCGAGGATGTGCTCTGCGACGTCGCCCAGCGCATCATCCCATGACACCTGCTCCCAGTTCCCGGCGCCACGCTCGCCGACGCGACGGAGCGGATGGCGCACCCGCTCCTCGCCGTAGAGCGTGCGACTCCAGGCGGCGCCCTTCTGGCAGCCCATCGGGTTCTTGTCGGGGACGTCGTCGAAGAGCTTGGGAGCGCTGCCCGCCACCTCCTCGAAGGCGACCTTCCCGTCCTTGAGGTAGATGTGGTACATGCAGCTTCCCGGGTAGCAGTCGACGCAGTGGGTCGCCCACGCCACGCTGTCCCAGGTCCACTTCTCGCGGTATCCATCGGCCTCACGGGCGGTGCGGGCGGGCGCAGTTGTCCTGGATGCCATCGCTACTTCCTCCCCATCGCCGCGTGCTTGACCGTTGCCGGGTCACGCGTGAACGGGCCGAAGAGATCGTTCCAGTGGTAGACCGTGAGCAGGTCCATCAACTTCGACTTTCTTCCGGCCTTTGTCTTCGCCATCTCGGCTTTGAGGGTCGCCAGCGCGTCGCTCACCTTCGGACCGAAGAGACTCTCCAGATACTGAATCGGGATGCGGGAACGGCGATCGTCTGGCGAGCCGTCCGCGTTCAGGGGAGCCGGCGAAAGCGGCGGCACGTAGAAGACGTTGGGGCCGGTGCCGTATTCGGGATGGAGCGGAAGCGCTACCTGCCATTTGTGCACGAGCTGATGGATCGGCCCATCCGCGTCGTCGAGATAACCGACGAATACCAGTCTGCCGGGACACTGGCGGGCGCACGCGGGCGCGACTCCCTGCTCGAGCCGGGGGAAGCACATGATGCATTGCTGGCTGATGCCACGCACGTGGTTGAAGAAGATCTTCTTGTACGGACAGGCCTTCGCGCACCGCTGGCGGCCCTCGCAGCGCGACTCGTCCCGCAGCACGATGCCATCCTCGGGACGCTTGTACATGGCGCCGGTGGGACAGGCCTCCACGCAGGCGGGGTGGGTGCAGTGATTGCAGAGGCGCGGCAGGTAGAAGAAGTAGCTGTTGGGCCACGCTCCGGCGCCCTGGTCCTCGTCCCAGTTCGGCCCCCATGTGGGTTCCTTGCCGATGGGGGCCAGGTGGGCGTCGGTGCCCTTGCCGCCGTAGAAGACCTCCTCGTAGTTGAAGTCCCAGCCGCCGCCGAAGTCGTCGCGGGTGGGGCGCTTCCCCAGCTGGAGCCGTCCGTCCCGGTAACCGCCGCCCATCTGTTCCCAGTCCCGGGGATACCCGCGGCCGGGCATCGTGTTCACGCTGCACCACCACATGTAATCGCTGCCGTCGCGCTTGTCGTCGTCGCGAGTCCAGAGCATCTTGCACGCGACGGAGCACGTCTGGCAGCCGATGCACTTGTTGAGATCGAAGACCATCGCGATCTGGGAGTGGGTGGTGCGCGGACGGGTGACCGCAGGCGTGGCTTTTCTTCGGGGCATCTGGCACCTCGTTCTTCTCGGCCGGTGCGCCCACGCTACGGGCCGGAGTACATGGGCTGAAAGAGGCTCATTACACGCACGACCGGGCCATATGGCACGGGGCCAATGGCACACGAGAGCGGGACTTGCGCCGGCGCGTTACGGCGCGCCGCTCACGAAGCGCGCGCCGGTGAGGCGCACCAGGTCGTCGACGGCCAGCTCGATGTCGGTACCACGGACGCCGGCGCTGACGTGGACGCGGTCGAGGGCACGCGCCCGGTCGTCGATCAGGACGTCGAAGGCCGGCCTGCGCAGGCCAAGCGCCGAGATGCCGCCGACCTGCATACCGGTGAGTTGCTCCGCCTCGCGCCGAGTGGCCATGCGGAGCTTCTTGTCGCCGGTGGAAGCGGCCAGCAGCTTGAGGTCGAGTTGCGCCGTCGCCGGCACCATGACAAGCAGCGGCTTCGCGCGCGCGGCGCCCTCGCGCATGACAACGAGCGTCTTGTAGACGGCATCGGGCGGCGCGCCGAGGAGCGAGGCGGCGTCCTCGGCGGCGTGGAAAGCGCCGGAGGCGTCGTACACGGTCGCGCGGTAGGGGACACCCTTCGCTTCGAGCACGCGCATGGCGTGCGTCCTGTCAGCCTTCGCCATGTCGCACCAGCGTAACGGCACGGGGCAGGCGAGTCGACCCGGCGGTCCTCGGGCGGATCGGCCTCATCGATGTGCCCACCGGCTCTCCCGCGCGATACGACGGACGGCGTAGGCTGGGAGCGTGCGACGGCAGGCGCGGCTGCGGAGATGAGCCGGACGGCCCGGCGTCTGGGATGGGAGGGGCGCATGTCTGGCACGGGCTGGACGCATGAGGGCGAGGCGCTGACGCGGTGCGACAGGCTGCGCATCGCGGCACGCGTGCTGATCCGGCGCGGCGTCGCGGGAAACGGCATTCGCTACGGCTTCCAATCGAGGCTGGCGGAGCATTTCGGCGTCACGCGCCAGCGCGTAAGCCAGATCGTGCGTGAGGAGCTGGACCTGACGGACGGACGACGGACGCCGCCGTCATGAGTCGTGCTCCGGGCGATTACCCCCCGTAGAAGACGCCGACTTCGCTGAGCGTGAGCGGCGGCGACTCGCGGCGGACGCCGGCCTCCAGCACCTCGCCGAGGACGACGTGATGGTCGCCGCGCTCGACGACATCAGTGAGGCGGCACTCGAACCAGGCCGGCGCATCGAGGAGGAGAGGCGCGCCGGTGGCTCCGGGCTCGAACTCGTAGCCACTGAGGCGGCTGCCTTCGACCTGTGTGGGTTTGAAGAAGGCGAACGCGAGATCCTTCTGGCCGCTGCCCAGGACGTTGATAGCGAAATGGCCGCTGCCCTTCGCATGGGCGAGGGTGGCGCTGTCGGCTTTCATGCCGAGCGCGACGAGCGGCGGCTGGAACGACGCCTGAGTAATCCAGTTGATGGTGGCCGCGCCGTACTCGTCGCCGTGGCGCGTGGTGATGACGAAGAGCCCGTACGGGATCATGCGCAGGGCGGTCTTCTTCGCGGCCTCGTCCATGTCAGCCTCCGGGAATGCGGGCGGTGAGATGCGAGGAAGCGTACGGCGGCTCGGACGAGCGTGCAAGTACGATCAGGCGCTACGGGGCCGCTTCGACGGCGATGGCGTGGCCCTCGCGCCGGCGCGCGCTCTCCGCGCACGCGCCGGCGCCAGGGCGCGCGTGAAGCCGCACTGCAGACAGCTCAGCGTGTGCTCGTCGTCGTAGCGGATCAGCAACAGGTCGCCGCGGCAGCGCGGGCAGCCTTTGAGCAGCAGCATGTCTTCGCTCCCACACCTAGTATCGGCACGTGCCGCGCCGCCCGACGTGGCCGGCGCGAAACAGGAGCGCGAGACGCTTCGCAAAGGGTGACGTGCGGCCACCCGTCAGCTTTCGTACTGGACGTCGAGGTAGCCGGTGAGCACGTCGGCGAGCGAAACCTCCGTATCGATGCGCTGGCCGAGGCCGTAGATCGGCGCCATGATCGAGCCGCGGGTGGGGTTCGCCCGCAGCTCGGCGACAGCCGCCTGCAGGTCGGACAGGAAGCGCTCGGCGACGCCGGGCTGCGCGGTGCGCAACGTCATGCCGAGGTGGATGCCGGGCGGGAGCTGCAGCCCGGTAAGGTTCCAGCCGCGGGCTGAGAGCAAGTCCTGCAGCGAGTAGACGTCGAACGCGTCGGAGGTGAATGCGGCGACGAGCAGCGAGTCGCCGAGCAGGCGCAGCTCCGGGATCGCGGCGATGCCCTTGCGGATGGCACGGCCGGTTTCGACGATGCGGCGGGTGGCGTCGAGGTAGCCTTCCTCGCCCATGTTGAGCAGCGCGGCCCACGCCTCCGCGCTGAGCGCGCCGGGGCGGCTGCCAGCCATGGTCGGCGAGTTGTAGAGACCGCCGGGCCAGTCGGTCAGCGTGAAGTAGCTGTAGTGGCGGAGGTGCACGTTGCGGAAGAGCACGGCGGATGTGCCCTTCGCGGCATAGCCGTACTTGTGCGTGTCGCACGACATCGACGTGACGCCGGGCAGGCGGAAATCGAACGGCGGGACCGCCTCGCCGAGGCGCTCGGCCCACGGGAGGAGGAAGCCGCCGAGACAGGCGTCGGTGTGGAACCAGATGCCATGCTCGTGGGCGAGCGCGGACAGCTCGTCGACGGGGTCGATGACGCCCCACGGGAATGATGGCGCCGAACCAGCGATCATCGCGGTGCGCGGGGTGACGGCGGCGCGCATGGCGGCGACGTCGGCGCGGCCGTGCGCATCGAGCGGCACGCGCACAGGCGTGAGGCCGTAGTACTGGCAACCCTTCGAGAAGGCGGCGTGGGCGCTCGCCGGCATCAGCAGCTCGGGTTCGGTGATGCCGCGCTCGGCGCGGGCCTGGTCACGCGCGCAGCGCACGGCGGTGAGGATGCTCTCGGTACCGCCGGATGTGATGAGGCCGGCGACGCCGCCGTCCTGCTCGCGCGACGGGCTAGCGTGGGCGCTGAGCATGTTCGCCGTCATGGCGACGATCTCCGCTTCGAAGCGGGTGGCGCGAGGCCAGACGTCAGGGTGGAGCGGGTTGAGCTCGGCGTTGAGGGCGTAGACCTCACTCAGGAAATCGATGAACTGCTCGTCGCCGTGGTAGACGGCGCCGGAGACGTAGCCCTCGCTCCACGCGCGCTGCTCTTCATCCTTCATCGCGCGGATCTCGGCGAGGATCTCCTCTCGCGGGCGGCCGCGCTCCGGGATCTGTGTGTTGGAGGGGAAGCGGCCGAGGTACGGCTTCAGCGACTTCTTCACGATGCCGAGCACCAGGTTCAGCTCTTCGCGACGCATGTCATCCCTCCCTTGCGCGCCTGCCGTTGAGACGCGCGTACATCTTGCGTTGGCGGTGATAGAGTCCGGGGTATTCGCGGTACAGCTCGTCGTAGGTGGCGCGCGTCGCGGGATCGGGCTCGAACGTGGCTTCGATGCGGGCGAGCTGCGCGAGCTCGTCGTGGCGGACGTGGCCGAGGACGAGGCCGGCGAACATGGCGGCGCCCTTCACGCTGACGAGCAGCGGATCGGCGACGCGGTGCACCGGGCGGTTGAAGACATCGGCGTGGATCTGGCACCAGAGGTCGGATGCGGCGCCGCCGCCGATGAAACGGACGGGACCAAGCGGCCGGCGGACGAACTTCTCGACCGCTTCCAGCATCCAGCGGGCGTTGTAGGCAACGCCCTCTAACAAGGCGCGCACCATGTGGGCGCGCGTCGTGCGGAGCGACAGGTTGTAGAAGGCGGCGCGCACCGTGCGGTCGTCGACCGGGCAGCGCTCGCCGGCGAGCCATGGCGTGAAGATGACGCCGTCGCTGCCGGCCGGCGCGGACGCGGCGAGCCGGTCGTAGGCGCGGTAGCCGTCCGGCGACGGCGCGCCGTCGAGCAGGCCGTCGTCCCGGGCGACGACGTTGTCACGCAGCCACTGCAGGCAGACGCCGGCGGTCTCGTGGTTGTTGGCGATGATGTAGCGGTTCGGGAGCAGCGACGGGATGCTGGCGATCTGGCGGCCGACGTCGGTGCGCTTGAAGGGGACGTGGCAGCCGAGCCAGGCGGTCGTGCTGATCGCCATGTGGGGCTCGTAATCGGCGACGGCGCCGGAACCGATGGAGGCGGAGTGGAGATCGGGCGTGGCGGCGACAACCTGCACGCCGTCGGGCAGGCCGAGCTCGCGGGCGACATCGGGCAGCACGGGGCCGATCACGGACGCGACGGGCTGGAGCGGCGGGAGCCGGTGCTCCTCCAGCGTGGACATGGCGAGGAGCTGCCTGTCGTAGCGAGCGGGTGCGGAGAGGTCGCGGTTGTCGGTGAGCCAGGCGACGACCATCGAAGCCGGGGTGGCGGCGACGCGGCCGGTGAAGCGCAGGTTGAGGTAGTCGAGCGGCTCCAGGAAGAAGGCGGTGCGGCGGTCGATCTCCGGTTCGTCGTGGCGGAGGTAGAGGATGTGGCCGAGCGGGTCGTTGCCGAGCGGGGAGGGCGCGCCGCCGCTCTTGCGGATCCAGGCGAGCGCCTTCAGCGGGCCGTAGCCGGCGAAGGTCACGGGGCCGCCGACGACAGCTCGGGCGTAGGGGCCGCCGCGGTCGTCCATCCAGAGGATGCACGGCCCGGAAGGCTGTCCATCCGCACCGACGGGGACGGTGCTCCCCCAGAGGCCGGTGCAGGACACCGCCACGACATCCTCCGGCCGGACGATGCCCGAAGCGAGGAGCTTGCGCGCGGACGACGTGATTGCCCGCCACCAGTCCGCCGGGTCCTGGACAGCGCCGCCGCCCGGCAGATGCTGCGTCGGGACGAGGATCAGCTCGTGGCAGGCGACCTCTCCTCGCAGCGAAACGAGTGCGGTCTTCGGCCCGCCGGTGCCGAGGTCGATGGCAAGGACGTAGCGTTCGCGCTCCATGTGTCGGCCAGCATACGCCGCGGCAGGCTCAGCCGCACGGGCCGGGCGGCACGTCCGGACGATGGCGGCTGCGGCGGCGGCTATCGGGCGGGGCGGGGCGGCACGGCATCGTCGGCAGGGCCGGCATCGGGGGAGACGATGCGGCCGTCGCGCATGCGGACGATGCGGTCAGCGGCGCCGGCGACGTAGGCGTCGTGCGTGATGAGCAGGATCGTCACGCCCTGCTGCTCGCGGATGCTGCGGAAGAGATCCAATACGCGGTCGACCGACGCCGAGTCGAGGCTGCCTGTGGGCTCGTCGGCGAGGATGAGCGCGGGCCTGTTCGCCAGGGCGCGGGCAAGCGCGAGGCGCTGGCGCTCGCCGCCGGAGAGGCGCGGCGGCGCGGTGTGTCCCTTGCCTTCCAGCCCGACGGCGACGAGAAGCTCGCGCGAGCGCTCACGCTGCTGGCGGTACGACATGCCGTTGCTGAACATCGCGATCTCGACGTTCTCAATCGCCGACAGGTGTGTCAGCAGGTGGTGGAGCTGGAACACGAGCCCGACTTCGCGTCGCCGATAGCGCTCATTCCCGGCCTCTCGAAGGTCGCGACCGTTCACGACGATCCGTCCGGACGTCGGATGGTCCAGCGCGGCGATGAGGTGCAGGAGGGTCGACTTGCCGCAGCCTGACGGGCCGGTGACCGCGACGAATTCGCGGTGCGCGACCTCGAGCGAGACGCCGTCGAGGGCGCGCACGATGCCACCATCGAACAGCTTCACGACGTCGATGACCTGGACAGCGGGCGTCACGGCGGCATCGCTACTCATGCCGGAGCGCCTCCAGGGGGGCGAGCACAGCCGCGCGGATCGCGGGATAGAGGGCGCCGATCGCCGCCATGCCGACGGCGATGCCGAGCGCGCGGCCGAAGACGGCCGCCGGGTAGTCGGGCTGGAAGACGCCGACCAGCTCTGGCACGCTGCGGATCAGCCGGATGGCGACAAATCCCATCGCAATACCGGCGACGGCGCCCCCGAGGCTGATCAGCGCGGCCTCACCCATTACGAGGCCGATGACGCGCGCACGCGTCCAGCCGACGGCGCGCAGCACGCCGAACTCGCGGGTGCGCTCGAAAACGGACATGGCGGTGGTGTTCATGACGCCGATGGCGCCGATGGCGAGCGCCAGGATGGAGATGCCGACGTTCGCTGCGCTGATGAGCTTGAGGTTGCGGTCGATGCGGCCGAACTCCGACTCGGTCACCACCGTAGCCAGCTCCGCGTTATCGCGTTCGACAGCCTGGCGCACAATGCTGACATCCGCGCCGGGTTTGACCTTGACGAAGGCAAGCGTGACGTCGCCCGGCTTGCGCTCGTACGTCTGCAACGCCGTGAGCGGCAGCATCGACGCGGAGTCGCCGAACACCTGGCCGGTCGAGAAGATGCCGACGACGCGGAAGTCGTTGCCGTCGATGTTGATCGTGTCGCCGACTGACTTGTGCAGGTCACGCGCAGCACGGAACCCGAGCATCACCTGGTCGGTAGCATCGGCGTTGTATGGCCTGCCGTCGACGACGGTGACACCGAACTTCTCGAGCTGATCGGGCTGGATCCCCAGCTCGAGGAAGAACGGGTGATCCTTGTCGAGTTGCACCGCGGCGACAAGCACACCGACAACGCTGTCCACGCCGGGCGTCTGCTGGATGCGCGCGATCTCGCCTTCATCCATTGCGCTGTTGAGCACGTCGGACACGCCCTTCTGCGCGACGGTGAAGTCGGCGGAGCCGGTGCGGAGGACGGAGATGGCGGTGCGTCGCAAGCTGTGCGTCAGCACGCCGAGGGCGACGACCGTCATGATGCCGATGGCGACGGCGGCGCCGGTGAGCACCGAGCGCACTTTCCGGGTCCACACGTTTCTGGCGATCAATACGGCGAACGGCATGCGATTCCTTCCGCGCGTACGGCACCCGCCCTGCCTCTAGTCGCAGCTCAGGGTCGGCTCAACAGCTTGCGCATGTCAATGCCCAAGTCTCTGCGCCCTGCCGTCATGCATCAAGCGCCGCGAGGTGCCGCGCCCAGATAGCGGCTGATCGGCAGCTCGCGGTGGCGCTGGCCGGTGAGGTCGAACACGGCGTTGGAGATAGCGGCGGCGATGGGGACGATGGCCGGCTCGCCGGCGCCGGTGGAGGGCACGTCGTCGTCGCCGACGAGCAACGTGGCGATCGCCGGCGCGTCGCTGGTGCGCGGCACGCGGTAGCGCGCGAAGCCGGAGTTCAGCACGCGGCCACCGCGAAACTCGATCGCCTCGAAGAGCGCGGTGCCCAGGCCCATGACGATCGAGCCTTCGACCTGGTTGACCACGCCATCCGGGTTGACGACGAGGCCGCAGTCCAAGGCCGCGGTCACGCGCTCGACCCGCACCTCGGCGCCCTGCCGCGTGACGTCGACGCAGAGCGCGCAATAGCTGCCGACGTCCACGCCGATCGCGACGCCGGCGCCGCGGCGACGCGCGGCCGCGCTCCAGCAGTGCGCCTCAGCAGCACGCTCCAGCACGCGGCGGAATCGCGGGTGCGTCAGGTTGCGCAGCCGCAGCTCGACCGGGTCGAGGCCGGCCGCCTGCGCGATCTCGTCGAGATGCACTTCGCGGGCGAAGTGGTTGACGGCGCCGCCGAGCGAGCGGTAGGAACCGGTGCGGAGCGGGCTCTCGGAAGTGTAGGTAGTCACCTTCACGTGCGGGACCGCGTACGGGGTCTCGGAGCCGCGGCGGCCGATGAATGGCCGGTCGCCGGCGTGGTAGGCATCGAACTGCCAGGCGACGATCGTGCCGTCGGCGTTGAAGCCGCTCTTCACGCGGATCAGAGCGGCGGGGCGGAACGGCGCGTGCACGAGCTCGTCGGCGCGGCTGTAGGCGACACGCACGGGCGCGCCGGCGACGCGGGCGAGGCGGGCCGCCTCGGCGGCGACGGGGTAGGTGCTCTTGCTGCCGAAGCCGCCGCCGACGTCAGGCGTGATGACGCGAATGTTCGCCTCGTCGATGCCCAGCTCCTGCGCCATCTCGGCGCGGATGCCGAAGGGGCGCTGCGAGCCGGCCCACACGGTCAGCTGGTCACCCTTCCACTCGGCAATGGCTGCGCGCGGCTCCATCGGCTCGTTGGACACGTACGGGATGAAGTAGGCCGATTCGAGCACATGGGCGGCGGCGCGGAAGCCGTCGTCGAGCGAGCCCTCCTCCTGGGTGACGAACGGATCGCGGCCGGTGCGGACGAGGTATTCGGGCAGCTCAATGTGTGACGGGCCGCCGTCAGCTCCGTCCCACTCGGCGCGGAGCAGGGCGCACGCCGCGTCCGCCTGCTCGTCGGTGCGCGCGAGCACGGCGACGAGATCTCCGTCGCGGGCGACCTGCGCGACGCCCGGCATCCGCTCCGCGAGGGAGGTATCGACGGACCGCAGGCGGGCGGCGCGAGCGGGAGGACGCAGCACGGCGGCGAAGAGCATGCCGTCGACGCGGACGTCCTGCGTGTACTGCGTGCGGCCGGTGACGCGGGCGACGGCGTCGACGCGCTGCGCGTGCTTGCCCATGACTGTGAACTCACTCGCGGGCGTCAGCGGGGCATTCTCGTCCAGATCGCGCTCGATCTGCTTGTCAGCGAGCAGATCCCGGTAGCTGATGGCGCGGGCGGCGTCGCTCCGCGACGTGACGGCGCCATCGCGACAGATGAGATCGCTCGCGGGCAGGTCGAGGCGGTCGGCGGCAAGCTCCAGCAGCGCCTGGCGAGCGGTCGCGGCGGCACGGCGGAGCTGGAGGCCCGTCCGTGCGGTCGACTGGCTGCCGAACGTGCCCATGTCCCACGGCGTGCGGGCGGTGTCGCCGAGCACAACCTCGACCGCGCCGAGCGACACGCGCAACTCATCGGCCACCTCCACGGCGAAACCGGTTCGGATGCCCTGGCCGTATTCGACCTTGCCGGCGTAGGCGACGACGGAGCCGTCCGGGCGGACCTCCAGCCACGTGGCCTTCGCCGCACCGGGGCTGGTGGTGGCGTAGGCGGCGCCCGCGTAGCTCCCGCGGGCGGGCGGGAAGCCGGGCGCCGCAGCGCCTACGATGCGAAGGCCATGCTGCTCACTCGCCATGTCGCGCCTCCATGGCAGCCGCCGCGCACTCGACGGCGCGGACGATGCGCTGGTAGGTGCCGCAGCGGCACATGTTCTGCGCGAGCGCCTCGCGAATCTGCGCTTCATCGGGATGACTGTCGCGCTGGAGCAGTGCCGCCGAGGTGATGACGAAGCCGGGGATGCAGTAGCCGCACTGCATGGCGTTCTCATCGACGAACGCCTGCTGCACGGGATGCAGCTCACCATCGCGCGCGAGGCCCTCGATCGTCGTGATCGAGCCGCCACTGACGGCGCCGGCGGTGAGCGTGCAAGAATGCACCGGCTGGCCGTCGACGAGCACGGTGCAGGCGCCGCAGAGCCCCTCGCCGCAGCCGTACTTCGTGCCGGTGAGGCCGGCGTCGAAGCGGATGAAACTCAAGAGGTTACGTGACGGGTCGGGGACGTCGTACGGCTGGCCGTTGATGTTGAGGCTGTCCAATGAGGCTCCTCCTGCCATGGCGGGCTTCGTCCCAGTGAAGCCGATCCGGCCGAAACGCGCTAGCGGGTCTGAGTGATCCGCAGCTTCTCGCCGCACGAGATGCTTCGCTTCGCTCAGCATGACACACAAACGCGCACTGGCTAGCCCGACGCGGCGCGTTCAAGGTCCGCGGGCGTGTTGATATCGAGCAGGACGGCCGGATCGTCGCTCCGCATCTCACGCACCTCGGCCGCATGCCGGGCGACGACGGCGCGGACGCCGAGGGTGTCCTCGTGGACGGCGAGCAGCTCAGGCAGGAGCGCGCGGTCGAAGATGAGCGGGTGGCCTCGGCGACCCTCGAAGACCGGGAGCGTGATCGGCGGGCGGACGCGCGCGTGCTCGTCGAGGAGCGCGCGCAGCACGGCGACCAGCCGGGGCTGGTCGACGGCGAACAGCAGGATCGCATCGCACCCGGGCGAGAGCGCGCGGAGTCCGGCGAGGACGGAGCTGACCTTGCCGCTCTCCCAGGCATCGTTGCGGACGGCCCGCGCCTTCGGCGCGGGCGCGACGAGCGGCTCGATCTCGTCGGCGTCATATCCGGTGACGACGAGGATCTCGGTCACCTCGTCGGGCGCGGCGAGCTGCGCGAGCTGGTACTCGATCAGCGTCGTGCCGCGCCACGGCAGTAGCGCTTTCGTGGCACCCATGCGGCTGGAGCGGCCAGCCGCGACGAGGACCGCGGATACGCGCAGCACGTCGCTAGACGCGCGCGCGGCGTCGGGCGGCGTCGAGCAGGCGCTCATCCGCCCGGAGCGGGCCGCCGGAGCCGCCGAGGCGGTGCATCGTGATCTCGGCCATGATCGCGACAGCGATCTCCTCCGGCGAGACGGCGCCGATGTCGAGGCCGATCGGCGCGCGGACGTCGCGCAGGCGCTCCGCAGGGACGCCGTCAGCGAGGAGCTGGCGGTAGATCAGGGCGACCTTGCGGCGGCTGCCCATGAGGCCGACGTATCCCGCCCGCGAGCGCGCGCCCCCGGACAGCGCCTGGTAGTCGTACTTGTGGCCGCGCGTGACGATTACGATCGCCGTGCCGGGCGTGACCGGGTAGGCGGCCAGCGCCGGCTCGACGTCGCCGGCGATCACCTCCTGCGCGTCGGGGAAGCGCTGCCGATTGGCGAAGTCGGCGCGGTCGTCGATCACGGAGTAGCGCCAGCCGAGGAACGACGCGAGGGTGGCCACCGCCTTGCCGACGTGGCCGCCGCCGACGATCAGCACCTCCGGCGGCGCCTCGTAGACCTCCGCGTACAGCTCGGCGCCGTCCGAGAGCCTGACGACGCCCGGCCTCGGCTGGCGCTCGCCGAGCAGCATGCGCGCGAGGGCCACGGCCTCGCCCTGCGCCTCACCGAGCCGGCCGTCGACGGCGCCGTCCACCCAGACCGCGAGCCGGCGCGGGGGATCAGCGAGCGTCGTGAGCAGGACGCCGCGCGTGCCGCCGGCGGCTGTCTGCGCGAGCTTTCGCACGAGCGCGACGTCCGCCGGGCCGGTCAGCGTCGGGTCGACGAGTATGCGCTCGGTGCCGCCGCAGGCGAGGCCGTAGTCGACGGCGACGTCCTCGGTGAGCGTGAAGTCGAGCACGCGCGCCTGACGCGACGCCATCATCTCGCCCGCAACCCGCAGGACGTCGGCCTCGATGCAGCCGCCGCCGAGCGTGCCGAGGGTGCTGCCGTCGTCGCGCAGGAGCAGGCGGGCGCCGACGCGCTGGGGGGTCGAGCCACGGGCGTCGACGAGCGTGGCGAGGACGCAGGGACGGCCGCCATCGAGGAGACGCGCGAGTTCGGCGGTGACGTCGTGCTGGCTCATCGTGGCAGCATACCGCACCGTGGGAGCGGCGACGTCAGATTCAGTGTGCGTCGCAGTGTGGCCGGTGTGGCGGGGCAGCCCGCGCTAATACCAGTGCGGATTACCCTCGGCGCTCCCGTAGACGGCGAGGAACAGGTCGAGGTGGATCGTCAGCAGCTTGTTCCACGCCGCGATCGTCGCGACCAGCTCCCGCCGGTCAGCGATGGCCTCCTCCAGCAACGGCGCGACCGCCGCGAGGACAAAGCTCATCGTCACGACCAGGTAGCGCCCATTCACGCGCCGGGGCGACTTGCCGCCGCGTCTGGTATGGGCGCGTCCGACGCCGGCGGCGTAACTCACGATCCGCTCATCGAGCGGCTCCTCGATGAGCGTCTGGAGCCAGGTCTTCAGACTGTCGGTCCGCGCCGCCAGATGCGCATGGTCCGGGCGACCGTCCGGGAGCGTAAGATGCACCGCCGTCTCCGGATGCGATAGCAGGTGGCCGTAGACGCTGTCCGCCAGCGCGCCCGCCTGCGGCAGCAGGACGTCGCGAGTGGCGTGGATTCGCGCTTCGTCCTCGTCCGTGTAGCCGACGAGCTCGCGCGTGGTTGCCAAG
>Ga0153916_10001270_pt1 | contig 17915 bp, 17 predicted proteins | sample Opewatmetagenome_FD_109642 | JGI IMG/M metagenome (GOLD analysis project Ga0153916, IMG submission 109642) | Freshwater wetland microbial communities from Ohio, USA - Open water 3 Core 3 Depth 4 metaG | ecosystem: Environmental > Aquatic > Freshwater > Wetlands | place: USA: Ohio, Lake Erie... | reverse complement strand
GGGAGGAAAATTAAGCCAGTCAATACAATGGCTATACGCAATTCAATGGGTCTCGACATAATCCGGAAGCCTCCCTGTTCAGGGAAATTATACCCGAATGGCACAGCCACACAGACATGTTGAAAACGAACCCGCGCTTCGCTAAAGATAGCGTGGCTCAAGCATACCACTCCTCTGGTTCTCGTCTACGTAAGGGATTTACCTGGATTTATCGGAATATCAGCTGCAGCTCAGGAGAGTTAGCGCCGCCTGCCAGATCCACATACATGATTCGGCAGGTGCCGGCATATTCCTGTGGCGTCTTCCAATTGAACTGCCAGTTCCCATCTTCAGTCAGCTGCAAGCCCTTGCCATTGGTAGCAAATTCCTTGACCGCCTGGCTCGCCTCGCCTATCCAGGTCTTGCAGTCCACCGGGTACGAATATAAACCTTCGAAGCTGGCACGATCCGTAACCAAAGCCCCCAGGGCATCCGTCAAGCGCCATTTGATCGGGATCGTCCGCCCCGCTTTTGCGCTGTTGATCACATTCATCTGTACGGGTCGGAAGAAACCTTCAAATTGGTAGACTACTGCAAAACTGGCACACACCATCTCCCCGATATTTCCTTTTACATCCGTACCTCGCACACACACCTGATCGAGGAGCACCGAGGTAGCCGTAAATTCTGCTGTCACCACTTCAACCGGCTGGTCGAAAACCCCGTCAAGTGCTGCCATCGCTTGCCAGGAGATGCCTCCATCCAGGCTGTATTCTGCTGAGGCAATCTTTGATCCACCTGTAGTCTGGTCGTCTACCTTGGCACTGACCGTGGCTTTCCCATTCAGGATGACTGGATTCGGATCGACCATAACTTCCGTAGTTATCGGACCGACCTTATCTTCGGGAAGATAACCAACCTTAAAGGATACAAAATTTGTAATCCCATCCGGCTGGGTGCCAGTCAGCACAAGATCACCTTCGAGCCTGAATCCCAGGCTGTAGTCCAGAGCAGTCATGTTTTGGTAGTTCGACTTCGCCCAATCGAAGTTAAGGAGCACCCCATTTAACCGCACGTTGTTGAAGCTCACTGTGCCACCCTGGGCTTCGTTGATTACACCTAGCTCTAGGTAATTGAGTGGGCTTAGTTTTCCCACGGCAAATGTCAGACAATAGTGGTTGCTCGCTAAGACATCCAGGACCAGGCTGCCAGTGGCATAAATATAGTCCAAGATCACGTGGTTTGTCGGCATCCAGGTCCCGGACGCCAATGTCCCGTCGCAGGTAACCCCACCCGAGAAATCTACCTGGGTGCGTTCCCCCTCTGCCAGCCCAGCTTTTCCCAGAAGCACCTCTGGACCTGCTCCATTGCTGAAACTCAAAAACATGGCTTCATTGTCGATCACAGCGTTGGGATTTGCACCCGGGGTAATTACAGGATTTCCATTTGCACTCGCTTTCCCAACCGGGAATGTGGAAAGGAGCAGGCATAGAATCAAAAATAAGACCAGGAAATTCCTATTCCGGCGTTTGAACATAATGCCTCCAATGGATTTTCATAAAAATGTGATAAATGCTGAAAAAAATTGATGAATGGATAGTTAAATTATACACCAAAACCTTGCATTTTTGTAAGGTGATGTAAGGTAGTTAACAGGATTTTTAAAAGTCGATGTTTTGTGATATGCGTGGGCAGTTTTATTGCTCATGGTTACCCCAAAATCCCCTTTTAGGATACCAATCCATCCTCTTATGAAAGGATTGAAATATAATAGGTTGATCCTGACCAAACTAAACCTCGAAACCACATTTCCAACAACCCGAATGGATAAATTATGACAAGATACCTGATCACCGGCGGAGCCGGTTTTATCGGTGGCTACCTCTCAAAGCTTTTACTCGACCAAGGTCACCAGGTGGTCGGCATTGATGACTTATCCACCGGTAATTTAGAAAACATCTCTGCGCTGAAAGACCATGCCAACTATACTTTTGTGCGCGAGACAATCATGAATGCTCAAGTGCTGGATCGCCTGACCAGCGAGGTTGACATCGTGGTCCATCTGGCTGCCACAGTTGGCGTTCGTTTAATTATTGAGGATCCGGTACGCACAATCGAAACGAACATCTTAGGCAGCGAAATTGTTCTTAAAACAGCCAATCGTTACGGTTGTAAAGTACTCATTGCTTCTTCATCTGAGGTGTATGGAAAAGGGGTCAAAGTCCCGTTTGATGAGGGAGATGACCGCCTGATGGGATCGACTCAGCAAAGCCGCTGGGCATATGCGACCACCAAAGCCGTGGATGAATTTCTTGGGCTGGCATACGCCCATCAATATGGATTGCCCGTCATTATCATGCGCTTTTTCAACACCATCGGTCCTCGACAGACTGGAAGGTATGGAATGGTCGTCCCCAGATTGATCCAACAGGCGCTTTTAGGTGAACCCTTGCAGGTTTATGGCAACGGACGGCAAACGCGTTGCTTCACCGATGTGCTGGATGTGGTCGAGGCGGTTGCCAAGTTATCGCAACATCCTGAAGCTGTAGGTCAGATTTTCAACATTGGCAGCGCGGAAGAGGTCAGCATATACCAATTAGCAGAACGCATCCTGTCTCTCACGGGTTCTCATTCCGTCATTCAATTGGTACCTTACGAGATCGCCTACGCTATAGGCTTTGAAGATATGCAGCGTCGCGTTCCCAGCATAGCCAAAATCCATCGATTAATCAATTACCAGCCTAAATATTCCCTCGAGGAGACATTGAAACGCATCATCCAATATGAGAGAGAAAAGTTAGTAAAAAATATATAGCCAACTCATAATTTTATTGTTTCGCATTGGTTTTCTAACCAATTCTTCATACAAATAACCTCCAATAAGCCATCATAATTACCTCTTGGTGCCTCAATTTCCACGCTCCATCCCCCAAATCTGATGTATAATACCCGCACATTAGAAAGAAAGATAAGGAGAAAAATATGGCACGTTTAGGTCCTACTGAGTTGGTCATCATCTTGATCATCGTCATCTTACTCTTCGGCGTAGGCCGGATTGGCAAGATTGCTGGTGAGCTAGGCAAGGGCATCCGCGAGTTCCGCCAGGGTCTCAGCAGCGGTGATGATCAGAATAAAACTGAAAAGACTGAGAAGACTGAGAAAAAAGAAGAAGAGCCGAAGTAATCTTCATCCCGTCCTGTAGCAGCTTTCACGAATGCAGGAATTCGTTGGTCTTCTGAAAAAGGGTAGGCATTGACTCGTTTACCGGTTCTCTCAATCACTCGCCGGCCCAAAGCTGGCGAGTTTTAATTTCCCAGGAATGGTTTCATCATGCCAACCGTCCATCTCTCCGATTTCGCACTCACCTATGAGCAGCGCGGCAGTGGTTTGCCCCTGCTCTTCATTCATGGCTATCCCCTGCATCGCTTCCTTTGGGAACCTCAATGGAACAGCCTCTCTGCAGTTGCCCAGATTATTGTCCCCGACTTGCGCGGCCACGGCGAGTCTGAGCCAGGTGAAGCACCTCATTCCATGGAGGTGTTCGCTAAGGACTGTTTCGATCTGATAACGGCGCTGGGCATTACCTCGCCAGTGGTCGTCTGCGGGCTCTCCATGGGCGGATATATCGCCATGGCTATGCAGCGGATCGAACCGCAACGCATCGCCGGCTTGATTTTGGCTGCCACTCGCTCCTCCGCTGACAGCCCCGAAGGCAAAGCCAGTCGTGAAAAATCCATCCACCTCGCCCAAGAGAAGGGCTCTGGACCGATCATCGAGGGTATGCTGCCTCGCATTCTAGCTCCCAGGAATATCGCTACCCGCCCAGACCTCGTCAACCATGTAAAGCAAATCATGGCTTCCATTCCTACGACCACTATTATCAAGGATCTGCAAGGGATGATAGAACGACCCGATTCGACAAAGCTGCTCGCCATCTCCTCAAAGCCTACCTTGATCATCCATGGTGCCGATGATCAGATCGTACCCTTGAAGGAAGCACATGCCCTTTCGCAGATCATCCCTGGCGCCCAATTTATTGCGCTGCCAGAGGCTGGACACCTGCTCAACCTCGAACAACCAGATCAGTTCAACCTGGCAGTCAGCCAATTCATAAAATCTATTCCTTATGAATAAACATGAGCTCTTGACCCAACTCGAAGAAAGCCGGGAAAAGTTCCTGGATTCCCTGGAAGATTTGCCTCAAGACCACTGGATTGTCCCCGGTGTGGTCGGTGAATGGTCGATCAAAGATGTTCTGACCCATCTTAGCCGTTGGGAAGCGGAGCTGGTCAAGCTCTTGTGGCAAGCACGCCAGGGACAGCGACCAACCACCATTCACCTCACCCAGGTGGACGTAGACGAGACCAACCGCCTCTGGTATAACGAGGCGCGCAACCGTTCCCTGGAGCACGTCCTGGAGGACTTTCATACCGTGCGTAACCAGACTTTTCTCAGGGTAGAGGCCTTCTCGGATAAAGAGCTGACCGATCCAAAGAAATTCGCATGGCTATCCTCCCGGGCTCTGTGGGAGTGGATTGCCAGCGACAGCTTTGAGCATGAAGCGGAACATGCTACCCAGATCGCAGCTTGGCGAAAGAAGCTCGGCATTTAAGAGAATCTGACACACACCCATCTCATCAACCTTCAAGAATCCACCCATGCCCATTGCCCTGACCATCCCTGCCCGCATCAATATTCTTGGTAATCCCAGCGATGGCAATGAAGGCGATTTCGCCACCATTTCGGCAGCTGTCAATCTATATGCAGGCGCCATCGTAGAGTCCTCCCCCACCATTCTCCTGAGGATTTTACAATCCAGGCCAAAGGACTCCAGCCATCTTCCTGCCATCCTGGATCAGTTGGAATATTCCCCTGCCCAAATCCCCCTTCCCTATGATGGCCGGTTGGATCTGATTAAAGCCGCATTCAACCGCCTGTACCAGTACAGCTCTGAGTTGCGCGAGAAAGTTCGTTGGCAAGGCCTCAGCATCTCCTTCTGGAGCCAAGTTCCTCGTCAGAGCGGCCTGGGTGGTTCTTCGCTCTTTGTCCTTCTCACCCTGGGCTGTCTCAGGGAGTTCTACGACCTTGATCGCAACATTCATAATGACTATATCCTTTCTGAGCTGACCCAGCGGGCAGAGTCCCTGGAATTGCACATCACCTGCGGTTTTGCCGACCGCTACGTGCCCCTCTTCGGCGGGATCGCCTACCTGGATTACCGAGGCAAGCTCCATCACCATCCGATCGGCGAAGAGCCATTAGTCACCTTTGAGCGGCTGGACCCCTGGGTAAGGCGTTTTCCAATCGTAGCTGTTTCAACAGGTATCCAACGCGACTCCGGCGATGTGCATGGCCGGATGCGGCCGCGCTATCTAGAAGAGCACCAACACTGGATCAACCAGGGTGGCTGCACCCCTCCCATGGTGCTGTTCATGCAATCAGCCTGGAAAACCGCCTGGAGGGGCAAGATCGCTTTACTCTCCCAGGATTTGGAAACATTCGGGCAGCTCATGAACGAGAACCACCTATTGGTTGACCAGATGATGCAGTACTGCGGCTTCCAGGATGGCGCAGGCTGGGCAAATAACTTACTGATCGAAACTGCTCTGAAAAACGGCGCCCTGGGAGCCAAGTTAACCGGTGCTGGCAGTGGGGGCTCTGTCTTCGCTTTGACCCACCCTGGTGAGGAACGACAGGTTATACGCGCCTGGAAGAAAACGGTAAAGGAAGCTGATCTGACATCGGCTTATATATACCAGCCCAAGATTGCTCGGCAGGGACTTGCCGTGCAGCACAGGGATTGAGCATGCAAGCTGTGATCCTGGCAGCTGGGCGCGGCACGCGCCTGCTTCCCATCACCCAGATGCGTACGAAGGCTATGTTGCCGGTGCTTGGCAAGCCGATGATTGCCCGGATCATCACAGCGCTTGCCTTCTGCGGGGTTCGGGAGTTCATCCTGGTTACCAGCCCCACTGACCAGGAAATGTCAACTTACTTTCTATCATCTCCTATCCCAGGTGTCGAAATTCAGTTTGTGGAGCAGTTTGAGCCAAGAGGCATGGCGCATGCGTTAATCTGCGCTGAGCCCTGGATCAACGGCGACTTCATCCTTTCTGCCTGTGACAGCCTTCTATCTCTCGAAGATTATGCCCTTTTGATTTCAGCCTGGAATTGCGAGCCAAAGCTAGCCGCCCTGCTGGCATTGCTGCCGATAAATCCCGAAAAAGCCAGCCAGACCGGAATCGTACAAATCGAGAACGGTTTGATTACCCGGATCATTGAGAAACCTGCCCCTGACCAGGTCTTCTCAAATATTGCCAGCCTGCCGATCTATCTCTTTGAACAGCGAATCTTTTCTCACCTTTCACGCCTCAAACCATCCAAACGGGGGGAGCTGGAGCTGCAGGATGCTATCCAGATGCTTATCGACAGTTATGGAAGAGTCAGGGGGGAACTCGTTTCGAGCCGAATGAACCTGACCTCCGCTCAGGACCTGTTGGAGATCAACCTTTACTTCCTCCAAAAGGAAGCTCCTCAAAAGATCCAGGACCCTGTTCAGATTGGCAGAAATGTGACTTTGATTCCGCCCTATTTCCTCGGTGCGAATACGATCATCGGAGATCAATGTGTCATCGGCCCTCAGGTCTATGTCGAATCAAATGCTCACATCGGGCAAGGCTGCTCTATATCCAATACCATCCTTCTGCAAGGATCGAGATTAGACCTCCCTCAGGTTATCAAGAATACGATCATATTTCCAGAACAATCCACCCACCAAAACCAGGGGAGCACCCAATGAGTTTATCTTTTGGCTTCGCACAAGATGTCATCACCTCATCGTTGGACAAACCAATCTACCCTAAATTCAACCTGAACAAACCGGCCTGCCGCTATTTCAAAGCTGCGATGCGGTTGCGGAATTCTCTTAGACCAACATCATCCCCGACCTGTGTCAGAAAGGTTAGGTTCGCCATATAATATCGCCGTGCTTCCTCAACGGCACCTAAATCCTCGGTGATTTGACCCAAAATTCTCTGGTTGAGTATCAGTCGTTCCTGGTTGTTCATCAGCTCATAGATCTCCTGAGCCTGGAGCGCCAGCCGATATGCCTGATCCAGGCGGCCAGCCCTTCGCTCCACCTCAGCTAAACCTGTCCAACACATCGCCCGCCCCCAATCATTTCCCAACCGCGTAAAGCCATCCAGGCTGTCTTGATATAGAAATTCTGCCATCCCCAATTCAATCCCGGCAAAAGTATCGTTATCTCCTACCACCAGTTGTGCAAGGGCAGTCGCCCACACATCTCCTATCATCTTAAAATAGGCAATACATTGCTGGCCCACCTCCGAGATTTCCTGGGGTGCCATAATATTTTTTCCCGTGCAATCTAGCAAGAGGGCGAAACTCTTTACCTGGCTGTCAGGCAAATGTTGCGCGATTTTCAAACTTTCTTGCAGAAGCGGAACCGATTCCTCCCAACCCAGGTACGACCTTCTGCCGATAAAACGACGTAAAGCCGCCAAAGTCAAGATATACAGGTCCGGATAGGAGGAAGCCGGGGATGAAGTCGATCCACGCAAGATTCCTCCTTCGGGTAGCGGGCTCAAGATACTGAGCATTTTCCCAAGGATCCAGACAATCTCTTGCATTTGAATACGAGAGTCATCCATCTCATAAAACAGGATCATCGCCAGGATCGCTCGTTGAAGACGCTGATAATCTTGCTGGTCCAGAAGCCAGTTGAAAGCACTCACTAAGTTTCGTGCTTCCATACGCAGGGAATTCAAGGCGCTCAGCTGCTCGCTACCTTTCAGCTTCTCGTACATACGCTCCAGCCATTCACTGAAGTACTGCGCATGACGAGTTTGTGCCTCCGCCCGAAGGGCAGGTTGGGCAGCCAATTTTTCTACAGCATACTGCCTGAGAACCGGATGGATCTCAAATCGCCTGGAAGCGATCGAATGGACCAAGGATTTATCTACGAGCGAGGTCAATAAATATAAAGGAGCCGCTGCTACCTGCAGAGCTGCCTCGCGCGTGAATCCAACCTGGAAAACCGACAATTGAACAAAGACCTGGCATTCCTTCGGAGAAAGCAAGTTCCAGGAATAGTCAAAAACACTTCTCAGAGTCCGGTGGCGTTCTGGAATCCCAACCCAAGAGGACTCGAGAAAATCAAGGTTTCCACGCAGTTCAGCCTCAATTTCCTGGCAAGACATCATTTTTACCCAGGCAGCAGCCATTTCCACAGCCAAAGGAATACCTTCGAGGCACTGGCAGATGTGGGCAATCGCGGGCCAATCGTCTGCTTCAATATTCCGCAATCCATTACGCTCAGCACTTCTCACGAAGAGCTGCACCGCCGCGTAATCCGGGATCTTTTCCCATTCCTGCACATCCGGATATGGCAGCCCCCCTAATTCTAAAACCCACTCTCCTGGCAAGTTCAACCGTTCGCGTGAGGTGACGATGAGCTTGATGCCTTGTGCTGAATTCAAGATTTCCGTGATGAAATTGGCACAGCGCATGAGCTGTTCAAAGTTATCCAACACCAATAAAACCGTCCTGGTATTCAGGTAGCGGATCAGTTGAGACTGCATCTCACCCAGTGAAAAACTTGAATCCTGCGCGGTGTAGAAAGCAACCTTCATCGTCTCGGCAATCTTCGAGACAATTCCATCTAGCGTAGAGACTGAAGCCAGTTCTATAAAAAAGACCCCATGTTTAAAATCCCGGCATCTTTCTGCAGCCTGGATTGCCAGGCGGGTTTTGCCAGTCCCCCCAACCCCAACCAGCGTAATCAGGCGGCTGTCAGGATTCTTCAATAAGCTCGCCATCTTCGCCAGCTCATCTTCTCGTCCAATAAAGGGAGTAGTTTGCGCAGGCAGTTGGAGCGGAGGCTCATCAGCTGTTCTCAAAGGAGGAAAAGTAACCGGAATATCCTCAGCCACCAGTTGGTAGATATGTTCCGGTAGGATCAGGTCCTTCAAAGCATGTTCTCCCAGGTCTTCCAATGAAACATCCTCGGGGAGGCAGTCACGTATCAAGTCATAAGCCACCTGGTTCAAAAGGATCTGCCCGCCGTGACCCGCACTCAGCAGGCGCGCGATCCGGTTCAGGGTCGGTCCAACATAATCATCTTCGCGTTCTACTGTCACACCTGTGTGCAGCGCCATGCGCACCCTGAGCGGGCTATCTGTCTTCCAGGGCTCAGCAATTAAAGCGCGTTGTGCTGATAACGCGGCTTCCAAGGCATCCGGAGCGGTAGAGAAAGCCACTTGAAAACCGTCCCCAACCATTTTATAAACATACCCACCATAAGCAGCCATGGCTTCGCGGATGATCGTCTCGTGACGAGCGTTAGCATGCTGCATCTCCTCCGGCTGGCGCTCCCAGAGTTGGGTGCTGCCCTCGATATCCGTGAACAGAAAGGTCACCGTTCCCGTTGGTTTTACCTGTCCGGAGGTGGTGGAAGGAATCGGAAATTCCTTCTTTCTCGCATCTGCTCCTCGCACCACTCCAGGCTGATATGTGCCCGATCGGATATGTTCGTAAAGAAACTGCGTCTCTTTGGCAGGCTCTACCCCCAGCTCTTGAAGCAACCGCTTCCGGCAGGATTGGAACTGATGCAAAGCCGCTTGATTCAGCCCGCTTTCCGCATACAGGCGCATCATAACTCGATGAGCCGCTTCATTCAACGGATCTAGCGCCAACCAGCGCTGAGCAAAACCGGTTACCGCAACCTGATCCTCTTTGGCAGAATAAAGCTGAATCAGGTCCTCCAGTACCTCAGCCAAATTTATACGCAGGGTCTCTGCCCGGATGGCCTTCCAATTTTCGAAAGCATCAAGATCACGCATTCCGAACCCAGACATAAATTCACCCTGGTATAGGTTGACCAGCTCAATCAAATAGGATTGTGCGTCTTGATCTTCTTTACCCCCCCTTTTCCATTTTGCCCGGAGAGTCTCAAATTGGCGTACATCCACCCTGATATCCATTTGAGGATTCAAGCCAATCGAGTGCTTATCCTTCAAAATCCACTCTGCACTAGCGACCTTGTTGAAGTCCAGCACGGCTTGGCTCAGGTAAACGCTAGCTTTTTCCGGAGGAATAACAGGCCATAGTAAGGTTGCTAATTCCTCCCGGGGACACACTCCCCAGAGAGCCCCCTCCTGATCCAGGTTATCTAATCTGCCCGACCTGGTTTCATCTGTCAGATAAGCGATCAACGCCTGCGTCTTCTTATGTGTGATTTTGAGGGGGTTATCGTTTACAAGGAATTGGGGATATCCAAATAAACGAATGGTGAGTGTGACCATCCCTTTTTTCCAATAGAGTTAGTTATTGAAAAGGATTTTAATGTTAATTTCTTCTCTGAACGATAAACCTGGCCAGGCTTTCCAGACTCTGCTTCTCGAGGCAGTCCGGAAAGTTAGCCAGGGCTTGCAATCCGCTCTCGATAAAATCTTCAGCCACCTGCATGGAAGCTTGTATCGCTCCACCTGTGCGAATAGCTTCTACCAGGCAGGAGATCTGTCCTTCAGAGGCTTGTCCTTGTACGACCGAATGGAGTAAAGCTGCATCCCCGCCCAGATCCTGATATAGGATGGCAGGTAGGGTGACCAACCCCTGGCGCAAGTCACTTGCGACTGGTTTTCCAACCGTCTCTTGCTCCCCTGTAAAGTCTAAAATATCATCTACTATCTGAAATGCCATCCCGACCTGGCGTCCATAAACTCTGGCATGTTCCCAGGTCGTTCCATCATGTGTGCTGAGCATAGCCGCCGACTTGCATGCCGTTTCAAATAACGAACCCGTCTTTGCATAAATCCGTTGTTCATAAGCCGGTTGATCGATCATGAGCCGCTTACCAAACATCTGGTTGATCTCTCCGTTTACGATGATAGCCAGTGTTTCTGAAAACAAAGTCATAATTGGAACCGAATCCGTCTCGGCAGCCAGCTGGGCAGCCCGCGCAAATATATAGTCGCCCGTCAGTACTGTGGCTGCCGGTGACCAACTGGCATTCAGTGTCGGCGTGCCGCGCCGGATCAAAGCACCGTCAATTAAATCATCGTGCACCAGGGTTGCCGTGTGCAATAGCTCAATCCCCGAGGCCAGCGTGATCAAGTCGGACGGGTCAGCATGCAGTAGTCTGCCCATTAGCAATGTGATCCCCACCCGAATACGCTTACCGCCCGCGTCGAATAATTGGCGTAAAGCTGCCGACAACTCCGGATGCAGACCATCAGCCTGCCCCAGCATGCGCTTTTCAACTCGTCGGATCCCCTCTTGGACAGGATCCAGAAAGGCTACATCAATCACAAAAAACTTCTCCCATGAAACAACCGAAATGCATTTGCCGTTGTGACCTCAGCAACGTGCTCAAAACTATCTCCACGAAGGTTCGCAATCTTTTCTGCGGTGTATCTGACATAAGACGGTTCGTTACGCTTTCCTCTCCAGGGGTGAGGCGTTAGAAAAGGGGCGTCGGTTTCTACTATCAAACTCTCCAAAGGAAGTATCGAGACCAGGTATTGCAGGTCAACCGCTTTCTTGAAGGTCACTGGACCTGTGATACCGATCAGGAAACCCATTTCAATCGCTTGCCAAGCCTCTTCGATCGTCCCAGAATAAGAGTGCAGGACTCCCGGACAGCTCGCCAAAACAGGATCGGAAAGTTTCAGACTAGCTTGCCAGGTGGTCAAAATTTCCAGGATGTCCTGACTGGCTTCGCGGTTATGAACAATTACCGGTAAGCTTGCTTCCGAGGCCAATTCGAGCTGTACCTCGAAGGCTTTCACTTGCAGATCCCGAGCAGTCCGTTGGCGAAAATAATCCAAGCCGATCTCACCGATAGCCACCACCTTATCCTGCTCCAGGAAATGCCTTAGGATTCCATCCTGATCAAAATCCAGGGATTGCACCTCATTGGGATGAATTCCAACGGCGGCATACACTTCCGGGTACTGTCCGGCGAGCCCCAAAGCAGTTTTGCTGGTGGGGATATCGATGCCCGGATTAATCATCCGCACGAGACCAGCTTCCCTGGCGCGTCCGATCACCTCAGCCCGATCTATATTAAACACGTTAAAGTCCAAATGACAATGTGAATCAACCAACCCTTGCTGCGACACGGTCTATCTCAAACCCGCGAGGCGCAAGCCGTCATCCAATATATTTTTTACTTTATCTTGATGGGTTGTCTCTGTGTACACCCGCAAAATCGGTTCGGTTCCCGAAAAACGGATGAGCATGAAACCACCATCTTCGAGCTTATATTTGAAGCCATCCGTGGTGTCCAGTCCTAAGACTTTTAAACCACCCAATGTGGGAGGTTTAGCACTCAAAATCTTCTCTTCCCGGGTATTGCGGTCTCCAGTAAATGGCGAATCGATGCGATCATAGTAGTGATATCCCACTTTTTGGAACAGAGCTTCCAGAAGCTGAGAAGGTTTTGACTTCATCTTCACCATCATATCGAGGATATACAGGCCAGCCAGGATACCGTCGCGTTCTGGAACATGTCCCTGGAATGCATACCCCCCTGATTCCTCGCCTCCGATCATCGCATGAGTTTCCAGTACCTTCGGGGCGACATATTTGAAACCCACTCCTGTCTCAAAAACGGGCACATTGTAGATCTTGCCCAGCTTGTCGAGCATCGTAGTAGTGGAGAGTGTTTTGACGATTGCCCCGCGCTGACCACGTACCTCTAATAAATAATAGGCCAGCAAGCCATATACCCGCAGCTGGTCGATAAATTGTCCATTCTCATCCCCTAAACCTAACCTGTCTGCATCACCATCGGTAACAATCAGCACATCAGCCCCGCGCTTCACTGTTTCCTGGAGTCCGACATTCACATTCGGCGGGATCGGTTCTGGTCGTGACATCTCTGGGAAAATCGGATTCCGGACATTATGGATTTCCTCGACCTGAGATTTCCCTCCTTGAAGCAATCTGGGGAACCAGCCATAACCATTTCCCCACATTGGGTCAACCAAGATTTTCAGTCCAGCTTCCTTGATTGGCTCCAGATCCACCAGGCTTTTGATTTGTGCGATGTACTCCGGTGCTGCATCAAAAACGATCACCCGACCGTCTTTGATAGCCTCTTGTAAGGGCTTCCATTTGATCTGCTCCAATGACTCCGGGATTAAGGCCTCGATCTGTTTTAAACCTTCCGGGTCGATTGCACCGCCATGATGGTCGCGCACTTTGAAGCCGTTGTCTGTGGGCGGGTTATGCGAGGCTGTAATATTGATTGCCCCGACGGCTTTCTTATTGACTGCTGCATAGGAAATCGCCGGGGTCGGCGTTGCTTCCTGCGTGAGGTATACGCGCATACCATTTCCAGCAAGTACTTCGGCGGCAGAGACAGCGAAATTCTCCGAATGGAAGCGCCGATCGTATCCCACGATCACCCATTCCCCCGCAAAACCTTTCTCGATAAGATAATTCGCAAATCCTTGGGTACAGCGTTTTAAACTTAAGAAAGTGTAATCGTCTGCAATTCTACCGCGCCACCCATCTGTCCCAAATCGAATTATTTCAGACATCATGTCTCCAAATCGTGAGAAAATGAATAGAAGGTATTATAACAGGAAAGAAACTAGATTCCTGAGATATAATCTGACCCATGCTTGCCTCAAAGACTTACCTGGATTATGCCGCTACGACTCCTGTGGATGGGCGTGTGCTCGAAAAAATGCTGCCTTACTTCAGCCAGATATTTGGCAATTCCTCCTCTGTGCATGCCTTCGGGCAACAGGCGGAGGCCGCCTTAGAGAGCGCCCGTGAGCAGGTCGCCCAATCGCTGAACTGTCAGCCCAGCGAGATTGTTTTTACCTCCTGCGGCTCAGAGAGCGATAACCTCGCCTTGAGGGGGGCTGCTCTGGCGAGGCGATTACAGTGTGGCGCAAATAGAATATTGATCAGCCCAGTAGAACACCATGCCGTGTCTCTCACTGCGCAGCAGTTGGCAGCTTACTATGACTTCAAATTGGAATATATACCGGTAGACCCTACGGGCATGATCCAGCTCGACCAGCTCATCCCCGCCCTCACGCCGGATACCGCCGTCGTTTCTGTCATCTATGCCAATAATGAAATCGGCACGCTCAATCCCATCGCTGAAATCGGGGAATGTTGCCGCGCCCAAGGCATACCCTTGCATAGCGATGCTGTCCAGGCTGCTGCCTATCTGCCTGTAGATACTTCCGACCTCAACGTCGATCTGCTTTCGATCGGGGCGCACAAATTTTATGGTCCTAAAGGAGTCGGCGCCTTATATGTCCGCAAAGGGACCAGCCTCATACCTTCACAGACAGGTGGAGGCCAGGAAAATGGCTTGCGGGCTGGAACTCACAATATCCCCTACATCGTCGGGATGGCAGAAGCCTTAAGGCTTGCCCAAGCAGAACGCATCTCACGAACCGAGAATCTGCTCCCCCTGCGCAACCGCCTGATCGGTCGCATTCTAGAAGAGATCCCGGATTGCCTGCTGACCGGTCACCCTTTACAGCGTTTACCCAACCATGCCAGTTTTGTCTTCAAAGGCGTCGATGGGAACGCGCTTCTTATGATGCTGGATATGGCTGGCTTTGCTTGTTCTTCAGGCTCAGCCTGCAAAACGGGCAGCCCTGAACCATCTGAAGTCTTACTCGCCCTCGGGTTGTCGCGGGAGTGGGCTATGGGTTCTCTGCGCATTACCCTGGGGACCGGCACAACCCCAGCTGAGATCGACCTTTTCTTGGACAGGCTTCCACAGATCATCACTGAAGCCAGAAAAATGGGGAGTTGAGTCACATGGTGGCGCCTGGTCATGTGATCGTCGCTATGAGCGGCGGTGTCGATAGTTCCGTCGCGGCAGCTTTGCTGGTTCAGCAAGGTTACCAGGTGACGGGGATGATGCTGCGCTTGTGGAATGAGCCAGGTACGGAAGCGAACAACCGCTGCTGTACACCGGATGCCATGGCAATGGCAAGGCGCGTTTCTGCCAGGTTAGACATTCCATTTTATGTGATCGATGCACGGGAGATTTTTCGGCAAACTGTCGTAGAAGCCTTTATCCAGGGATATGAACAACTGATCACTCCAAATCCCTGCCTGGTCTGCAACCAGCATATCCGCTGGGGTTTTCTTTATCAACGTGCCCGGACGATTGGGGCTGACTATCTGGCGACTGGCCATTACGCAAGATCTCGCCGCGATGAAAATGGAACTTGGCAGCTTTTACGCGCTTTGGACAGCACTAAGGATCAATCTTACGTGCTGCATGGACTTGATCAAGAGCAGCTGGCCCACACCCTGTTCCCACTGGGGGATTACCCGAAGCCAAAGGTTCGGGAGTTAGCACGCCAATTCAACCTGCCGGTAGCTGAGCGACCCGAGAGCCAGGATTTATGTTTCCTGGGCAAGGATGATTACCGGCAGTTTCTAACACGCCATGCTTCCCAGGTTCAACTGCCCGGTCCGGTCCTCAATTCAAATGGTGAAAAAATCGGTGAGCATGCCGGGCTGGCTTTCTATACCATCGGGCAGCGTAAAGGCATCCGCGTTGCCTCTCCCACACCTCTCTATGTATTGGAAAAGGATTCTGCCAGGAATGCTCTGATTGTGGGTCCTCTTGAAAAGCTGGGGGCAAATGAATTGATCGCCAGCTCGGTTCATTGGGTCTCGGGCAAGGTTCCAGCAAGCTCCTTTGATGCTACAATTAAAATTCGTTATCGCTCTCAAGATGCGGCTGGAGTCGTGACTCCTTTACCGGATCAGAAAGTACAGGTCCAATTTGAAAATCCGCTACGCGATATCACACCAGGGCAGGCTGCTGTATTCTATAATGACCAGGTCTGTCTGGGTGGCGGCATTATAGAACCCAAAAGAGGTCTCCTATGACACTTCCCACGCTTGTCTTGGGTTTCATCATTTCGACGCTTTTCGGCGCTTTGTTCCACCTGTGGCGGGGTGGAGGTGCTGTTCGGTTGCTTTTCTATCTCATCTTGGGCTGGGTGGGTTTTTGGCTCGGTCAAGGTTTCGCCTCGAATCTGGGATGGACTTTCGATAAGCTCGGTCCCATCCATATCGGTACGGCTTCGTTCGGGAGCATTCTGTTCCTGTTAGCAGGATACTGGCTGAGCCTGGTCCAGGTTGTTCGTAAACAATGATTGTTAGAAAAATATGACACCCATCGAAAGTTTAGCCCAGGCTGGCGACACTGCACTCTTGGTCAGTGCGCAAAATAAACGTTACATGCTACGCCTTAAACCTGGAGACCAGCTGCAGACTCATCGCGGGATCATCAACCATGCTGATCTAATCGGCTTGCCTTGGGGCAGTAAAGTGTTCAGTCACCTGGGGAGCAGTTACCTTCTCCTCCAGCCATCCATCGCTGATCTTTTAATCGAGATCCGCCGCAATACCCAGATCATGTACCCGAAAGATGTTGGCTTTGTTTTGGTCACTCTTGGGATCGGTCCCGGAAAACAGGTATTGGAAGCTGGCACAGGATCGGGGTCATTGACCACCGCACTGGCTTTCTGCGTAGGTTCTGCGGGGCATGTGTACTCTTATGACAGCCGCCCTGAAATGCAAAGCCTGGCTCTGAAAAACCTGGAACGCGTTGGACTGGAGGCGCAAGTTACCTTCAAAACCAGAGATATTCTCGAGGGGTTTGATGAGACGAATATGGACGCCTTATTCCTGGATGTGCCCAATCCTTATGACTATATTCCCCAGGCTCGGCAGGCACTCAAGTCTGGAGGTTTTTTTGGCTCGATCTTGCCGACCACCAACCAGGTCTCCAAGCTGCTGGTCGCGTTGCATCGTGAGAACTTTGCATTTATCGATGTCTGTGAGGTGATGCTCCGCTACTATAAAGCGGTTCCCGAAAGGCTGCGACCGACAGACCGGATGGTGGCTCACACAGGCTTCCTCATCTTCGCCCGTCCAATTCAAGGGGAGGCTCTTTCCGAGGAGCCCAATATCCTTGAAACGAACGAGAGCGAGACCGAAGAAACAGCCTCATCCATCTAGGTCGCATAATGATCTCCAGGCAGGAATTGATCTTTCGCCTGTCTTCTCCCATGCTTGAAGAGGACTCAAGCCCTGTTGCTCTCGATAAACGCCGTTATGCGACCACGCCCGCATCGGTGCTCATCCCGATTCTGAACGCGTCTGAAGATCCCACTCTCCCAGACTGGCACCTGCTCTTCACCCACCGCACCGACCAAGTTGCCGACCACAAGAGCCAGGTTTCCTTTCCGGGCGGGCGCGCAGATCCACACGACAACGGTCCTGAAGCCACCGCTTTACGAGAAGCCTATGAAGAGATCGGACTCAAACCCCAAAATGTCCAGGTGATCGGCAAGCTCGCTCAGCTACCGACCATTACTCGTTATCTGGTAACTCCCGTGATTGGGCTGATCCCCTGGCCCTATGAATTCATCCTCCAGCCCAAAGAAGTCAGCCAAGTTTTTACCATCCCACTGGGTTGGCTGGCTGACCCTGGAAATCATACGGTCCGTCAAATAGGAAATGCCACACCTGCTGAAGGAAAGGCTGCCTTCTTACGAGAAGTGATCTTTTTCAAAGCATATCAAGGTGAAACTTTATGGGGAGTAAGTGCTGAGATCACGGTTCGATTGATCCAGAAATTATCTGGGTAAGTCGATTATTAAAACAAACGGCGCAGGAAAATTTCCTGCGCCTCAATGTCCCCAATTGATCTTTTTCCACAAAAAAAGAGATGAGATTAAATTTCTTCTTCCTCTTTCTTGCCCTTTTCAATCACCTCGGGTTCAGCCTCTACGGCAACCTCTTCAACCACAACTTCTTCCACAGGCTCAGCCTCTGGAGCTGTGACCACTACCAAGATCAAGTTCGGGTCTTCCAGCACAGTCACCTTTCCTGGCAAAACCAGGTCGCTCAGG
>Ga0153916_10001269_pt1 | contig 17925 bp, 16 predicted proteins | sample Opewatmetagenome_FD_109642 | JGI IMG/M metagenome (GOLD analysis project Ga0153916, IMG submission 109642) | Freshwater wetland microbial communities from Ohio, USA - Open water 3 Core 3 Depth 4 metaG | ecosystem: Environmental > Aquatic > Freshwater > Wetlands | place: USA: Ohio, Lake Erie... | reverse complement strand
TTTGCGTTTGAGCGATTTGAGCCGAAGGAGAAGGCCGATGACCACCAGTGCGCTGATGCCCGTTTACCCGCGGTGTGAAGTGCGTCCGGTGCGCGGCGACGGCTGCCATCTGATCGGTGAGAAGGGCGAGCGCTATCTCGATTTCGCCAGCGGCATCGCGGTGAACCTGCTCGGCCACAGCCACCCGCATCTGATCGGCGCGATCCAGCGCCAGGCGGCGACGCTGATGCACGTGTCGAACCTCTACGGATCGCCGCAGCAGGAGCATCTCGCGCAGCGGCTGGTCGATCTCACCTTCGCCGACATGGTGTTCTTCACCAATTCCGGCGCCGAGGCGGTGGAATGCGCGATCAAGACCGCGCGGCGTTTCCACCATGTCACCGGCAACCCGCATCGCCACAAGCTGATCTGTTTCTCCAACGCCTTCCACGGGCGGACGCTGGGGACGATCAGCGCGACCAATCAGGAGAAGATGCGCGACGGCTTCGAGCCGCTGCTGCCCGGCTTCACGGTGGTCGATTTCAACGATCTCACCGCCGCCGAGGCCGCGATCGACGAGGCGACCGCCGGCTTCCTGGTCGAACCGATCCAGGGTGAAGGCGGCATCCGCCCCGCCACCCAGGAGTTCCTGAGCGGCCTGCGCGCGCTGTGCGACAAGCACGGGCTGATGCTGATCCTCGACGAGGTGCAGTGCGGCGTCGCGCGCACCGGCACGCTCTACGCCCATGAGCAATATGGCGTCACGCCCGACATCATGGCGACCGCCAAGGGCATCGGCGGCGGCTTCCCGCTCGGCGCCTGCCTTGCCACCGCCCATGCCGGACAGGGCATGACCTTCGGCACCCACGGCTCGACCTATGGCGGCAACCCGCTGGCGATGGCGGCGGGCGAGGCGGTGCTCGACGTGGTGACCGAGGAGAGCTTCCTCCCCAATGTCCGTGCGATGGGCGAAAGGCTGCGCGGCGCGCTGGAGCAGATGATCCCCAATCACGACCATCTGTTCGAAAGCGTGCGCGGCAAGGGCCTGATGCTCGGCATCAAGATGAAGACCGACAGCCGCGCCTTCGTGTCCTATCTGCGCGGCCACGGCCTCTTGACCGTCGCCGCCGGCGACAATGTGGTGCGCGTGCTGCCGCCGCTGATCATCAACGAAGCGCACATCTCCGAGTTCGTCGAGAAGCTTTCGGCAGCGGCGCGGGATTATGAGGTGCTCGCATGACCCGGCATTTTCTGGACCTGAAGGATGCGGGCGGCGACGCGATCGCCGCGATGCTGGCCGACGCGCTGGATCGCAAGACGGCGCGTGCCGAGCTGCCCAAGGGCACAGCCGACGCCGACGCGCCGCTCGCCGGCCGCACGCTCGCGATGATCTTCGAGAAGAATTCGACGCGCACCCGCGTCTCCTTCGACATGGCGATGCGCCAGCTTGGCGGCAACACCATCGTCATGGATGCGGGATCGATGCAGCTCGGCCGCGGCGAGACCATCGCCGATACCGCCCGCGTGCTGTCGCGCTATGTCGACGCGATCATGATCCGCACCGACGATCACGCCAAGATCGTCGAAATGGCGAAGCATGCCAGCGTCCCCGTGATCAACGGACTGACCGACCATTCGCACCCCTGCCAGATCATGGCGGACATGCTCACCGTGCTCGAGCGGCTGGGCCGGCTGGCGGGCACCCGCTGGGCCTGGCTGGGCGACGGCAACAATGTGCTCCATTCGATCATCGAGGCGGGCAGCCTGATGCATTTCGAGGTCCGCGTCGCCTGCCCCGACGGGTACGAGCCGTCGATGGACGTGCTTGAGGAGGCGCTGAAGCGCGGCGCGACCGTGCAGATCATCCGTCAGGCCACGAAGGCGGCGTTCGAGGCCGATGTGGTGGTGACCGACACCTGGATCTCGATGGGCCAGGCCCATGCCGAGGAAAAGCTGGCGGCGATGCAGCCCTATCAGGTGACGCCCGAGATCATGGCCGAGGCCGGCAAGGACGCTTTGTTCCTCCACTGCCTGCCCGCGCATCGCGGCGAGGAAGTGGTCGACGCGGTGATCGACGGCCCGCAATCGGCGGTCTGGGACGAGGCGGAGAACCGCCTCCACGCCCAGAAATCCGTGCTTCTATGGTGCTTCGGGCTGATCGAGTGAGCAGCCGCCCGCCGACCGGTCCCAACGACGAGGGCAACGGCCACGCCGAATACGAGATGCCGATCGAAGACCGCAGCGTCGGCTTCACCCTCCCGGGGCGCAACGCGCGCGGGCGGATCGTGCGGCTTGGCCCGGTGCTCGACGCGATCCTGTCGAACCACGGCTATCCGCCGCCGCTGGCGGCGCTGCTCGCCGAGGCGCTGACCCTGACGGCGCTGCTCGGCGCGACGCTCAAGGACCAGCAGGGCCAGATGACGCTCCAGGCGCAGGCGCAGGACGGGCTCGTCGACCTTCTGGTCTGCGATTATCTCGACGGGGCGCTGCGCGGCTATGTCCGCCACGATCCGGCGCGGGTCGCCGACCTGTCGGGCACGCCCGACCTCGGGGCGCTGTTCGGCACCGGCTATCTTGCCATCACCTTCGACCAGACCGTCAGCAAGGAACGCTATCAGGGGATCGTGCCGCTGGAAGGCGCCTCGCTGAGCGCGGCGGTGCAGAATTATTTCGCCCAGTCCGAACAGATCCCCTCGCTGGTGCGCTTCGGGGTGGTCGACCGCGGGCTGGCAGGCCATTCGGCCGGCGGCCTGCTGCTCCAGCATCTGCCCGAGGGCGAGACCGGGCGCGAACGGCTGCACGTCCGCCACAACCATCCCGACTGGGAGCATGTCGCCGCGCTGGCGGCGACCGTCGCCGACGACGAGCTGACCGATCCCGCGCTGCCGCTGACCACCGTGCTGTGGCGGCTGTTTCACGAGGACGAGACCCGGATCATCGCCGATCGGCCGCTGACCCGCGGCTGCCGCTGTTCGCTGCCCCATATCCGCGAGGTGATCGGCCGCTTCCCGGAAGAAGACCGCGCGGACATGCGCGATGCCGAAGGCAAGATCCACGTCGATTGCGCCTTCTGCGCGAAGAGCTTTCTGATCGAGATGTGATCCAATCGATCTGGACCAAACGGTTCGTCGTACTATCTTAACATTTCGCCGCCAGAAGCGGCCGTGCCGCTATCCGGCGGCATGGGACGAAACGGGCGATGGAGATGTCGACGATGAAGCTGTTCAGGACGGTCGGTGTGATGGCACTTGCCGCCAGCGCTTCGGTTGCCCTTGCGGCCGGCGACGATATTCTGTGGCCATTCGACTCCCGGTTTCCCAACGGGCTCTATGCGGCGCGGTCGCTGGATACGCGCACCCCGGTGCCGGTACGCAAGATCTGCCTGCGTTCGGCCGCCGAGCTCATCTATCTGATGCAAGGCAATAGCCAGTGCGAGAGCGAGCTTGTGCAGTCGTCGAGCGACCGCCTGACGGTCAACTACAGTTGCACCGGCAGGGCCGCCGGCCGCACCGAAGTGCTCCGCGAAACCCCCGACCTCTATCGGGTCGAGAGCCAGGGCTTCAACGGCAACCTGCCGTTCGCGGACCGGATCGAACTGCGCCGGATCGGCGATTGCCCCTCGGGCCCGTCGAATGTCGTGCGCCGTTAAGCCCGCGTTTACCGTAAGCGGCGTAATAACAAGCATCTGCCCCGCGAGGGGCACACTTTCCTCCCTGTTAGACTGATTGCAGTCTGAACTGGCCGCCTCTCAACCGGGCGGCCTTTTTTTCTTTGTCTGAACGGCCATGCGGCAGACGCCGCAAGCGTCGATTTATTTTACATCGCTGTGACAATTTGCCAGCGGCGGAATTCCTACTGCCTTGAAAAATAACATATTAACCATATTGGCATGGCAGTTGCTGAATATGCCGCAATGACCGAGCGCACCGTCGCCGCACCCTCCTGTCTTCCGGCCCCGGTACACCGGACACAGGCTATTCGCGCGACGGCGGTGCGCACCCGGGGGGCCTTGCCGACCGTGATTTTGACGGCCTGAGCCTGAACGACCGCCGTTCCTGGCGGCGTGAGCGAAGTCGCTGATCTTGCGTCGGGACGACAGCCGTCCTAGGCGGCGGACCTATGTCACCCAGCCCTTCACCCACAACCCGGCCGCTTGCCGTCGTGCTGCTGTCGGGCGGTCTCGATTCGATGACCGCCGCGGGAATCGCGCGCGACCAGGGCTACCGCCTGCTGGCGCTCACCATCGACTACAACCAGCGCCACCGCATCGAACTGAAGGCCGCGGCGCGCATTGCCGAAACGCTGGGCGCAAAGCGCCATGTCGTGCTGCCGCTCGACCTGCGCGCCTTCGGCGGATCGGCGCTGACCGACGAGATCGCGGTTCCCAAGGAAGGCGTGATGCCCGGCATTCCGGTGACCTATGTGCCGGCGCGCAACACCATCTTCCTCTCGATCGCGCTGGGCTGGGCGGAAGCCGCCGGCGCGCGCGACCTTTTCATCGGCGTCAACGCCCTCGATTATTCGGGCTATCCCGATTGCCGGCCGGAGTTCATCCGCGCCTTCGAGACGATGGCCAATCTCGCCACCAAGGCGGGGGTGGAGGGCGACCGCTTCACCGTCCACACGCCGCTGATGGACATGACCAAGGCCGACATCGTCCGCGAGGCGGCGCGGCTGAAGCTCGACGCGGGGATGAGCTGGTCCTGCTACGATCCGACGCCGGACGGCAAGCATTGCGGGGAATGCGACAGCTGCCGGCTCAGGATGAAGGGCTTCGCCGAGGCGGGCATCCCCGATCCCACGGTCTACGCATGACCTACACCGTCAGGGAAATCTTCCTCACCCTCCAGGGCGAAGGCGCACAGGCCGGCCGGCGGGCGGTGTTCATCCGCTTTTCGGGCTGCAACCTCTGGACCGGCCGCGAAGAGGACCGGGAGAGCGCGGTCTGCCGCTTCTGCGACACCGATTTCGTCGGCACCGGACCCGACGGCGGCAAGTTCAAGACGGCGGCGAGCCTCGCCGCGCGCGCGGCGGAGGCCTGGCGCGGCGACCGCGAAGGCCGGTTCTGCGTGCTGACCGGCGGCGAACCGCTGCTGCAGGTCGACGCCGCGCTGATCGACGCGCTGCATGGGCAAGGGTTCGAGATCGCGATCGAGACCAACGGCACCCTCCCCGCCCCGCCGGGACTCGACTGGATCTGCGTCAGCCCGAAAGCAGGGACCGAGATCGTCCAGCGCTCGGGGCAGGAGCTGAAGCTGGTCTATCCGCAGGCCGGGCTCGACCCCGCCGATTGCGCGGGCTGGGACTTTACGCATTTCTTCCTGCAGCCGATGGACGGGCCCAAGGTGGACGAAAACCGCGCCGCCGCGATCGACTATATCATGCAGCATCCCGGCTGGCGGCTCTCCACCCAGACCCACAAGCTGATCGGGCTGCGTTAGTCTATTTGTGGTCGCATGATCTTGCCGGAAAACCGGTTCCCACTTTTCCGGATCATGCTCAGCCCCGCCCGCGATAGGCCGGCACGCCCTGATCGGGCAGCCACAGCCCCTCGGGCGGCGGGCCCGACTGCCAGAACACATCGATCGGGATGCCGCCGCGCGGATACCAATAGCCGCCGATCCGGAGCCATATCGGCTTCATCTCCGCGACCAGCCGCTCGGCGATGCCGACCGTGCAATCCTCGTGGAACGCCGCATGGTTGCGGAAGCTGCCGAGGAAGAGCTTCAGCGACTTCGATTCGACGATGGTTTCGCCCGGCACATAATCGATCACCAGATGCGCGAAATCGGGCTGGCCGGTGACCGGGCAAAGCGAGGTGAATTCGGGCACTGCGAAGCGCACCAGATAGGGCCGCCCGGGACGCGGGTTGGCGACATAGTCGAGCACCGCCTCCTTCGGGGAGGCGGGAAGCGCAACCGTCTTGCCGAGATGCTTGATCGTCATCGGCGCGCTTTACGCGATGCGGGCGATTTGCGCCAGAGACGGCCTCGACGCCGCAGCTGGCGCTGACTAAGATCGCCGCACGAGCAGGGAGAAATGCGGCATGGGCGGACTGGTTTCGACGGCGTGGCTGGCGGCCCATCTCGATGACCCGGACCTCAGAATCGTCGACGCCACCCATTGCCTGCCCGATTCCGGGCGCGACCCGCGCGCCGAATTCGAGGCCGCGCACATCCCCGGCGCGGTGTTCCTGGACCTTACCGAAATCCGCGACACCGATTCGGCGCTGCCGATCATGCTGCCCTCGACCGAGACATTCGCCACCACCATGGAATCGCTGGGCATCGGCGACGGCACCCGCATCGTCCTCTACGACGATGCGCCGCACAAGACCGCCGCGCGCGCCTGGTTCATGCTCAAGACCTTTGGCGCTAAGGACGTGGCGATCCTCGATGGCGGCCTCGCCAAATGGCAGGCCGAGGGACGCCCGCTCGAAAGCGGCCAGCCGGCACCCCATCCCCGCCATTTCACGCCATGGACCGACCGGTCGCAAGTGCGCGACCTCGATCAGATGAAGGGCAATCTGACCACCGGGGCCGAGCAGGTGGTCGATGCGCGCGGCGCGGCGGCATTCGTGCAGGGGCATATTCCGGCTTCGCTGTGCCTGCCCTTCGACCGCCTGTTCAATGCGGACGGCACCTGGAAACAGGGCGACGCGCTGCGGCAGGCTTTCGTGGAAGCGGGAGTCGATCTCAAAAAGCCGATGGTCACCACCTGCGGCGGCGGCGTGACCGCCGCGGTGGTGATGTTCGGGGCAGAGCTTCTCGGCAAGCACGATGTCGCCCTCTACGACGGATCATGGTCCGAATGGGGTGCCGATCCGTCGACGCCGAAGGCGATCGGGCCGGCGTGAGCAAGCGGCCCCCCGAAACACAGCAGCCGGAAACCCGGCTGGTCACCGGCGGACGCCGCCCCGAATGGACCGAGCTTCCAACCGGGGGCGGGATCGTCAACCCGCCGGTATGGCGCGCCTCGACCTGCCTGTTCGACAGCGTCGCCGATCTCGAGCGCGCATGCGCCGCCCCCGATGACGGCCTGTTCTACGGCCGCCGCGGCACGCCGACCCAGTGGAGCCTCGCCGAAGCGCTGACCGAGCTGGAGCCGGGCGCGGCGGGCACCAAGCTCTTCCCGTCGGGGGTGGCCGCCATCGCCACCGCGCTGATGGCGGTGCTGAAGCCCGGCGACGAGCTGCTGATGGTCGATTCGACTTACGAGCCGACCCGCGCCTTCTGCCGCAAGGTGCTGGCGCCGCTCGGCATCGCCACCCGTTATTATGATCCGTTGATCGGCGGCGGCATCGCCGGCCTGATCGGCGACAACACCCGCGCCATCTTCATGGAAAGCCCCGGCAGCCTCAGCTTCGAGGTGCAGGACGTGCCCGCGATCTGCGCCGCCGCCAGGGCGCGCGGGCTGGTCACCCTGCTCGACAACACCTGGGCGACGCCGCTCTATTTCCCGGCGATCGAAAAGGGCGTCGATCTCTCGATCCTCTCCTGCACCAAATATGTCGTCGGCCATTCGGACGCGATGCTGGGATCGGTCACCGCATCGCCCGAATATTGGGAGGCGCTCAAGGCGACGACCTACGCCTTCGGGCAATGCGTCTCGCCCGACGATGCCTATCTCGCGGGCCGGGGCCTGCGCACCCTTGCGGTGCGGCTGGCGCAGCATGACGCGAGCGCCCAACGCATCGCGGCCTGGCTCGCCGATCAGCCGCAGGTCGCGCGGGTGCTGCATCCGGCCTTCCCCTCCTGCCCCGGCCATGACGCCTGGGCGCGCGACTTCAAGGGCGCGTCGGGCCTGTTCGCCTTCACCCTGCAGGGCGGCGACCGCAAGGCGGCGGCGGCGCTGATCGACGGGCTTAAGCTGTTCGGCATCGGTTTTTCCTGGGGCGGCTATGAAAGCCTCGCCCTCCCCGTCGATCCCAGGAGCATTCGAACCGCGACCCAATGGCAGGCCGAGGGGCCGACGATCCGCCTCCATATCGGCCTGGAGAATGCCGACGACCTGATCGCCGACCTTGCCGCCGGGCTGGATCGTTACACGAGAGCGCTGGGGTGAACGCAGCGCGGCCGGGCCTGGCAGCGATGTTGCGCTGGTCCATCGGGCTTCTGCTGCTCGTCGCGGTGCTGGCGCTGCTGTCCGGGGAGGTGCCGCAACTTCGACCGGTGAGCGCGGTGCTGGACCGCATCGGCTTCGAGGCCGGGAAGTACCGGATTTCAATCCTGGCGCTGCTGCGCCTGGGTGCGATCGCCATCAGCCTGTTCATGATCGTGCGAATGCTGAACCGGCTGCTCCGACGCGTGATCCGAAGGACGAACGGGCTTGACCCGACACAGCGCCTGCTGACCGAAAAGCTGATCGGCATCTTCATCGTCGTCACCGCCTTCTTCATCGGCGTCGACATGGTGGGGATCGACCTTACCGCCCTGACGGTGTTTTCCGGCGCATTGGGGCTTGCCGTCGGGTTCGGCCTGCAAAAGACCTTCGGCAACCTGATCGCCGGGATCATCCTGCTGATGGACCGGTCGATCAAGCCGGGCGACGTCATCGTCGTCGGGGACAGCTTCGGCATGGTGAACAAGATCGGCGTGCGCGCTGTCTCCGTCCTCACCCGCGATGGCAAGGAGCATCTGATCCCCAACGAAATCCTGATGACCGAGGAGGTCGAGAACTGGTCCTATTCAGACCGCAACGTCCGGGTGCATATCCCGGTCGGCGTGTCCTACAAGTGCGACATTCATCTGGCCCAGCGGCTGATGATCGAGGCCGCAATCGCCTCCCGGCGCGTCCTCGCCACCCCCAAGCCGACCGTCTGGCTGCGCGAATTCGGCGACAGTTCGGTCGATCACGACATCATGGTGTGGATCGCCGATCCGGAAAACGGTGTCGGCAGCGTGCGGTCCGACGTGCTCAACCGTGTATGGGACCTGTTCAGTCAGAATGGGATCCAACTCCCCTTCCCGCAGCGCGACCTGCATTTGCGCAGCATCGACAGCGACGCGGCCGAGATGCTGCGCGTCCCGCGCTGATCAGCCTCCTTTGCAGGGCTTGATGTCCCTGGGTTCGGGCCGGGCGCCCGCGGGGATGAAGGCGGCGAGATAGGCGCCCGATCTCGGCAGGTCGCGGTGCGCGACCCGGCGGTAACCGACGGCGCGGAATTCGCATTCGAGCAACGCCGGCGGCGTGCCGTGCTGGCCGGTCGGGCGATCGGCATCAACGACGATCACCACCCCGCCCGGCTTCAGCGACGGCCGCAGGTGCCAGAGAAACGCGTAAGGCGATTCGATCTCGTGATACATGTGCACCATGAACACCCGGTCGAACGAGGCGTCGGGCAATTCGGGATCGTCGGGGGTGCCCAGCCGGACGCTGACATTGTCGAGACGTTCGCGCTCGACGCGCTGCGCCAGCCGGTCGCGGGTGGCGGGAATGATGTCCTCGGCCAGCACGCGGCCTTGCGCGCCGACGCGGCGGGCCAGGCGGATGGTGTAATAGCCCTCGCCCGCGCCGATATCGGCGACGGTCATGCCCGGCTTGATCGCCGCCAGATCCATCACCGTTTCGGCTTCCGCCAGGCGGTCGCGTTCCTCCTCGTCGGCCCAGCGCGCCGACACGATCGGCGCGACCGGGCGGTCGGCGGCGGGAAAATCGCGGGATGACGGCTCGGCCGCCGGCTGCACCGAACAGGCGGCCAGCAGCAGCGCCGCGCCGAGAACCCCGCGCCGCCTCACCTACTCCACATCCTCCACCTCGACGGTCTCGCCGGTCACCCGCTGCGACAGCGCGGCGGCCATGAACGGATCGAGATCGCCGTCCAGCACGTCGGACGGCGACGTGGAGGTCACGCCGGTGCGCAGATCCTTCACCAGCTGATAGGGCTGGAGCACATAGGAGCGGATCTGGTGGCCCCAGCCGATGTCGCTCTTGGCGGCATGGACCGCGTTCGCCTCCGCCTCGCGGCGCTGGAGCTCGGCCTCGTAGAGCCGGGCCTTCAGCATGTTCATCGCCTCGGCGCGGTTCTTGTGCTGCGAACGCTGGTTCTGGCAGGCAACGATGATGCCGCTGGGAATATGGGTGATGCGCACCGCCGAATCGGTGGTGTTGATGTGCTGTCCGCCCGCGCCCGAGGCGCGATAGGTGTCGATCTTCAGGTCGCTTTCATTGACCGCGATATCGATATTGTCGTCGATCACCGGATAGACCCAGACGCTGGCGAAACTGGTGTGCCGCCGGGCGGAGCTGTCATAGGGGCTGATGCGGACCAGGCGGTGCACCCCACTCTCGGTCTTGGCATAGCCATAGGCGTTTTCTCCCTTCAAAAGCAGGGTCGCGGACTTGATCCCCGCCTGCTCGCCGGCGTGATAATCGACCAGCTCCACCTTCATGTCGTGGCGTTCGGCCCAGCGGCTGTACATGCGCTGCAGCATTTCCGCCCAGTCCTGGCTCTCGGTGCCGCCGGCCCCGGCATGGACTTCGACATAGCAGTCATTGGCGTCGGCCTCGCCCGCCAGCAGCGCCGTCACCTTGTCGCGATCGGCGCGCTCGGCGAGTGCTTTCAGCGCCTCGAGGCCGTCCTCGACCATGGCGTCGTCGTCCTCGGCCTCGGCCATTTCGATCAGCTCGACGGTATCGGACATTTCGGATTCGATCGCGCGGGTGGCGGTGATCGCCTCGTCCAGCCGGCGGCGTTCGCGCATCACCTCCTGCGCGGCCTTGGGATCGTTCCACAAGGCCTGATCCTCGACCCGGGCATTCAGCTCGTCGAGCCGCCGGAGCGCACGATCCCAGTCGAGGAACCGCCTGAGCAGCGCCAGCGCCTCGTTTATCTGATCAACATATGCTTGCGCTTCGGCGCGCATCGGCCTCTCCAAAACAACTCAAAACAGATCGGCGGGCCGGGGTGCGGGAACACTGGCAGCCACGCTGCGGGATGCGCGGCGGCTCCCGCCCGGCCGGCAGAACAATGCCAGTTAGTAGATGCCCCCCTGGCTTTGCAAGAAGTCGCTGTCGGACCGCACCGGCGCATTCGCCGCCTGCTCTGCCGCCGCGGCGACCGGATCGCGGCGGATCACCCGGCGCGGTTCGCTTTCGGGCTTGAACGCTTCCCAGATCACCGCCGACTTGGGATCGTCGGTCGGCCACGCCCCGAAGACGCGCCGTCCGGTCTTGCGATCGATGCGGACCATGCGGATGCCCCGCGGCGCGATGAATTCAAGCTTGGGGCGGTCCTTGTAGGCGACCTGGGCCATCTGCTTGAAGATCGGCGCGGCGACGGTGCCGCCCTGCGCCCAGCCGCCCAGATTCTGGGGCTTGTCGTAACCGAGATAGACGCCGGCGACGAGATCGGGCGACCCGCCGAGGAACCACACGTCGGTGGGGCCGCTGGTGGTGCCGGTCTTGCCGAACAGCGGCCGGTCGAGATCGCGCAGCACCGTCGCGGTGCCGCGCTGGACGACGCCTTCCATGATGTGCACCATTTGATAGGCGGTCATCGGGTCCATCGCCTGGCGCTTGCGCTCGGGCGGCCGCGGCATCCCCCGGCCCGACCAGTTGGCCGCCTTGCAGCCTTCGCACGGCCGGGTGTCGACGCGGTAGATGATCTTGCCGTGCCGGTCCTGAATCAGGTCGATCAGCGTCGGCTCCAGCGCCTTGCCGCCATTGGCGAGGATCGCATAGGCGTTGGTGAGCTTCATCACCGTGGTCTCGCCCGCGCCCAGCGACATCGCGAGCACCGGCAAATAATCGCCGATCCCGACATCCTTGGCGAGCTTGACCACCTTCTCCATACCGGTCTCGGACGCGGCGCGGACGGTCATCAGGTTGCGCGACTGCTCAACGCCCCAGCGCATCGTCTGGCGCCCGGCATAGCCGCCGGTGAAATTGCGGAAGCATTTCCGGCCGAGCAGCGCCGACTGATAGACGCAGAACGGCGCGTCGTTGATCAATGTGGCGGGCGTCATGCCGCTGTCGAGCGCGGCGGAATAGACGAACGGCTTGAACGACGAACCCGGCTGCCGCATCGCCTGCGTCGCGCGGTTGAACTGCGAACGGCGGCTGTCGAAACCGCCGACCATCGCCAGCACCCGGCCGGTGCGCGGATCCTGCACCACCATGCCGCCGCCGATCTCGGGAATCTGGCGCAGCGCATAGACGCCGCCGTCGCGCTTCACCGGGATCACGTCGCCGGGCTTCAGGAAATCGAAGGCCCGCCCGCCGACATTCCGCTTGGGCCAGTTCGCGGCATAAGCGGGCAGCCGCCCGGTCGACCCGTCCTCGAGACCGATCGTGGCGACATCGCCCGATTTGGACAGGATCACCGCCGCGCGCCAATCCTCATAGCCCACCGGCAGGTTCAGCCGGCGCAGCCGATCCGGCCAGCCATCGCCGATCTCGATGTGGTCGGCCGGTCCGCGCCAGCCGCGCTGGCGGTCATATCGGACAAGGCCGTCGCGCAGCGCGTTCTCGGCCGCCTTCTGGATCACCGGATCGATCGAGGTGCGCACCCACAGGCCGCCGGCATAGACGCTGTTGGGGCCGTCCTCGGCGGTCTCGCCATATTTCTCGATGAGCTGGCGGCGGACCTCCTCGATGAAATAGGAGCCCAGCCGGCTTTGCGCGGTCTCGCTGGGCCGCACCGCGGCCAGCGGCAGCGCGCGCGCGGCGTCCCGCTCGGCTTCGGAGATATAACCGTTCTCGGCCATCTGCCCGAGCACCCAGTTCCGCCGCTCGACGGCCCGCTCGTAATGGCGGGTCGGGGTGTAGTTGTTGGGCGCCTTCGGCAGCACCGCGAGATAGGCGATTTCGGCGAGATCGAGATTGCCGACATCCTTGTTGAAATAGGCGCGCGCCGCGGCCTGCACGCCATAAGCGTTACGGCCGAGAAAGATCTGGTTGAGATACAGCTCGATGATCTGCTGCTTGGTCAGCGCCGATTCGAGCCGCTTGGCGAGGATCGCCTCGCGGATCTTGCGGGTGTAGCTGAGCTCGTTGCCGAGGCCGAGGTTCTTGGCGACCTGCTGGGTGATCGTCGATGCGCCGACCGGCCGTCCGGGCGACCAGAGATTGTTCCAGATCGCCGAGACGATGCCGGGATAATCGAGCCCGCCATGGGTGAAGAAGGTCTTGTCCTCCGCCGAGATGAACGCCTGCACCAGCCGCGGCGGCAGCTCTTCATAGGTCAGGTACACCCGCCGCTCGCGGGCGAATTCATGGATCGGCTCGCCGTTGATGTCGCGCACATGGGTGGGCAATGGCGGCTGATAGCGTAGCAAATCGTCGGTGGAAGGCAGGCCGCGCGCGAACAGGAACCACAGCAGCACAAACGCCGCGATGGCAACCAGCGCGCCGATCATGCCCCAGCGTCCCGCCCGGCGCTGCCAAAGCTCCGTGACCGTTTCGCGCAACCGCGCCCAGATTTGCTGCACCCGATACTCCGCCATCGGGCCGGCTATAGCGGGCTTGCAACGCGGGTGAAAGCGCAAGCTATGCGGCCCGCTTTCATCCCTTGAAGCCCTGGGCGATCACGTACCATTCCGAGGATTCCTTGCGGCTGGCCGGCGGCTTGGCGTGCTTCACCGTCTTGAAATGCCGCTTCAGTTCGGTGACGAGCTGGGTGTCCGCCCCGCCCGCCAGCACCTTGGCGACAAAGGCGCCGCCCGGCGCCAGCACCTGCACGGCGAACTCCAGCCCCGCCTCGACCAGCGCCATCGTGCGCAGATGATCGGTCTGCTTGTGGCCGACGGTGTTGGCCGCCATGTCCGACAGCACCAGATCGGCGGAACCGCCAAGCGCCTCCCTGAGCGCGTCCGGAGCCCCCTCGCTGAGGAAATCCATCTTGAGGATGCGGGTGTTGGGCAGCGGCTCCATCTCCAGCAGATCGATCGCCGCGATCGTCGCCTTCGGCGCGCGCTTCAGCACCACCTGCACCCAGCCGCCCGGCGCAGCGCCAAGATCGACCACCCGCTCGACGCCCTTCACCAGCCCGAAGCGATCGTCGAGCTCCATCAGCTTGTAGGCGGCGCGCGAGCGATAGCCCTCGGCCCTGGCGCGCCGGACATAGGGATCGTTGAGCTGCCGCTCCAGCCAGCGCGTCGATTGCGGCTTCCTGCCGCGCGCGGTGCGCACCCGGGTCTTCAAGGTGCTCATTGGATCAGATGTCCGTCACGCCCCATCAGCTCGCGCAAGATGCCCTCCCGAATGCCGCGATCGGCGACTCTCAGCCGGTCGGCGGGCCACATGTCGAGGATCGCCTCCAGGATCGCGCAGCCGGCCACCACCAGGTCGGCGCGCTCGGTTCCGATGCACGCCAGTTCCCGCCGCTCGGCGATCGACTTCAGCGCCAGATCCTCGCTGATCGCGCGCATCGCGTCCGCCGGCACGATGCAGCCGTCGACCTTGCGGCGATCATAATGGGGCAGCTGGAGATAGAGGCTGGCGAGCGTCGTCACCGTTCCGCTGGTGCCGAGCAGCTGACGCACCGTCCCGGCATTTTCCACCATCGGCGCGGCGGCGGTACGAATCGCGTCGGCGACGCGCTCGTACATACGGGTGTAATTGTGCCGCCGCGCGGCTATGTCGCTGCCGTCCGCGGGCTCGGTCTCGGCCAGCGAGACCACGCCCCACGGCACGCTCGCCCATTGCAGGATCTGCGGCCGGCCGGCGGCGTCCGCGCTCACCAGCACCAGTTCGGTCGAGCCGCCGCCGATGTCGAAGACCAGCGCCACGCCCTCGCCGAGATCGAGCAGCGACTGGCAGCCCATCACCGCCAGCCGAGCCTCCTCGGCCGGCGAGATCACGTCGAGCGCGATGCCGGTTTCGCGATAGACGCGATCGACGAATTCACTGCCGTTGGCGGCGCGGCGGCAGGCCTCGGTCGCCACCGAACGGACCACCGAGATGTTCCGGCGGTTGAGCTTTTCCGCGCAGGCGGCAAGCGCGTCGATCGCACGATCCTGCGCGCCTTCGGCGATCCGCCCGCTCATCATCATCGCCTCGCCCAGCCGCACAACGCGGGAAAAGGCGTCGACGATGACAAAACCGCTGGACGCGGGCCTGGCCAGCAGCATCCGGCAATTGTTGGTGCCGAGATCGATGGCGGCATAGATCCTGCGTCCGCGCGCCTGGCGCGGCGCGGACGACCGCTGGAAAATCGCGGGTGTCGCTTTTGAAACGCCCTCAACCTCGACATCGTGCGCCGCAAGGCCGGGCATCAGCAGATCATCGCTGACGGCTTCGTGCGTCATGCCGTCCCTTCAACAAAAACATCATCGGCGAAAATCGCCGAAACTTGAGGCCAGTCTATCATCGAATTTCGCGGGAAGGCAATCGAGTCACTTGGCGAGTCACTCGACGCGTCACTTGCCGCGTTGACAGCGCCGGAGCCGCTGCCTATCTACCGCGCCCGGCACTGCCCTGTCGTCTAATGGTAAGACTACGGACTCTGACTCCGTCAATCGTGGTTCGAATCCACGCGGGGCATCCAGCCGCTCTTCCGATCTTCGAAGGCCAAAACGAAAAGGGCCGGCATCAAGCCGGCCCTTCGTTTTTATGCGGATGAGACTTCTCAGCCCCAGTGCGCCCTGGCGATGTCGACCGTCAGACGCAGCTTCGCCCACTGCTCGTCCTCGGTCAGTACATTGCCTTCCTCGGTCGAGGCGAAGCCGCATTGCGGGCTGAGGCAGAGCTGGTCCTTGGCGGCATATTGCTCGGCCTCTTCCAGGCGCCGCAGGATCGCGTCCCGCTGTTCCAACTCACCGGTTTTCGAGGTGATCAGCCCGACGACGACGCGCTTATGGCCCTTGGGCAGGAAGCGCAGCGGCTCGAACCCGCCCGAGCGCTCATTGTCCCATTCCATGAAATAGCCGTCGAGATCGACGTCGTTGAACAGCGCCTCGGCGACCGGCTCGTACCCCCCCGACGAAATGAAGGTCGAACGGAAATTGCCGCGGCAGATGTGCATGGTCATCACCATGTCCGACGGCCGGTTCTTCACCGATTCGTTGATCACGCGGATGTTGTTGGCGAGCAGCGTATCGGGGTCGTCGCCGCGGTCGATCAGCATCTGGCGCTGCTTGGGATCGCACAGATAGGCGAAGCTGGTGTCGTCGATCTGGAGATAGCGGCATCCCGCATCGTAAAAGGCCTGCACCGCCTTCTGATAGGCGGAGGCGAGATCGGCGTAATAGCTGTCGAGATCGGGATAGAGCCCCGCGTCGAACATTTTCCGGCCGCCGCGATAATAGAGCATGCTCGGCGACGGGATCGTCATCTTCGCGAGCCGGGACGTGTTGTCCTTCACGAAGCGGAAATGATCGACATGGCTGTGGCCGGAATAGCCGATCCTGCCGATCACGTGGATCGTCTTCGAAGGGGTGGAGACCCCCTGGAACTGGATGGCGCCGCCGCCAACCACTTCCTTCAGCCCGTCGAGTTCGCGCAGGAAGTCGTAATGCCAGAACGAGCGGCGGCACTCGCCGTCGGTCACCGCCTGGAGGCCGACCGCCTCCTGGTGCTGGATCATCTTGCGAATCTCGGCGTCTTCGACGGCGGTCAGTTCGGCCTGGTCGATCTCGCCGGCGGCGAGCCGGGCGCGCGCCTGCTTGACCGGCTCGGGCCGGAGCAGGCTGCCGACATGATCGGCGCGGAATGGCGGACGCTCTGTACTCATGTGATCTTCCTGAGTGGATTTGAGGAATGCGCCTCACCTGCCTCAGGGTGGTAGTAAAAGCAACAGGCTCCGCGAACACGCGGCCTCGAAAGCGGCGATCCGGCAGCCTGCGACAGCTTCGGGCAGCGGTGTGCCCGGCAAGCGCGGAGAACCCGTTGCATCGCGAATTGAGTGCCGCTAAAGGGAGCGGCCCGCGCGGAATAGCGCGCGGACTCGGGCGGGGCCGTAGCTCAGATGGGAGAGCGCTGCAATCGCACTGCAGAGGTCAGGGGTTCGATTCCCCTCGGCTCCACCAAGCCCGCACCGCCAACCAGCGTCGTTTCCACAATCAGGCCGCTTTCAGGGCGAATGATCGCGTATCGCAGGTGAACCTGCGCGCGTTTCAAAGCAGACGTCGGGGTAACGCGACGTTCACGCAAGGCGTCAGTGCCGGAACGTCAGCCGTCTCATCACATGATCGAGCTTCGTGCGCGGATCCGGGTGGGACCGAGCGGATCGCCAACCGATGATGCCGTCGGGCCTCAGCAGGATCGCCCCTTCCGCGCCAATCCCCACAAGCTCTTCCAACCGACCATCGGGGTCCGTGAGATCGCTGTCGGGCGCGACGCGCCACGCCTTCAGAGGTGTTCCCGCCGCCGCCAGCGCTTTGGCAGCTTCCGTCCAACCGTGGCCGCCGGCACCCGCGATCAAGACGAAGCCGTTTCCGGACAGATCCTGTGTTGAGACGGAAGCGCCATCCTGCTGCAGCATGACATGAGGCACGCGCGTTCCAGGCCTTCCGCTGGGCCTGTACGGATCATCCAGCGGCGCATCCTGGCTGGGTCCCTCCCCCTCGTCCAGGACGGCGTTGGACCTGTAGATGGACCCGAGTTCGATCGCCGCATCGTCAAGCAAGGGAGCAAGATCCGTCGCCGGCAGGGATGGATCGACGCGCTCGATGTAGCGCGCATAGGCCTGCTCGACGATCAGTTCGCACACCGGCTTGCGCTCGGGCTCGTAGCTGTCCAGCAGCTCGGGGCCCGCGGCGCCCTTGAGCACCATCGCCAGTTTCCATGCGAGATTATGGGCGTCCGCAACGCCGGTGTTGCCTCCGAAGCCGCCAGTGGGGGGCATGAGGTGCGCGGCATCCCCGGCCAGGAATACGCGTCCCTTGCGAAAGGCGGTCGCCGTGGCAGCGGTCGCGCTCCAGGGTTGGACGTCGTCGATTTCGATGGGGAAGTCGGATGGCACGCCCAGCGCCGCGCGCACGAGCGCGACGCACCGGGCGGGAGAAA
>Ga0153916_10001268_pt1 | contig 17931 bp, 15 predicted proteins | sample Opewatmetagenome_FD_109642 | JGI IMG/M metagenome (GOLD analysis project Ga0153916, IMG submission 109642) | Freshwater wetland microbial communities from Ohio, USA - Open water 3 Core 3 Depth 4 metaG | ecosystem: Environmental > Aquatic > Freshwater > Wetlands | place: USA: Ohio, Lake Erie... | reverse complement strand
CCCGGGTCGCGCGGGATCTGGACGATTTCATAGTTTGGGATCTTGGGGTGCTGCTTGCGGTTGGCGGTGAGGATCCCGCCGATCCGCCAGCCGGCCGTCCCCATCGGCCGCGTGTAGCGGAGATGGGCGCCCCATGTGCGAGTCCGGTCCTGGTTATGCTCCACCCGCTCGCGCGGCTCCCAGGTCCACGTGGTCGAGTCCACCAGCACCCAGTCGACGTAGCTCACGTCGTGCGTCATGTCGAAGCGGTTGTACAGGGCCAGCGCTTCGAACGCCGCCCCGTGCGGCGTCTGCTTGAGGACGCCGAGCCGCACGTCCGCCATGTTGCCGGACTGCTGGATCGCCGAGGCGAGCGCATAGAGATGCTCCACGCCATCCATCGCGTTGAGGTCGGTGACCAGCGCGCTGCCGCCCACCGCCCAGCCGCCCGACAGCTTGAGCCCGCCGAACAGGGACGCGTACAGGTTCCGGGCCGACCGCGCGCTCAGGGCGTTGGGCGGCAGGATCGCGGCGTCGAGCTCGCGCACCGGCATGGGGCCGAAGAATTCGTCGCCGCGCTGGAGCTGCTGCAGGGCGACGGTGCCGCCGCCGAACGCACCCGAGCCGCCGAACAGCCCGCCCAGTGAGAGCGTCTTCGCGTTGCCGGCGTTCTGCGAGATCGAGTAGTAGGTGGGGAGGACGAAGACCTGTGCGGACCCGATGCGTGCGCCGCGCGCGGGGTTCACGAACGGGTCCAGCAGCGGGTCGTCGAGCGCGATGGACACCCCGCCCATGCCGAGGTTGGCAGAGGGTTGGACGATGAACTGATCGCCGGCCGCGACCGGCAGCGTCTTGAGGTTGATCAGCTGCGCGGTCGCTGCGGCCGGGAGCAGCGAAGCCCCGACCAGACCGAGCGCGCGGAGAGTGGCGAACCAGTGCGGCGTCATGGGCGGCTCCTGTTGTTGGTACGCGGCGGGATCAGCGGGAGGAGCGCGCCGCGCGGCCCGCCGCGGGGACGCCGGGCAGGGTGACGTCGAGGCGCGACCCCGCCCCGGCGCGGATCAGCACGTCCGGCATGGTGATCGCGGCGAGGCGTGTGGACCACGGGCTCTCGAGCAGGACGACGTATGCGCCCGGCGGGAGATACGCGACCATGTAGTGGCCGACGCCGTCGGTGCGCCCAGTCGCGACCACCCACCACGTCGCGGACGACGCGAGCGCGTTGCCCCGGTACACCGTGACGATCGCGTCGGCGATCGGCTGCGGCACCCCGTCGCCGTCGGCGTCCCCGAGCACCGTGCCGGTGAGCCAACCGGTGCTGTCGGCGCGCACCGCGCGGAGGGCCGGTACGAAGACGAAATCGAACAACGGGTCGACGTTGTAGACGAAGCTCCGTCCGACGTCGAAGTCGAGCACCAGCGTGTCACCGCTGCCGGTGATGACAATTGGCTGCTCGACGACGGCCGGGACGATGACGTCCCCGGCAGCCGGCCAGCGCACGCGCGCGGTGCGGCCGTCGTGCAGGATGATGCGGGATGAATCGCCGTTCAGCGTCATCCGGACCGCCCGATACCTGCCGGTCTCGAGCTGTCCCCGGCCGGCGAGCGCGGTGGCGCCCTGCTGCAGTCCGAGGAGGTCAAACCGCTGGCGCGGCTCGCTGACGATCACCCACCGCTGAGCCTCCGGCAGCGTATCCGCCGTCATGGACGCGGCAATCTGGGACACGTACACTTCCACCCGGGCGACCAGACTGGCGGGGAACGGCGCGTCGGTGAGCAGCACGGTCGCCGGGACCAGATCGGCCTCCGGCCCGAGCGCATCCCGGTAGCAACCTGATCCGGCCACGAGCCCGGTGAGCATGAGCAACGCGGGTACCACCAATCGCATGCAGCCTCCGTCGGTTCCGCCCGGGATACCCGCCGGGGCGATGCGGCGTCACACGGGGGCAGCAACGGCAGGAGCGGCAGGAGCGGCAGAGGCGGCGGGGGGGGGCGGCGCTTCTGCCCCTCTGCCCCTTCTGCCCCCTCGTGACCCCACCCTACCCCGATGGGTATTGAAGGTGTGACCGAGTCCGCCGACGCGACCCTCGTGCGCCGCGTCCTGGCCGGGGACACGGAGGCGTATGCGGGGCTCGTCGCCCGCTATCGGGATCGGCTCGGCCGGTACGCGGTGCGGATGCTGGGCAACCAGGCCGACGCCGAGGAGGCACTCCAGGAGACGTTCATCCGGGGGTACCGATCGCTCGGCCGGTGCACCGAGCCCGAGCGGTTCGGCGCGTGGCTGTTCGGCATCCTGGTCAACCGCTGCCGGACGGCCGGCGCGCAGCGGGCGCGGCGCGACCGCACGGTGATCGCGGACGAGGCGGCCATGGCCCGCGCGGCGGTGTGGGATGAGAGCGACCGCCATGCGTGGCGGGAGACGATTCGCTGGGCGCTCGGCCGGCTGGCGCCGGCGCACCGCGAGGCGTTCCTCCTCAAGCACGTGGAGGAGCTGAGCTACGAGGAGATGGTCGGGTTGACAGGCGCGAGCGTGCCGGCTCTCAAGATGCGGGTGTTGCGGGCGCGCGAGGAGCTGTGCCGACTGCTGCAGGAGGTGGAGCGTGCGTGACGGGGACCGCGTGGTGGACCGCGTGGTCGAGATGCTCAAGGAGCCGGTGCGGATCGATCCGGTGCTCGACCGGCGGGTGATGGCGGAGCTGGCGCAGGTGCCCGCGCCGCGCCGCACGACCGGGATCGTCGCGCTGACCGGATGGCTGGTGCGGAAACGCACGATCGCCGTGAGCCCGCTCGGCGGGTTGGCCGCCGCGGCCGGCATCGCGCTCGCGGTGCTGGCGGGGCGGGCCTGGGTATTCCCCACGGCCCACCACGAGCCGGCGCTCACGACCACGGCAGCCGTCTCCCCCGGCGCCGACACCCGCGCGATCCAGTTCGTGGTGCTCGCGCCGCGGGCGTCCTCGGTGACGCTGGTCGGGGACTTCAACGACTGGGACGAGACGGCGACGCCGATGTCTCGCGCGGTGGGCAACGGCCTCTGGTCGGTGACCGTGCCGCTGGCGCCCGGCCGGTATCGCTATTCCTTCCTGGTCGACGGCAACCGTTGGGAGCCCGACCCGGAAGCGCCGCGGGCGCTGGGTGACGATTTCGGCCGACCCAACTCGGTCGTGACGGTTGGAGGCAGCTGATGCGACGTGGCCTGGGACTCTCGCTGATCATCGCCGCCGGTTTGGCGGGCGGCAGCCGCGCCCCCGCGGCCGCCCAGGAGCCGCGCCTAGCCGGCCGGCTGCCTGACCCGGTGCGGGTGCAGGTGGACGCGCTGCTCGACTCGGCGCGGGCAGCCGGCCTCCCCACCGAACCGCTCGTGGACCGCGCCCTGGAAGGTGCGAGCAAGCGCGCCGACGGGGTGCGCATCGTGACCGCCGTGCGCCGCCTGGCAGGCGAGCTGGGCGCCGCCCGTGACGCGCTGGGACTCGAGTCCTCGCCGGCGGAGGTGACCGCTGGCGCCAGCGCGCTGCGCGCGGGCGCCCGCGCCGGGGACCTTCATCGGCTGCGCGTGCTCCGAGCCCGGCAGTCCGTGACGGTCGCAGCGGCCGTGCTGGCCGACCTCGTGGCGGTGGGCGTGCCGCCCGACACGGCGGCGGCGGCCGTGATCGCGCTCGCGCGGAGCGCGGACGATGCCACCTACCTCGCGTTCCGACGGAACGTCGAGCGCGACGTCGCGCTGGGGGCCTCGCCGGTCGCCGCGCTCGGGGTGCGGCTCACCGCCACGGGCGGAGCGACGGCCGAGTACCCCGGCCCCCGGAAACCCTAGGGTGCTGCGCGCGTCGTGAGGCGCTGGCAGAGCGCCGCAGCCCTCGCATCGCTGGTCGGCGCCGGCTCGCCCCTCGCGGGCCAGGCGACACCGATGCTGGATGCGGGCGTGTCCAGCGTGCATTTCGACGGCTTCCTCACCTCCGGCTCCGCGTACCTCGCCCCCGCTTTCCGCTTCAACAGCCCGAGCTTCACGCTCGCGGCCCAGGGGAGCTACATCATGTTCGAGAGCGGAAACACCGTTCTCCAGGGCACGGGGGCCGGCGCGTGGCTCACGCCGGCCGTGGGACCGCTGCGTGGCGAGATCGCGGCGCTGGGCGGCGTCAGCCGGTACGCCGACGCGCCGACCGCAGGCTATGCGCTGGCGCGGGCGCGCACGCACCTGCTGGGACGCACCGTGGGGGCGTGGATCGGAGGATCGTACGGCCGCGCGTACGCGGCGGCCGTATCCTACCGTGTTGGAGAGCTCTCTGCTGGTGCCTGGGCTGCGCGCCGGCGTCTCGGTGCCGCCGTGGCCGTGACCTGGAGCTCGGCGGCCGATAGCGCGTATCTCGATCTCACCGGTACGGTGCGCTGGACGCCGTGGGTGATCCAGGTCGACGCCCTGCTCGGCGTGCGCACGTGGAGCCAGGGCGGCGGTGAGGGCACGTACGGCCAGGTGGACGCGCGGATCCCGATCGACCGGCGCGTCGCGCTGCTGGTGAGCGCCGGGCGGACGCCGTCGGACTACGTCCGCGGCATGCTGGCCAGCAAATACGTCACCGTTGGCATGCGCCTCATCCCGTTCCCCGGCCCCGTGCGACCCGCGGCGGCGCTGACCGACGTGCTGCGCCGCGAGGCCCGCCCGCCCGACGTGTCGCCGGCCGCAACGGCGCCGCTCCTCGCGATCGCGACGGGCGACGGCGAGATGCGCACGCTGCGGATCCGGGCCCCGGGCGCGCAGACGATCGAGATCGCCGCCGATTTCACCGATTGGCAGCCGCTGCCGCTGCTGCGGACAGGCGGCGACACGTGGGAGATCACGCTGCGCGTCCCGGCCGGCACGTACCGCCTCGACGTCCGCGCGGACGGCGGGCCCTGGCTCGCGCCGCGGGGCACACGGCTGGAGCGTGACGAGTTCGGGGGCGAGGTCGGAATCCTGGTGGTCTGGTAGAGACGCGCGTCCTGGCGGCTAGTGCCCCTCATCCTCACTCCCCACCACACGCCCCACCGCGAACCGCGGGTTCACCACGTTGGCGAACGGCGACCCGAACCGGTAGCTGAACCCGATCCCCACGTCGAACTGGAACCCGGTTCCCCGCTGCCGGCGGCGCAGCAGGATCTCCTCCTCGCTGAGACCGGCCGCCGCCAGGAAGAACTGGTCCTTGATGAGGGAATACTGGGCGAACAGGTCGAGGTTGAAGCCGCGGAACAGCCGGTACTCGAAGCTGATGAACGTATTGACGCGGTGCGCGGCGAGATCGTCGAGGTACTGGATTCCCTCCACCGAGCCGTCGATCTGTCCCCACGGCTGCTGCACCGCGGCGGCCACGACCAGGCTGTGGCGCGGCCGGATCTCGGCGGTCTTCCCCTCGACCGTCTGCAGCTCGTAGTTGAAGCTCGCGACCTGCACCGCGTACCGGAACGTCAGCGCGCGCCGGGTCGATTCCCGATAGGGGAAGAGGTCGTACTCGATGGCCGGCCCGGCGGCGAGCGCGAGGTCGGTGTTGACGAAGGTCGACCGGCTGGCCCCCGCCAGCCCACCCACCGACCAGTGATCCGAGAGACTCCAGACCGTCAGCAGGTCCGCCGCATAGTCTTCGGAGCGGCTGGTGATCCTGGTGGTGTCGTTCAGCTCGAACCGCTCGTAGTCGTACTCACCGCGCAGCGAAATCTCGATCTTGTGGTTCTCCGCAACCCGGCTCGCGCCGGCGGATCCCTCGAATGAGTAGTTGGACTGCTGCGACTCCCCCTCGACCGATCCGTTTACGCCAAGCGTGAACACCCAGAGATTCCACGGATCGCGCTCGCCCCGCCCGCGCAGTGGCACGTCGGGCTCGCGCAGGACCACCTCCAGCCGCGGCGCCACCGGCGTGGTCTCGACGAACTGCACCAGCCCGAGCGCGATCGTCCGCGTGAGCCCCTCGCGGACTTCGGCGTCCGTCGCATCGGGGTCCGAGACGTAGGACAGCGACTTGCGCACGTCCGCGAAGGCGCGCTGCCCGAGGTAGTCGAGCGTGTAGTGCTGGCCGCCGCCGCCCGTGGGCTGCGCCGTGATCAACAGGTGGAGGTCCGCGTCCTGACGGTCGCGCACCCAGCTCACCCACGCGATCTCTCGGCGGAAGTGGTCGAAATCACACTCGGCTGCGTTGCAGTCGAGAAAGACCGTCACCGCCGCCACCGCGCCGGCGCGCACGTCCTGCGCGTCGGCGGTGAGGGTCGGGACGGGAAGGGCGGCGAGACAGGCGCCGAACAGCGGCACGGTGCTCCGCATCGTGTCTCCTCGGATCGTCGGGGGAGCGACGTCGACTACCGCGGATACGCACGAATCGCGGGGCACGTTGGCCGGGCGGGCCGCGCCCGGTCGGTGAAATCCCAGTGCGACGGTCGGGATGTCGCGCGATGGCGCCCTGGTTGAACCCGCGGCGGCGACCATGCAAGTTCGAGGCGGAGGGGTCACCGCATGACGGCACGCGCTTCACGGTACCCGTTGCTCACTCTGCTGCTGCTCGCGGGCTGCGCCCGCGCCCGCGAGCCCATCCTCGACCCGCAGGCCCAGCTCGCCCGCTGGACCTGGTGGGATAACCGGGACGGGGACTGGTTCGCCGCGCACATCCCGTTCTTCGAGTCTCCCGACACGGCGATCGACGCGACGTACTACTACCGCTGGGAAGTCGTCACGAAGCACCTCACCTACGGCTCCCCCGCCACCGGCTACACGTTCACGGAGTTTCTCGACCGGCCGTTCTGGTCCGGCGCATACGGGGCGATCAGCTGCCCGCTGGGTCACCAGGCCTACGAGGTGCGCTGGCTCAAGGACGCGCAGGTGATCGAGGACTTCGCGCGCTACTGGTTCGAGACCCCGGGCGCCGAGCCGCGGAGCTACAGCAACTGGTACGGCGACGCGATGTGGGCGACCTACCTCGTGCGCGCCGATACCAGCCTGCTCCGCGCCGTCCTCCCCTACATGGAGCGGCAGTATGCCGGCTGGGTGGCGGAGCGTTACGACTCGACGCACGCGATGTTCCGCTGGTCCGGCATGCACGACGGGATGGAAACCAACATCGACTCCCGCCAGACCGACGACGCTTTCGCCGGCGCCGACGGGTACCGGCCCACGCTCAACAGCTATCTCTTCGCCGACGCGCGGGCCATTGCGCAGGCGGCGGCCCTGCTGGGTGACAGCGTGACGGCCCGCGCCTACGCCGAGCGCGCCGCCGCGCTCAAGCGCCGCGTCCAGGACGAGCTGTGGGATCCCACCCGCGAGTTCTTCTTCCACCAGTTCGTGAACGATGAGCGGGGCGGCATCAAAGCCGGAACCCTTACCTACCAGACGGGCCCGTACGCCGGCAATCCCCACGGCCGGGAGGAGATCGGGTTCGTGCCGTGGCAGTTCGGCCTGCCCGACCCCGGCTATGCGCGCGCCTGGCGGTTCCTGATGGATCCCGACTATTTCATGGCGCCGTTCGGCCCCACGACGACGGAGCGGAACGACCCGCAGTTCTTCGTCTCGCCAGTCTGCTGCGTGTGGAGCGGCAACGCGTGGCCCTACGCCACGACGCAGACGCTGGTGGGGCTCGCGAACCTGCTCAACGACTACGATCAGGCAGTCGTGACCCCGGCGGACTACGTCCGGCTGCTCCGCACCTACGCGCTCGACCAGCGCCGGGACGACCGACCGTACGTCGCCGAGGCCGCCGACCCCGAGACGGGCTCCTGGGACGGGCACAATTCCTTCTATCACAGCGAGCACTACTTCCATTCGGGGTTCGTCGACCTGGTGATCACCGGACTGGTGGGGCTGCGTCCCCGCGCCGACGACAGCCTCGTCGTACATCCGCTCGTGCCCGGCAACTGGCGGTACTTCGCGCTCGACGGCGTGGCCTACCACGGGCACACGATCGCGATCGTCTGGGACGTGGACGGGACCCGCTACGGGCGCGGCTCCGGATTGATGCTGTTCGTGGACGGGCGAAAGGTCGCGAGCGATTCCGAGCTGGAGCGCCTGGCCGTGGCGCTGCCGCAGGCAAAGCCCGCCCCGCCGGCGCGCCGGCTCCGCAATTTTGCGGTGCACAACGACGGCGCCTTCTTTCCGCACGTGTCGGCCAGCTACAGCGCGCCCACCACGCCGCCGTTCTACGCCACGGACGGCAACTACTGGTACCACGTCTCGCCGCCCAACCGGTGGACGACGGTCGGGTCGCCGCACACCAGCGACACGATCACGGTCGATTTCGGCATCGAGCGCCCGCTGGAGACGGTGAAGCTCTACCTCCTCGACGACGGGGGCGGGGTCCGGGCGCCCGCCGAGTACCAGGTCGAGATCTGGCGCGACGGCGAGTGGCAGCCGGTTCCCAATCCGCAGCGCCGCCCCACCGAGCCGGCCGGCCACCGCGCGAACACGGTGACGTTCACCCCGATCGCGGCTTCGCGGGTGCGGGCGGTACTCGAGCATCGGCCCGGCAGCGCAAGTGGCCTGAGCGAGCTGGAGGCCTGGGGCGCCGCCGATCTGCCGCTCCCGGCCGCGACGGCACCGGTCACCGATCTCGCGCTTGGCGCCGCGGTCGCGGCTTCGTTCGGCTCCAGCGGTGACGAGATCGCGCGAATCCATGACGGCCGGATCGCCTTCACGCGGTACACCGCCGAGCGCTGGACCTTCCGCGGGTCCCCCAACTCGCGCGACTGGATTGCCCTGGACTTCGGCGCGCCGCGCCGCGTGGCCCGGGTGGATGTGTACCTCTGGGGCGACAGCGCCGGGGTCCAGGCGCCGCGTCGGCTCTGGATCGAGTTCTGGGACGGCGCCAGATGGACGGAGGCGACCGCGGCAGGCCGCACTCCCGCCGCGCCTCTGACCTGGGCGCTCAACACGGTGCGGATCACCCCGGTCGAGACGCCGCGCCTCCGCGTGGTGTTCGAGCACGCGCGGCCGGCGGTCGCCGGGGTGACGGAGATCGCGGCGTGGAGCGACCGCTGACCGACGGCGTGGTTTGACGGGGGGGCCGGGAGCGGCTATTCTTCGTGGAGCAACGGCACGCCGAACGGGCGTGCTACCGACGAGCGAACAGCGGGCGGGACCGAGCGCCTCACGCGCCGGTCCCGCCCCGCTTGTTTTGTGGTCGACGAGCGGGAAGCGGACTCAACCAAGGTGGTATTGGATGACCGAAATCGTGCTGGGCGAAGGTGACCGTGTGGAGTGGGCCATCAAGTCGTTCCGCCGCAAGGTGCAGCGCTCCGGCGTTCTCAAGGATCTGCGCGGCAAGCGGTTCTACCTGAAGCCCAGCGCGGCCAAGAAGCTGAAGGCCGCGGCCGCTCTGCGCCGCCGCCGCTCGAGCGCGCGCCGCCGCGCCACCGGTCGCGATCAGGGGCGATGAGGCCGGCCCTCGAGAAGCCGTCCGCGTCTTCGCCACCGCCCACGGTCGCCGAGCTCCTGCGACGCGGCCTGCGCAGTGCCAAGCGCTCGTCCGACGAGCTGGCCGAGGCGGTCCAGGTTTCGCCGGAGTACCTGAACGATCTGCTCACCGGGCGCCGCCGGCCGCCGTTGCCGGCGCGGACGGATCTGTACGAGCGGATGACGTCGTTTCTCCGGCTGGGGCGCAATGACCTCGCGACCTCGGCCCTGGCCGAGCGCACGGGGCGGCCGGTTTCCGACGTGCGCGGCCCGGCGCCCGACGTCGCGCGGCAGCTGCTCGCGCTGTGCGAGCCCGCCACGGCCCAGGAGCTGAAGCGACGGCGCGCCCGCCGCGGGGATGCGGAGCTGGCGGGCCTCACGCAGCGATTACTCGACGTCGTGCACGGCTCGGTCCGGCGGACGCTCGAGGACCAGATCGGTCTGAAGATCGCGGCGGCCGATCACGGCAGCTCCTACGTGAACATGCGGGTGCGGCTGCTGATGTTCCTGGACGTTACCCCCGACACGCTGACGCTCGCCGATCTGGCGGAGTTCGTCGTGCCGCGCGTCCGCCTGTGGGACGTGGATCTGGCAGCCGGTGTGCTGCGCGTTGTGCTCCGCTCCCAGGAGCCCCGCGACTCCCCCAGACGGCGGCCGACCGTCCGCCCCGGATACCGCCAACAGAGCTGAGCGCCGCCGGGACGCGTCAACGCGTCCCGGCGGCTGCGCTGTCGAGCAGCCAGAGGAGCCGACCGACCGGCCGGACCCGCTGCGCCGGCAGCAGCGCATCGCGCGGATTCTCCTCCAGTACGACACGCACCACGGGGGCCTTGTCGGCGCCGGCCACGAGGAACGTCACGCACGCCGCGTGATTCAGCACCGGCAGCGTGAGGGTGATGCGGTCGGCTCCGGGCGCCGGCGGGCGGGTCGCGACCACCAGCCGTGTCATCTCCTCCAGCGCGCGGGCCCCGGGAAACAACGACGCCGTGTGCCCGTCCGGACCGAGTCCCAACAGCACGAGATCGAACTGCGGCAGCGCGGCCTCTTCGAGCCGGAAGAACTCGCGCAGGTCCTGCTCGTAGCGCGCCGCGGCCCGCCCCGCGTCGCCGTCCTCCGCAAACACGCGATGCACATTGGCGTCCGGCAACGGGACGCAATCCAGCAGCACCTCGCGCGCCATGCGGTAGTTGGAGTCGGGATGATCGGGCGGCACGTGCCGCTCGTCGCCCCAGAACACATGGGTCCGGTCCCACGGGATCGCCGCGCGGTACGCCGGGTCGCCGGCCAGCAACGCGTAGAGACCGCGCGGCGTGTGTCCGCCGGACAACGCTAAAACGAACCGGTCCCGCCGCTCCACCGCCGCCCGCGCGGCCGCGCGCACCTCCTCGGCCGCCATCCGGAACACGGCCTCGGGATCAGGCAGCACGCGCACCTCGCACGCGCCCCCGCTCAGAGATCCCCCTCCGCCAAGAGGCCCGCGCCGATCGCGGCGTGCCGCGCCGCGCCGAGCAGCGCGGTCAGCTCGTTGAGGATCACGCGTACCGGGATCGCCTCGAGCAGCGGTCGCATCCTGCCCTTGGCGACGAACGCGTCGAGGAACCCCCCGCTCTTGAGACTCGGCAGGATCCGCGGGGCGATGCCGCCGCCGACGTAAACTCCGCCCGTCGCCATCACGTGAAGCGCGAGGTTCCCCGCCTCGGCGCCGTAGAGCGACACGAACCGCGCCAGTGCCGCGGCACACAGCGGGCTGCTGCCGCGCTGGGCCGCTTGCGCGATCACCGCCGCCGGGTCGTCGCGCGACAGCTCCGCCCGGAGCCAGGGCTCCTCCGTGCCGCGGCCGGTGTCGCGCAGGAACTGGTAGACGGTCACGAGGCCGGGGCCCGAGACGACGCGCTCCCAGCTCACGTGCGCGCCGTGGCGGGTCCGCAGGTACCCAAGCAGCTCGTCATCCAGCGCATCGCCCGGCGCGAAGTCGCCGTGGCCGCCTTCGCACGCGAACGGGTGATGGCGCCGCCCGTCCCAGTACGCCCCCGCCTCGCCGAGACCCGTTCCGGCGGCGATGACCGCGAGGTTGCCCACGGCGCCCGCGGCACCGGGGCTGAGCACGTGCAGGTCTTCCGGGCCCAGCACGCCGATGCCGTGCGCATTCGCCGCGAGATCGTTGAGCAGGTCGATCCTCTTCACGCCGAGCGCGCGCGCGACGTCGGCACCCACGACGACCCACGGGAGGTTGGGCGTTTCCACCCGCCCGGAACGCACGGGCCCGGCGATACCGAAGGCGGCGCGCTCGACCGGAGCGGGGTGGTCGGCCACGAACTGGCGCACGATCTCCGCGAGCCCGGCATGCGCGTGGCTCGCGTACTTCTCAACCACCTGCGGCACGGGCCGCCCGCCGTCGACCGCGAACCAGCCGACGCGCGTCGTCGTGCCGCCGACGTCCCCGGCGAGGATCATGCGCGCCGTCAGGTCGCGGCCGGGTCGCGCCAGCCGCCAGCGGCTGCGGTGAGGCGCCCGGCTTCGGCCGGTCCCCAGGAGCCGCGTTCGTACGGGTGGACGGGCGTCGCGTCATCGAGGATCCGTCCGACCACCTCCCAGGCCGCCTCGACGGCGTCCTGCCGCGCGAACAGCAGCGGGTCACCGTCCATCGCGTCGTCCAGCAGCCGCTCGTACGCGTCCATCTCGTCGCAGCACGACCGCTGCTGGGCGAGCAGCTCGACGGCCTCGCCCGCCATCTTCTCCCCCGTCGAGCGGATCTGCGCCCCCAGGCCGATGGCGACGTCCGGCCCGAGGCGGAACCGGACGTGGTTCGTCGCGGCAGCGCCGAACTCGCGAATCGGCGGCCGTTTCAGGCGGACGACCACCTCGGTCGCCGTGACCGGCAGGCACTTCCCCGCGCGGATGGAGAACGGGACACCCTCCCAACGCCAGGAATCGATCTCCAGCCGGACGGCGGCGTACGTCTCGACCGTGGAGCCCGGGCGGACGCCGTCCTCCTTGACGTAGCCGCGGTACTGCCCGCGCACGGTCTCGTCGGGGGCGATCGGGCGAATCGAGCGGAACGCCTTCACCTGCTCGTCGCGCAGCGCCTCGTGATACGTCGTGGCCGGCGGCTCCATCGCCAGGTAGCCCACGACCTGCAGCAGGTGATTCTGGATCACGTCGCGGATGGCGCCCGTCTCGTCGTAGAACTTGCCGCGTCCGGCCACGTCGAACTCTTCCGCCATCGTGATCTGCACGCTGTCGACGTAGTTGCGGTTCCAGATCGGCTCAAGGAACGTGTTGGCAAAGCGGAAGTACACCAGGTTCTGCACCGCCGCCTTGCCGAGATAGTGATCGATCCGGAAGATCGCCGGCTCCGGGAACGTGGCGTGCAGGATCGCATTGAGCGTCTGCGCGGACGCCAAATCGCGCCCGAACGGCTTCTCAACCACGACGCGCGCGTGCTCCGCGCAGCCCGAGCGCCCGAGCGCCTCGATCACCGCGCCGAACAGGCTCGGCGGGATCGCCAGGTAGTAGATCGGCCGGCGGGCCCCGTCGAGCGCCGCCCGCGTGGCGGCGAACGTGTCGGGATGCTGGTACTCGCCGCTGACGTAGCGCAGCCGCTGCACCAGAGTCGCGAACGCCGCCTCGTCCACGCCGCCGCCGTGCTCGTCGATGCTCGCGCGGGCCCGCTCCCGGAACTGCTCCAGCGTCCAGGACGTCCGCGCCACGCCGACGACGGGGACGTTCAGCCGGCCGCGCCGCGCCATGCCGTGCAACGCGGGAAAGATCTTCTTGTAGGCGAGGTCCCCGCTCGCGCCGAAGAAGACCAGGGCATCCGATCGCTCCATGTCCATGCCGACCCCTCTCCTCGACTCAGCCGGCCGGCCGTTCCTCGTGGCCGCCGAACTGGTAGCGCATCGCCGACAGCACGCGGCGCGCGAACTCGTCCTCCCCGCGCGACGCGAACCGCTCGTACAGCGCGGCGGACAGCACCGGCGCGGGCGTCCCCTGCTCCACGGCCGCGAGGATCGTCCAGCGGCCTTCCCCCGAGTCCGACACCCGTCCCGAGAACCCCGCCAGCTGCGGATCCCGGCGCAGCGCGGCCGCGGTGAGATCGAGCAGCCATGACGCGATCACGCTGCCGCGCCGCCACACTTCCGCGACCGCGGGCAGATCGAGCGTGTAGCGGTATCGCTCCGGGTGGCGCAGCGGCGCGGTCTCGGCATCGGCCGCCTGCTCCGCGCTCCCCACGCCGGCGTGCTTGAGGACGTTCAGGCCCTCCGCGTAGGCCGCCATGAGGCCGTACTCGATGCCGTTGTGCACCATCTTGACGAAGTGCCCCGCGCCCACCGGCCCACAGTGCAGGTAGCCCTCCTCCGCCGTCCCCGGAAACGCGGTGGGCGAGGTGGGGGGCGCGGCCGCGCGGCCCGGCGCCAGGCTTCGGAAGATCGGATCGAGCCGGCGCACGGCCGCCTCCGGGCCGCCGATCATGAGGCAATAGCCGCGCTCGAGGCCCCAGACGCCACCGCTTGTGCCGGCGTCCACGTAATGCACGCCCCGCGCGGCAAGCCGCTCCGCCCGCCGGAGGTCGTCCACGTAGTACGAGTTCCCGCCATCCACCACCGTGTCGTCCCGCCGGAGCCGCGGCTCGAGGTCGGCGAGGGTCGCGTCCACCGCCGCCGCCGGCACCATCAGCCAGACGGCGCGGGGAGGCGTGAGACGGCCGACGAGCTCGTCCAGCGACGTCGCGCCGGTCGCGCCCTCGCCCACGACGGCAGCCACCGCCTCGGGGCTCCGGTCGTAGACCACGCACTGGTGACCGGCGCGCATCAGCCGGCGCACCATGTTCGCACCCATGCGTCCTAAGCCGATCATGCCGAGCTGCATGTCGTCACCCTTTCGCCGCCCCAGGCCATTCGAGCAGCAGATTCGCGATCAACGCCGTCCAGCCGGTCTGGTGGCTCGCGCCGCAGCCCCGTCCCGTGTCACCGTCGAAGTATTCGTGGAACGGCACGACGTCCCGCCAGGCCGGATCATGCTGCAGCAGCGCGTGGTCCCCGGCGGCGGGCCGCCGCCCACCCGAGTCCCGCAGGAACAACCGGGCCAGCCGCCGGGCCAGCTCCGCGGCCACCTGGTGCAGCGTCAGCGCGCGACCGGATCCCGTCGGACATTCGATGAGGAACCGCCGTCCGTAGTACTCCCCGTAGCGGCGCAGCGCCTCGATCAGCAGGTAGTTGAGCGGCATCCAGACGGGGCCGCGCCAATTGGAGTTGCCGCCGAACAGCGGCGTGGTGGACTCGCCCGGCTCGTAATCGAGCCGGTACTCGACATCGCCGATCCGGAGCGCGAACGGATGGTCGCGGTGGTGGCGCGACACCGACCGCACGCCGTACGGCGACAGGAACTCGTTCTCGTCGAGCATCCGCGCCAGGATGCGGCGCAGCTGGTCCTCGCGCACCACCGACATCAGCAGCCGATCTCCCTCGCCCACCCGATCCATCGGCGCCATGCTGCGGGTGAGATCGGGCCGGTGGTCGATGAACCACCGTCGCCGGTCCCGGAATCCCGGGTTGCGATCGAGCAGCTCGCGCGGGCTGGCAACCACGCCAAGCAGCGGCGTGAGCCCAACGATCGACCGGGCCCGCAGCGGCTCGCGCGTCCCATCCGGGAGGCGCAGCACGTCGTAGAAGAACCCGTCTTCCTCGTCCCACAGGCTGAGGTCACCGCCGCCGACGTGGTTCATCGCGTTCGCGATGTAGAGCACGTGCTCCCAGAATTTGCTGGCCACGTCCTCGTACACCGGATCCCAGTCGGCGAGCCGCAGCGCAATCCCCAGCATGCTCTGACAGTACATCGCCATCCAGCTCGTGCCGTCCGCCTGGCCCAGCAGGTAGCCCGCCGGCAGCGGCCGGCTGCGGTCGAACAGTCCGACGTTGTCGAGCCCGAGGAACCCGCCCTGGAAGATGTTGTTCCCGAAGGGGTCCACACGGTTGACCCACCAGTTGAAGTTGAGCAGCAGCTTGTGAAACACGCGCTCGAGAAACGCGCGGTCGGCGGTCCCCGTGTGCCGCTCCTCGATCTCGGACACCTTCCACGCCGCCCATGCCTGCACCGGCGGGTTCACGTCACCCAACTTCCACTCGCACGCCGGGATCTGGCCGTTGGGATGCATGTACCATTCGCGCAGCATCAGAATCAGCTGCTGCTTGGCGTATGCCGGGTCCACGGGGGCCATGGCGACGGCGTGGAACCCCAAATCCCAGGCGGCAAACCACGGGAACTCCCACTTGTCCGGCACCAGCAGCACGTCGCGGTTGAACAAATGGCCCCACGCGGCGTTTGGTCCCTCGCTCCGTTCCGGGGGTGGCGCCGGGGAAGCCGGATCGCCGTCGAGCCAGTCGCGCACGACGTAGTGGTAGTACTGCTTGCACCAGAGCAGTCCGGCCCAGGCCTGCCGCGCGATCCCCGCCGCCTCGGCCGGCAGGTCGCCGAGCAGCGCGCCGTAGAACTCGTCGGCGTCGCGCTTCCGGGCGGCGAGAACGGCGTCGCCGCCGTCCAGCGCACGGGCCGGATCCGCCACCCGGCCGGCAGCCACGAGCCGCAGCAGGAGCGTGCGGCTGCCACCCGCCGGGATCGTCTGGACGTACACCGCGGCCGCCTTCGTGCCCCGGGCTTCCGGATGCACCGCCGCGCGCGCCCCGTGGACGACGTAATCGTGAAACGCGTCCTTCGTGTACGGCGCACCGTCGGTCGCGCCGTACAGGCGCCGCGCGTTCGTCGCGTTCTCGGTGAAGATCAGCTCGTGCGCGTCCCCGCAGCACAGCAGATACTCGCCAAGCGCGTGGTGCCGGGCGCGAATCGTGGAGGTGGCACCCACCCGCTCGAGCGACGGCCGCCGGGGATCGCGACCCCAGCTCCACGTGTTGCGGAACCACAGCGTCGGGAGCAGATGCAGCGGCGCCGGCTCCGGCCCGTGGTTGGTCGCGCGCACGCGGATCCAGACGTCGTCCGGCGCCGCCTTGGCGTACTCGACATCGAGATCGAAGTACCGGCCTTCCGCAAACACCCCGGTGTCCACCAGCTCGAACTCGGGTTGCGCGCGGTCGCGCCGGCCGTTCTCCTCCACCAGCCGATCGTAGGGGAACGGGCGCTGGGGATACTTGTACAGGTATCGCAGATACGAATGCGTGGGCGTGCTGTCGCGGTAGCAGTAGTAGTCCTTCACGTCCTCGCCGTGGTTCCCCTCCTTGCCCGTGAGCCCGAACGCCCGCTCCTTGAGGATCGGGTCCCGCCCGTTCCACAGGGCGATCGCGAAGCAGAGATACTGGTGGCGGTCGCAGATCCCGGCCAGCCCGTCCTCGGTCCAGCGATACGCGCGCGACCGGGCATGCTCGTGCGGGAAGTAGGTCCACGGCTCGCCGCCCGCACTGTAGTCCTCGCGCACGGTGCCCCACGCGCGCTCGGCCAGATACGGTCCCCACAGCACCCACTCCAGATCGTGGGCATAACTCTCGGCGATCCGCCGCGCCTCGCGCGAGCCGCCTGCGGTCATTCCCGCCCCCTTGGAAACCACCCGTGACGCCGCGCACGTAAAGAAACGACCTCAGACGTGTCCGCCGCCAGCTATCGTACGATGGGGCGGAGCATGAGTTCCCCAACTCCAGTCACCCGGGGGACGGCTTGCGGCGTGTGAAACGGGCAGGTGGCGCTCAGTCCTTGAATGGCGACTTGCGCGGTCCGGAGCCCGGGCGCGGCGCGCCGTCGAGCAGCCGCTGGAGCTCCTCGACGCTGAGCTCGAACGGGTCGCGCTCGTAGCCGGGCGCCGCCACCCGCACGGCACCGCGTCCGGTTGGGGACACTGGCTGGAGCTCCCATTCCGAGGTGGAACGGTCCAGCACCTCCCAAATGACGCCCTCGCGGTCGGTGAAACGCCGGTAGGCCATGGGTGAATACTACCACGTCTGCCGCTCCCCGTCGGACGCCACCCTGAAGCGTGCGCCGCCCGCTAGCGCGCGGGGGCCGGCACGGGCGGCGGCAGGTCGTCGGCGAAGCGCCAGGGCGCGGCGCCGTTCTGCGTGAGCGGCACGTCGGCCAGCCGAGCCCGCACCATCGCGATCGGCATCGCGCCCCCCTGCAGCACGGCGTCGTGGAACGCGCGATCGGTCAGCTTGTGCGAGTCCACGAACTCGCGATGCAGCGCGCGCAGCTGGAGTCCACCGATCATGTAGGCCACCTGATAGAGCGGCGAGTACGCGCCGCCGAATGAGCGCCGCACTTCGCCCTCGGCGTTCGCCCGCTCGAAGTTGACCGTATCCACCAGAAACTGGATCGCCTGATCCGGCGTCATCTTCCCCAGATGGAAGCTCAGGGAGAAGATGATCCGGGCGCTGCGATGCATCCGCCAGAACAGCGCGCCGATCCGGTCCTCCGGCTTGCCGGTGAAACCCAGGTCCCAGAGCAGCGTCTCCCAGTAGTACGCCCAGCCCTCGATGTAGAACGGCGTGGCGAAGGCGTTGCGCCAGGCGCTGTTGCGCTGGCTCATGAACCCCTGCAGCTCGTGCCCAGGGATCATCTCGT
>Ga0153916_10001267_pt1 | contig 17931 bp, 16 predicted proteins | sample Opewatmetagenome_FD_109642 | JGI IMG/M metagenome (GOLD analysis project Ga0153916, IMG submission 109642) | Freshwater wetland microbial communities from Ohio, USA - Open water 3 Core 3 Depth 4 metaG | ecosystem: Environmental > Aquatic > Freshwater > Wetlands | place: USA: Ohio, Lake Erie... | reverse complement strand
CCAGCAGACCCATTTCAACATGCCCCACTGGTACACCGAGGGCCTGGCCGTTCGCGCCGAAGGCGCGGGGAGGCCCGAGCGCTGGAACGCGCTCCTGGTCAAGCGGGTCGCGGAGGGGAAGCTTTTCGACCTGGACACGATCAACTTCATCTTCACCCGGCCGCACACGGGCGAGGACTCCCAGATGGCCTACTGCCAGTCGGCGCTGTACGTCGACTACATGGTCGCGCTGGGGGGCGAGGAGGCGGTGGGCAAGCTCTTGGGGGCTTATGCCGAGAACCGTGCCACGGCGGAGGCGATCCGGGAGGTCTTTGGCATTTCCCAGGAGGAGTTCGAGCGGGGTTATCGGGAACACCTCCGAAAGGTGGTTGCGAGATTCCCCGGGTTACGTCCGGCCCCCCAGGAGGACATTGCCGAGCTGCTCAAGGCCTGGCGGGCCCGGCCGGCGGACATGCGGATCGCGGCGGAGCTTGCCTATGGGTACCTCCAACGGGGCATGGAGAAGGAGGCACGGGCGTTGGCCGAGGAGGTGAGAAAGGTCCACCCCGCCCAGCCGTTGGCAAATTACGTGCTCGCTCGGCTCGCGGCCCGGGAGGGGAGGTCCCAAGAGGCGATCACTCTTTTGGAGCAGTGTCTTCGCTTGGAACAGCCTGATCTCAAGGTCATTAACTTGTTGGCGGGCTTGAAGTTAAAGTCCGGTAGCCACGTCGAGGCCGCTGAGCTGTACTCGCTGGGGGCGAAGCTCGAGCCGTACAATCTCGGCTGGGTCCGATCGCTCGCCCGCGTCTACCTGGCGGCCAAAGATGAGGCCCGGCTGCCCGACGCGCTTGCCCGGCTGGCCAGGGCGGACCCCGACGACCTTGCCACGCGGAAGAAGCTGATCGAGTTGGGCCTGGGCCGCAAAGACTATCGGGCGGTGGAAGATTGGGCGAACCAGGCCCTCCAGATCGACGTACAAGACGCGGAAGTCCATGGCAGGTTTGCGGAAGCGCTCGCCGCGAGCCATAATTTCGCGCGGGCAATTGAGGAGCTCCAGACGGCCATCGAGTTGGACCCGAACTGTCCGAGGGCGGAGGCGCTGCTGGAAAAACTCCACCGAGGAGAGAAGAAGGACAAGAAGTGAGCTGCGAGGATGCCCCCGATCTGCCGGCCCCCGGTTCCGCCGCCCATCGCCAGATCACCCTGGCCGAGTTCCAGCAACTGATCCGCGAGATGTACCTCCGCAAGGACGTCGCCCGGGGCGTTGAGGGGACGTTCATGTGGCTGATGGAGGAAATGGGCGAATTGGCGTCCGCCCTGCGCGACGGGACGCACACCCAACGGACGACCGAGTTCGCCGACGTCCTGGCCTGGCTGACCACGATCGCCAACGTGGTCGGAGTGGACCTGAGCGAGGCAGTGATGGCCAAGTATGGCGCGGGTTGCCCCGGGTGTGGGCAGTTCGTCTGCCGTTGTCCGGACGCGGGGAAGCCATGATCGCCATCACCCCAGCCCGAGTCCCCGTGTCGGTCTTCGTGTTCCTGGCTGTGTCCCTGTTCCTCCCGCGGTGGGTGCCCGCGGCGGAGGATTCGGCGGAGATTGTGGGTCTTCGGGTCGGGCTGGCCGGTTGCTACAAGGTCGGGCTTTGGACGCCGGTCGAGGTCGTGCTTCGCGGCCATCGCCCCGCGGAGGGGCAACTGGCGTTGACCGTTCCCGATGGCGACGGGGTGCCTACTCGCGTTGCGACTGCCCCGGATCAGCCTTGCCGGGTCCGGCCTGGTGAAGAGACGCCGGTGCTCCTGTACGCACGGCTTGGGCGGGCGGCGGGCTCGCTGGCCGTGGAGTTTCGCGACGCCGAAGGGCCTGGGGTCCAGCGGTCGTTCCAGGCGGGCGAGGCCGGCGGGAGGACCCGGTTCCGGACCGCGGCCTCGTCGAAGGGATTGCTCGTTGCCGTCGTAGGCCGGGACGCGATGGCGCTTCAACAGGCGATTCCCGGCGCCTTCGTCGTTCCGGCCAGCCCGGCCGGGGCGCAAGCGCCGGACGCCGCGGCGGTTGAGCAAGGGTCGGGCGGGACGGAGGCCGAACAGGCCGGTGCCGAGCGGCGGCCGCGCGGCGGCGACCGCGCCACGGTGGTGCGGATGGACGATCTTGCCCAATTGCCGAACCAATGGTACGGCTACGAGGGGATCGACGTGGTCGTGCTTTCCACCAGCCGGCCGGAGGTCTACGCCGGGCTGAAAGCCGGCAGCCCGCGGATCACGGCCTTGGAACAGTGGGTCCGGCTGGGGGGGACGCTGGTGCTGTCGGTGGGCGGCAGCGGCAGCGGATTGCTGGCCGAGGGAGGGCCGCTGGCCGGCTTCGCCCCAGGCAAGTTTCAAAGGACCCTGGCCCTGCGTCAGACCGGCGCCCTGGAGACGTACTGCGGCAGCCGGGTTCCCATCTCCCAGCCGCGGGGCGGCGATGTGCGGGCGTGTCAGCTTGCCGGGGTCCGGGGCACGGTCGAGGTCCGGGACGGGACGCTTGCCCTGGTGGTCCGGCGGGCGTTGGGGTTCGGGCAGGTCGTGTTTGCGGCCTTCGACCTGGACCAGCCGCCCCTTCGCAACTGGCCGGACCGCGGGGCCTTCATGGCCAAGCTGCTGGACCTCCCGCGCGCGGACGACGACCGCCGCCAAAGCTCGGCCATGGCGCGTTACGGCTACGACGACCTGGCCGGGCAGTTGCGGAGCGCATTGGACCAATTCCCCCAGGTCAGGGTGTTCCCGTTCTGGGGCGCGGTGGTGATTCTCGTCGCCTATCTGCTCGTGATCGGGCCGTGCGATTACTTCCTGCTCCGCAAGCTGGTGGGGCGGATGGTGCTCACCTGGGTCACCTTTCCGCTGGTCGTGATCGGCTTCTGCGTGGCGGCGTATGGGCTGGCGCACTGGCTCAAGGGCGACCGGATTCGCGTCAACCAGGTGGATCTCGTCGACGTCGACGTGGAGACCGGCGGAGTGCGAGGGACTTCCTGGGCGAACCTCTTCAGCCCGAAGGCCGATCGATACGATCTGGGGTTCGCGCCCCGCGGGCTGGAGGGCGAGGCCGCGGCGGATGCCCGGGTGCTGACCGCCTGGCTGGGCCTTCCGGGCGAAGGCCTGGGCGGGATGAGCCCGAAGACCGCGGCGCCCGCCGCCTGGCGGCAGCCGTATGATCTCTCCCCGACGCTGGATCGCATGAAGGGCGTGCCGATCCAGGTGTGGTCGACCAAGAGCCTTACCGCCCGGTGGAATGCCCGCACCCCACTTCGCGTCGAAGCGGAGCTCTACGACCGGGATCGCTCCCTGGAGGGGAGCGTGCGCAATGCCCTGGGCTTCCCGCTTCAAGAGTGCCTCCTCTGTTACGGCCGCTGGGCCTATGATCTGGGCACGCTGGGGCCGGGCCAGTCGGCGCAGCTCGGCCTGTCGGTGCCGCGGCGGGACCTGAACACGTTCCTCACCGGGCGGAGGCTCCTGCTGGTCGAGAACCGCGAGCTCAACACGCCCTACGAGCGGTCCAGCGTCGACGCGGCGTACGTGCTTCGCGCGATGATGTTTTTCAAGGACGCGGGCGGCTACCAGTACACGGGTTTGGCGAACCGCTACCAGGCGTTTGTGGACCTGAGCGATTTGCTCCGCAGCGGCCGCGCCGTTCTGGTGGCGAGGCCGCCGGCCGAGGCCGGCTCTGCTGCGCCGCGGTTCGGCGCGGCGCTGGTGTGCAATGGCCGGACGCTGGAGGCGGCCGGGGACGGCCACACGACCGTGTACCGATTCGTGTTTCCGGTGAAGCAGCCGGGCGGTGGTGGATAGTGGGTGGTGGATGGTGGATGGTGGATAGTGGTTAGGCGTAGCGGCGGGGCTTGCCCCGCGCCTGCCGGGTGGAGCGATCGGTGATCAAGACACAAGACCTGACCAAAGTCTACGGCGAGCTGCGGGCGATCAACAACCTCACCCTCCAGTTGAACCAGGGGGACGTGTTCGGCTACATCGGCCCCAACGGCTCCGGCAAGACGACCACGATGCGGGTCCTCGCCACCCTCTTGCAGCCGACCTGGGGCGAGGCGTACGTCTGCGACTACTCGATCTACACCCACCCCAAGGAGATCCGCCGCCTGATCGGCTACATGCCCGATTTCTTCGGCGTGTACGACGACATGAAGGTGATCGAGTACCTCGAGTTCTTTGCCGCGGCCTACCGGATCAAGGGGCAGAAGCGGCGGCAGGTGTGCGACCAGATGCTGGGGCTGGTCGACCTGGGGTACAAGCGCGAGGCCCTGGTGACCAGCCTCTCCCGCGGCATGACCCAGCGCCTGGGGCTGGCCCGCGTCCTCCTGCACGATCCCCAGGTGCTCCTGCTGGACGAGCCGGCCAGCGGGCTGGACCCCCGCGCGAGGATCGAGATCCGCACCCTGCTCAAAGAGCTCCGTGCGCTGGGCAAGACGATCATGGTCTCCAGCCACATCCTCCCCGAGCTGGCCGACGTGTGCAACAAGATCGGGATCATCGAGCGCGGGGAGCTGCTGGTGAGCGCCGACGTGAGCGACGTGATGCGGCGGGTCCGCCGACAGCCGGTGATCGAGATCGGCGTGGTGGGCGAGGCGGACGGGGCGGCGAAGCTCCTGGGGCAGCACCCCACGGTGGAAAAGGTCGACGTCCGCGACGGCCGCCTCTTCGCCACGCTCCGCGAGGGCACCCGGGACTACAGCGACCTGCCCACCCTGCTGGTCGAGGCCGGCTACCGGCTGACCGTCTTCAAGGAAGACGAGATCAACCTGGAGACCGCCTTCATGGCCCTGACCAAGGGGATCACGGCCTGAGCGGCCCGCGTCATCGATGTGAGAACCGTTGCCCCCCCCATTCTGGCGAGCCATCGCGGAGTTCTATGATCGATTAAGTTGACTTCTTGGCCGAACCGGTGTTTATTGAATGAGGGGGTGCGAGGAGAGTCTCCTCCATAGGCTCCTGTGGTGCGGTTGATGTGCGAGGCGACTGCTGCCGCAACTGACGGCGGCTGGAATACTTAGGGTCTGGTCTCATTCCGTTTCTCTGGGGAGGACACGCCATGTGCCGTTTGTCAGGGCGCGGAGGTTCTCCGCGTGGTTTCACGCTCGTGGAATTGTTGGTGGTGATTGCCATTATCGGCATCTTGATTGCCCTGCTGCTGCCGGCCGTGCAAGCCGCGCGCGAGGCAGCCCGCCGCGCGCAGTGTGCGAACAACATGAAGCAGTTGGGCTTGGCGATGCACAACTATGTGGATGCAACCAAGGTGCTCCCGAACGGGTGCCTGATGGTCATCAACAACGGCGGCTCAGACTATCCGACGCACATCCGACCCTGGAGCGTCGCCATCCTGCCGTACCTCGAACAGACTGGGATTTCCGGCCAGTATAACCTTGGGCTCCCGGCCGACACCAACATCACGTTCTGGCACTGGCCGCTTGGCACGACGGCTGTCAAAACAAACGCCGCCCTGGGCAGTACCGTCATTTCAACCTACGTCTGCCCGTCCGCGCCGGGCGGTGGGAGTGGCCGTACGATTGACGCTTCCCTGGCCGGTGCTGATCTGGCGATTGTCAAAGGCACGGTCGCTCAGCTCGGACGGCTTTACAGCGGCACGCTTTCGTTCCCCATGGCGCCCATGGACTACACCTCGTTCCATGGCATCGGTGGCCCTGACGGCGGCAATTTCGGGGAGGTTGCCTGGCCGCCCGGCAATCCCTACCGGCCGTCAGACGATGACCAGTACGGTGCGCTCGTGTGCGCGATCTACAACAACTTCCCGCCTTTTGCCGGTTTGGGCCAGATGGCAGAGACGGCTGGCCTTGAACAAATCACGGACGGGACGTCGAACACCCTGCTTCTCGCCGAGCGCGTCGGTGGCCCGGACCTCTACTCCAAAGGTGGCGTGAGGCTGGACCTTACCCCTTTGGGCTATCCCCCTGCCAAGGTGGCGGCGATCAATGGTGGCGGCTGGATCAATCCATTGAACGGCGTCGGCACGCTCTACGGCTCGGCGTACGTTGTCACGACCGCCAACATCACTGACGACGGCCCCTGTGCCATCAACTGCACGAACATGACCTATAGAAACATGTACAGCTTCCATCCCGGCGGCGTCAACCTGCTGCTGGCCGATGGCTCTGTCCGGTTCATAAGCGAAACCATGGACCCGTTTATCGTGGGCTCGTTGTTCACGCGGAGCAATCGCGAACCGTTCGCACTGCCGTAACCTCCGCTCGTGGCGGGCGTTGGGCCGCGGCGGACTTCCTCGGAGGCGGTTTCTGCAAGAGCCGTGAGGTATCTCCATGCGAATTCCAGTCGGGTGGTTCCTGGTCATTGCAGTTTCCGTGTCGCTTTGCTCGTGCGGGCCCAAGGGGCCTGTCCGCCAGAAGACGTACCCTGTGACCGGGAAGATCACGGTGGACGGGAAACCCGTGGCTCACCTCAGAGTCTTCGCCAAGGCGAAGGAAGCGGGAGACCCGAAGTATCCGATCCTCCCCCAGGCAGCCACCAAGGAGGACGGCAGCTTTGAATTGTACTCGTACGAGCCCGGTGACGGGATTCCGTCGGGTGAGTACGTCTTGACCTTCACGTGGCAAGAGCTCCAGGGCCTCGTATACGGCGGACCCGACAAGCTCAAGAAGCGCTACGCGGATCCCGCCAAATCGACGTTCAAAGTGACGGTCGAGAAAGGCCCTGTGGATCTGGGCACGATCAATCTGACAACGAAGTAAGCGGAAACGGGGACGGGCATCTTGCCGGGCGGAATCTCAAGGATCGGAAAGCCGCCCGGCCAGTTGGCCGTCCCCACTTCTTTTCACCCACGCCAGAAGGAAGGAGACATGATGCCCTTTGCGAGAGCCCGCCCTGCCCCCGTGTCCCTGTGGTTGGCGGCATGCCTTGGTCTGCTTCTCCACGGGGCCGCGATCGGCGAAGACAAGGCCTCGCGCGAGGAAATCCCTGCCGCGCTAGGCGACTACGTCTCTCGCCCGGACCCGGCCTTCGCCTGGAAAATCACCCAGCAATCCGAGCGCGCCCAAGGCCGGGTCTGCCAGATCGAGCTGACCTCGCAGAAGTGGCAAGGCATCGAGTGGAAACACGCCCTGCACCTCCACGAGCCGAAAGAGCTGAAGTACCCGCGGCACGTGCTCCTGCTCATCACCGGGGGAAGCAACGACCGGGCCCCCGGCGAGGACAGCGTCAAGCTGGGGCTCCAGTTGGCCCAGCTTGCGGGGGCCCGGGTGGCCGTGCTCCACCAGGTCCCCAACCAGCCGCTCCTGGGCGGCCGCAAGGAAGACGACCTGATCAGCGAGACCTGGCTCCGCTACCTCGCCACCGGCGACGCCACCTGGCCGCTGCTCTTCCCCATGACCAAGAGCGCGGTCCGGGCGATGGACGCCGTCGAGGCGATCGTCAAGCGCGAGGGCAGCAGCTCGCTCGACGGCTTCGTGGTCACCGGGGGCTCGAAGCGGGGCTGGACCAGTTGGCTCACCGCGGCGGCCGACAAGCGGGTCGCGGCCGTCGCCCCGATGGTCATCGACATGCTCAATCTCCGCCCGCAGATGAAATACCAGCTCGAGACCTGGGGCCGATTCAGCGAGCAGATCGACGACTATACTCGCAAGGGGCTGATTAAGACCGGCGAGGAGACGCCCCGCGAGACCGAGCTCCGGCGGATGATGGACCCCTACACCTACCGCAGCCTGCTGGCCCTGCCGAAACTGCTCGTCCACGGCACCAACGACCGCTACTGGGTGGTCGACGCCACGCAGTTCTACTGGGACGACCTGGTGGGCCCGAAGTATCTGCTCAAGCTCCCCAACGCCGGGCACGGCCTGGACGGCGGCCGCCTGCTGGCCCTGAGCACGCTGGCCGTGTTCTTCCGCCACGCGGCCGGCGGCACTCCCCTGCCCCAGTTGCAATGGACGCACGCCGACGACGGCGACCGGTGGTCGCTTGCGATCCGCTCGTCGCAGAAGCCGCAGGCGGCGCGGCTTTGGGCCGCCCGCTCCGGCACCACGGACTTCCGCGACGCCAAGTGGCGCTCGGAGCCGCTGGAGGAAAAGGACCAGGCGTTTGCGGGCCGCGTAGACAAGCACCAGGGGGACCATGTCGCCTTCTTCGGCGAGCTGCGATTCGAGCTGCAAGGCCTCCCCTGCTCGCTCACCACGGTCGTCTGGCGGCATTAGCACTCGTGCCGGGAGGACTTCGCCAATTGGGTGGCACGCCCTGAAAGGGCGTGGCGGGCGTGCGGGTTGAATCGGGCGATTCGCCACGCCCTTTCAGGGCGTGCCACCCTACCGCTGTCAGGGAATGCGGCGTTTATGCGAACATAGCGGGAGAAAGACAAGATGACAGCCAAGCCGGAACTGCGGGCGCTGAAGACAGGGGCCGCGGCTTCCCGGTTTCATTCGCCGGAGGAGGAGGAACTACAACGCAAGCGCGGAGAACTCGCGCAGCTTCAGGCGGAGCTTGCCGAATCAGAGTTGGAACTGGCGACTCTTCGCTCCGAACTGGTCGCCTTTGAGCGGCGGTATTTGGAGGTTGTCGGTAGCCGCTACGCGGAACTTGACCGGTTGGAAGCCCAGATTGCGGAGGCCGCCGCGCGCCGGCATCCGACGGACCCGTCCGCACGCCAGAAAGCCGAATCGGCCCGCGCACGGGCGGAGGAATCGGCAGCGGCGATGGGCGATGCTGACCGGGAGCGTTCTACCGGGGCCTTCGAGCCTACCGACGAGCTAAAGGCATTGTACCGTCAGGCAGCCAAAGAACTGCATCCCGATTTGACGACTGACGAGCACGAGAGAGGGCGCCGCGAGAAGGCGATGGCGGAACTCAACAAGGCTTACGAGGAGTGCGACGAAGAGCGAATCCGGCAGATTCTCGACGAGTGGCGTTCATCGCCGGAACAGGTCCGCGGCGACGACACCGCGGCCCAGTTGGTGCGAGTGATCCGGGAGGCTGCCCAGGTCCGCAAACGCCTTGACGCCATCAAGGCCGAAATCGAAGAGCTTCAACAGGCTGAACTCTCACGGCTGAAAAGGCAAGTCGAAGAGGCCGCCACCCGCGGGCAGAACCTACTCGCGGAGAGTGCCGGGCTACTCGACTCCCGAATTGAAGAGGCCCGGGCGCGGCTCAAACAGGTTTCCAAAGGGGGTTAGCCCGATGAGCGCTGATTCCGACTCAACTTCGCGCAGCCTATCGCTTCGGCGTGAGCAGCCTCTTGCTCTCCGGCAGAACTCGCTGGTGAGGCGCGCATTGCAGGACATCGCGCAGCTTTGCAGGCCGCGCGCCAAGGAACTCCTTGACCGCGGTCTTGCCTTCTATGAAAGTGGCGACGACGACAAGGCCATCGCTGACTTTACCGAGGCCATCCGGCTGGACCCGAGATTTGGTCTTTCTTATTGCGTCCGAGGCGAGGCCTACCGTGCCAAGGGCGACTGGGACAGGGCCATCGCTGACCTCACCGAGGCCATCCGGCTGAACCCCAAAAATGGCCTTGCTTATTGGAGCCGGGGCAAGTCCTACCACGCCAAGGGCGACTGGGATAGGGCCATCGCCGACCTCACCGAGGCCATCCGGCTGGACCCGGAGTATGCCGAGGCGTATTGTGATCGGGGCGGTGCCTACGCGAAGAAAGGCGAATTCGACAAGGCCGTGGGTGACTGCACGGAAGCCATTCGGCTCGACCCGCAACTTTCCGAGGCGTATCACTATCGTGCCTGGGCCTTCGGGAACAAGGGCGACTACGACAAGGCGATCGCCGACTACACCAAGGCCGTCCAGCTCAACCCGAAAGACGCACTAGCGTACCACAACCGTGGCCTCGCCTACGGGTACAAGGGTGACTATGACAAGGAGATTGCCGACTACACCAATGCCCTCCGGCTCAACCCGGAGTATGCCCAGGCGTATTCCGACCGTGGCGTTGCGTACCAGTACAAGCGTGACTACGACAGGGCGATTGCCGACTACACCCAGGCCATCCGCCTCAACGCGAAAGACGCGCGAGCGTACCACAACCGTGGCACCGCGTACCGAAAGAAGGGCGATCGCGCGAAGGCCGCCGCGGACTTCGCCCAAGCCGAGCGACTCCGATTCAAGCCACGGTAGCCGGCACCTGCGTCTGCCGCAAGAGCTGGCCCATTCAACTGACAAACGTTCCTAGACTCTCGAATCAGTTGATGCACACCGTCCACGTCGCCTACCGGGTGAGGGATCGAATATGGGCACGGGGTACCGAAAGCCGAAAGCCGTTGAGCAATTCCTGATTCGGGAATTCGTTTGCGATGCGCTGCATTACACGATTTCTCGCCCTGAATGGTGTGAACGGCCAGACGCTATACTCACCTTGCATAAAGGAAAAACCAAGAGGCGAGTCGCAATCGAGCATACCGGCTACTTCAATGACGCGACGGCAGGACAATGCTCGCCTCTTACGCCCATTGCCGATTTCTGGAAACGTGTTCAGACAAGTCTTGCCCACCGAATCAGTCATCGAAAACACCTCGCCGACCTCATGGGAAGGGTGCAGCTCAGCAGGAGACACTTTGCAGGCCAACGCAATTCCCAGACGCAGGAGGATCTGGCCAGGCGACTTGCGCAAGAGATTGTCCAGTTCCTGGAGCGTCATCCGATTGCGGACTCTGCCTGCTTCCCGGCACACTCGGATGCTGCCCCTGGCACCGAGTTCTCTGACTTTCCGACGCTGGAACGCATGGTTTTCTCCATGCGGCTACAGCGGGCTCCCAGAATACGCTATTTCTCCCGCCATCACTGGCTCTGTTTTAATCTCACGGCTGGTTCCATCGGCCTTAACATGGGCAATATCAGAACCAGCATAGAGAGGAAAAATCAGAAAGCGGCCAATTATGACTGGCGGTCAGCAGACGAGAAATGGCTGCTGATCGTGGCGGCATGCGGCAATCTGAGCGAGCACGCTGGTCCGCCGGAAGAGCACAAATGGAATGATTCCGAACTGCGAACGCTGTGCTGTGCGTCGCCTTTCGACAGAATCTACTTCTGGGAGAGAGCTTGGCGCTGGTACAAGTTGCTGAAACCGAGTCATCGAATTGTCTGCCCCCGTCGGACGAAGTAGTGCGAGCGTTTGCGAGCGTTTGGGGTCAGAGCTTGAATCGTGAATAGCAGGACCGGCGCGGTATCCAGGCTTTCACCGCGGGGCGGCAGCGAGTGTCCGTAAGGACCATTCACCATTCAAGCTCGGACCCCATTGGCAGACCCATTGGCACTCCTTGCCGGAGTATGGGCGGGACCGACGATCAGTAGGACGGGCGTCTCACCCGTCGCCGCGACTTGCGCCGACTCCCCCGGACCGGCGAGACGCCGGTCCTACTGAGTTTCCGGAGGGCCTCAGCTTGTTGTGACCCGCTGCGCCCCCCTGCCCTGCCCCGGGTCAATACCGCGCCAACTTCTTCTCCGTCTGCTCGGGATAGAGCGCGCGGACGATCTCGCCGGCCCGGGTGAGCATCATCCTCAGGTCGCTGCCGACGGCCAGGAACTGCATCCCCTGCTCGGCCCGACGCAGGGCATCCTGGGGCTCCATGCAGTGGATCCCCGTGGGCGTGCCGGTCTGCTTCCCGACGGCGATCACCCGTTGGACCAGCGCCTCGTGCTCCTCGGGCGTAGGCTTGCGGCCGTCGGCGGTGCGGAGGTTGAAGCCAAGGTCGAACGGGCCGATGAAGATCGCGTCGCACCCCGGCAGGCGGTAGATCGCCTCGGCGTTTTCCACGCCCAGCGGGCTCTCCGTTTGCAGGACGACGAGCACCTCGTCGTTGGCCCGCTCGTAGTACTCGTCGGCCGAGGCGGCGAAGTTCAACGCGTGCATCCCGCCGCCGGCGCTGCGGTTGCCGACGGGCGGATACTTGGCCGCGGCGATGGCCGCTCGGGCCTGCTCGACCGTGTTGACCATCGGCACCACGATCCCCCAAGCCCCGGCGTCCAACGCCCGCTTGACGTAGTGGTGGCTCCCTTCGGGCACGCGGATCAGGGGGACGCAGCCGCCGTCGGCGATCGCCGCGCAGACGACTGCCGCCTCGTGCCAGTCGATCGCCGAGTGCTCCAGGTCGAGGGTGAGCCAGTCGAACCCGACCCGGGCCAAGAGCCGGGCCGTGTGAAGATTGTCCGACGAGAGCCAGGTGCCGAACGTCGGTTTGCCTTCGCGGAGCTTCTGCTTGACGGGGTTGGTTTTCATCGTTTCACCACGGTCATTGTTCGCGCAGGCCCGGCCGACGCAAGCCCCCCTGCCCTGCCCAGGTCCGGCACGCGCGATGAATGAATTCGCCAAGGGCCCTGATTACCGCCGAACGGGAGGATTCCTCTTGGTCGGTGGCCACGGTTTGGTATGATGGGTAGACAGACAGGACCCCATGAAAGCAGGGAGAATTGTGCCCCTCAAGGATGGTTTGGTATGAGACCTGCGTTGCTCGTTTTGGCGGTAGCTTTTGCAGCGATCCTTTCCGGCTTCGTAGGAACTCCCGGAGGGGGGCGCCCGGAGGGGTATCTCTGGGCCGAGGAGTTGGCCACTAGCCAGCCCGCGGCACCCAGCCAGCCCGTGCTGCCCAGCCAGCCCGTACTGCCCAACCGGGTCGTGCTGCCCAGCCAGCCGGCCATCTTCAACCGGACGCTCGGCGGAAACCAGTTCTGGGGGGATGAGCTGTTCTTCCACCGCTGGCGGGTCCAGCGGAACGCCCTGACCGGCCATTGCCGCCTCTTGGACGCTGGCGACGTCCGCCACGCATCGGGCAGCTTCGAGGAGTGCCGGTCCGCGCTGGAGCGGATCAAGCAGGAGCGAGGACTGCCGCCGATGCAGGGCCGCGCCGTGATCGTGCTCCACGGGCTGGGCGCCTGCCACGCGATCATGAGCGGCCTGTGCAAGCGCCTGGAGAAGGACGGGGAGTTCCAGACCTTCAACGTCAACTATCCGAGCACGCTGGGAAGCATCCACGACCACGCCCAATCGCTTGCCGGGATCATCGAGCACCTCGATGGGATCGAGGAGATCAGCTTCGTCGCCCACAGCCTGGGCAACGTCGTCGTCCGGCACTACCTGGCCGACCAGACCGACGAGGCGCGCGGGAAGCGTCCCGATCCGCGGATCAGGCGGATGGTGATGATCGGCCCGCCCAATCACGGCTCCGAGCTGGCCACGAGCCTCGGCGACGGCAAGCTGGCAAGGACGGTCCTGGGGAAGCCCGTCGAGCAGCTCGGGCCCCATTGGGTGTGGGAAGAGCGGGACCTGGCGATCCCGCAGTTCGAGTTCGGCATCATTGCCGGCGGACGAGGAAACGGCGGGGGATTCAATCCCTGGCTGAGCGGCGACGACGACGGCGTCCTCACCGTGACCAGCACGCGCCTGGCCGGGGCGGCCGATTTCGTCGTCGTGCCGGACTTTCACGCGCTTCTGCCCTTCGACTCCAGGGTCCGCGAGTACACGCTTCGCTTCCTCCGGCACGGCTGCTTCGTCTCGCCCGAGCGACGCCAGCCGATCGAAAGAGCCGAGAGTGCCGCACGAGGAATGATGAATGATGAGTGACGAATGATGAAGGGGCCATTGGCGGCCCGATGCCATGTCCACCGCGCCTCCCACCCCTGCCCTGCCCTCCCCTGCCCTGCCCGGCCGAGTTGCCGGGATCGACTACGGAACCGTGCGGATCGGGATCGCGGTGAGCGATCCGGCACGGAGGCTGTCCAGCCCGTACGCGACCTACGCGCGGGCGGGGCCGGACGAGGACGCCCGCTACTTCCGCCAGTTCGCCGCCGAGGAGCGGATCACGCTTTTTGTGGTAGGGCTGCCGGTCCACCTCGACGGCCGGGAGAGCGAGAAATCGGCCGAGGCCCGGCAGTTCGGCCGCTGGTTGGCCGACGTGACGGGGGTGCCGGTCGAGCTGTTCGACGAGCGTTTCACCAGCCGGCAGGCGGAAGACCTGCTGCTCGATGCCGGCATGACGCGCAAGCGCCGCAAGGGACGGCTCGACAAGGTGGCGGCGCAGGTCCTGCTGGCCGCGTACCTGGAATCCCAGGTCCGAGGAAGCCGGCCCCCCGGGCCGCTGGATGACTGAGCACGAGATCGTGTCTGACAAGTGGCACCAGCTCGGGCCATCAGCTCTCAGCCATCAGCGGTCAGCGGGGTGGTCGCACGGCGCTGGCGGTCTTCCTAAACGATTGTCACGTCGACGTTTGTGAAGCTGAAATCTGATAGCCGAAAGCTGACGACTGATAGCCAGCGCGAGACAGACACCGCACCGGCCTTCTTCGGACACCCTCTGAGGGCCCCTCGGGAAGTCCCATACTGGACCCCCCTGTAGACTGAATGCACCCGTCGCGGGCCGCGATGTTCGTGCCACCTGTGTGGACTGTACCGGATATTCCCTCAACGCCTTTGGGAGCGGATGCCGATGCAGATACTAACGGGATGGACCGCATCACGCCTTCGATTGGCAAGGGGGAAGTTCATGATCCGCCGGACCCTATTCGTGCTGCTGGCCGCAGCCGCTTTCGTGGCCCTGGTGTCCGTCTCCGACGCCCAAGCCCAGCAGGCCTTCGGTCGCCAGTGGGGCCGCACGTATGCGACGCAGGATTGGAACCGCTTCTACCACTATCCGTACGTCTACTACCCGCAGAACTTCTGGGGCGTCGACTACTACCGCAGCTCGGAGGACCTCTACTTCCGGTATCCGCCCGAGATGCGGATCCCGGTGTACAACCTGCGGTGGCAGAACTTCTACCCGGAGGACCGGGTTTACTACCACGGCCATCACTTCATTCTGGACGTCTTCTAGCTCGCCTTGACGAAGCGGTAGTAGACATCGGCGGCTTTTTCCACGGCGTCCAGGGCGATCCATTCGTCGGCGGTGTGGGCCTGCTCGATCGAGCCCGGTCCGAAGACGACCGCCGGCACGCCCGCCGCCGCCAGGGACGCGGCATCGGTCGCGTAAGGCACCCCGATCTTGCGGCCCTCTCCCGCCACCTCGCGGGCAACCGCCGCCAAGCGGTCGGCCAATGCCGCGTTGGCGTCGTCCGAAAGCGGCAGCCCGCGCATGAAGGGAGGGTCGTGCTCCAGTTGCTGCCCGAGGCCGACCTGGGGCTCGAGGTAATCGATCAGGTGCTGCCGGGCCTGATGGGGGTCTTCCTGGGGAGCCAGGCGGCGGTCGATCTCGATCGTGCACCGGTCCGGGACCGTATTGACGCTCACGCCCCCGGAGATGGTTCCCACGTTCAAGGTCGCCGGTCCGCACCGCGGGTGAGAAGCCAGCTTGCCGACGATTTCCTTCTGGTATCGCTCCAGCGCGCGGAGCACGGGGGCCATCTTGTAGACGGCGTTGTCGCCTCTTTCCGGATAGGCGCTATGGGCGGCGCGGCCCCGGGTGTGGCACCGCCAGCGGACCAGCCCTTTGTGCGCGACGACGACGGCCAGGGAGGTCGGCTCGGCGACGACGGCCGCGTCGGGCCTGCGGGGGATGATCGCGCCGCAGCACCCGCTCCAGACCCTCGGCAGCGCATCCGCGCCGGAAAAACCGTATTCCTCGTTGACCGTACACGCCAGCACGACCGTGGGCAGCCGCGGGGGGCGCTCTTGGTGGAGCCTGGCCAAGGCCGCCAGCATCGCGGCCATTCCCCCTTTCACGTCGCATGCCCCGCGGCCGTAGAGCCGTCCGCCTTCCACCCGGGGCGTAAATGGGGGGATCGTCATCCCCGTGACTGGAACGGTGTCCTGGTGTGCGCTGAAGAGGATCAGCCCGCCGCCCGCCTCGGGCGGATCGGCACCGTCGAGCCGGGCGACGATGTTCTCCCGCCCGGGGTCCACGACCTGTCGCTCGCTCCGGAGTCCCAGACGCCGAAAAAGGGATTCCAGATGGCCGGTGAGCCGGGCCTCGCCATACTCGGGTCCCGAGCTCGGTCGCCCCATCGGATTGACGCTCGGGATCGCCACAAGCTGGCTGAGTATCTCGGCTACGTTGAACACGGCGGTTGACGTCTTCTTCACGTCCAAGAAGGCGGTTGGGGAGAGGGCGGACGCAAAAGCCCATTGTAGCGGTGAAGGAGAGCCGGACAACACGCCGATCGGACTACCATCGAGGGGGCCGGGTGAAACGACACGTTGCCGGTCGGGAATCCACGACATTTAACCCGAAGGAGGGGTTGAGGATCTCGCATTTATGGACGATAATCTCGAATACGTGAGGGGATTTCCCTTCACCCTATGGCCCTTCGTAGGTCCCTGCCCCGCCTGCGAAGGGCTGTTTTCTTGGTATTTTCGTCAGCCGGGCCTGATTGACCACCCCCTGCGATCTCTATAAAATGCTCAGGGCGCTTACCACTACAGGGTGATGGTTGGGAACGGGCAGTTGCCGCGGGCGACTGTTCCAACTAGGAGTCCGATTGGTGCAGGCCGCGGTGTTTCGGGTGCTTCCCGTCTTTCTGTTCCTGGGATGCGTCGTCGCCGTGGCGATCGGGCTGCTGGTGATCGGGAGGATCCTCAATCCGCGGCGGCCGGGACGCGTCAAGCGGATGCCGTACGAGAGCGGCATGGACCCGGTCCACGACACCCGGCGCCGCTTCGACGTCCGATTTCAACTCGTGGCGATCGCCTTCCTGGTGTTCGACGTCGAGCTCCTTTTCCTTTACCCCTGGGCGGTGACGCTGCATCGGGAGCGGGCTGAGCCGGCTTCGGTTGTCCCGGCGGGCGTCGCGGTGGCGACCCCAAGGCCGGCGGAGGCCACCCCGGCGGCGGAACCTTCTTCCCGGCCGGCACCGGCGTCCCCTTCGCGGCCGGCGCCGGGATCGCTGGCGTTTGCGGGCGGGATCGTGTTTCTTGGCTTGTTGACGGCGGGCTTTGTCTACGACTGGCGGAAAGGGATCTTCCAGTGGCGATAGAGCTGCCCGACAACGTGCTGGTCACCAAGCTCGACGAGCTGGTGAGCTGGTGCCGCAAAAACAGTCTCTGGCCGATGGCCTTTGCGACCGCGTGCTGCGGCATCGAGCTGATGGCAACCGGCGCCAGCCGCCACGACCTCGCCCGCTTCGGGGCCGAGGTCTTTCGCTTCAGCCCCCGCCAGTGCGACCTGATGATCGTGGCGGGCCGCGTGGTGATGAAGATGCTCCCCGTCCTGCAGCGGCTTTGGCTCCAGATGCACGAGCCGAAGTGGTGCATCTCGATGGGGGCCTGCGCGTCGACCGGCGGGGTCTTCGACACCTACTGCGTCGTCCAGGGAATCGACCGCTTCATGCCCGTCGACATGTACGTCCCCGGCTGCCCGCCGCGCCCCGAACAGTTGATCCAGGCGATCCTCGACCTCCAGGAGAAGATCCAGCGCGAGGGGACAGCCTTCGGCCGCGAGTTCGTGGCCCCGGATCGCCAGCGTCCGCCGCGGGCACTGCGGGAAGAACCGCGCGGAGGTTTCACTACTGAGGAGCGCCGAGGGATGAACGCCGGATAGGAGCCTCCGGCCGCGCGGCGACACAGCTCGACCAGCCGCCGCCCGGGCCCCATCCCGCTTCGAGCAATGGAGAGCTACAACACACATCGCCCTTCACCGCCAACCAGTCTTCGCCTGCCAACGGGCATCGGTTTTTCCAGTCGGATGGCCACGCAAGAAACGATCGACAGCCTGAAACGCGAGTCCCCGGAGCTGGCGTTCAGCGAGTTCCGCGGGCAGACCCGGGTGGTCGCGCCCCGTGCGGCGATCTACCAGGTGTTGGAAACGCTCAAGGAGAAGCTGGGGTTCGACCTCCTGGTCGACGTGACCTGCGTGGATTACCTCGACTACCCCGGCGCCAAGGACCGCTTCGGAATGGTCTACCTGCTGGCCAACACCCGGACGAACGAGCGGATCACGGTCCGCACGTTTGTCAACGATCCCGGGCCTGAGGTGCCGTCGGTGGTGGGCCTGTGGGAAGGGGCCAACTGGCTGGAGCGGGAGGT
>Ga0153916_10001266_pt1 | contig 17935 bp, 13 predicted proteins | sample Opewatmetagenome_FD_109642 | JGI IMG/M metagenome (GOLD analysis project Ga0153916, IMG submission 109642) | Freshwater wetland microbial communities from Ohio, USA - Open water 3 Core 3 Depth 4 metaG | ecosystem: Environmental > Aquatic > Freshwater > Wetlands | place: USA: Ohio, Lake Erie... | reverse complement strand
ATTTTATGAGATGATTGTCGGCCGGCCGCCGATCTTTGACCCTGACCCCTTCAAGATCCTGGAAAAGGCGCAGCAGGGCAAGATCACGCCGCCCCGGCTCCGGAATAATCGCATCCCCCGCGATATCGACGAAGTCGTCATGAAATGCCTGGCCTCCAAGGTTGAGGACCGCTACCAGAGGTCATCCGAGTTCATCCATGCCCTGGCGGCGCTCAGGAAGAAGGAAGAGAAGACGACCGAGCTCGAAGACATGTTGATCCGGATTCGGGCCAGGGAGCAGACCAAGAGCGCGCTCTGCTGGAACTGCCGCCGTCCGCTTCCCCTTAAGAGCCGGCACTGCCCCCACTGCGGTGAGACGACCTAACCTCTAGAGGCGATTGACTTTGAAAGCGAGGTTCGGATAACATGGGATGGGTTATGCCGATGTCCAGGAGAGCTGACAAGGTCATGTCCTCCTTCTCCAAGGAGCCCTAGATGAGTCCTTTCAACGAGGATGGGAAGGTCTGGATGAACGGCCGGCTCATACCCTGGAAAGACGCCAATATCCACGTTGCCTCCCATGTCATCCACTACGGCAGCTCGCTCTTTGAAGGTTTTCGCGCCTACGAAGCTCCTCGAGGCTCGGCCGTCTTCCGGCTGGACGCCCACCTCAAGCGTCTTTTCAATTCCTGCAAGATGTACCGGATGGACATCCCTTACTCCATTGCAGAGCTATCACGGGCCGTCATCGATACCGTCCGGGCCAACGGATACAAGTCCTGCTACATCCGGCCGATCATATACCGAGGGTACAACGCGCTGGGCGTCGACCCTTTCCCCAACCCCGTCGAGTGCGCTATCCTGGTCTGGAAATGGGGCCAATACCTGGGTGAGAAAGCCCAGGAGAACGGCGTCGACGTCAAGGTCTCGACCTGGTGGCGGTTGGCTCCGAACACCCTCCCGGCTCTGGCCAAGTCCGGCGCCAATTACATGAACTCCCAACTTATCAAGATGGAGGCGCTGCTCGACGGATATGCCGAAGGGATTGCCCTCAACATCCGCGGCCATGTCAGCGAGGGAAGCGGGGAGAACATCTTTCTCGTCCAAAACGGGGCCGTCTATACGCCCCCCTTATCGTCCTCGGTGCTTCCGGGCATCACTCGGGATTCGGTGATCACCCTGATCAAGGAAATGGGAATTCGCTTGATCGAGGAGACCATCCCGCGGGAATTGCTCTACGTCGCCGATGAAGTCTTTTTCACTGGATCGGCCGCGGAGATCACGCCGATCCGCTCGGTTGACAAGATTACGATCGGAACGGGGAAGTGCGGCCCTGTCGTCCAGAGGCTTCAGAAGGCCTTTTTTGCCTACATCAACGGCGAAAGGGACGATACTTATCATTGGCTAACATTTATCTAAGCGAGGTGGAGAATGGAAGTCGATGAACTGCTAAAAGTCGCGATCGAAAGGGATGCTTCAGACCTTCATCTCAAGGCTGGCAACCATCCTATCATCCGGGTTCATGGAACACTCATCCCCCTGACGGGTTTTCCCCGCCTGACCTCCAAGGATACCCAGGAACTGGGCGACCAGTTGATGACAGATTACCAGAAGGTCCGGCTCAAGGAGGACTTTGACATCGACCTGGCCTACAGCCTGCCTGGCTTTGGACGGTTCCGGGGAAGCATCTTCCAGCAGCGAGGGTCGACTGCGGTAGCCCTCCGGATCATCCCTCTGGAGATCAAAACGGTCCGGCAGCTCCTCCTGCCGGAGGTGTTGGAAAAGGTCTCTCTGATTCAGCGGGGACTGGTCCTTGTGACCGGGACGACCGGAAGCGGCAAGACCACGACTCTGGCCGCCATGCTTGATTACATCAACACCCATCGACGGGAAAATATCATCACTATTGAGGATCCGATCGAGTACCTCCACAAGGACAAGAAGAGCACGATTAGTCAGAGGGAAGTGGGGATGGACGTGTCCAGTTTCTCCCGGGGCCTTCGGGCGACCTTGCGTGAGGATCCGGATGTCATCCTGGTCGGAGAGATGCGCGACTTGGACACGGTCGAAACGGCCATCCTGGCTGCCGAGACCGGACATCTTGTCTTCAGCACACTCCATACCCTGGACGCGCCCGAAAGTATCAACCGCATCGTTTCCGTTTTCGCTCCCCACCATCAAAGACAGGTGAGGCTGCAGCTCGGGAGCATCCTCAAGACCGTAATCTCTCAGAGGCTGATCCCCCGGATGGACGGACAGGGCCGAGTGCCGGCCGTCGAGGTCCTGATCAGCACGCCCTATATCCAGGAATGCGTCCAGGACAAAGAGAAGACCGGCCTCATCCGGGATGCCATCGCCGCCGGCGTCTCCCAGTACGGCATGCAGACCTTCGACCAGTCCATCTTCCAACTCTATCGGGACGGCTATATTTCCTTCGAACAAGGCTTGCGCTACTCCACGAATCCCGATAACTTCAAGCTCCGCGTCATGGGCATCCAGTCCACTCTGGACATCGCTCTCGAGGAAATGGAGCACGGGATGAGCGAGGTGGAGAGAGAAGCGACGGAGGTCCCTGAAGAAGAGACCCCATGAGATCGTCGGAAATCCGGGAGGGTTTCCTCGACTTCTTCTCCCGGAAAAACCACAAGATCGTCCCGAGTTCCTCGCTCCTTCCCAAGGACGATCCCACCATTCTGTTCACCAATGCCGGGATGAACCAGTTCAAGAATATCTTCCTTGGACTGGAAAAAAGAAGCTACCGCCGGGCCGCCTCGGCGCAGAAATGTCTGCGCGTCTCGGGCAAGCACAATGACCTGGAGCAGGTTGGGCGGACCAGCAAGCACCACACCTTTTTCGAAATGTTGGGCAATTTTTCCTTTGGGGATTACTTCAAAGAAGAAGCGGTCGCCTTTGCCTGGGAGCTCGTGACCGAGGTCTTCAAACTTGCGCCAGGCCGTCTCTATGCCACGATTTTTGAGGATGACGAGGAGGCCTACCGGATCTGGAGCCAGAAGATCGGCCTGCGGCCGGATCGGATATTCCGCTTCGGCAAGAAGGACAATTTCTGGGCCATGGGTGAGACGGGGCCGTGCGGTCCCTGCTCCGAGATCCACTACGACGCCGCGCCCGACCTGGAGGAGGGCGATCCCTACGGGCTCATCGAGAAGGGCAGCGACCGGTTCGTCGAGCTCTGGAACCTGGTTTTCATGCAGTCCTTCCAGGACGAAAAGGGAGTCTTGCACCCCTTGCCTTCGCCGTCTATTGACACGGGCATGGGGTTGGAGCGGACCGCCGCCGCTCTGCAGAAGAAAAGGAGCAACTTCGACACCGATCTCTTCCAGCCTCTTATCGCCCGTGTCTGCGACCTATCACAGAGAGAATATCCCGCCAACGATCCGGGAGATGTCTCCGTTCGGGTCATCGCGGACCACCTCAGAGCCATCACTTTTTTAATCGGCGACGGGATCATGCCCTCGAACGATGGGCGGGGATATGTGCTGCGCCGTTTGATCCGGAGGGCCTACCGGCAAGGCAACCTGTTGGGGATTGAACGACCTTTCCTTCATCAGCTGGTCGGCAGTGTCGCCGACATCATGAAGGATGCCTACCCGGAGCTGCTGGCCTCAGTCCACTATATCGCCCGCCTCTGCCTCTCCGAAGAGGAGCGTTTCGGATTGACGCTCTCCTCCGGGATCCGCTACCTCGATCCATTCATCATGGAGGCCAAAAAATCCGGCCGTAAAGTCTTAAGCGGCTCTGACCTCTTCAAGCTCTATGACACTTTTGGATTTCCCGTCGACTTGGCCCTGGAACTGGCCCAAGAACAGGGTTTGGGCGTTGACGAGCCTGGGTTCCTGGCTGAGCTGGAACGGCAGAAAAACAAAGCCCGCTCCTCCTGGAAAGGGGACGCCCGACTCGAGGACCGGCGAGCCTACGAGAAGATGAAGAAATTCAAGGTTGTCGGCCGTAGCCATGAAACCGACCGCGTCGATGAGGCGGAGGTGCTGGCCATCATCAAGAACAGCCAAGAGTCCCGCTTGCTGCGGGAGGGGGAGCGCGGCCAGGTCGTTCTGGACACGACGCCTTTCTATGCGGAAGCGGGAGGTCAGGTGGGCGATTCCGGCCGGCTTAAAACCCCTCATTTCTCCGGACTTGTTCATGGCGCCTTCTATCCGATCCCGGACCTTATCGCCCATGAGGTCGAAGCCCTGAGCGGAGAGCTCCGGGTCGGGGACCGGGTTGAGGCCGCGGTCGATGGGGCCAGGAGGGAGGCCCTCCGCAATAACCACTCCGCCACTCATCTCCTTCACGCCGCCCTCCGCCAAGTCCTCGGCGACCATGTCAAGCAATCGGGTTCTCTTGTCACGTCCGAACGCTTGCGCTTCGATTTCACCCATTTCTCTCCCCTCAGCCGGTCGGAGGTCCATGAGGTTGAGGAGCTCGTCAACCGGAAGATCCGGGAGAATCTCCCTGTGGAGACGAGGCTGACGACACTCGAGGAGGGGATCAAGGAAGGGGCGATGGCCATCTTTGAGGAGAAATACGGAGAAAGAGTCCGCCTGGTGGCCGTCGGCGATTTCAGCAAGGAGCTCTGCGGGGGGGTCCATGTCCGCGCGACGGGCGAGATCGGGTTTTTCAAAATCATCTCCGAATCATCCATCGCCGCGGGCATGCGCCGGATTGAAGCGCTGACGGGAGAAGAGGCCCTTCGCTACGCCCAGGAGGCCGATGAGCTGTTGGCCGAGATCCAGGCTGCCCTGAGCAGCTCCCGCAAGGATCTCCTCCCTCGCCTGGAGAAATGGCGCAGCGCGCTCGAGGAGAACGAGAAAGAGATCAAGTCACTGCGGCAGAATCTGGCCCAGATAAAAACCCAGGGCGGGGGAGAACAGGTCCGGAAGGTCAAGGGGATTTCCGTGCTGACGCAACGCCTGGATGGACTGACCATGGATGAACTCAGGAGCATGGCGGACGCCATCAAACAGAAGCTGGGTTCGGGTGTCGTCATCCTGGGAGCGGAAGCGGCTGGGAAGGCGCTCCTTGTCGTCTCGGTGACCAAAGACCTTGTCGGCCGTATCCCTGCCGATCAGATCATCCGGGAGATTGCTCCGCTTATAGAAGGGGGAGGAGGAGGGCGTCCGGATTTCGCCCAGGCCGGAGGGAAAAAGGCAGAGTCTCTGGACCAGGCCCTGGAAAAGAGCTTGGCGGCGGTCGACAAACGGGCCTAAAAATCACCCTTAAAGGTGATTGCCAAAGAAAGGGTTTTCTGGCAATATGGGTAAAAATCGGGTTTCTCGATGAGTGCACCGGGACAAAATCGACGATCATTGGCTACCGCCGCTGCAACGGCGTTCGTGCTCGCGGCCCTTTCTGCCCCTCTTCCGGGAGCCGCCAGAGCGCTTCAGGAATTGAAACAGCAGTATGACCCGATCATCCAAGCCTGCGCCCGTCAGTACTACGTCCCCGCCGAACTCATCCATTCCATCATCCGGGCCGAGTCGGCTTACGACAGCACCGCCATCTCGCCCAAGGGAGCCGTCGGCCTGATGCAGCTCATGCCGGAGACCGCCAGTCAATACGGCGTGTCGAACTCGTTCGACCCCGCTGAAAACATAAAGGGCGGAGTCAAGTATCTCAAGGATCTCATCAAGTTGTTCAACGGCAATACGGCCAAAGTCCTGGCAGCCTACAATGCCGGCCAGGAAGCCCTTAAGAAATTCAAAGGCATCCCCCCATACCAAGAAACCAGAGAATACATCCGCCGGGTCATGGCCTCCTATTCCAAGCCCTACATCAGCGGCGGGGTCCCCATCCGAAAATTCGTCGATGCTTCGGGCCAGCACGTCTTCACGAACGACCCGTACTACCATCTCAACAGCCGCAAGAACCGCGACTAGAGGATTTCCCATCCAATAAAAACGGCCGAGGCAAAATAGGGAAAGATTATCCGCCCTATCAGATATAGCCCTTGACGAGCAGATGACGGGGCAGGATTTCGAAATGCGCCGGAAGCCCGCCCAGCTGCTCTCCGTCGAGCTCAAGGAGGACATCCTGCTCTTCAGGGGAGAACGCTTCTACATCCCGACCCCGGATGAAGGAGATCTTGGGGTGTGAGAGGTGGGTCCCCAAGAAGATTTTCCAGCCGTGGCGGCAGAACTCCAGGAATCCCATGTTCTTGACCAGGATGACATCGAACTGGCCATCGTTTAGCTTGGCATGAGGAGCGAATTTCATGCCCTTGCCGAAGATCCGTCCGTTGGCCACGGCCCCGATCAGGTATTCTCCCTCGGGAAGCTCACGGCCGTCAACCCGGATCCGGACCCTCTTGCTTTTATAGCGGATCATCGTGGAGACCAGGCAGCGGACATAGGATGAAGCCTTCCTCTCCAGGCGCCGCTGGTTGACCTTCCTGACCACCTCGCCACCGACGCCAAAGTCGGCTACGTTGAGAAAAAATCTCTCCATCTCCGGGCCCGCGCTGCTCCGAAAGGTCACGCGCCCGACATCGATGGGGGTCGATGGAGCCTGGGTGATGACCTTGAGGGCGTCCTTTAGCCCGGGCGGAATATTCAGGCTCTTGGTTAGGTCGGAGCCAGTCCCCGAAGGGACGATCCCCAGCGTCGTATCGGGGTTGATGATCCGCCGGCTTTCGAAGAAACCGTTGGCGATCTCGTTCATCGTCCCGTCCCCGCCGACCCCGATGATCAGCTCGTGCCCGGTCTTGATCGCCTCCCGGGTTATTTCAATGGCCTGGAGCGGTTGTTCGGTGAATTCGTACCGGAATTCCTGGATGAAGCTGCGGATGGCCTCCTTGATGTATTTCCAGCGCTGGCGCGTCCGGCCCCGGTTGGACTCAGGGTTGACGATGACTTGGGTTCTGACAAGCCTCATTAAGGGGTTCCTTGGGGAGGGAGGATTTTTTTCCGGCCGAATATCGAGGCGCCGATCACCCCGCCCAGGATTCCGAAGGCCGCATAGATTACAGCCGTGGCGAGGAGGCCGAGAAAAAACCAGGCGGGCGACATCCCGCCGGCCCGTTCATCCAACCATCTTTCCCATCCCGAGGGCATCTCCTTGACGAACTGGGAAAACTGGTCCATGAATCTCTGGACAAACTCCCGGTTCATTGTCTCGAAAGGCAGGCTGACGATGGAGTCCGTTACCGCCGCGACGATCCCGGTGAGGATTCCAAGGACCGCGCCGTCGCCGGGCGTCAGGGATGTGGGAGAGTCCTTGCTGAACAGGTAGGCGGCGAGCATGGCGCCGCCGATGATCCAGAGGCAACATAGGCAGTTCACCAGAGGAACGGCGGTCAGAACTCCAGCCGCAATACCGCCGATCAGGGCCGGTCTGAACATCCCGGGGCGCTGTTGGATCATACTTGCTCCTGCCTCTACGGTTTCCTATTTTATGGGGAACGCGGCAGCGATTTCAAGCGCTTTTTTTCCCTGGAGATGAGGAGGTCGGCAAGGCCAGTGATGAAGTAGAAGGGGAGGATGGTCCCCCAGATGACTCCACTGGCCAGGCGGACGGCGTTGGAGGTCTGCCAAAGCCTGAGGAAATTGGCAGCCGTGTCGACCATGATCGGCGTTGAGACAATGAAAAAGACCCGGCCGGAGGGGAGCCTTAGCTGCCGCCATCCCCTGAGGAAAGGATAGAGGCCAAGCCCCAGAAGAAAACCCAGATAGATCCCGGTGCAGCGGGCGCAGACCGCCAGGGGGTGGCCGAAGCAGTGGAGGGAACGACTTGCGACTTGGTGGCAGAGCGGTTTGTAGAAGGCATAGGCCAGCGCCGCCCAGGGTGACGACCGACTCCTGAGGTAAGGCGCAAGCACCAGGCCTCCAAGCCAGAAGCACAAGGCGATCGCGGTGATCAGGTAGGTCGACAGGATCTTTTTTTTGGGGTCGCCGGCTTGATCTTGTGTTTTCAGAGGGCCTCCTTAAGCATGGCCCTTGATGCGGAGATAGGCCAGGTAGCCCAGAAGCGCCAGGAAATTCAGGGTGATGACGGATGCCGACATGAAAACCGTATAGAGTCCGCGCCCCATGAGGTCGTAGAGAGAAAGGGAGATGACCAGGAAATTGAAAATCAGGAACCCCCTCCAGAAGCGGCGGTACTTATCGTAGTGTCGGCAAATGAGCATCACCGCAGGGGCTGAGGACAGGAAAGTGTAGTCCCAGCCAAGAGGAGAAACCAGCGGGATGAGGGCGAGAAGGAGAAAACCGTCAAGGACGGCTGACTGCGGGATCCGGGTTCCCTTGAGCAGGAGGAACAGCACAAGGCCGATGAGGGCGGCCAGAATGACTCCGCAGATGGTGAATGACATGCTCAGGTCCTGCGTCCATTTCATCAGGAAACCGACGAGAGAGACATTGTCCTGTGAGGAGAGAAGAGGGGGCGTCGACGCGCTCAACGAGGACCTCCACTCGCCGAGGACGACCAGGTTTCCTTTCCAGCCGTAAAACAGGGCCGGAGCGAAGATGGCTAGGCCTAAGACGGCAAGTGCGGTAGCCAGAGACGACCACTTCTTGCGCAGGGCGAAATACGGGAAAAAAACCACGGCATAAGGTTTAAGCGCTGTGGACAGGCCCGCCAAGGCGCCGCCTGCGGCGCCGGCCGAGGGCCTGGAAAGCCTGGCCAGGAGCCAGATCATGGCTACGAGCAGAAAAGTGATCAGGGCGTTGATTTGGCCGAGTTGGAGCTCCCGGAGAAAATAGCGGGCCAGGATAAGGATGGCAAAAAAAGTCGGAGAGAACAATTTAGTTTCTTTAATATCAATAAGTTGTGTCGAGATGACGAAGATCATGACGGAAGCCAAGGCGATGGCCATGAACCAGACAGCTTTGGCCCCGGAGAGGGGGAGCAGGGTCAGCGGCAGGTAGAGAAAGGCGGAGAAGGGAAGGTACTTGAACTGCCAGTGCCCGTCGGCCGTCCTGTAAAGTGTCTCGCCGCTTCTGATCCTCTGACCGGCTTTGTAGTTGACCTCGAAATCGGCCATCTCATCTTTTGCCCGGAAAAGGAAGACGAGACTAAAGAGGATGATGGCAGCGAGGACGATGACTGCGGTTGACCTCTTTACGGCCATTCCGCCCCCAAGCTATCCGACTGGTTTTTATTTGTCAACCTCGTCTCCTCCGCAGGGCGGGGAGCCTGTTTTTTTACTAAAGGCGAAGGGTGTGGGTGAGGAGGTCGATCCGAAACGCCTTTTGGACTCTGAACTAAAGCCATTAACCTCCCCTTCCCCTCCTGACCAATCAGGAGGGGCCTGAATACGGGTGGCGTTTCGCGAAAAGGCCGGCGGGCTGACGAATCCCATACCCGAGCCCTATTTATTGATTGACAGGACCGAGCGGTCTGTGTAAATTTGTCTCAGTATGCATAACAAGGAGGAAAGAGGATGATTATCAAGGCGCGTACCCTAGGTGTCCTGGCCCTTTCCCTGGCCGCAGGAGCTTTCCTTTTTTCTCAGACTCAAGAATCGGCCCAGTTCTTCGAGAAGAATAAAGACGGCGTTCTATCCCTTTTTGTCTATGGAGGGGACAAAGTGCTTGCCGCCAAGGGCGTCGGGTTCGGATTGGCCGAGGACGTCATAGTCACGAGCTACCATCTCGTCAGCCAAGCCGAAGAAGTCGAGGCCGTCAACGTCAAGGGAAAAAAGATGAAGATCGAGGGCATCATCTCCGTCGATCGAAACCTCGATGTCGCCCTGCTTAAGATCAAAGGCAAGGTCGGTGTCCCGGCCCTCGGCGACTCGGACGGGCTGCAATCGGGAGCCAGGCTCTTTGGCCTCGGCGCCAATGAATCGGGGGAGATTACCATCGCCGAGGGGACGGTCCGAAACCTCTACAAGCTGGCCGACGGCCAGTCGGTTATCGAATCCTCGATCTCGATTCCCGAGACGTATAACGGCGGCCCCCTCCTCGATGCAGGCGGAAAGGTTGTCGGCGTTATCGTAGTCATGGAGAAAAGCCGGGTGGGCATCCCGGTCAACTCCTGGAAGAGCCTTCCCAAATTAGGCAAGATCACCGCTTTCAAGGATTGGGCCAAGGAGGATTATTTTGCCGGGTTTGAAGGCGCTTACCTGGCCGGCCGGATAGCCAGCCTGATGGACGAAACCTTGAGCGCCCAGAGGTATCTGGAAAAGGTCGTCAAAGTCAGGCCGGAGACGCTTGAGGCCCATGCTCTCCTCGCCTCAGTATATGCCAAGCAGAGGAACTACGAGGCGGCCGTGACCGCCTTCCAGAAGGTCGTGGAGATCGACCCGAATAGAGCCTCCGCCCACCTGGGACTGGGGGATATCTATTTCCGGATGCAGCGCTGGAATGACGCGGTCGGAGCTCTCGAGAAGGGCGTCGCCATAGATAACAGCAACAAGCAGGCGCTCTTCCAAATCGGCAATGCCCATGAAGAGCTCAGGGATTTCGCCAAAGCGGCTGATGCCTACGAACGCTTCCTGAAGCTCAACCCGGAGAATGCCTGGACGGGATACCTGCGCTTGGGCTCCAGCCGGATGGAGCTTGAGCAGTACGGCCAGGCGGTGGCGGCTCTCCTGGAGGCCCAGAAGGCTCAGCCGCGGGACCTTAAGGTGAACTACAGCCTGGCCATGGCCTACAGAAAGGCGGGTCAATTTGACCAGGCCGAGGCCGTCTTGAAGAGCTTGGCCGAGATCAACCCTCCTGATGCCAGCACATATTACAGCGACATCATTAAAATGTACGATGAGGCCGGCCGGAATGAAAACGCCATCGAAGCGGCGAGGAAGGTTATCGAGCTCAACCCGAAGAGCGAGATGGCGGTCTATAACCTGGCCATCATGTTCCAGAAGCTGAAAAGGTATGAGGAAGCGATCGCCACTTTCCAGCAGGCCTTGATCATCAAGCCCGACTATGATGTGGCCTACTACAATATCGGCTCGTGCTACTTGAACCTCAAGAAGTACCAGGAATCCGTCGCAGCGTTTAGAAACTATGTCGCACTTGTCCCTGACAACGCGGACGCCTGGCTGCAGATCGGAGTCTGCTACATGCAGCTCAAGGATTTCGAGTCCGCCCTCGAACCGTTGAAAAAATGCGTGGAACTGCGTCCTGATTACGGGGTGGGCCTCTTCAACCTGGCCGTCGTCTACTTGAACCTGAAGGATAACTTCAGCGCCCGCGATGTCTATAAGACACTGGTCAATATCGACCCCCCCCTGGCCGAAAAACTCAAGAAATACCTGCGCTGAGCGGCCCGGCGGCATTTGACTAGGCCTTCCGGATATGCTATAAGTAGGGTCTATTTCAGCACCTGAAGATTGCATTCCCTCTTTCTTTTTAATGGGCATTCTGGTCGATTTCACCGGCCGGAACCAGACTTCCCGGAAGGGAGTGCCGGGCCCTCGAGCGGCTGGACCCAAGGGCAGGTGGCGGAATAGGCAGACGCGCTAGGCTTAGGACCTAGTTCCTGAGAAGGAGTGCGGGTTCGAGTCCCGCTCTGCCCATTTGGTTACGATAGCCGGTCTTTCCTCCGGGCTGTTCTTCCGCAGAACAGGACCCAGGAAAGCTTCCCGAAGATCGAGGTTATGGGCGATGAATGATAAAACAGAGGCCATCAAAACCAAGGTCAATTCACCCAGCCCGAGCAAGCGTGAGCTGGAGATCGAAGTCTCGGCCGAAGAAGTAAGCAAGGAGTGGGAGAAAGTCCTCCTGGATTATTCGTCACGGACCAGGCTGGACGGGTTCCGGCGGGGCAAGGCGCCCAAAGAGATGGTCAAGCGCCTCTTCTATCCCGATATCAAGGAAGCGGTCATCGAGAACCTGGCGCCGCGGGCCCTGAGGGAGAGCCTCAGGACGGAAAACATCACCCCCGTGGGGACACCGGTAATCAGCGAGGCGGCCTTCCAGGAGGGCCAGCCTTTTCGATTCAAGGCAGTTATCGAGGTCCTGCCCGGGTTTGAGATTCCTCCCTACAAAAAAATCAGGGTGAAGAAAAGAGAGGTCAAGGTCGGGGAGGAGGATGTGGGCCGCTCCCTGGAAGAGCTTCGCCAGAAATCGGCTGAGTATGTTCCGGTCGAAGGGAGGGGAGTGGCCGAGGGGGATTACGTGGTTATCGAATGGAAGGGCCGGGACCTCAAAACCAAGAGGATGCTGCCCACAGAAAAAGTCCTCGTTCTAGCCGGGCACCCGGACAACGAGAAGGCCTTGAACGAGAGCCTGAAAGGGATAACACCCGGAGAAACACGGATGTTCGTCATCTCCTATCCCCAAGAGCATGCCCAGAAGAAAATGGCGGGAAGGACGATCGAGTATGAAATCGGGGTGGTATCGATCAAAGAAAAAAAGGTCCCCGAATTGGGCGATGAATGGGCTAAAGACTTGGGGGAATATGAGGACCTGGCCGCCCTAAAAAAGCGAGTCCGGCAGGAGCTCGAGAAGGCCAGCCAGGAGGCGGCGCGGCGGGAGATGGGCGACGAGGTGGTCAAGGGGCTCGTCGATAAGCTCCAACTGGAGCTGCCCGAGAGCCTGGTCGAAGAAGAGGCCGTCTCCATCCTGAGAGGCTGGGCGGCCCAGCTTCCAGCTGATCTTCCCGCTGGCCAGGTCGAGGAACTTAGGGAAAAGGCTAAGGTCCAAGCCCAGCAAAGCCTCAGGACCAGCCTTTTGCTCCAGAGAATCGCCAGCCAGGAGAAGCTGGCCGTCGGGGACGAGGAAATAGAGGAAGAGATCAAGGCAATGGCCATAAGGAATAACGTCCCCCTGGCGCAACTCATCGAGAAGGTCACCCAGGAAGGAAAAAGGGAGGATATCCGAAGCCGCCTCGTTCTCCGCAAAGCCATTGACTTTTTGCTCGATAACGCGGTATTATATTAATACTCCCCATGGCATTAATCCCCTTTGTCGTCGAGCAGGACGGGCGCAGTGAGCGGGCCTATGACATATATTCCCGCCTGCTCAAGGACAGCATCATTTTCATCGGGTCAGAAATTAGCGATGAGGTGGCCAATTCCGTGATCGCCCAGCTCCTCTACCTGGAGGCGGAGAGTCCGGACCGGGAGATCTCCCTGTACATCAACTCCCCCGGGGGAAGCATATCGGCGGGGATCGCCATCTACGACACCATGCAATTTGTCCGGGCGGAGGTGGCCACCATCGCCGTGGGTCAAGCGGCCAGCATGGCGGCTGTGCTCCTGGCGGCGGGGAGGCCCGGGAAACGCTATTCCCTGCCCAACTCCCGGATCATCCTCCATCAGCCCTACGGAGGATACCAGGGCCAGGCTTCGGACATCGCCATCCAAGCCAAAGAGGTGCTGCGCGTGAGGGAAAGCCTGAACGAAATCCTGGCTAGGCACACCCGCCAGTCGCAGGAAAAGATCCAGGCGGACATTGAGCGGGACTTCATCATGACCGCGGCCGAGGCTAAGGAATATGGCCTGATCGACCAGATCATCGTCTCGCGGCACGAGACCAAAAAGTAACCGGTCCTATCCGGCGCTCTCGATCAGGGATTTCAATGGACGATAATGGAAGACAATAACGCTAAATCGAGCTCGGGCCAGATGCTCCGCTGCAATTTTTGCAGTCGGACTCAGGCCCATGTGAAGAAACTCATCGCCGGCCCCAAGGGTGTCTATATCTGCGACAACTGCGTAGAAATCGCCCATTCTGTTATCAATACAGACAAGCTTCGGCAGGAGGAGGCGCGCCGGCAGAAGGCTGAGTCCCTGACCCCGCAGCAGATCAAGGGCGCCCTGGACCAGTACATCATCGGCCAGGACAACGCCAAGAAGAAGATCTCCGTGGCGGTCTACAACCATTACAAGAGAATCAAGCTCAAAAAGGGCCTTTCCGATGTCGAGGTGGGCAAGAGCAACATCCTGCTCATCGGGCCGACCGGGACCGGGAAAACGCTGCTGGCTCAGACCCTCGCCAAGATCCTGAGCGTTCCCTTTGCCATTTCTGATGCCACCACCCTGACTGAAGCCGGATACGTCGGGGAGGACGTCGAGAACGTCGTCCTCAAGATATTCCAGGCAGCCGGCGGAAACATCGAGAGGGCCCAGCGCGGAATAATCTATATTGACGAGATCGACAAAATCAGCCGCAAGAGCGACAGCCCCTCCATTACCCGGGACGTGTCGGGCGAAGGGGTTCAGCAGGCCTTGCTCAAGATCATCGAGGGGACCGTGGCCAACATCCCCCCGCAGGGAGGCCGCAAACACCCCTACCAGGAATTCATCCCCCTCGACACGACCGATATCCTCTTCATCTGCGGAGGCGCCTTCATCGGCCTGGAAAAGATCATCGGCCACAGAGTCGGCAAGTCGGCCGTCGGTTTCAAATCCGAGGCCAGATCCAGGAAAGCGGCGGGGACGGTCGACCTCTACTCCGACCTCATCCCCCAGGACCTGATCAAGTACGGCCTGATTCCGGAGTTGGTCGGTCGGATCCCGGTGGTGGCCGTCTTCGACGAGTTGACGATCAATGATCTGGTGGCCATCCTCAGCCAGCCCAAGAATGCCATAGTCAAGCAATACCAGAAGCTCTTCGAGATGGAGGGGGTCGAGCTCGAGTTCGAGCAGGAAGCCCTGCTGGCTATCGCCCGGCAGTCGGTGGAGAAAAAATTGGGCGCCCGCGGGCTGCGGACGATTATCGAGGACCTGATGCTCGACCTCATGTATGACCTGCCCACCTCGCGCCGCGACACCAAGATCGTGATCACCCGGAGGATGGTGGAGGACAGCGGGCCGGGCCTGGAACGACTAAAGAAAGCGGTGGGAGAATAGAACATGCCCCAAGAAGCGAACGGCAATGCCGAGATGATCCGCAATATCCCGCTCATTCCCCTGAGAGACCTAGTTATCTTCCCCTCGACCCTGGTTCCCTTTATCATCGGGCGCTCGTCCTCCGTCCAGGCGCTGGATAAGGCCATGGAGAGAGACAAGCTCATCCTGCTGTCGGCCCAGATGGACGCCTCGATCGATAACCCGACCCCTAAGGACATTTACTCCCTGGGTGTGACGGCCAAGATCATCCGGACCGTCAAGTCGGACGACAAGAACGTCAAGGTCATCGTCGAAGCCAAGAAGAGGGCCCGGGTCATTGAATACCTGAGCACCTACCCCTACTACCAGGTCCTGGCCAAAGTCATCAAGGAGATCGAGGACCAGAGCGCAGAGACCAAGGAGATGCTCAAGAGAGTTCTGGCGCTGTTCGAGGACTATCTGAAACTCAATCAGAATGCCAACATCGAATCCATCATCCCGGCCCTGCGCGATACGACACCCGAAAGGATCACCGATATCATCGCCTCCCACCTCTATCTTCCCCTGGAAGAGAAGCAGAACATCCTGGAGACGATCAATACCCTGGAGAGGACGCGGAGACTAAACTACCTGCTTGAGAACGAGATCTTGAAGATACATTCTAAGCTCAGGCGGGACGGGGCCCGGTCTGACCGTCAGAAAGTGGCCGGAAAAGACGCCAAGCCGAACGTTTTTCCGCCGGGTGTCGGCTACGGCGCCCGGAAAGAAGACCAGCCGAACGAGATCGAGGACCTCAAGCAAAAGGTCAAGAAGGCCAGCATGCCCCCGGACGCCCAGGACAAAGCCCTCAAGGAGATTGAGCGGCTTGAGACCATGCCCCCGATGTCGGCCGAAGCGACCGTCTGCCGCAACTACCTCGATTGGCTGATCTCGATTCCCTGGAACAAGAAATCCCGCGAGAAGAGGGGACTTAAAGAAGCTGAGCGCGTCCTGGATGAAGATCACTATGGGCTGGAGAAGGTCAAAGAGAGGATCATCGAATTCCTCTCCATCCGTCAGCTCGTCAAGAGCCCGAAAGGCGTCATTTTGGGCCTGATCGGCCCGCCCGGTGTCGGTAAGAGCTCGCTGGGAAAGTCCGTCGCCAGGGCGACCGGACGGAAGTTCGTGCGCCTGTCGCTCGGGGGAGTCCGGGACGAAGCCGAGGTCCGCGGCCATCGCCGGACCTATATCGGCGCCTACCCCGGGCGGATCATCCAGATGATCAAGCGTGCCGGCACCAAGAACCCCGTCTTCCTGTTGGACGAAGTCGATAAGATGAGCATGGATTTCCGCGGCGATCCGGCCTCAGCCCTTATGGAAGTCCTTGATCCTGAACAAAATAGCACGTTTCTGGACCATTATATCGACACCGATTTTGACCTTTCCCAGGTCATGTTTATCGTGACGGCCAACATGCTCGAACCCATCCCGCGGCCGCTCATAGACCGCATGGAGGTCATCCGCCTCCCCGGTTACACCGAGGACGAGAAACTCCAGATCGCCAAGAAGTTTCTGGTGCCCAAGCAATTGAAGGCGCACGGCCTTAAGGCTAAGAACCTTAAGATCAGCGACCCGGCCATGCAGAAGATTATCCGGGAGTACACGAGGGAAGCCGGAGTAAGAAATCTGGAGCGGGAGATCACCTCGGTCTGCCGGAAGCTGGTCAAGCGGGTTGTCCAGAAGGGCAAGGAACACGGCGAGCGGGTGACCCCCAGGAACCTCGAGTCGTATCTGGGCATCCCCAAGTTCCGGCGAACAGGGATCGACAAGAAGGATGAGATCGGAGGCGCCATCGGCATGGCCTGGACCGAGTTCGGAGGGGAGCTGCTGATATTTGAGGCGACCAAGATCCACGGGAAAGGGGTTTTCACCCTGACCGGCCAACTCGGCGAGATCATGCAGGAGTCTGCCCAGGCCGCTTTCAGCTATGTCCGCGGGAAGATCTTTGAGCTCAACATCGCCAAGGACCTGCACAAGAATTTCGACATCCATATCCATGTCCCCGAGGGCGCGACACCCAAGGAAGGGCCGTCGGCGGGAATAACCATCGCCACGTCGATCATCTCGCTCCTGACCGATATCCCGGTCAACCGGAAAGTGGCCATGACCGGAGAGATCACCCTTAAAGGCAAGGTCCTGCCGGTTGGCGGGATAAAGGAGAAGCTCCTGGCGGCGCACCGCGAGGGCATCCGCGAGGTTATCATCCCGCTTGACAACAGGGCCGAGCTTAAAGACCTGCCCAAGGTGATCAAGCAGGAGGTCAAAATCCATCTGGTCGAACACATGGACGAAGTCCTGAAAATAGCCCTGACGGGCGAGCTTCCCCAGCCCCTGCCGAAGGAGACGCCGGTCGTCACGCCGGAGCTTTCCCCGAGGGGAGGGGAGGGCGAGGGCCCGACCGAACCGCCCCTAACTCACTGAGGATTTGCCGAACGATTATCGTCTGAGATCGAAAACAATTCTTGAGGAGATGTGAACTATGAAAGAGAAAGAGTACAGCCTCGTGGAGCTCGAAGAAAAGGATTTAAAAGAACTCCAGAAGATCGCCAGCCAAGCCGGCGTCGAGGATGAAGAGATCGAGGATGCAAGCAAGCACAACCTGACATTCAAGATCCTCGAGGCCCAGGCCAAGAAGAGCGGGCTGCTGTTCTCCGAGGGCGTCCTGGAGACGCTGGAGGATGGATTCGGCTTCCTGCGGGCTCCCGATTTCAGCTACCTTCCGAGCCAGGACGACATCTATGTTTCGCCTTCTCAAATAAGGAAATTTCAGCTTCGGACTGGAGACACGATCAGCGGGATCGTCCGGCCGCCTAAGAACGGAGAGAAGTACTTCGCCCTGATCAAGATAGAGGCCATCAACTTCACCCATCCCGATGTCATCCAGGACCAGCGGCGGAACGTCCATTTTGAGCGTCTGACGCCGCTTTATCCTTTCGAGAAGATCAACCTCGAGGACGGGAATGCCAAGAATATGAACGCCCGGATCATGGACCTCCTGACGCCGATCGGAAAGGGCCAGAGAGGCCTGATCGTCTCGCCGCCCCGGGCCGGGAAAACGACTCTCCTCAAGACCATCGCCAAGTCCATAGAGAAAAACCACCCCGAGATCTTCCTGATCGTCCTCCTGGTCGCCGAGCGGCCGGAAGAAGTTACGGACTTCCAGAGAACCGTCAACGGGGAGGT
>Ga0153916_10001265_pt1 | contig 17951 bp, 13 predicted proteins | sample Opewatmetagenome_FD_109642 | JGI IMG/M metagenome (GOLD analysis project Ga0153916, IMG submission 109642) | Freshwater wetland microbial communities from Ohio, USA - Open water 3 Core 3 Depth 4 metaG | ecosystem: Environmental > Aquatic > Freshwater > Wetlands | place: USA: Ohio, Lake Erie... | reverse complement strand
TTGTGAAGAGGGCCCTGGAAGAACCTATCCGCCAGATCGCCAATAACGCCGGTCAGGAAGGTTCTGTGGTGACGGAGAAAGTGAAGAATGAGAAGGGAGCTTTTGGATTCGATGCTGCACAGGATGAGTATACGGATATGATTAAGGCAGGGATCATCGATCCTACCAAAGTGGTCAGGCTCGCCCTTCAAAACGCGGCTTCCGTCGCATCGTTGATGATCACCACAGAAGCGATTGTGGCCGATAAGCCGGAAAAGAAAGCCCCTTATCCGCCAATGCCTCCGGGTGGCGGTGGAATGGGTGGAATGGGTGATATGTACTAAGATTTTAATCTCTATTGAATTTGAGAAGAGGGCCTGGGAGTCTGGAGACTTTTTCCCAAGGCCCTCTTTTCTTTTTACTCTTTCAGAAGGTTCTTCCTCCATAAGGAATCATCTTTGAACCCTGTCTCTGAACCTTTCATGCAGTCGTAACTATTGAATTCTATTTTGAAAATTAAATATTTGCTTGCAATTCAAAAGAAAGGGCATTAATATCTTGTCCGTAGTGGAAAGAAAACCATTGCAAATTGAATTTCGGCATTTGGAAACTTTCTGCCGTGTCGCTGAATTAAAAAGTTTCTCTAAGGCGGCTGACGATCTCTTCCTCACCCAGCCCACTATCAGCGGCCACATCCTCTCCTTAGAGCAATCCCTGTCCCTGCGCCTTTTTGACCGGGCGGGTCGTGAGGTTCGGCTTACAAGATCCGGGGAGGTCTTCCAGCAATATGCTTCAAAAATCCTATCTTTGCGTAAAGATCTGCTGAATGCCCTGAGTGAATTTTCCCTGGGACTCAGAGGAGAATTATCTTTGGGCACGAGCACCATTCCCGGAGAGTATCTCCTTCCTAGACTCATCGGTGATTTCAAAAAAGAACATCCCTCTTTGGTCATTTCCCTTAAGGTCGCTGATACAAGGGAAGTGATCCAATATGTCCTTCAAGACCATGTCGAGTTTGGTATCATCGGCGCGAAGTTAAATCACCCTTCCCTCCGTTACGAAAAGTATGAAGAAGATGAGATCATCGTCGTGGCTCCATCCGAACACCCTCTGACCCGAAAAAAAGGGGTGAACCTCGACGAGCTTTTGAAGGAACCCTGGATTATCCGGGAAGAGGGTTCTGGGACCCGAATCGCTGTAGAAAGGGCGTTAAGAAAGAAAGGCAGAACCCTGAAACAGTTTAACGTAGTCATGGAAATGGGGAGCACTTCTTCAGTTAAGGAGGGCGTAAAGGCCAAATTAGGTCTTGCCTTTATCTCCGGAAGAGCCACCGAGGGAGAAGTCCGTCAGGGATCCCTTTCCCGAATCGATGTGGAGGGCTTGGAACCTATCTCTCGACAAATTTATATTGTTTCTCATCGCCGGAGGACGCTTTCCCCCATGGCAGCGGAATTCCTTCGATTCCTCAAAGGGAAAAAGAAGACACACTGAAAGGACGACTTGATTTGATTCGATGCCCCTCCATTCAAGTGACTCGAAAGCAAAAGTCTTAGGTTGCTGAAAAAGTGACTATTTCTCAGGCTGCTCAAAAATGCCTAGATGCAAGGCTCCCGAAATCCCGAGGAATGAGGCGTACTTGGACGTACGCCGCAACGAGCCTGCCCCGTGCTTGACACGGGGAAGGATGAGGGAAACGAAGCAGATGGGCGTTTTTCAGCAGCCGTGAGCCATTCCGGAGAACCTTCTCGAAGAAATAGTTGACTTAGAAAGGATTATTGTCTTAAATAATAGAGCGGTATGGAAAAATCCAATAACCCAAGATTTCGTAAGATGAAAAGGTATCTCACGATTTTTCTCTTTTTAGGTGTCCTCGTACCCACCTTTGCGGAGGCAAGGATCTACTTTGATATCAATGCCCCGACCTTTGTCCAAATCCCCATCGTCCTCGCAAAATGGAAATCGGTGGACAAAACCCCTTCTTCGTTTCCGGAAAAGGTTTATCAAATCCTGGCCAACGACCTCACGCTTTCCGGTTTTTTCAAGGTCATTGATGCCAACCACCTTCCCCCTTCTCTTCGAGAACGAGACGGTATTCCCAGCTCATCCGCCTTGCAAGAATGGACCCCTGCCGGGGGAGAGATTCTCTTGGCCGGTGAAGCCCTTTTAGAACCAGACGGTCTCAATTTCAAGATGAAATTTCATCTATTTGATCTGGTGGAGCAGAAACACATGGTTGGGAAACAGTACGAAGGCCCCTCACAAACCCTTCAAGCTGCAGTCCACCGAATGGCGGATGAAATCCTTCTTCAAATCACGGGGGAGAAGGGGGTTCACAATACCAAGATCGCCTATGCCCTCCTTCAGGGAGCGGGCAAGGAAATTTGTATTGCGGATTTCGACGGCACGAACGTCAAACAGATTACGCAGAATCAATCGATCAACCTTTCGCCGGCCTGGGCTCCAGAAGGGAGACGCATCGCCTTCACCTCCTACCTCAGACGGAATCCGGATCTCTACCTGATCGACATCGATGGGAAGAACTTTCGCCCCTTCTCCCGATATCCAGGGTTGAATGTCTCTCCCTCCTGGTCACCCGACGGGAAAAAGATCGCTCTCATGATGGGAATGGAGGGAAAGTCAGATATCTATCTCATCGATACCAACGGGGGGAATCCCAGGAAGCTGACGAGGGGGCACGGCAACGAAGCTTCGCCCACATGGTCCCCGGATGGTGAATGGATCGCTTTCGTCTCCGACCGATCCGGGTCTCCACAAATCTATATCATGGCGCGGGATGGGTCCAACGTACGTCGCCTGACGTTTGAGGGCAGTTACAATACCAATCCTTCTTGGTCTCCCAAAGGGGACCGGATCGCTTTTTGTGCAAGGGTGGAAGGGCGTTTTGAGATTTTTACGATTGGAGTCGATGGATCGGGACTCCGGAGACTGACATCCAACTCTAGAAATAACGAAAACCCCAGTTGGTCCCCGGATGGGCGTTACATCGCCTTCAGTTCCAATCGGACGGGGGCGTCAAAGATTTTCATTATGAATGCCAACGGCTTCAATCAGAGAGCGTTAACGACATCGAAGGGAGGTGAGTCGAGCCCGGCCTGGTCAAGGCGGTTTGAGTAAGCCCCGCTAGAAGGGATAGGGCTTTGCCCCTGCCCTTTCTGTTCTGTAAGGAGGTGAAGCTTGTGATAGGATTCTCACCCTACAGGACGGGGAATACCAACGGGGTAGGAGTCTTCCAAATCATTCATGAAGGGAGGTTATTATGCGTAAGAAAAGTCTCGTGATCACTGTTCTTATCCTCTGCATTGGACTCGTCATGATGGGTTGCCCGAAAAAAACGGTCGTGAAAGAAGAGCCTTCCATCAAGAAGGAAGAAGCGACCAAGCCTGAAGCAGAGCGCGCCGCAAAAGAACCCGCGACGAAAGAACAATTCGAAAAAAGTCTTGTCGCGGAGAGGACCCCTGGCATTGAAGGACAGGTTTTCGAAAGCTCTCTGTTCAAGGATATTCACTTCAACTTTGACAGATATGACATCCGTCCTGGAGATGCAGCCATTCTGAAAGAAAACGCAGCCCTGTTGAGGAAATTCCCTAACGTCAAGATTCAAATCGAAGGCCACTGTGATGAACGGGGAACGGTTGAATACAACCTCGCTCTCGGCGAGAGGCGGGCCAACAGGACAAAGGATTACCTCATTACATTAGGCATCTCCACGGCTCGTATTTCCACGATCAGTTATGGAAAGGAAAAACCGTTAGATCCTGGCCATAACGAAGAAGCCTGGGCCATGAATCGAAGGGCCCATACCATTGTCACCGCAAAATAATCGGCTGCGGCAGTCCTCGGGGCATTTTGAGGTTCCCCGAGGAGAGCCTCTTTATCCAAGAAAACTTTCGAAAAGGTGATGGTATGAAAAGATGGATTGTCTTTTTAATAGGAATCTTGCTTTTTGGATGTGCGAGCACCAGAGATGTACGAACGCTCGACAGAGAGATGGATAAACTCTATTCTCAGGTCAATGCCCTCCGAAAGGAAAATGATTTAACCAAGAACGATTTATCTGACTTGAGGACAGAAAACCAAAGGTTGAAGACGGACCTCTCGCTCCGACTCGAAAATATTCAATCTGAAATGCAATCCCTTTCGACAGATATCGAGGAATATAAGGAATTGCTGAAACGACCTTCGAAGGATATGGACCGTATCAAGGACGATATGGAAGACCGATTGAAAATTCTGGAAGAAAGGAGAAAAAATCAGGAGGAAAAAATCAGGGAGTTAGAGGAACGCCTCAAGGCACCCGAGCCAAAAACGTCCGGCCCAGAGCCGAAGCCGTTGGAATCGGAGAAGTCGGCTTCAACCAAAGAAATCCCTGCCGAGATAAAGGGGACCTCCGCCGGGGTAGGAGACCTCTATAAAGATGCTTATGAGACCTTCTATCGGGGGGACTTAGAAGGAGCCCGGAGAAAATTCGAAGCCTTTCTCAGACAATATCCCAACACGGAACTTTCTGACAACGCCCAGTTTTGGATCGGGGAGACTTACTACCTGAAAAAGGATTATGAGAGGGCGATCTTAGAATATGAGAAGGCGATCGTGAAATATCCAGAAGGGGACAAGATACCCGCAGCGATGTTCAAACAAGCCCTTTCCTTTATGGAACTCAGGGATAAGACCAATGCCAGAAACTTGTTCAAGCGGGTCATCGAAAAATATCCCCACTCCGACCAGGCCGAAATGGCAAAAAAGAGGTTGGAAGCTATCAAATAAAAAAGGGCCCATCCCTTTTAAAAGGGGATGGGCCTTCTTACCTCTGGCTATCGCTTCTCGACTTCTCTTACCGAAAGCAACACCCCATTAGACAGCGTAGATGTCCTGGTTGTTGTCCACCTTGAGTTCGATCGGAGTTAAATTGCCCATCTTGTCAAAAAGGGAGCTGTATTTGTACACCGTACCATCATCCGCATTAAAAATAGAAAGATGACATTCACACAATAATTTATTAATATCCGCATCCCATACAATGGTCCCTCCTTCGTGGGGACAAACCCTGCTATATGCAACCAGCTTGTCTTTCTTGGTTCTTACTAAGATACCCTCTTTCCCTTTAGAATGAAAATTGATAGATTCTCCACGCTTCAGATTCTTAACATTTCCGATCTTTTCCATCTCTCCTCTCCTTATTTATTGTATATTAGGTGATCCCTATCAGCATGGCTTCTCATACAACGCATCATTGTACAACATCCTGTTCGTATAGGATGATGAGGTTAATTTGAATATAGAAAAAACGGGATGGATTGTCAAGATAAACAAGCCAAGCTGAGTTGACTTAAAATTGAAACTGAGTTTCTAAGTCAACCCTTCTTGTCGCACAGTACCGAACTCTGAAAAATCGTCCAACACCTGTTTCTGGATGCCTAAGTCTCCTCATCTCAAGAGCGCGGGCGCCCAGCATTCATAAAATCCCTCCCAACCTCCCTTTTCCAAAGGGAGGAATTGCCCCTCTTTGGCAAAGAGGGGCGAGGGGAGATTTTCTAATGACCATGTCAATACAATTCTGAGCCCCCTATATCTTCCCACTCCATGTACACACAAGAAAAGGCCCATTCTGTAGTGTAGCAGAATGGGCCTTCAGTATTTTCTTCAAGGATTGTTACTTGACCACTTGAATCCTTGAACCCTCAGTATCTATTCTCAGGCAGTCGCTTCGGCTCCTGTCTCTCCTTCGCCCTCTGGTGGAACCTCCTCTCCCGTATACCCCTCCACCCAAAGCTCTAACGGTTTGTACTTGGAGAGACCGGTTCCCGCAGGGATCAGCCGTCCCATGATGACATTCTCTTTCAACCCTTTTAAATTGTCCACTTTCCCAGCAACCGCTGCTTGGGTAAGCACTTTGGTCGTCTCCTGGAAGGAGGCGGCAGAGATAAAGCTATCCGTAATCAGAGAAGCTTTTGTAATTCCAAGGAAGAGAGGTTCGCCCTCAGCGGGTTTTCCTCCTTCCTCCATGATCCGGGCATTCTCTTCTTCAAAAACAAATTTTTCCACCTGGTCGTCCACTAAAAAGTGAGTATCTCCTACTTCTCTAATCTTCACCCTCTTAAGCATTTGGCGAACAATGACTTCGATATGTTTATCGTTGATCTTGACCCCTTGGAGCTTATAAACCTCCTGGATTTCATCCACCAAATATCGGGCCAGGGCCTTATCGCCTAACACTCTCAGAATATCATGGGGATTGGAGGGGCCATCCATCAAGGCTTCCCCTGCTTTGACAAAATCGCCTTCATGGACACTGACATGTTTTCCCCTGGGAATCATATATTCTTTGTTTTCCCCTACGTCGGGTCGAATGACCACCTTCCTCTTCCCTTTGAGATCCTTTCCAAATTCGACCATCCCGTCAATATCGCTGATCAAGGCATACTCTTTGGGCTTCCTGGCTTCAAAAAGTTCAGCCACGCGAGGAAGACCTCCTGTGATGTCCTTGGTCTTCGTCGTCTCCCGCGGGATCTTCACGATGACATCCCCGGCTTCCACCATATCTCCTTCGGAGATAAAAATGTTCGCTCCGACCGGAAGGAGATACCGAGCTTGGGAAGCAGAACCCGGAAGATTCATCGTCCTGCCTTTCTCGTCCTTCATGGAGATTCTTGGCCGAAGCTCCGCGTCTTTTGATTCCGTGATCACTTTTCTCGAAAGGCCCGTAAACTCATCTACCTGCTCCTGCATCGTCACCCCTTCGATGATGTCCCCGAACTTCACCCTCCCTGAAACCTCTGTCAAAACAGGAATGGAGTAAGGATCCCACTCTGCCAGGATCTCTCCTTCTTTTACCTTTTGCCCATCCTTGACCCTCAGTTTAGCTCCATAAATCACCGAATACCGTCTTCGTTCTCTTCCATTTTCATCCAGGATGGCAATCTCTCCATTCCGGTTCATGACGATCAGGTTCCCCTCGCGGTTTTTGACGCTCTTGAGATTGATAAATTTTACCCTCCCGTCAATCCGACATTCCAGCGTGGTCTGTTCTGCCCGCCGGCTGGCGGTTCCACCGATGTGGAAGGTCCTCATCGTCAACTGGGTTCCCGGCTCGCCAATCGACTGAGCAGCGATAATGCCGATGGCCTCCCCCACATTGACCAGCCTCCCACGGGCCAAATCCCTTCCGTAACAGAGGGCGCAGACACCGTGTCTCGATTTGCAGGTAAGCACCGATCGAATCTTGACTTTATCAAGGCCGATATCCTCGATGCGATCCGCCAGGGTCTCGTCAATTTCCTCACTCCCTTTGGCGATCACCTCATTGGAAAAAGGATCCCGGATTTCTTCCAAGGCCACACGGCCAAGAATTCTTTCCTTCATCGATTCGATAATCTCCCCTCCCTCGACGAGCGATTCGACTTCGATCCCATCCAGGGTACCGCAGTCATTCTCCCTGATCACAACGTCTTGCGCGACATCCACTAATCGCCGAGTGAGATATCCCGCATTGGCTGTTTTCAATGCGGTATCCGCGAGCCCCTTTCGGGCCCCATGGGTAGAGATGAAGTATTGCAGAACCGTCAGCCCTTCACGAAAGTTGGCGGTGATGGGAGTCTCGATGATCTCTCCAGAAGGTTTGGCCATCAGGCCCCGCATCCCGGCTAATTGTCGCACCTGCTGGGCACTGCCTCGAGCTCCGGAGTCGGCCATGATGTAAATGGGGTTTAAACTCTCCGTGGTCTGTTTCGCTCCGGAAGGAGCCACCACCTCCTCATTTCCAAGTTCCTTCAACATCACCCCTGCAATGTTCTCCGTGACCTGAGCCCAGATGTCGATGACTTTATTGTATCGCTCTCCGTCTGTAATCAATCCATCCGTATATTGTTCTTGAACCCTCTCGATCTCCCGCTGGGCTTCTTGAAGGAGTTTCCCCTTATTGGAAGGAATCAGCATGTCGTCCAAGGAGATCGAAATCCCGGCCAAGGTCGCATAATAATAACCCAAGCCCTTCAACCGATCGGAGAGAAGGACCGTTTTCTTATCTCCTCCATACCGGTAGCAATAGTCGATGAGATTGGCGAGTTCGCTCTTCTTCATCACCTTGTTGATCAATCGAAATGGGATTTCCTCGGGAAGAATCTCTTTTAGGAGGACCCGGCCCACGGTGGTTTCGACGACTTCCCCATCCAGTCGGACCTTGATCCGAGCGTGAAGGTCGACTTCAGTCGCATCGTAAGCGATTCGGACCTCTTCTGGATTTGAAAACACTTTTCCTTCCCCTTTGACATAGGGGCGCTCCCTGGTCATGTAATAAATTCCAAGGACGATGTCTTGCGTCGGGATAATGATGGGTTTCCCGTTGGCGGGCGAGAGGATGTTATTGGTGGACATCATCAGAATCCTCGCCTCCGACTGGGCCTCCACGGAGAGGGGAACATGGACGGCCATTTGGTCCCCGTCAAAATCCGCGTTAAAGGCAGCACAGACCAACGGGTGAAGTTGGATGGCCTTGCCCTCGATCAAAACGGGCTCGAAGGCTTGAATGCCTAAACGGTGAAGAGTTGGAGCACGGTTGAGAAGCACAGGATGTTCCCGAATCACCTCATCCAAGACATCCCACACCTCGGGCCGTTCTTTCTCCAGCATTTTCTTAGCGCTCTTGATCGTCGTCACCAAACCTTTTTCCTCCAAACGGTGGTAGATGAAGGGCTTGAAGAGTTCGAGGGCCATCTTCTTGGGGAGTCCGCATTGATGTAATTTCAGCTCGGGACCGACGACGATCACGGATCGCCCGGAATAGTCCACGCGTTTCCCCAAAAGGTTCTGCCGGAAGCGACCCTGCTTCCCTCTGAGCATATCGCTCAACGATTTGAGAGGTTTCTTATTCGCCCCTAAGATCGTCCTCCCTCTCTTCCCGTTATCGAATAGGGCATCCACGGCTTCCTGAAGCATCCGTTTCTCGTTTCGGATGATGATCTCAGGCGCATTCAACTCGAGAAGCCGTTTAAGGCGGTTGTTTCGATTGATGACCCTTCGGTAAAGGTCGTTGAGGTCGGAGGTGGCAAACCGACCCCCATCCAAAGGAACCAGAGGACGAAGATCCGGCGGAATCACGGGGACCACTTCTAAAATCATCCACTCCGGCTTATTTCCCGACTCCAAGAAGGACTCAATAATCTTCAATCGCTTGGCCAACCTCTTTTTTTTCGCCTCCGAGGTCGTCTCCTTCATCTCTGCCCGGAGTTTCTGGGAAAGTTCTTTGACGTTGGTATTTCTCAACAGCTCCCGAATGGCTTCTGCTCCCTGAGCCGCCGCAAAATCCTCTCCGTATTTCTCCCGGGCTTCCCGGTATCGGTCTTCAGAGAGGATTTCATTCTTCTTCAAAGGCGTTTTCTTTCCGTCGAGAACGAGGTAAGCTTCAAAGTAGAGAATCCTCTCCAATTCTCTCAGCGTCATATCCGAAAGGATCCCAATCTTACTGGGGATGCTTTTGAGAAACCAAATATGAGCCACGGGGGTGGCCAACCGGATATGCCCCATCCTCTCCCTTCGCACCTTGGATTGGATCACCTCCACCCCGCACTTTTCGCAGACAATGCCTCGATGTTTCATCCGTTTGTATTTGCCGCAATTGCACTCATAATCTTTGGTCGGGCCGAAAATCTTGGCACAGAAGAGCCCATCTTTCTCCGGTTTGAAAGTCCGATAGTTGATGGTCTCTGGCTTCTTCACTTCTCCGTGGGACCACGATTCAATCTTTTCTGGAGAGGCGATGGAGATTCGGATGGCATTGTAGCTAATTGGACTTTTCCCCTTCTCAAAGAATGATAGATAGTCTTCCAAGATTGCCTCCTTTTTCAAGACGATGAACGACGAACGATAAACGATGAACTATTCATACTTCATTGTCACTGTTCATGGTTCATGGTTCAACGTTCATGGTTCCGTTAGAGCTCTTCCCGTTTCTCCTCAATCAGTTCTGTATCGAGGCAGAGGCTCTGTAACTCTTTGACCAAAACGTTAAATGACTCTGGCAGCCCCGGCTCCAACGTATGTTCTCCTTTGACGATCGCCTCGTAGACTCGGGTCCTTCCCGCAACATCGTCCGATTTCACGGTTAAGAACTCCTGCAACGAGTGGGCCGCTCCATAGGCCTCCAAGGCCCACACCTCCATCTCCCCCAGCCGTTGTCCTCCGAACTGAGCTTTGCCGCCCAACGGTTGTTGAGTCACCAAGGAATAAGGCCCGATGGACCGGGCATGAATCTTGTCGTCCACGAGGTGGTGCAATTTAAGGAGGTACATATAGCCCACCGTCACTTTCTGATGGAACGGCTCTCCCGTTCTTCCGTCATAAAGGGTCGCTTGCCCAGAGGTCGGAAGTCCGGCTTTCTTCAAAAGGTCTTTAATCTCTTCCTCGGAAGCCCCATCGAACACCGGAACCGAAAGGAAAATCCCCTCGCCCAGCCTGCGAGCCAATTCCATAATCTCCTCGTCGGTCGCCTGCTCCAGATATCCGTTCACCTCTTTTGAGGAATAGATTTCTTTAATCTTTCTCCGAAGTAAATTAGGGTTGAAATGTTTCTGCAAAAACTCCTCAATCTTCCACCCGAGTCCCTTGGCCGCCCATCCCAGGTGGGTCTCAAGGATTTGGCCCACATTCATTCGTGACGGAACCCCTAACGGATTGAGGATGACATCAATCGGCGTCCCGTCCTCCAAGTACGGCATGTCCTCCTCGGGGAGAACCCGGGAGATGATCCCTTTGTTCCCATGACGCCCGGACATTTTATCTCCGACGGAAAGTTTCCGCCTCATCGCGATGTAAACCTTGACGGTCTTGATGACACCCGGAGCCAATTCGTCTCCCCTCTTCAGCTTAGCCAATTTATCTGCAAAAACTTCCTTCACCACATTGATTTGGAGTTCTGCGTGATCCAGAAAACGGTGAACGTCCGTAAGAACCCTCTTCCCCTCGATGACATCAATCTCCCTGAGTCGGTCGAAGGGAATGGTAAAAAGGTGTTCCTCTTTGATCTTGTCTTTGGCGTCCAAGTAGACCCGGTTTTTCTTATCATCCGCGACTCTATGAGCAGCCCTTTTCCCGATCAAATATTTTCCGATCTTCCGCCGCGTACTGTTCTGGATGATCCGGATTTCATCGGCTTGATTTTTTAACAACCTCGCCTTCTCTTGATCCTCGATCGCCTTCGTCCTCTCATCCCTCTCCTGTCCCTTCCGGGAGAAAACCTTAGCATCAATGACGATCCCCTCGATTCCATGAGGAACCCTCAACGAGGTATCCCGGACATCTCCTGCCTTTTCACCAAAGATCGCTCGAAGAAGTTTTTCTTCGGGAGAGAGTTGGGTTTCTCCCTTGGGGGTCACTTTTCCGACGAGAATGTCGCCGGGGTTTACTTCGGCTCCAATCCGGATGATCCCGCTTTCATCCAGATCCTTCAAGGCTTCTTCCCCTGCATTGGGAATATCACAGGTGATCTCTTCTTTCCCTAATTTGGTGTCCCGCGCCACACATTCCAATTCCTCGATATGGATAGAAGTGTAGGTATCTTCCTTCAACAACTTCTCGCTCATGAGGATGGAGTCTTCAAAATTATATCCTCCCCAGGGCATAAAACCGACCAGGACATTCCTTCCCAGAGCCAGCTCTCCCATATTGGTCGCTGGCCCGTCTGCGATCACCTCGCCTCTTTTGACGTGCTCTCCAACATGGACAATTGGCCTTTGATTGATGCAGGTATTCTGATTGGACCGTTTGTATTTGATCAACGTATAAATGTCGACGCCTGGGTCATCCGCTTTTTGGCCATCCTCATCGGCGCGGATGACGATTCGTGAGGCATCGACATCTTCCACCACACCATCCCTTTTGGCCACGATCGTCACTCCCGAATCTCTCGCCACGATGGCTTCCATTCCCGTCCCGATCAACGGCGCATCTGTCCTGAGGAGCGGAACGGCCTGGCGCTGCATATTCGATCCCATGAGGGCTCGGTTGGCATCATCATTCTCCAAGAAGGGAACGAGGGAAGTGGCCACGCTCACCAACTGCTTCGGAGACACATCCATGTACCGAATCTCTTCGGGTTTCACCATGATAAACTCGCCCCCTCTTCGGGCTGAGATGAGCGGGGCGGTAAATCTCCCTTCTTTATCCAAGGGGGCATTGGCCTGAGCAATGGCGGGCTTTTGTCCATTGATCTCTTCCTCCTCATCCAGAGCAAAGAGATATCGGATATGGTTGGTAACCTTCCCATGAATCACTTCTCGATAAGGAGTCTCAATAAATCCATAATCATTGACACGGGCATAAGTGCTGAGAGAGGTGATCAAGCCAATGTTCGGGCCCTCCGGAGTCTCGATGGGACAGATTCGACCATAATGGGTGGGGTGAACGTCCCTGACCTCAAACCCTGCCCTCTCTCGGGTGAGCCCGCCAGGGCCCAATGCAGAGAGCCGACGCTTGTGCGTAATCTCTGAAAGAGGGTTCGTCTGGTCCATAAATTGAGAAAGCTGGCTCGAGCCAAAAAATTCTTTGATCACGGCCGACAGCGGTTTTGAGTTGATGAGATCATGGGGCATCAAGGTCTCTACATCTTGAAGGCTCATTCGTTCCTTGATCGCCCTTTCAATCCTCACCAGCCCGATGTGATACTGGTTCTCCAAAAGCTCTCCCACGGTCCTGACGCGGCGGTTTCCCAAGTGGTCAATATCGTCAACCGCCCCCTGACCGTCTTTCAGTTTGATCAAGTATTTGACCACCTCGAGGATATCTTTTCGTCTCAGGGTGGTCTTCTCATCTTCCAGAATCTTTCGAACCTTTCCCTGAACATCATCCGTGAGGGTCCCGTCCTTCAAGGAAGGCATCAGCCCGATGGGATGAAGGATTTTGACGACGCGATGTATCTCCTCCGCCATTTCGGGAGTGGCAATGGCTTCATCAAAATCAAGCCATCCCCCCAGGATTCGGTCGACCAGCTCTCTCCCTCCCGCATAGGTCGCCCCTGCTGCCAAGGCCTCTTTCTTCCATCGCTCCGTGAAAACCAAGATTTTGGGAGGATTTCCCTTCAGACCGACTTTATGGTTCAGCTTCATCCTCCCCACTTTGGACAGGTCGTAGCGTTCGGGGTTGAAGAAAAGGTTGAAGAAGAGGCCGACGGCTGTCTCGATCGTGGGAGGGTCTCCCGGACGGAGTCTTTTGTAAATGTCTATCAAGGCCTTTTCCGATTCCTTCTCCCGGAGGGATTTGCCGGGTTCGAGAACGGGCAATTTCTCTCTTTCCTCCGGGGTCAATCCGATCTTGTCCACCACCAACGTATCCCGCAATGAAGAGCTGACATTGATGTGATCGATGAACAGGATTTCGAAGGCCTCGACCTTTCTCTCCTTCAATTCGTCCAGAAGTTTTTCCGTCACCTCGTCATTAGACTCGGCAATCACTTCCCCCGTTTCAGGGTCGACCACATCCTTCGCCAAGTAGCGTCCGATCAAATCCTCGGTTTCCACCGGGATGGTATTGATCTTGGCCAACTCCAACTTGTCAAAAGCGTCCTCCGTAACTCGGCGATGTTTCTTCAGGATAACCTTATGACTTTCCGGATCCAGGATATCGGAGGTTGCCTTCTGTCCCACCAATACCTCTCTGGAAATCTCTTTCTGAAATTTCCCTTTTCCAATAAGAACCTTTTCTCTGTGATAGAAATAGTCCAGAAGTTCTTCCCCGGTGTACTTGAGAGCTCGAAGGAGGACGGTGACAGGAATCTTTCGACGTCGGTCGATCCGGACATGGAGAAGATCTTTCTGATCAAATTCGAAGTCAATCCAGGAACCACGGTAGGGAATGATGCGCGCATAATAGAAGACCTTCCCACCGCTCTGGGGTTTGATTTGATCCTGGTCAAAAAAGACGCCAGGAGAGCGATGAAGTTGACTGACGATCACCCGCTCGGTCCCGTTCACAATAAACGTTCCATTCTCGGTCATGAGAGGGATTTCACCAAAATAAACTTCTTGCTCTTTGACCGCCTTAATGCTCCTGGCCTTGGTCTCCTCGTTCACATCCCAGACCACCAAGCGGACTGTCACCTTGATGGGGGCGGCATAGGTCATCCCTCTGAGTAGGCATTCTTCCACATCGTATTTTGGCTCGGTGAGACGATAATTAACGAATTCAAGAGAAGCGGTTTCGTAAAAATCTTTGATCGGGAAAACGGTTTTAAAGACTGCCTGAAGTCCAACCGGTTCCCGTTTCTCCGGATCCACATTGGCCTGAAGAAACTGTTCGTAGGATCTTTTCTGAACTTCGATCAGATTAGAGATTTCCAGTACCTCTTTAATTTTTGAAAAGTTCTTCCGATACCTCCGATAGACAGGGACAACGCTGGCCATAATCACTCCCCTCCCTTAAATAGAAAGTCTCTTCCCTTTCGGACTGCCACCACTCCTTCGCTTTGTCCTTCTAGGAAGAGACAACAGGGTCCCACAGCACCTCTGGATGTTCCGTTACTTGACTTCGGCCGTCCCGCCAGCCTCTTCAAGCTTCTTTTTCATTGTTGCGGCTTCGTCTTTCGAAACCCCTTCTTTGACTGGCTTGGGGACACCTTCCACTAGGTCTTTGGCTTCCTTCAAACCCAGTCCGGTCAGTTCCCTGACCACCTTAATCACTTGGATTTTCTTATCACCAAAGCCTGTCAGGATGACGTCAAATTCAGTCTTTTCTTCAGCGGCAGCGACTTCCGCTCCGGCTCCGGCCCCGGCCATAGGCATCGCCCCCATTGCCATGGGCGCGGTGGCCTTGATTCCCAATTTTTCCTCCAAGGCCTTTACCAAATCACGGGCTTCGAGCAAAGTCAAACCACTGATTTCTTCGGCAATCTTCTGGATATCTGGCATTTGAAAAATCCTCCTATCTCATTAGTTAGAAAACGGAAAGTGGCATGTGGAGAGTGGCCAAAAGGCTTATCCTCTCTTTTCTGCCTTATGTTTCAGAACCTACTTGTTTCTCCAGCTGATCCACACGGGCCTGAATGATCCCGAGTACCTGTTGGATCGCATTGTGGATGACCGCTCCGAGGTGACTTGCTGTTCCCTGAATTCCTCCCAGGACCTGACCAAAAAGCACCTCACGCGAAGGCATCGTCGCCAGGGCCTTGACCTCTTCGGGAGAGGTCACCCTTCCCTGAATTAAGCCGATTTTAATCTGAAGGGAAGGCTGCGTCCTAATGAAGTCAGATAAAATCTTTACGAGGAGGACCGGATCGCCGTAAGAGATCGCCATGGCGGTGGGTCCTTCAAAATAGTTATCCAATTTCTCCAAGTCCGTTCCTTTCGAAGCCAGCCTCATCAATGTATTCTTGATCACATGGTAGGAGATCTTTTCCTGTCTCAATCTTTGTCTCAGATGACTCAACTGTTCTACGTTGAGACCTCGGTAGTTGGTTAGGACAACCGCCTGAAACCCCTTTATCCTTTCACCGAGATCTGATATAAGCTCCGTTTTCTCTTTCCGATTCAATGATCTTTACCTCCCCCTCCATAACGAAGTCCGCTGGCTCATTTATGACTTCAAAACACTCCTGACTTCCAGTGGATCGATCTTAATGCCAGGACCCATGGTTGTGGATAAGGCGATGCTCCGTAAATAAATCCCTTTGCTGGTCGGTGGCTTTGCACGTAGGATCACTTCCAAGAGCGTCCTGGTATTTTCTAATAACGGACCCAACCCAAAAGAAACTTTTCCAACGGGAACGTGGACAACCCCGGCCTTCTCTACCTTAAACTCCACCTTACCTGCCTTGATCTCTTTGATGGCCTTTTCCAGGTCGAAGGTGACCGTTCCCACCTTAGGGTTAGGCATCAATCCACGGGGTCCCAAAATCTTCCCCAACTTGCTGACCAAGCCCATCATGTCCGGGGTGGCAATCGCCTTGTCAAATTCCAGCCACCCTTTTGAAATCTTTTCGATGAGGTCTTCTCCACCTACGAAATCGGCACCTGCATCCAATGCCTCTTTCTCCTTCTGGCCTTTTGCAAAGACCAGTACCCGGACTTTCTTGCCGGTTCCATGAGGAAGGACGACGGTTCCTCGGACCATCTGGTCTGCTTTCTTAGGATCGACCCCAAGGCGAATCGCCAGATCCACCCCTTCATCAAATTTAGCGTAGGCCGTGCCCAAGAGGAGTTTCACTCCCTCCTCCAGTTCATACCGTTTGCTTCGATCAACCTTGCCTTTTGCCTCTAAATATTTTTTTCCTCTCGTTGCCATAATCTTCTCTTATTCAATCTCCAGACCCATGCTCCGCGCTGTCCCCTCCACCGTCCGGATCGCGCCCTCCAGATCTACGGCGTTGAGGTCTTTCAACTTTATCTGTGCGATCTCCCGAACCTGATCCTTGGTGACTTTGCCCACTTTGTTGCGGTTGGGCTCCCCAGAACCCTTCACAATTTTTGCCGCCTTCTTTAAAAGGATCGAAGCCGGCGGGGTTTTGGTCACAAAATTGAAGGACCGATCCGAATAGATCGTAATCACGACCGGGATAACCATGCCTTCCTGTCCCTGGGTCCGAGCGTTAAAGGCCTTACAAAATTCCATGATGTTGACCCCATGCTGGCCTAACGCCGGCCCCACAGGGGGGGAAGGATTCGCCTGCCCTGCCTGAATTTGAAGCTTTACCAATGCCGCTATTTTTTTTGCCATCGTTCACTCCTCAGATGAGGACCATCAATTCTTTTCGACTTGGATAAAATCCAATTCCACTGGAGTCGCTCTACCAAAGATAGACACTAAGACCTTCAATTTCCTCTTTTCAGGTCTCACCTCTTCAATCGTTCCAATAAAGTTGACAAAAGGACCGTCGATCACTCGAACGCTATCTCCGGTGCTGAAAGAGACCTTAGGTTTTGCCTTGGATACGCCCTCTTTCATTTGGGACAGAATGTCTTCAACCTCTCCCTCTGAGATGGGGACCGGTTTTGTCCCGTCGCCCGCAAAACCCGTGATTTTGGGGGTGTCCTTGACGATATGCCATGTCTCCTCGTTCAATTCCATTTTCACCAGAATATACCCGGGGAAGATCTTCCTCTGAGAGGTCTTCCTCTTCCCCTTGACCAGCTCGACTACGGTCTCCGTGGGGACTAAGATGGTGGAAAAGAATTCTCCTTTTCCGAGATTTTTAATTCGCTCTTCTAAATTCTGTTTGGCCCTGTTTTCGAAACCTGAATAGGTATGGACCACATACCATTGCTGCGCCATAATGTTTACCGTCTGCACGGGGAGAACATCCTTTCCATCCTTTTTAGCTTACAGCCTTCTTCAATAATTGCTTGATGAGATTTGACAGCCCAGCATCAACAATCCCTAGAAAGACCGCAATGATAAAGACGGCCACTAATACAACAAGCGTACCGGAAAGGGTATCCTTCCTCGAAGGCCAGGTTACCTTCTTGAGCTCGGTTTTAACCTCTCTTAAGAATTGTTTGGCTACTTCAAATTTCCCTTTAATTGAAAATTCCATTCTATTTTATTCCGGAGGTACCACGGCAGCCATGAACCTCATGAAATTCATCGCTTGCCATGGTCCTCATAGGACCCATGGCAGGCCGTGTCCCCTAATTAGGTACATGGCAGGCCAGGAGGGATTTGAACCCCCATCACCCGGATTTGGAGTCCGGTGCTCTATCCGTTAGAGCTACTGGCCTGTATCCGGTGAGTGGAGAGTAGAATGCAGAGCCTGGATTTCTGATCAGAAAATCTTTCGCCTTTCCACCTGCCACTTTCTACCATTACTTTGTCTCTTTATGAACGGTATGCTTCCGACAGAATCGGCAATACTTTTTGAACTCCAGCTTATCCGGAGTGGTTCGCTTATTCTTCGTCGTAGAATAGTTCCTCCGTTTACACTCCGTACAGGACAAAGTTAAAATATTCCTCATTGAATACTCCTAAACAGGAAG
>Ga0153916_10001264_pt1 | contig 17953 bp, 17 predicted proteins | sample Opewatmetagenome_FD_109642 | JGI IMG/M metagenome (GOLD analysis project Ga0153916, IMG submission 109642) | Freshwater wetland microbial communities from Ohio, USA - Open water 3 Core 3 Depth 4 metaG | ecosystem: Environmental > Aquatic > Freshwater > Wetlands | place: USA: Ohio, Lake Erie... | reverse complement strand
CAGGCGAGGCACGCCTCAAATTCCTCAAAGCGAATTGGGTTGGTCTTGGTGTACGTTTTTCTGCCTTGGGGAAGCGGATGCTCGTAATACCAGATGTCCTTCGTTTGCCCCGAGCGGTCAAAGAAGAGAAGATTTGTGGGAATATCTGCGTACGGGGAGAACACTCCTTTCGGCATGCGGACGATTGTGTGGAGGTTGAATTCCTTCAGGAGATCTTCCTTGATCCGCGCGCAGACCCCGTCGCCGAAAAGGACGCCGTTGGGAACGACCATGCCGCAGCGACCGGGCTTTGCGCCGCCGACGGGCCGGCGTAGCTTTCGCATAATGAGTTGCAGAAAGAGGAGGGCAGTTTCCGCCGTCTGCTTGTCCTCGGGAAAGTTCGAGAGGATCCCGCGCTCTTCTTCGCCGCCGAATGGCGGATTTGTCATGATGACGTCGACGCGGTCCTTATCTCCAATTTCGCGCAAGGGAAAACGAAGGGCGTTTCCAGGGTCGATCTCGGGGTATTCGAGCCCGTGGAGGAGCAGGTTCATCTGGCAGAGAAGGTACGGGAGCGGTTTTGGCTCTATCCCGAAAAGCGTTTCCTTTTGAAGACGCGCGAACTGGTCCGCCGTCTTGCACTGTTTTCTTAAGTGTTCGAACGACTCAACAAGAAATCCGCCGGTCCCAGCCGCGGGGTCGAGAACTGTCTCGCCGAACTTCGGGTCAATCACGGAAACAATGAACTTAACAACGGGGCGTGGAGTGTAGAATTCGCCGGAATCGCCCGCTGCGTCGCGCATTTCGCGGAGCATGGACTCGTACAGAAGTCCCAGAGTATGAATTTCGTCTTTGGAATTGAAGTGGATGTCGTTCAGCTTGTTGATGACATCCCGAAGAAGATAGCCGTTCGTCATCCGGTTAATGGTTCCCTGGAATACCTTCGCAATCACATCGCGGCGGTCTCCGTTTGCGCTGCGAAGCGAGCGAAGATAGGCAAAGAGACCTTCGCCGCGCTTGCCATCGGGGCGCACGGCTTCGTCTTGGTTTACAAAGGCAATTAGTTCGGGGCCGGTGATGCCATCAGGCTTCGCGGCCCAGTCGCGCCAGCGGTATGGTGGCTCGATAGCGGGACGGAAGCGCTTGCCAGCGAGCTTGGCTTCCTCTTGCCGAATCTCTTCCATGTCATCAAGGAACTTCAAGAACATGATCCAGGTAAGCATGGGCAGACGGTCGAGATCGCCATTGAGTCCCTTATCCTTCCGCATGATATCGCGGCAGGATTTGACGATGGAGGCGAGCTGCTGCGCCGTCGATTGGGACAACTCTTTCTTGTGTTTCTTTGTTTGGGCCATAGGAGTCTAGTTAGGGTGCATAAAGAAGGGTTTGTAACTCGTTCACAGCAGCACGCAGTTTCTCCGCGCCACCGAACATCTTTGAAATATCCATCACGGTGCCCCGCTCCGAAATCGGCGGCACCTTGAGGATGTCCGGAATCGCGAATTGCGCCGTTCCGTACTCCACGTACTTGTTCAAAATATCGTCGAGGATCGCGTGGGCTTCTTTACTGTACCGCTCGAAAAACGCCTTTTGTTCTTTTCGGAGGCGGTCGGCTCGTTCCCTCCGCGTCCGTACCGGCGCACTATACGCCACTTGGCAGAGGAGGTCGAATGGGTCGGCGTCAGGTTGATTGGAAGCCGCAATGAGGTCTTCGAGCGCGATGCCCCGCTCGTTGAGCGACTCAATGATCGCGCCGCGCTCCTCCGCGTCCGACCATTTTGACCGGAGGTCGGCAGCGGACGGATACATGCTCCGCACCTTCTCCCCGGTATAGTCCGTGAATTTGACGACCCGGAGTTGCTTCCCTTCCGCATCGAGCTCGTACACAAAGTGCGCGGAGATCTCTACCCATCCTTCGTCCACGTAGAGCTTTCGTCGTGGCTCCTCTGGTCCGGTCTCTGTGACAGGCGGTCCTTCGGGCAGAGGCGCGTCGGAGATGACTTCCTCCGGTTTCTCGATCACCTCCTTCACCGTCTCACCGGACTCGTTCATTTCTTCTTCCGTTATGAGCGCGGGTTCGCCGTCGAACTCCGGATCGGCGAACAGGCGCGTGGCGCTGCCGGTGTAGTCGAGAATGTTGAAGAAGAGCTTGCCGTAGTCATCCCGCACCCGGGTACCACGACCGATGATCTGTTTGAATTCGGTCATGGAGTTGATAAGGCGCGCGAGGACGATGTTCTTGCAGGTCTGCACATCGACACCGGTCGTGAGGAGCTGCGACGTAGTGACAATCGCCGGTACCGTCGTCTCAAGCTCCATGAAGCGGTCGAGGTATCCGCGACCTGTTTTTCCTTCATCGGCTGTCACGCGGACGACGTATTCGGGGTATTTCTTTGCGATGTCCGTATTAAGATTGTTCAACGATTTTCGCATGTCCTCCGCGTGTTCCTGGTCAACGCAGAACACGATGGTCTTTGCGAAGGAATCTGTATTTTTCAGAAACTCCGTCAGGTTTCGGGCAATGGCCTCCGTGCGAACTTTGAGAGCGACTTTTCGCTCGAAGTCTGGCGTGCCGTATTCGGCGTCGGGGATTTCTCTGCCGTAGCGGTCAAGCTGGCCCTTTGTGGGCCGCCAGCCGGTAGCGTCCACGTTGGTCACGATCCGATGGACCCGATAGGGCGCAAGAAAGCCGTCATCGATACCCTGCCGAAGACTGTAGGTGTAGATGGGATTTCCGAAGTATCGATACGTGTCGCGGTTATCCTGGCGGAGGGGCGTCGCGGTCATACCGATCCGAAAGGCGGGGGCAAAGTAATCGAGGATATCGCGCCAGTTCGATTCGTCGCGAGCGCTGCCGCGGTGGCACTCGTCCACAATAATGAGGTCGAAGAAGTCCTTCGGATATTCGCGATAGAGGCCCGGGCGACGCTCGTCCCTCGCAATTGCCTGGTAGGTCGCAAAATACATCTCGCGACTTTTTAGTGCCTCACCTTCGATCTTATGGCGTGCGTCCCCGAAGGGCGCGAAAATCTTGTCCTTTGGGTCATCCACCAGGATATTTCGGTCGGCGAGATAGAGGATGCGCGGACGGCGCTGCGGTTCGCCTGTCCGGTTCCACCGCGTGCTCCAAAGCTTCCAGCAGATCTGAAACGCGACCACGGTCTTGCCGGTGCCCGTAGCGAGCGTGAGGAGGATCCGGGGCTTCCCTTGCAGGATCGCCTGGACCGCTCGGTTAATCGCGACCTCCTGGTAGTAGCGCGGAGATTTCCCGGAGAGGTGGTAGTACGGAGTGAGGAGGCGCTCGACGATCTGGCTCGGGATGTTTTCCGCCTGTTTGAGGCGCTCCCAGAGCGCTTCAGGTGATGGAAAATCGTTGAGGTCGTTGTCGCGCCCGGTCGTGAAGTCATGCTCAACGATGCCGTGGCCGTTGGTTGCATATGCGAAATTAAGGCCCAGGATTTGAGCGTACTCCTTCGCTTGTTGGAGACCATCGCCGGAATCTTTATACGCGGCCTTTGCCTCCACAACGGCAATCGAAAAGTCCGGACGGTACCGGAGCAGATAGTCCGCGCGTTTCTGCGGTCGGCGGATCGTCCGGTTGCCCGCAACAACAATGCGACCGTCGGTAAAAGTTTTCTGTTCGCTTATACGGTCGTCGTCCCAACCCGCCGCATAGAGCTTCGGGAGCACGTATTTGCGACAGGTGTCGGCTTCGTTGGCGCGAATCATAGGCGATAAGTCATGGGTCCGTAGAGAATCCGCAGGCGGGCGTATGATATCAGGAACAGATGATTGAAACGCGGCAGGAAACTCTAGGGTGACTTAATTGTAGCCCCTAGCGAGGAACAGGGCAAAATTAGGCGTCAACAGAAGAGGGACGTCAGTTCCGAGGGGAGCAGTGCACAGGCGTCTACATCACTACTTCTGATCCGCTTTCGCAGCCGACGATTTTGTGTCCTTAGCCTCCTGTATCGCATGCTTTAGATCATTGAGCACTTCGACGTTCAATAGATATGAGGATGGCTTGTATTCTTGAAGCTTGGGCTCTCCTTGTGAGACGAGCTTGACGTTTACGTCAGACATGTTGAACCACCCCTCCATTGGTTTCTGAAGTCCTCTAGAAGATAAAAGTTCCAGAACGAATTTGCCATTTTCTCATAGTTGCTAACCGCTCTGAAAGGAGATTGCGAGATTTTTTCCTTCAGTAGCGTGCATCCTTCCTTCGTATCGAACTCTATCAAGAAATCCAGAGAATTTGTCAATAACTTGTGCAGGACCTCGGCACATTCGTCTACGCTCCTAACAACGAGCACACCGTTTGCAACCCCTGACTCAAGGTGGACTTGAAGCGACAGTGGATGGACCTCCCGCAACGTGTCAGCCCGCTTGTCAAAGTTAAACTGCTCGGCCGTCGCGAGGATTCGACAAATCAACGCAAATGCGTCCGAGGCGGCTCTAAACTCATTCTCTTTTTCAGCCCATAGAGAGAAAGGCTGTTGCTGTCGATAGGTAACAAACGATTGGATAAAATCGTTGATGAACTTGTAGAAGTCGGGCTCCAGCTTCGTGACCACCCCGATTTCCACGCCAGTGAGAGCCTTCACTTTGGCGATGAAATTCAGGGTTGCGGGAGGAAGCTCGGTTTGTGAGAAGTTGGCATAAACCCTGGGCCAGTTCCTCCGCTTGCGGAGTGGTTCGAGTGCACTGGTCAAAACCAGCGTTTCGTCTAGGTCGAACAGGATCGCACTTTTTGACAGCGGCATGCGACAATTATAGCGAAGCCTCCAACGTGCGAAAAGCGATCGTGTCCGAGCTATCAGCTCGCTGCGCTCGTCAGTAAGGTACGGCTCAAGGAACTTCTCAAATGTCGGGTACAATCCTACACTCCGTCGACATCTAGGCTTGAGCTAGCAATTTTTTCTTAATCTCCGCGGTTTTTTCCAGCTCAACCCTTCTCTTGTTCACCGCGTCTTTAGCGGCCTCTCGGAGAGACTCGTTATAGGAGTCAAACTTCGCACGAATGATATCTAAACGAGACTTAATTCCTTCCATCCATTCGATAAACCTCCGGTGAGCTACATCAGCTTCTTCGCAGTGCGTTTCGAAACCAATGCTAATCTTATTTCCGTCCGTGTGAGCGTATTCAAGAACTTCGACTCCTGGCATTCCCTCCACTGTGAAGTCGAGGACCTCTCTAGGGTCTCTGGTTGGTGCGTTCACAGGAACGATAAAGGTGTAACAATCAGGGGAAGAAAACTCCACATCTACTTCTCCGAAGGTCGGGACGCTGCGAGAAGACACATTGATGTCTTTTTGAGAGGCAGAATCCAGGTTTTCGATTCTAGTCTCTCGATCAATATTCCAGAGATGGGGAGGCTGCCCCTGAATCAACGGCTTTTTGCTAAACAAACGAACCTTGAATGGAGAATTCAGTCCGCTTTTCATAGCTCCTTCCTCATTTAACCACGTCACAATTCTTTTATTGCGGAAATTGATTCAAACCGTCTACTGTCTCGTCCACGCCATGCTTTCTTACATTCCCGACACTACACCAGGGAGCTCAGCAACGGAATCTGTAGTTTGTGACACAAGCTATAGAGCAACTTGAGCCGCAGTTCAAATACTGTTTTAATCCGCCTTTCGCATCTCCAGATGTGATGTTATGTTGACGACTTTTAAATTCTTCGAGGGCTGATGGACTTCCGCTGAACTGGCATATCTTTGCAAGACTTCCTCAACGAAAGAAGACGGCAATCCAAAGTCCTTAGAAATATGATCGAATCTAAGGCCCTTGCCATACAAGGCTTCTGCCATCTGCCGCAGAGCCCGCGGTTTCTCAATGGGAATTGCAAACTCGTCAGGCTCTTTTGTCCGCATCCCCATTGCGGCCATTTCCTTTACAAACCGCTCGTAATTTCGACGGGAGATGGCTCCAAGTTCTTTTGCGCGCCGGAGAAGCGCCGCCATCGAAATACCCCATTTTTGTTTGAGACGGCCAAGGCGCTCGATACTCAAGCCAAGAGCGAAATCCTTTTCAATCGCAGCGTGAGGCGTCAATAGTTCCGCTGCAAATGTATGCGCATCATTCTCAGCCTGCGCTCTTGCCGTCGGAGCTTGATGCATCAACAGGTGGCCGATTTCATGTGCCATGCTGAACCGCAGACGGTCCCCGCTCGTGGTGGGTCCAAGAGCCACGACGGGATGATCAGACGCCCACACTGCAAACGCCTCACGCCCCTCAAGTTCAGGGATGGTAATGACCACCCCGCCCGCACGTTCAAAAGCACGAATGAGATGAGGAATGGGGCGATCGACTGACAAACCGAGCATTCGGCGCGCCTCGATTGCCGCAGAGCCCGGTCGGCCTTGGACCGGTCGAATTTTCACTGGTGGTAAATTAAACTTACCGGCCATTTCTGTAAACATTTCAAAGACGCGCTCGGCCAGCGCGTGAGTCTGGGACAGTTTCTTGGCGGATACACTTGCGCGGGCGCGAAACAGCAAGGAACCTTCGGGAAGAAAAGGCCCAGTTGGGCGATACAGAAACTCAGTCAGCACCATTGTTTCGCGAGCAATCGCTTCAGCCAACTCGCCCGACGGCTGCTTTAATCCTTTTTCGATGTGCGCAATCATCGCTTGGCTAACGCAAGTGTTCTCAGCAAGATCGGATTGCGTTAAACCAGCCATCTCACGAGCCTGACGGACACGCTCTCCATTGACAATTCGAGCATTGCAAAAATCGAAAGTCCGGTTCATTTTCCGAGTTTCTTGTCTGTAGCGGTGGCAACTTTCTTCTGTTCGTTATCACGAGCTGTGATCGGCAGGTCGGAGTTCTCCGCCTCAAACGCTCGTCTGTATTCCTGACCATGGTCAATCTGCGGCACTCCGCTGAGTTGTATCGGTTCCCGCCAATGCCATTTCACGTGCTTTCCTTGGCCTTCAATGCAAACTAGCCAGAAACCCCTTAACCTACGATCGGAGTCAGCATCCCAGAGAAGCACGAGGTGAAGAGGTATCACTTCCTTTGTGGTCGTAGAGTTCGAAAAAGCAAAGAGATTCCAATTATAGAACGCAAGCAATTGCTCACTGTCTGCAAGAGGAACCTCCGTATCCTTGCTTTTTCGAATCCGGAGATGAACCAAATTCTTTTTTAGCAACAGGCCACAGAGAGGCATGTCCGCAATTTCAAGCTCCTCCTCGACATCATCTCCCGAGGCTTTCAACGCTTGGAACACTTCTTTGCGAACGAGGTAAGCGAAAAGGTTGGCGTCGAAAGTCCAGCTACGGGTTTCAAAATAACGGGCCGTGAGATCGCAACCAGCGGTGAAAAATGATGCCAACCGTTCCAGCGTGGGCCGGAGATAGGTGACGACCGTTCTCGGGTCGGAAAAGGGAGTAAAGCCAAGCTGCGTAGCAGTGGAAGGTGTACTCATGATGGGTAATAATAATACCCTCTAGGGTGCCACGTCAAGTGATCTTACAGTGCAAACTCGGCGTTCCGTATGCCCCCATACAGAATCCCGGACCGCCGGTTTCTCTTCCTGCCGCACTGTCTTGCAAGTTGAGGACAGTTACGAATGCACGCGCTCTGCTTCAGCCACAAGTTGTTCAGCAATTTGATGCATCGTGTTTTCTTGCCGGCTCCGCAGCAGTCGATAAACCCAATTGAAAACGAACGGATTCTTGGAGCGGAAGTAGAAAAGCTGTTCTTGGATAGAAATGCTTGCTCGCACAAGGTCATCCCCTGCCAAAGTCCCATCTAACGCGGACTGCCATTGTTTATCAATCTGCCCTTGCAAATGCTCTAGTTCCAGCGTGGCGGAGCTGTGTTTTCGAATCTCTCGAACACCCCAAAGGGCAGCAGGTGTCACAGGTGCGACGACAGTCAATACGAATTTGTCCAGGGTCATTCCGCGGTGGAGTGCCAAAGCAAAGGCAAAAATACAGAGTCCCCATAACAGAGTTGTTAGCAGTGAAGTGTAGCGCTTCCGCAGGCCAGCATCCCACCAGGCATTTGTCCGTTGGCAAATGAGTCGACCCAACGGAAGTGGAAGTCTGGAAACCGAAGGCGAATACCAATTTCTAAGAGAGGTTAGATCCCGATGTTTTCTTTTGTATTTGTCGGCTTCTTCGGTCAAGAACTCGCGTGTAGGCTGGTCGCCTGAGACAAGATTTCGCCACGGGATGCTAAACAATTCACAATCAAACAATTCTTGAATTCGTGCTCCTTTCTTCCGCGATTCCAACTGAAGTTTCTCCAGAACCACACCATCCAGTAAAGCCACGACAAAAGAATAGAAGACCACCCAGACTTTCGACTGCGGTAGCACAGCAGCGGTGATGGAAGAGACGAACCCTCCAAGCACAGTAAGAGCTATTTGAAGTCCTAAAATTTGCTTGCCACGACCATAAACAGCGCTGGCGGCGGCCAGACGAGACAATTGCGGATCAGAATTCTCTGAAACGGAAATGTCGGACCTGCCACTCATCCGTCCCCCTTAGTACTATCGTGGAAATTGGTTACAGAAGACTATGTTCCACTGTCTTTTAGCTTCGGGAATGTCTCCATGCCTCTCGGCGTAGAGCGCATCTTTCGCATGGCTGCGTGAATGAATAATACTGCGAAGGGTGGTATCTCGTTGAAGAATGCTTTTCGTAGCTTCTATGTTGCCGCAAACTTGCAGAGGGTCACGCAAGGCGTGACAGTCCCTTTCGGCAAGTAGCTGTAGCGCTTCTGTCACGCACTCAGCGTAGCTTTTTATGCCTTCACAAATACCAAAAGATGCCAACAACATTTCGATATGAAAGGACGACAACGGGACCCTTGGGGTGCGGCATTCACGCCAAAACTTTATTATTTGGGCTGTCCGCCTCAGCTTACCGCGACTCTTTTCGTCTGCGTTTTTGATGTATTGCGAGTGAAGCTCGGGGCTGGTTCCCATCCAATCGTGTGATCCATCAGGCATCCGATAGAGCGGCCAATTAGACGAGGTCATTTCTTGGAAAATGAGAGGGACTACGTCGATGCGACTGCCATCAGAGAAACAAACAACGATTGCGTGAATATCTTTATAGACGGATGTGCTGGGATATCTCCCCTCCAACTCACGCTTGAGCTTGCCGAGCGCCGTCGCCGAGCTTACGTAATGTCCTCCCTTCCGCAGATCGTCACGTGCGAACACCGCAAAGAGATCAACGTCACTCGAATTGTGAATGTAGGTCTGGCGCGCATAGCTGCCAGCCACAAGGAGTTTTCTGAGTGTGAACGACTGCGACAGGCGGGTCTTGATCTGGCTCGCGTGTCGTTCTGCTGATTGGAGTTCAACAGACGTAGGCTGGAATCGGTCGATTAGTTTTGCAAAAGCTTCTGAGACGCTCATGAATTACACGTAGCACGATTCTCTAAAGCGATCTTCCGAATACTTGAGACCAATGTTGTCGCGCCTCGGCTTCTCGACCGGTCCGTTCGTCGCTCCAAGCCAACGCAGTTCTCATTTGCGTGGCCGCCAAAGTCAGGGTCTGAAAGCCCGACAAACTCGGTTTCATCACCGGAGGTGCCTGAGAAATCCAGGATGTTTGATTGCCACCACTGTAAGCATTTTGCACAGCCTCGAATCCAATCGCTAGACCCTCGGAGACAGAAGAGATCGGCTGGCTTGCACTCCTGCGTGCCCAGAAAACCCGAGAAATAGCAAGTTCGAGATAGTAGGACGAGAAGGCTGCACCGAACCGAATCTGGTTCCAGTACTTGATCAGCTTTACGACTTTTCGATAAAGCTTTCCATTAAAGTCTTGCAGCAGATTTGCAACGCACGTGTCCAGTCTAGGGCTGGTCCTCATCCAGCCATTAAAACCATTAGGCATGAGATAGAACTCCAGTTCGTTAGCATCATCGGGCTTTAGCGAAAAACAAGGTACAACGTCGTACCCCAAGCCATCACTGCTCTGGGTTTCACCGTGAGACATTCGCACGCTAACGCATGTCCCATTCGGGTAGACTTCGGTTTCCCGCGGATAGTGCCGCCGCAATACACTAGCGAACTCGGCGATCAATTTCGATGACGATACATAATTCCCATCCGTCCATCTGCTGGAAAGGAGCGGATTGAAGAAGATAGTTCCATCTGACTGAACGGTGTAGGGCAGCCGTCGTCCTTCGCTCAGATAAAACAGGCTGCCGCCATCAAGGGGAATGTAGATGTCAATGTCATCGAGCGGCCAGGTCTTTGTGTGACGCGCAAAGGAACCACCGAGAAAGTCACGGTCGCAGTTAGAAAGAACTCTTGGAAAGGAATTATCGCGTGAATTCTCATTGCTTAGGAAAACACGAAGATGATTCTGGCTTTCGGAGGCTTTTGTTCGAAGAGCCTTAGAAATATTGATTTCCTTGTCCAGCAAGCCCTCAAAGGCTGAATCGATCTTCTGCGGTTGCAGGCCGTAGAGGTTATGAAGAATGGATCCCCGCGCAGGAACCGGATTCATAGAGGCTTCTTCTCGCAGAGGTGGGCCTGGTGGCCCGACCATCGTGAGTTTCGGCCCGTCTCGGGAAACATAAGACTTATCTCTTGTTTCTGCGCCGGATGTATTCGCTAAGTGAGTGGGAATCAGCGCGGTCCAGTAGTGTGTCGAGCCGCATATCGCTCCTCGCACCCGGCCCAAAATCTTCGCCGTACTCCTGACGGAGCGTTCCGACAAGAGTATCACCGCGTTTTCGAGGGATACTTCCGTCCTCTTCTCTGCAACGTTCGTTAAGCCCTGTATTGCACTGCTTGCTCATCGTACCCTCCATATCTCCAAAGACGCATTTCCGACAAAAGCGAGATATACGACGGCTGCTTACAGCCCCATCGGCTTAGGGTAGTAGAGTCGCGAAAAATTCTGAGAGCCCATGCTCGACAAGGTGCTCCGCGACGCTCTTGCAACCTCGGCGACAGTCTGGACGCGACACCAACCACAGGCCAACCAGAAGAACCCCGGATGAAATGAGTAAAGCCTTGCCATTTTTCATGATCTCCCTCCTCGGATTCTCACTCCCAAGTTCCGAAACCCCGATTGCACACCGCGGTCTCCGGGAACTACCCCTTTGTTTCGATGGTGTAGTTCCGTTCCGCGATGATACTATTGAAACAGACAGACGTTTCATCTGTCAACTTCTGTTTTGCAAAAGGAGGTTCGATGCCAAAACGACCGCTCGAAAGCTTGGGCGTAATCGTGAGGGAAAAGAGAGGGCACCGAAAATTACGGGAAACAGCCAAAGAGATAGAAATCGGGCCTGCAACGTTGATGAGGGTGGAGAGTGGCAGAATTCCGGACGTGGAAACTTTCGGAAAGATATGCAGATGGCTCAAAAAGGACCCTGCGGAATTCCTCGGATTTGATGTCGGGTTACGAAAAGTAGCCTCTACGGAACAGCCCATTTCAACAATCGCAGCTCATTTCAAAGCTGACCAGACTCCAAAACCTGAGACGGTTAAGGCCCTCGCTCAGATGGTGTTGATAGCCATGTCAACCCAACCGGGTCTCTCGGAACCGGAGAGCTGAAAATGAATTTTGAGCGCGGGTTTAAGAGCTGGGCGGAACGGACGTCACAAAACTTCAGGCGTGATTTCGGGCTTCAAGCTTATTCCCCCCTCGAACCTGCGCTACTTGCAACACATTTGGATGTTCGGTTGTGCACTCCCAAGGAGATCCCTGGCCTACCCCAGGAAGTGCTCGATCAACTCCTTAAACACGACCCATCTGGCTGGTCGGCCGTTAGCATTTATCAGCGAGATCGTGGATTGGTCATCTACAACCCGGCACACTCGAAGGGACGCCAAGCGAGCGACATAATGCATGAGCTTGCTCATCTGGTCCTGGATCATAAACCAGCGACCGTGATTCTGTCGCACGACGGAACTCTGGTCATGCGCAGCTACGATCAGAAGCAAGAAGACGAGGCGAATTGGCTGGCTTGGTGCCTTCTTTTGCCGCGAGATGCCCTCACCCGGTGTGCGCGGGGAGCACTCAGCATAGAGGCGATCGCCGAGCAGTACGGAGTGAGCAAAACGCTGGTGAACTTCCGACTTCGTGTTACTGGCGTGCAGGCACAAATCCGTTCTTACCAGCGACACCGTCAGTGATTTGTTTATTTAAGCAGGTAAGTGTGTCTTAAGTGCATATACCGTTATGCCGTATCCGCAAGGGTTGACACTGCGCGCTACAAGCGGAGGACCGCTAATGTTCGATAACATCCTTCGAGAACTAGAAATGATAAAACAGAACGGAGGAGCTATCTCGGTTCCCATTCAGATACCCATCGATAATGATGGCTATTTTGATCGAAGATGCCCGTCCGATGCCTGCCAGTTTGACTTTAAGATTCTGTTCGGAGATTGGAAAAACAAGGTCAGCGACGCGCAAGTGTTCTGTCCGATCTGCCGCGAAGAGGCGGATGCCGCGGAATGGAACACGCCAGACCAGTGCGAGTATATGCAGCAGGTTGCAATGAATCGCATCAGCGGCATGATCGACAACGCGCTTTCACAAGATGCGCGAGACTTCAATCGCAGACAGCCTCCTGGCTTTGTTCAAATATCCATGGCGTACAAGTCCGGCGCTCCCACTCTTATTGTTCCCATCAGTGTTGCAGAGGAGCTGCGGCAAAAGTTCAGTTGCGAACAGTGCGAATGCAGGTACTCATCACTTGGGGCCGCGTTTTTCTGCCCCGCTTGCGGACATAATTCTGCTGAAAGCACCTTCGCGCAAACCGTAGAGGCAGTACAGAAATCACTTGCCGTATTACCTGCCATCCGGGTGGCGGTCCAGGCAGCGTCCGATTCTGACGCCGCAAAGAACACGGCGCGAGAAATCCTCGAAAACAGCATGGGACGGATTGTAGGAGCCTTTCAAAGAGTATTGGAAACACTCTTTGACCGCACGCCCGGCGCAGCGACTGTCCGGCGCAGGAAAAATGTTTTTCTGAACCTTGCGGAAAGTTCGACGCTCTGGCGCAGTGCTACTGGCAAGGGATACGAAGACCTTTTAACTTCAATAGAAATGGCCGATTTATTGCGGCTGATTCAGCAGCGTCATCTGCTCGCCCACTGCGAAGGCATCGTAGACCAGGATTACGTTAACAAGTCGGGAGATCAGACCTATGCTGTTGGTCAGCGCCTTGTAATTCAGGAAACAGCAGTAGTTCGCATCGCGTATCTTGTATCGAAGCTGACAGAGGAGTTGAGAAAGCTAGTGTAGTCAATGCTACGCAGAACGATACGGTTAACCAATTCGGATAGTCGTAGACCCGCGCGACCCTTTTGACAAACTCGACGGCTGGATAAACGAAACCAGCTTTCCAGTCGTTCGGTGCGATCTCCTGGACACGTCTCACGGTCGTGGCTGCTCTATGTGGAATAGCATGCAGTCGGTCCTGGGGAACAGATTGGGAAGAGAATACCGAATAACACCCTGAAATAGGGGGAACTAGGACTATGTAAGCATTGAGAAGCAAAGACGGGTGAATCGTTCGTTTGGCTCATAAACCAACCGCCCTTACACCAGCACTGCTTGTTGTTGACCTTATGCAAGATGCTGCTATGCTTCTCCCGAATAGTACAGGACGAGGAGAAATGGCCCGGGCAGAACTTGGGAACATCCCTAAGGGAGCAGACTAGTGCGACACGATGCAACACTGTATCTCCACTTTCCCTGCTTTGATGGGCTCATCTCTGGAGTACTCGCATCAGACCTCCTAGAACAGCAAGGATGGTCTTTTAAGCGATTCTGCCCCGTCAACTATGATCTGCGGGCTGGCTGGGCTTCCGATCGCTTAGATACTCCGTCAGCTGTCGTCGATTTTCTTTATCACCCTGACGCACAGTTTTGGGCAGACCACCATTCGACTACCTTTTTGTCCCAGGAACTTCGACTTGATTACGAACGGCGAAAAGAACCCTGGCTTTTGTACGACAGCGCGGCAGGCTCTTGCGCGCTCTTGCTATGGCGGAACTTTTCAGGTTGGTTGAGTTCAAAGAGGGCTAATTATCAGGAGATGGTGGATTGGGCAGATAAAATCGACTCAGCTAATTATGCAGACGTACGCGAGGCGGTCTTCGGAGACACCCCCGCACTTGTAATACACCGCAGTTTAATTATCCGGAGTGACGCGGAATACTGTGGTTTTTTAATTCAAGCTCTCCGAAATGGCAGTTTGGGCGAAGTTGCGAAACTCCCAGAGGTTCGTGACAGATCGAACGAGTCACGTGCCTTGATTGACGCGGGCTTGGCAAGTTTTCGGGTCTCTGCGCATCTCGAAGAGGGTGAAATTGTTTTTTTTCTGTTGGATGTGAAGCCCAATGAGATTGTTAGCCGATACGCTCCTTTTTATTTCTTCCCTCAGGCACGATACTCTATAGGCCTCGTTCGCGGCGATAGAAGCGCGAAAATTACCGCAATGAGAAACCCATGGATTGAGTTTGATAGCGTGCCTCTGGGTCCGATCTTCGAGCGCTATGGGGGCGGCGGGCATCATCGTGTCGCCTCAGTCATTCTGAAGGGCGAGCGCCTCGGTGAGGCTGAGGGTATTCTTAGACAGCTACTGTCCGAGATTCAAAGGCAGGACACGGCTTATTTCGAGCCTCTCCGTCGAGCGCTGGCATGATTGAGAGATTCAACTTTTACGATGTCTACGGGTATTTCTTACCGGGTTTTGGCCTCCTAGGATTGATTTGGCTTCCCTTTGGACTCTTCAAACATTCTTGGCCTTCGAAAGAAGTGGGGTCGGCCCTAATCGCTGTAGTTCTTGCCTACATCGTGGGGCATTTGATCCAAATTCTGGCTACCCAAGCCCTTCCATCTCGAACCAAAGATTCGTTCGGAAACTCGCGATATCCTTCTGATTTTTTCTTGGATCCCGAAGACCCCACATTCTCGAAGCAGTTCAAGGAACAGCTCGCCAGCGTTGTCAGGAGTAGCTTTGGCATAGACCTGACGGTCGAAAAAGCGCCAGCGCGAAAAAATGATCCGGAGTTCGCCACTGTCACGAAGGGGCGGCAAGACGCATTCTTTCTGAGCCGCGGGGTTCTCATACGAGAGAAAATCGCTGCCTACCCAGAGCAATTCGAGGGTATGTATACTTTAATGCGCGGGCTCGCCACTGCTTCTTTTTTTGGATTCGCATACTTCGTTGGCTGGACCTCAGCTATTTCTCAGGCTGAATGTCTCACGAAGCTGGCTATTGGATTCCTCACTCTAGCTTTGGCATGCATTGTGATATTCGCTTTCCTTCCAATTCGTTTCAGCGTAAGTCCGGCTATGCGTGCTTGGCTTGAAAAGACCAGTCTTGCCGCATTCTTGCTGGCGTTCCTTTGCTCTGGGCATCTGTGTGGACTTAGATCTGTCAATTCAGGGTCCCAAGCTGCACTACTCGGTGGACTCGCAACTGTTTCACTGATTCTCTTTCTACGGTTTTTCACCGCATATAAGAGCTTCGCGCAAGAATTTGCAAAGGCTATCTGGCGCGATTATGTGGGTCATAGCAGAGTTGCCGTTCGTTATAACGACACGGTCGAGTAATGACATACCTTGCTCGGCAGAGTTCGTCGCTCGTCGAAGGCCGTGTACACCTCACGTACACCAATTCCCCCAATTTGCCCGTTCTGGCGTTTGTGTCGTTTGTGGTTTTTCAGCAAGTTGCGCGGAATCAGTAGGCCGCAATATTCCGACTCCCGCCACCTCCACAAAGGTGCGGCTCACACTCTTCAACTAGTCCACCGCAGGGTGGAGTCTCAGCGTTGTCGTTCAGTTTCCCAGAAGCGGATTTCTGACCCATTTCGTGTGGTTTGCCTGTAGACCAGTGATGCCAGCACGCAAAGCGTCGCTCGCGTTACAAGGATCTGAACGGACTGGATAACTGTTCTATTGAAACCATGCTATTAGTTAACGCTGTGATTATCACACTTGTAGCTATATCTCTAAGAGAGTAAAGTTTCTCCACTTGAAAAAAAGGCACATATGCTTAGCCGTTGAGAGGACCCATGAGCGCCCAGATCAAACATCTCGTTGTATTGATAATGGAGAACCGCTCTTTTGACCACATGCCTGGCGCGGGGTGGCTGATCCGGGACGTTGGCTGCCAGAAGGAGAAACAATATGGCAAAGAAAGCAAAAGCCGCTGAAGCTGTCCCAGACGCAGTCTTGGGGCCTCGTCCTCGTCTCGCCAAACTCGTTATCAAGAACTTCCGATGCATCGGAGCCACTCCGGTCACCATCGATCTAGATGACATCGTAGTCTTGGTCGGTCCCAATAACGTCGGGAAAAGCTCAGTCCTAAAGGCCTATGAAGTCATCATGTCGGAAGGGGCAACCGCTGGGCATCTCTCAATTGATGATTTCCCATCTGGGAATGTCGATCACAACGCATTGCCAGAGATTGAGCTACATACAGTGGTTTACGACAACAGCCCTGGACCTGAGTGGATTGAGAAGACAGATTCGGGAGAGATGCTCGTTAAAGAGCTGTGGCGCTGGCCTGCGCCGGGTGCCCCCGTGCGGCGCGGGTACAATGCACAGGAGAGACGGTGGGCCACGGACGAGGACATAGAGAAGGTTCCATGGGGAGCCGCAGGAGTCGCGAATTCGCGACGACCGCAACCGCATAGGGTCGATGCGTTTGCATCACCAGACGAACAGGCGGGCGAAATAGTGTCACTCCTGATGACGGCAATTAAGGATCGGGTGAAGTCGCATCAAGCTGACTCCAAGACAAATAAAGAGTCCGATTTCGCGAAACTCCTAGCTGGTATAGCATCCCTACAAAAGAAAATAGTTGCCGAAAGTCAGGAGCAGATCACCACGGTCCAGACCGACTTGTCTGGATATATAGGTCGTGTCTTCCCCGGTCATCGAGTTGTGTTCGACGCGAAGCCAGAAGATGATCTCGACAAGGCGCTCAATCTGTTCAAGTCAAACCCACAGCTCTTGATGGGACCCGAGAACGGATACTTGAGCACAATAGGCCGACAAGGCAGCGGTGCACGACGCACGTTACTTTGGACCGCGCTCAGGCTCTTGGCTGAAACAGGGAAGAAGAAAGAACCAAGCCAACGCCCTCATGTCTTGCTACTTGACGAGCCTGAAATCTGTCTACATCCGAGTGCCGTGAGAGAGGCCTGCGATCTTCTGTATGGCCTCCCAGCTCTCACTGGCAACTGGCAAGTAATGGTCACAACCCATTCACCCTGTTTCGTCGATTTCGCCAGAGACCACACCTCTATTGTGCGCGTCGAGCGGAGAAACGATGGGCACATTACTGGGACAACCATTTTCCGACCATCGAAAGCTGACTTCGACGGCTCCGACAGAGACCGTCTGAAACTATTAAATCTGTGCGATCCGTACGTTGCGGAGTTCTTCTTCGGTGGCAAGTCGATCATAGTTGAAGGCGATACGGAGTATACGGCTTTCATGCATGTAATCGGCCTTCTTCCCAAGAAATACGAAGACATCCGTGTAGTGCGCGCAAGGGGAAAGGCAACGATTGTGTCTCTTTGCAAGATTCTGAATCAATTTGCTGCGCCGTACTCGGTCCTGCACGACAGCGACCGCCCAACATATCAGAGGGATGGGAAGGATCACGCGAATCCCGCATGGGCGCACAATGATTCAATTCGCGTTGAAATGGCTAAGGCATCTGCTGCAACTCGATTGCTGGCCTCTTTGCCCAACTTCGAAAGCGCTTATCTCGGCGACGAAGTCAAGTCTGACAAACCATATAATGTGCTGTGCAGTCTCAAGGGAGATTCCGGAGTTGTTTCAAGAATTGCCCAGCTTCTTGATGCGTTGATCGACTTCACAAAGCCTGTTCCGCCCGGAGCAATGCAATGGACGAACGTTGATCAACTTACGCAGGAAGTAAAGAAGAAATGAGCAGCCAACTCTAGCTATTTAGTCCGGACGGGGCGAATTCTCTCAGGTGTTCCGTGTACCCGGCGTG
>Ga0153916_10001263_pt1 | contig 17954 bp, 13 predicted proteins | sample Opewatmetagenome_FD_109642 | JGI IMG/M metagenome (GOLD analysis project Ga0153916, IMG submission 109642) | Freshwater wetland microbial communities from Ohio, USA - Open water 3 Core 3 Depth 4 metaG | ecosystem: Environmental > Aquatic > Freshwater > Wetlands | place: USA: Ohio, Lake Erie... | reverse complement strand
CACCAATGTCGCGCAGAACGCTCCGGAAGGATGATTCGTCAGGCTCACGGAGGATCCGCTCGATGACCGCTCTTGAGCAGCAGACCGGATGCCCGTTCTTCCCCCTGAAGGATGGAACAACCACGTCCGCGTCGACCGAGAAAAGTTGCTCGTAGACACGGGGAGGAACAAGCGGAATGTCCACGGGAAGCACAAAGCACCTGCCGCCCCGGACGCACGAGAGGCCAGCCTTCACCGACGTGAACATCCCCTTCCGGTAGGATGGGTTCTCGACACACTCCACTCCGCCGATATCCTGCACGAGCCGACGGAGTTGAGCGAACTCAAAGCCGCCGACGACGACGATCCTCCCACAGATGAGCGACATCCCCTCGATGCAGCGGATGATCATCGGCTTTCCGCCGATCAGGAGCGCCGGCTTGAATGTGCCGGCACGCCGCGAGGACCCCGCCGCGAGTATTACCCCCTCTACCGATTGCCGGGAGTGCATTGTTCTCCTCTCAGAGGCCCTCCCGCGGCGGGCGCCCGGAGTGAAAGAACCCGGCAACCCGGTCCGACATACTCCCCGCGGGGGATGGCACCCCCCGGCGCACGGCAATCAGCTCCGCGGTGATGCTGATGCCGATCTCCTCGGCGGTTACTGCGCCTATCCCGATCCCGATCGGAGCGTGGACCTTCGCGAGGAGTTCACGGGGGATACCTCTCCCGGCGAGATTTTCAAACGTGGCAATGACCTTCCGTCTGCTCCCGATCATTCCTATGTACCGGGCCTGCGTCTGCACGGCGCGCTCCAGAACCCTCTCGTCGAACTTGTGCCCGCGCGTCACAATGACGATGGAACTGGCGGGCTTGACCTGGAGCTCCTTCCACGATTCATCGAACGGGACGGCCACCGTGCGGAAGGCTTCGGGGAATCGGTTTGGATTGGCATACTCGGGACGGTCATCCACAACCGTCACCCGGAACCCGGCCATCGCGGCGCTGCGGGAGACGTACTTCGATACATGCCCTCCGCCGAATATGATCAGATCCTGGAGTCCGGTCACCGGTTCAATGATGAACTCCCCTGCCGCTGTGGGAATGCGAGCGACAGTCTCCCGGCCGAGCGCACCCCGGAGAGTCTCTTCGAACGAAGCGGGGAGCTCACCCGCCGCATGCCGCAACGGCTGCAGAGTTTCCGCTCGGGACCCCGCCGCCTGAGGGAGAATGAGGAATTTCCCCTGCACGGTCTCTCCACTGCCGATCAGCGTGACGACTGCAGAATCCCTTCCGGCTTCCCGGCACAGAAGGAGTTTCGTGTAGACGGAGCTTTGCTCCCTCGAGAGCTCTTCGATCAGGAGATCAATCGTGCCTCCGCAGAGCATACCGCTCTCGATATCGTCTTCCGTGAGAGTGAACCTGCGTATCAGGGATCTCTTCCCCCCGGCCAGAAGCCGGCGCGATTCCTCCAGAACATCCCCCTCCACGCAACCGCCCCCCACGGTCCCGAGGGGGATGGCCGCACCTGCTTTAAGGAGCATCTTCGCGCCCGGAGGGACCGGCGTGGAGCCTGTCGACGAGATGATCGTGGCAAGCACCATCCGCTCCCCCGCGCGGAGACCGGCAGCTATTTCTTCGTAGATATCCATCACATGGTGAGGGCCATAACCGCCTTACAGGTATGCAGTCTGTTTTCGGCTTCGGGGAACACTCGCGATTGCACGCCGTCAATGACCGCGTCCGTCACCTCATAGCCCCGGTCCGCCGGGAGGCAGTGCATATAGATGGCTCGTTTGCGGGTGAGTTTCATCTTCGCCTCGTCGCAAATCCAGTCTCTGTACTTCTTGGAGATCTCCAGCGCTTCCTGGGGATTATGGAAGAGCGACTCGATCCCCCATGACTTGGGGTAGACAATATCGGCATCCCTGAACGCTTCCTCCATCCTGTCCACGACCTCGAACTTCGTCCCGTTCTTCCGCGCCGTTTCGCGCGCGTACTCCATCGGCCCCTTCATGAGCGTGTACTCCGGCGGATGGGCGAGCGTCACGTCCATCCCGAACCTCGTCATGAGCGTGATCAATCCCTGCGGGACGGACATCGGCTTGGCGTAGCTCGGCGCGTAGGCCCAGGAAACCGCCATCTTGAGTCCCCGGAGGTTCTTGCCGAATTCCTCGCGGATCGTCATCAGATCGGCGAGCGTCTGGAAAGGATGGTCGATATCGCACTGCATGTTGAGCACTGGCACAGTCGCGTTCCGGGCCACCTCCCGCATGTAGGCGTTTCCTTCCCCCGGGACAAGATCGTGACGTATGGCGATTGCATGCCCGTAGCTGGAGAGTATTATCCCCATGTCCCTTGGCGACTCCCCGTGCGCCACCTGGGAGGTTTCTGCAGAGATGAAGTGCGCGTGCGCCCCCAGCTGCGTGGCCCCGGCCTCGAATGAGTTCCGGGTGCGTGTCGACTTGTCGAAGAAGAAGAGAAATATGGTCTTGTCGGGGAGGTACCGGTGCGGCAATCCCTTTCTGAACCGCTTCTTCAGGTCACCCGCGACGGAGAGAGCCAGGTTGATTTCCTTCTCCGTCCAGTCCTTCGTCTCTATGTAGTCCTTCCCGCGGAGGGTTTTCGGAAGCTTCGGGAGTTTAGCAGGCATACTTTCTCTGATCCTTTCTCGGGAATCACTTTCAATCGAAATACACACCGGGAAATGCCGCATACCAGGCCGTCGCCTTGACGAGGTGTTCCACCGGGATCTGCTCGCTGGCCATGTGGGCGTGGATCTCGTTCCCCGGGCCGAAGCCGATGCAGGGGATCCGGTGCATCCCCATCACCGCGACACCGTTCGTACTGAAAACCCACCGCCCGATCGCCGGCTCTGTGTCGAAAAGGTGTGTGTACGTCTCACAGCCGGCACGCAGCAGGGGATGGCCCTCCGGAAGCAGCCATGTCGGGTAGAACTTCTTCGTGGGGTAGACCAGTCCGCGCCAGCTGGGAGTGCGGTAGTCGAGCACCGCCACTTCGGCTCCCGCCCCTCTGACAGAGTCCAGTGCCCGGATCTCGCGCAGGACCGATTCCAGGGTGTCACTGGCGGCCAGCCGGCGGTCCAGATGAATGGTGCTTGAGTCCGCGACGGCGCAGAGTGACGGCGACGTGGAGCGGACGTCCGTGATGGTGACCGTTCCCTTTCCCAGAAACGGCTCGCCGGTGAGCCGGCCGTTCAGCCGTTCGATATCCTGTACGATCGGAGCCATTTTGTAGATCGCATTGACACCCCGCTCAGGAGCGGATCCGTGGCAGGAGACCCCGGCGGTGCGGACCTCGATTTCCATCCGCCCCCGATGGCCCCGGTAGATACCCAGGTTTGTCGGCTCGGTGATGACCACCGCCTCCGGACGCACCTTGTCCTCGTTGATGATATACTGCCAGCAGAGGCCGTCGCAGTCTTCCTCCTGCACACTCCCCACCACATAGAGCGTATAATCCCCATCGAGGCCGAGCTGCTTGATCAGTTTCCCGCCGTGGACGATCGAGGCCAGAGCCCCCTTCATGTCGCACGCCCCGCGTCCGTATACCACCCCGCCTTCAAGTGCCCCCGTGAACGGGTCGACACTCCAGTTCTCGGGACTGCCGACATCGACGGTGTCCACGTGGGCATCGTAGGCGATCACCCGCTTTCCGCTTCCGATCCGCCCAAGGATGTTCCCCATCGGATCGATCGTGATCTCGTCGAACCCGCATCGCTCCATCTCTTTCTTTATCCGATAGATCACCTGTTCCTCCTGGGAGCTTGTGGAGCGTATCGCAATCAAATCCCGGAGGAACTCGACGACGTGGCGTTCGTTCTCCTGTGCGGCGGAAAGGATCCGTCCTTTCATCACTCGATGATTTCCCATTTCGATTGATATCTGTCCAGTTGTCTCTGCGTGTACTCGTCCATCGGATGTTCCCGTTCCGGAATCTCCACCTGCTTCGGAGAGCCGCAGAGCTCGGTGGAGAAGTACCGTTGTCCGGTGTCGCAGATTAGAGTCACGACGGTCTTCAGTTCGGGGTGCCGCCGTGCCAGCTTGATCGCCGCGGCAACGTTGCTTCCCGAGGAGATGCCGCAGAAAATCCCCTCCTTCCGGGAGAGCCGCCGGGCCATTTCCAGCGCTTCCTGTGTCGTCGTGGTCACGATCCCGTTCAGGTGGCTGATGTCAAGGTTCCGCGGGACAAATCCATCCCCGATCCCTTCGATCCCGTGAGGCCCCCAGGTGCGGCGGCTCAGCAGGGGGCATTCAGCGGGTTCCACCGCATACAGCTTCAGGCCTTTCTTCCGTTTCCTGATGAAGCGCCCCACGCCGGTCAGCGTGCCCCCTGTTCCCTGCGTCATGATGAAGGCGTCGATCTTCCCGCCCGTCTGGTCCCAGATCTCGGGGCCCGTGGTCCTGAGGTGTGCGTCGACATTGTCAGGATTGTCGAACTGCGCCGGGACAAAGTACTTCGCCGGATCGGCACTCCGGATCTCCTCCAGCTTCTGCAGCGCGAGATCCACATCGCTCTCCCCGCCGGGTGTGTAGACCATCTGCGTCCCGTAGGCGATATCCAGCTTCTTCCTCTCTTCCGACATCCCCTCCGGCATCACGACGATGCAGGGGAAACCCAGCGTCGCCGCTACGAACGAGCAACCGATGCCGGCGTTCCCGGTGGAGCACTCCAGTATCGTCATTCCCTTCTTGAGCTTCCCCCTCCTGATCGCCTTGGTGATCATGTTGTAGTAGATCCGGTCCTTGAGGCTTCCCGACGGGCTGAACCATTCGAGCTTCACCAGGATCTTCCCCTTCACCCCTTCCTCTTTCGGGATGACGTTGAGCTGCACCATGGGGGTGCGCCCGATTGTTTCGAACACGCTCTCTGCAGAATGCCGCGCCGCGTTCCACTTGATAGCCATGCTGTTTTCCCTGCATCTGTTCGTGTGTACTGGAAAGCTACGAAACAACTTCCATCGAAATGCACCATTCCGGGCAGACGAGTTCGCAGAGGCCGCACCCCACGCAGCGGTCACGGTCGACGCGGGGAAGGCGGTCCGCACTTCTCTCAATCGCCACGTGGCCGCCGTCCCGGCAGGCCAGGTAGCACACCTCGCACCGGATGCAGCGCAACTCATCGATCTGGCTCCGGACAGTGAGCCTGGGCAACTCTTCATGTGAGACGATGTGCGGGAGGGCTTTCCCGATGATCTCGGAGGGGGAGGAGAATCCCATCTCCTCAAGGTAGTGGGACATGCCGCTCCTGAGATCCTCGATGACCCTGAACCCGTAGTGCATCACCACGGTGCAGAACTCGACCACCCCCGCACCGACCGCCATGAACTCGACCGCATCGCTCCAGGTGGAGGCCCCCCCGGTTCCCAGTATCGGGATCTTCACGTGGCGGGCGATCTCCGCGATGGTGCGGAGTGTGACCGGTTTGATCGCCGGTCCCGTCAGCCCGCTGTATGTTGACCTGCCGTCGAGCCGAGGGTACGGAACGAACGTCCGGATATCGACCCCCATGAGCGCCTGGAGGGAGTTGGAGGCTGTGAGCGCGTCACAGCCGCTTCGCTCGACCGCCTGCGCGACCTCCACGACGTCCGTGACGTGTGGGGTGATTTTTATAGAGATGGGGACACGCCGCGACGCTTCCTTCACCCAGCGTGCCGTCATTTGGGTGGCACGCACGCTTTGCGCCAGCATCTTTCCGGGGTCTTCGCCGATATTCCCCTGCGGGCAGGAGAAGCTGCACTCGATCAGATCGACACCGGCACGCTCCAGCCGTTCCACCAGCTGCTGCCAATCCTCCTTTTTCCCCGCCATAATGCTCGCACCAACCAGTTTCGAGGGGAATTCCTTCTTGAGCATCCGGACATTCTGTTCTACGGTGTCAATGTGATGGACGGAGATCAGGTCGATGTTTCCCATCCCCGCCAGGAGTTTCCCCTCATGTGAGAGGCCACTCATCATGGGGTAGGCCAGGTCCACCGGGTTCCCTTCAACCGACGTCGTCTTCAGAATGGCGCCTGCCCAGCCGGCATCGAATGCCCGACGCACCATCTCCGCGTCATCGGTGGAGGGGGAAGCGGCGAGGATGAAGGGATTCTCAAGCTGCATCCCCAGAAACTCGTAGGAGAGGTTCTTCACCGGATAGAGACTTTCTGCGTTCATGCGCCAGCGCCCTCCCGAAGATACCGGTGAATGCCCAGTGCTGCCATCTTCCCCTGCCCTACCGACTGCACGATCGTCCCCTCGCCTCCCACCAGGTCTCCGCCAGCAAAGACGCCGGGGAGCGACGTGGAAAACGATTCGTCCACTTTCAGGTAGCCCTCCGGAGTCCGCGCAAAGAGATCCAGGAAGTCCCCCGAGGGAACCTGGCCGATGGCGGGGATGACAAGGTCAGCCTCCAGCGTGAACTCCGACCCCTCGATCTCCACCGGGAATGGCCTGCCGGTTGAGTCCAGCTTGTCGGAGAGACGCGTGCGCCGGCACCGGAGGGCCTCGACCCGTCTTCGTCCGATGATTTCGACAGGGCTAGTCAAAAACTGCATCTGCACCCCCTGACTCCGCGCTTCTCCAAGCTCGTTCGCCCAGACACGCATCTCTTTCTCGCCGCGGCGGTAGATCAGCACGACCTCACGGCAGCCCATCCTCTTCGCAGTCGCCGCTGCGTCCAAGGAAACATTCCCGCCCCCGACAATGAGGATACGATTGCCCGGGGAGGGAACCCGGAGCCCCGCTTTCGCCGACTCGAGGAAGGAGAGGACGGGGATTACGCCGGGAAGCTCCGTTCCCGGAATCGGAAGTGGCCTGTCAACGGTGAGCCCCACTGCGACAAAGAGCACGTCATGGCTCTTCCGGATCCGGGCGAAGCGTTGAGCGTCCACATCTTCATGCTGGAAGTCGACATAGCGGGAGAGAAAATCGAGGTCGGCCCGCACCTCCTCCTCGGAGAGGCGGAACGAGGGAATGCTGTTCCGCGGGACTCCTCCCGGAAGCTTCCGCTCGTAGAGGTCAATGCGGTGCCCCATCTTTGCAAGCTCGAATGCGCACGCCAGTCCCGCCGGGCCCCCTCCGATCACGGCCACCGAGTGGCCGTTGCCCGGGAAGGGGCGGGGCGTTGAATACCCACGCCTGGCTTCATGCTGTGTCGCATGGAAATGGAGCTCCCGTATGGCGATGGGGGTGTCCTGTTTTCCGCGTGTGCAGACCGGCTGGCAGAACACCTCCTCCGGGCACACCTTCCCGCACACGTTGGCCAGCGCGTTTGCCGACTTGACAACCTCGGCAGCTCCTATGAGGTTACCGGTGCGGACCATCGCGATGAACCCGGGAATGTCGATATGCGCCGGGCAGGACACACTGCAGGGGGGATCGTAACACTGCAGACAGCGTTCCGCTTCGGTCCTGGCATGCCGATCAGTAAAGGGTGGATTCATTTCTTGGGGTGGCGCATTCTCTTTGCGGCATCATCGACTGCTTCAACGATCTGGAGATAGCCGGTGCACCGGCAGAGATTTCCGGATATTGCAGCGCGGATCTCCTGCTGCGTGGGGGAAGGATTCCGCTTGAGGAGATCCTTTGCGCTCATCAGCATCCCCGGCGTGCAGAAACCGCAGTGGACGGCGTCATGATCGAGAAACGCCTCCTGGAGCGGTGTCAGCTTTTCCCCCTGCGCCAGCCCCTCCACCGTCGTGATCTGCCGTCCCTCCGTCTGCCCTGCCAGAACCAGACAGGAGTTGACCGCATGGCCGTCCAGCAGCACCGTGCACGCTCCGCACTGCCCGATCTCGCATCCACGTTTTGTACCGGTCAGGCCGAGTGTGTCCCGCAGGAGGTCAAGGAGTGTCTGATTGGGCGGGATCTCCAGTTCGCAGGCACGGCCGTTGACCGTGGTATGGAGAGATATCTTCTTCATGGCCCGCCCCCTTCTCCCCGGTCCGAGCAGCAAAGCGCCAGGGCCCGCCGCACAAGGACGGCCAGGACAGGCTCCTTGTATTCTGTCGACCACCGTCGGCCCGTGAGCCCCAGCATCACCTCGGAGGCTTTCGCCCCTGCTGCCGCAAAGAGCGCCCCGGATGCTTTCTCACCGATCAACATGGTTTCCGCCTCAGGGATCCTCTTCCAGACCGGCAAGGCTGCGCCCGGAACAATGCGGGCCTCCGTAATGACGCCTTCCGTGTCTCTGGCCACAACGGCGGCGACACTCAGCCGGGCAATGGAGAGTGCGTTCCGCCGTCCCAGCTTCACGAATGCCGTGCGCACTCCTGGAGGGAGGGGAATGAATGTTATCAGCGTGAGTACCTCGTCCTCGCGGGCGATGGTCCTGTAGGGTTTCTCGAAGAACGTGCCGATGTCAACGACCCTCTCTCCCCGGACAGAGCGGAGGGTCAACCGGGCGCCGAGCGCGACAAGCGGGGGGACGGTATCCGCACAGGCGGCGGCATTCATGATATTCCCGCCGATGGTTCCGCGGTTCCTGATCTGCGGAGAGCCGATTGCACCCGAGGCGATCGCAAGGAAGGGAGCCCAGCTCCGAAGCGTGGCAGACCGGGAAAGCTCCGCGTGTGTCGTGAGGGGTCTGATGCTGATCTCCCCCTGGCGCTCATAGGTTCCGCGCATGGAGGCGATGCGGCTGATATCCACAATTGCGCCGGGAGAAGGTGTCCCCGGCCGGCGGAGTTCCAGCAGGAGGTCCGTGCCACCGGCGAGTATTCTGGCGTTGCCTCTGCAGAGGTCCAGCGCGGTACATGCGGCCTCCATGGAATCACACGCTATGTAGTCAAAGGGTTTCATCTGCGTGCTGAGGGTGTCTTGCATGCTCCGTCTAAGCCGGGCTCTTTCTGAAGCGACCCCCGCCCCGTCGTCCTCTTCAGCGGGTGTCCCAGCAGCACGCGCTCGAGTGTGGCAGGGAGCTCGAAGATCCGATTTCCCGTTGCGTTGTAGATTGCGTTCACGATCGCAGGCGCCGCAATCTCAGTGGCCGGCTCTCCAACGGACTTCGCGCCAAAGGGACCCGCAGGGTCCGGGTTCTCCACCAGTACCGGGTTGATCGACGGAACATCCATGGAGGTCGGGACAAGGTACTCGTCGAAGTTGAGCTGTGTGGGAACTCCCTCCTCGATCTCGAAGTCTTCCAGCAACCCGTATCCGAGCCCCATGGCCACACCGCCGAAGATCTGTCCCTCCACACCGTTCCGGCTGATGGCCTGCCCGATCTCATGGGCGGAGACAAAGTCGACGACGTCGGTCTTCCCTGTCTCCGTGTCGACTTCCACCTCGGCAATATTGGCACCGTACACGAACGTGAAATAGGCGGTTCCCTGCCCCGTCTCCTCGTCCCACGTCGTTTTGGGAGCCTTGTGCCAGCCCAGTCCGATCAAAGGCTTCCCCTGCTTGAAACATTCCGCGGCCAGCTCCGAGAACGACGCAAGCCTTTCCCGCGTCGTCGTGTTGATCAGGTAGTCCTGTTCAAGAGAGAGTCTGTCCGGGAGGAGTCCTGTCATCTGCGCCCCTGCATACAGGAGACTGGCGCGGACGGTTTCGGCCGCCTTCTTCGCTGCCGATCCTCCCATGATTGTCCCGCGGGAAGCAACGGTCGGCCCGCTGTCGGGGACTCGGCTGGTGTTCGTGTTCAGGAACTGTATCCGGTGCATGGAGATTCCCAGCACTTCGGCCACAATCTGCGACATCTGCGTCTGGGCACCCTGCCCCATGTCTGTGACCCCGGAGGAGATGATCACGCTCCCGTCCGTCTGCACGGAGACGATAGCACCGGCGGCGTCTGCCCCTTCCGCGCCGAGTGAGACCCCCCGGTAGCTGCAGGCGAGCCCGATTCCATGTTTCCTCGGGGCCGGGGGGGCCGCACGGAAGGTGCTCCATTTCTTCTTGAAATCCGCCGCCCCGGCGGCTTTGACCAGGACCTCTTTGAGACTCACCGTGTGGTCGAGCTTCTGCCCGGTGGCGGTCACCGACCCCTGGACAAAGCAATTCTGAAGCCGGATCTCCAGCGGGTCTTTCCCAACCTGCTCCGCAAGCTCGTCCATCATCGACTCGATCGCGAAATTGACCTGCGGGGACCCGAATCCCCGCATCGCGCCCGTGTAGTTGTTGGTGGTGTAGACAGCATAGACGTCCGTTTTGACGTTCTCACAGCGATAGGGACCCGTCGCCTGCACGACCGAACGCCAGGTGACGAACGGGCTCATCGAGGCATACGCACCACCGTCGGCGATGCAGCGAACCTCCATCGCGGTAATCGACCCATCTTTCCTGGCACCCCACCTATAATAGAGGACATAGGGATGGCGTTTGTAGCTCTCAAGCATCGATTCTTCGCGCGTGTTGACCATCTTGACCGGCCTGCCTGTTCGCAGAGCCAGGAGTGCGGCCCTGCAGCACATTGCCGTCATCGCTTCGTCCTTGCCGCCGAATGACCCGCCGAGCGTGGCCTGAATGAGCTGCACTTTGTTCAAGTCGATCCCGAGTGCCGCGGCGACGGATCGCCGTGAAGAGAAAAGGTTCTGAATCGAACCGGTAATGCGGACACCTCCCTGCTCCGCCGGTTCGGCCAGAACGGCCTCCGGCTCTAGGTAGGCGTGTTCGACGAATTGCGTCTTGAATTTCCGTTCGATCACAAAGTCGGCCTGCGCAAAGCCTTTCTGAGTATCCCCTTTCCTCACCTTGTGGTGCACAAATACGTTGCTGTCACCATGGATCTTCGGCGCCCCCTCCTTCATGGCTTCCTCCGGATCGCTCACCACGGGGAGCACTTCATACTCCACCTCGATCATCGCGAGGGCTTCTTCCGCCACCTCCCGGGAGAGAGCGGCGACGAGGGCGACGCCGTCCCCCTGGTACCGGACACGATCCTCAGCAAGGATATACTGGTTCTGCGTCACAATGCCGAACACCTTGCTCCCCGGGATATCCTTTGCCGTCAGCACCGCGGCCACGCCCGGGAGCCGTTCGGCCTTCGACGTGTCGATCCGGAGAATCCGTGCATGCGGATACCGGCTCCGGAGGACGCACCCGGTGAGCTGGTGGGCTAGGTTGTAGTCATCGGCGAATTTCGCCCTTCCGGTCACCTTCCCCCATGCATCCACGCGCCGCTGTCGTGTGCCGACGATGTTATGGCTTGAGGGCATGCATTGCGCTCCAGAGTTTCCGCGCGGCCTCCTGCGTGCCGCGCAGCATATCCTGTTCATCGAGATCCGGGAACTGACGGTTCCGCAGAACCCAGCGTCCGTTGACCATAACAGATTCAACCATGGAGGAGCGGAGGCCGAACAGAAAATGCGACGGGAAGTTCTCGGGTGTTATCGGTGTCGGCGGCAGGTAGTCGAGGATGACCAGGTCCGCCGGCGCGTCCCTCCGGAGCAGGCCGAAACGCTTCCCGAACGTCTCCGAGACAAGGGCCTGGCCGTTATCCAGCATGCTCAGCCACTCAAGGCTGGCTCCCGTCTGCGCTTCCTGATTCCGAAAATACGCCGCGCGCAGCTCCTCGAACATATCCGGCGGAAACCCGTCGGTGCCGAGGGTCTTTCTCGCCCCGAATTCGCCGAGCGGCGCGTGTCCCACCCGGTTGTTCATATTCGACCGGGGATTGTGGATGAGCCATGCTCCGCTTGTCCGGAGCCGGGAGAAATCATCGGACGAGAGGTGGATGCAGTGTGCAAAGAGAGATTTCCGCCGGAGTATCCCGAACGCCCCGAGCCGATCCAGAATCTTCGCGCCGAAATTCGCCTCCGTCATCCGCGGGTCCGTGTCCGACTCCGCCAGATGCATATGCAGGCCCGTGTCATAGCGATCGGCAATCTCCCCCATTTTCCTGAGGGATTCATCAGACAGCGTGAACGATGCGTGTCCCCCGACGAGCCCCCGGAACATCTCATCCGACCGGTGCGATTCCAGGAAGGATTCGTTCTCTGCGAGCCCCTGGTCCCGCCGCTCGAAGCCGTCACGGTCAGAGGTCTCATAGCAGAGCACTCCTCGGAGCCCCACCTCGGCGATCCCCTCCTCGACAAGCTGGAGAGAGCCGCTGATCAAGTTCGGAGAGGAGTGGTGGTCGATCACCGTCGTGACGCCGCAGCGGGCAGCCTCGAGCGCCCCGCCCAAGGCACTGAAGTAGATGGTCTCCGCATCCAGGGCCCGGTCCAGACGCCACCAGATCTTCTGCAGGATTTCGAGGAAATTTCTGGGAGTCTGATCGGGGGGGGGCATGCCGCGGGCAAGCGTCGAGTAGAGGTGCGTGTGTGCGCATACCAGCCCCGGCATCAGAATCTTCCCGGCAAGATCTTCGACCATCTCCGCTTTCTGCGGGAGGAGGCCGGGACCCACATCAGCAATAACCCCTCCGGTGATTCTGACGTCGGCCCGCTCAAGTGCGGGAGGAGAAAGTGTCGCACACACGCCGTTTTTGAGCAGTAGTGAGGTCATACGCCTCCTGGGAAATTCCCGGGTGTGGCCGAAAGCACTTCTTTGACTGCTTCAATGTCAGGCTCGATGCTCAACTCCTGACCCGCAGCGCGGCGTGCGGTCTGGATGTCCTTCAGACCGTTCCCCGTGATCACTACCAGGGCAGATTCCTCTTTTTTCACGATCCCCTCTCGGGCGGCTTTCCGGAGTCCTGCGACACCTGCCACCGCCGCCGGCTCTCCAAAGACTCCACCCGTCCGCGCTGTCAGCCGCATTGCGTCGAGAATCTCCTCATCACTCACCGCGACCATCGTTCCACGGGAGGCACGGACCTGGGCGATCGCCCGCCGCCAGTTGCGCGGCGTTCCCACTGCGATGCTGTCGGCCAGCGTGTCTGGTAGGGAAGGGACGAGCTCCTTTCCTGTGGTGTAGGCATCAACCACAGGCCGGGCACCTTCAGCCTGTACGCCAAGAAGGCGGGGGGTGCGGCCGATGAACCCGAGGCGATGCATTTCCCCTAAACCCTTGCCAATCCCTCCGATCGTGCATCCATCCCCCACAGAGACAACCACCCAGTCGGGCATCCGGTCCCGGCATTGTTCCCCGATCTCCAGTCCCGCGGTTTTCTTCCCTTCCACCAGAAAGGGATTGCTGCCACTGTTCCGGTTATACCAGCCGAACGATTCGCATGCTTTGCGGCAAAGTTCAAACGCCTGTTCGTACGACCCCCGGACCCTGAAAACGGTGGCGCCGAATACCAGGAGCTGTGTAATCTTGGGCTCCGGTGCACGCTCCGGGACGAAGATGTAGCTCTTCAATCCGAATGGAGCAGAGATTCCCGCCAGAGAAGACGCGGCGTTGCCGGTGGACGCGCATGCCACTTCGCCGCGTCCGAACTCCTTTGCCTTCATCACAGCGACGGCGCTCGCACGATCCTTGAAGGAAGCAGTCGGGTTCCGTCCGTCATCCTTGAGAAGGAGCCTCCCCACACCCAGCTGCCGTGCAAGGCGTGGCACATCATAGATCGGGGTCCACCCAACCTCGGAATGCGGAGGCCGTATGTCAGGTGATACAGGCAGGAGATCACTGTAACGCCAGATGTTTCCCGGCCGGACCGGGAGGGGGCGCAGCACGAGCGCGTCTCGGATGGCGTCATAGTCGTACTCGACATCGAGGATCCCGCTCGCGCCGCACCGCGGACACGTGTAAAGTTCCCCCTGAGGGTACACGGTGCCGCAGAGGACACAGCGGAGCCCTGCAACGAAGCGGGACGGGCGGCAGGTCATTTGGCAAGAACCTCCATCTGCTTCTGCCTTTCCTTGAGATCCTCGAGAGCAAGGAGGATGACTTCATTCGTGGCCGGCAGGGGGAAGTCGGGATCGATCGTGTGGTTGGCGGCAGCGGCCACAGCATCTTTGATCGCGAGCCATGCGGAGAGGGCAAGCATGAACGGGGGTTCACCCACGGCTTTGCTTCTCCCGATCACCGTCGGGTTAGGATAACCCTCAAGCATTGACACGCGGAAGTCCCTCGGCACGTCATTTGACGTCGGGATCTTATAGGTGCCGGGAGAGTGTGTCAGGAGATGCCCTCCGGCGTCCCATTTGACCTCCTCGGTCGTCACCCAGCCCACCCCCTGCACGTATCCACCCTGGATCTGCCCCATGTCGACTCCCGGATTGACCGAATCACCCGCATCGTGGAGTATGTCTGTGCGGAGAAGCTCGACGTGGCCCGTCAGGAGGTCCACGAGCACCTCACTCACCCCCATGCCGAAGGCATAGTAATGAAAGGGGCGGCCGACACATTTCCCCTTGTCCCAGCCGATCCCTGGAGTCCGGTAGAACCCCGTGGCGCTGAGGCTGACCTGCCGGAGTCGCATCAGTCCCATCGCCTCCGCGAAGGGGATCTGTCTTTCAGGATGCCGCCGGTCCAGAATTCGCTCGCTCTGGAAAAGGATATCCTCCTTCTCCGTTTGCAGTGATGGGTCTTTTTCGTTGAAGACGGCGCTGATCGCTTCGGCAATCCGGTTCTTCAATGTGTCAATGGCGTTTTTCACCGCAGCGCCGTTCAGATCGGTCCCGGAGGAAGCAGCCGTTGGGGGTGTGTTGGGAACCTTGGATGTGTTCGTCGGGGTGAGTTTGATCCTCTCGACGCTGACCCCAAATTCCGCCGCGGCAATCTGACGGATCTTTGTGTGCAGCCCCTGCCCCATCTCGGTTCCCCCATGGTTGACCAGGACCGTCCCGTCGTCGTACACCAGGACGAGTGCCCCCGCCTGGTTGAGGAATGTGGTGGTAAACGATATGCCGAACTTCACAGGAGTGATGGCGAGCCCACGCTTCTGGAACTCATGAGTCGCATTGAACTCGTCGATTGCGCTGCGCCGCTTCCTGTAGTCGGACGAACCCATCAGCCTGTCGTAGATCAGGTGGAGGCGGTTGTTCTCGACGGTCTGGCCGTAGTGGGTGACGTTGTTGCTCTCCGCCCCGTAGAAGTTGAGCTTGCGGACGTCGGCGGCGTCTTTCCGGAGGAAGCGGGAGACCCGGTCGATCACCAATTCCATGAGCGCCATCCCCTGCGGCCCGCCAAAGCCCCGAAAGGCGGTGTTTGAGGGGAGGTTCGTCCGCCAGACGCGCGAGACAACCGACATATCCGGTACGTAGTAAGCACTGTCGGCATGGAGCATGGCGCGTTCCATGATGGCGTGGGAAAGATCGGTGGCAATGCCGGCGTCGCTGTTCAGTTCGAATTTCGCCGCCAGCAATCGCCCGTCCCCGTCAAACCCCACCTCATACCGGGAGAGGAAACGGTGGCGTTTGCCCGTCATGATCATGTCGTCATCCCGGTGCAGCCGGATTTTCACCGGCTGCCCGGTCGCCCTCGACAGAAGCGCCGCCCAGCACGCCACGTGGTTCGCCTGCGTCTCCTTCCCTCCAAACCCGCCTCCAATGCGGCGGACTTCGACGACCACTTCGTTCTTCGGGACCCCCAGGACTCCGGCCACGAGCGCCTGCGTTTCGGAGGGGTTCTGCGAGGAAGCGTATACAATCACCTCGTTCCGTTCCCCCGGGACACAGAGCGCAACCTGGGATTCAAGATACCAGTGTTCCTGGGCGCCCGTGCGGAATTCTCCGCGGAGAGTGTGGGGTGCCGACTTCAGTGCCGAGTCCACCGAGCCGCGCCCCATCGTGCGCTGTACCCCCAGCATCGAGTTCCGCGCGATGGCGTCCTCGATGCTCAAGATAGCATCGAGCGGTTCGTAGTCGATCCGGATCAACCGTTCCGCCCTCAAACACTCCTCTTCAGTTTCACCAGCAATCAGGAAGACCGCCTGTCCCGCGCAATGCACCTCTCCCTCCGCAAGGCACGGTTCATCGTGCACTACGGGCCCCATCTGATTGGCCCCGGGGATCTCACCGTGAGAAAGGACGGCATGGACCCCGGGGACCGCCCGCGCCTGCGAGAGATCAAATGCCCGTATCCGTGCGTGCGCGTGCGGACTGTAGTACACCTTGCCGACCAGCTGCCGGGAGTTTGCGGGCATATCGTCAACAAAGACCGCCTCCCCCGTGACATGGAGGTGCGCACTCTCGTGGGGTGTTTGCTTCATCTCCATGGCTTGCCTCCGTTCCCGGGTGACTCCGCCCAGAACTTGAGCAGGAGGTTCCTCGCGGCAATCCTGCGCATTGCCGCGCTTCCACGCACGTCGGAGATCGGCGTGAAATCAGAATCGATCTTCTGCATCGCTTCCTCGACCGTCTGACGGTCCCAGGCTCTCCCCCTCAGAAATGCCTCGGTCTTTTTCGCCCGCCTGACGCTCTCGGCCATTCCACCGTACGCCAGAACTACCCGTCTGACGCGTCTCCCGTCCTCAAGCTCAAGCCGGAACCCGCCGCTCACCGTGGCAATGTCCACATCGCGGCGTCTGGACAACTTGTACGATCTGATGAGTGTCCCCGGAGGTACGGGCGGTAGGACCACCGCTCTGATCAGCTCGTCTTCTGAGGCGGCAGTTCGGCGATAGCCTGTGAAGAACCCCTCCGCAGGCAGCTGTCGCTGCCCGTGGCTGCTCTCGAGAACAACCGTCGCGTCGTGGGCTATGAGCGCGGGCAAGAGGTCACCAACCGGAGATGCCGTCCCGAGATTCCCTCCAAGTGTGGCCAGGTTCCGTATCTGGAGGCTGCCGAAAATGTCCAGCATGGCCTCAAGGGCGGGAAACCTGCCGGCGCAGAGCGCAGAGAAGTCCTCCATCACGGTTCCGGAACCAACCGTGACCTTCCCCTTCTCCTCAGACCACGAGCGGAGCTCGTCGAGGCCCGAGAGATCGAGTATGAGGGGAAGGAGTTCATGGTTCTTGGTGACGCGGAGCGCCACGTCGGTCGCGCCGTTGATCACAACGGCATCAGAGTGGAGGCGTTTCAGCTCCAGCGCCTCGCTCAGTGTGGCAGGGCGGAAATAGGTTTGCCCATTTGTCGTGAGAACAATCGATTCCCTGGGAATGGCCCTGAGCTGCGTGACGGTGTGCGCCTCACCTCCCCCCCTCCCGGACCCGCACGCCTTCACGGCTGCTTCGATAATAGGCTTATACCCCGTGCACCGGCACAGATTACCTGCCAGTGCCCTGCGGACTTCGGATTCCACAGGGGACGTATGGTTCTGATAGAGGGCGAAGAGCGACATCACAATGCCCGGAGTACAGAAACCGCACTGGCTTCCGTAGGTATCGATCATCGCCTGCTGGACCGGGTGGAGATTCCCCTCCGGGCCCTTGAGGTTTTCGACGGTAATCAGCTGTTTTCCGTGGAGCATCGGGAGGAAGACGAGGCAGGAGTCAACTGCCCTGTGCCGCAAGCGGCCGCCGGAGAGCTCCGCGGTAACGACCGTGCACGCTCCGCAGTCTCCCTCTCCGCACCCCTCCTTGACTCCCGTGTGGTGGGGGAGACTCCGGAGGTAGTTCAGGACAGTCGTGGTTGGACTCAATCCTTCCCGGTGGAAGTCCACCGTCACCGTCCGACCGTCTAGAAGAAACGAGATTGTTGTCTGCATGGCCCGCATCCGCGATGAACTGCGCACCAGGGGTTTTCAGATCACACCGCTGGAGGACCGCTTGAGGAATCGTCCCCGCCCGGTCTTCCCGTACCACTTCCCGTCCCGCACGATGATATCTCCACGTGCGATCACCGTCTCCGCCCCTCCAGTCACGCTCATCCCCTCGTACATCGAGTAGTCCACATTCATGTGATGTGTCGAAGCCGAGATCGCGTGCAGCGCACCGGGGTCCCAGAGAACCAGGTCGGCGTCGCTGCCGACCTGTAGCGTTCCCTTTTTCGGATAGAGCCCGAACAGCCTGGCCGGCATTGTCGCAGTGACGTCCACCCATCGGCGGAGCGAGATTCTTCCTTCGTTCACGCCGTAGTGGTAGGTCAACTCCATCCGGTGTTCGATTCCGGGGCCGCCGTTGGGAATCCGCGTGAAGTCGGTCGTATCCGCCAGCTTCTGTCTGGCAAAAAAGAACGGACAGTGGTCGGTGGAAACAACCTGCAGGTCGTT
>Ga0153916_10001262_pt1 | contig 17971 bp, 13 predicted proteins | sample Opewatmetagenome_FD_109642 | JGI IMG/M metagenome (GOLD analysis project Ga0153916, IMG submission 109642) | Freshwater wetland microbial communities from Ohio, USA - Open water 3 Core 3 Depth 4 metaG | ecosystem: Environmental > Aquatic > Freshwater > Wetlands | place: USA: Ohio, Lake Erie... | reverse complement strand
GATGTTGTCCTCGGCCAGGATGTTCCTGCTCCCCTCGTCGAAGTAGATCCCCCACCCGCCGTACACCCGTGCCGCGATATCGTGGAAGAGGTTCTCCCGGATTATGGTCCCTCGTTGTCTCCCGAGCGTATAGATTCCGCCCATGTCGGAGAGGATCGGGCCGTCTCCGTTCTCGCGCACACCGATATGGTGGATGTGGTTCAGCTCCACGATGTTGCCGTGTGCCCGTGCGGGCCCGTACCCCCAGGTCCACCCGATGGAAATCCCGCTGTAGTAAAAGTCGTGGATCTGGTTGTGGAGGATCCGGTTATCAGGGCTCTGGCCGATCCAGACTCCGATTGCGCTGTGGAAAACCTGTCCTCCGCCGGCGATGTCGCAATCAACGACGGTATTGCCGGAGGCCGCCTCGGATGAATCGACGGGGATGACCGTCTCGCCGATCTTCACTCCTCCACCACCAAGGTCGTTGAATGTGCATTGAGCAACAAAGTTCTCTTGCGAACCCCGCCGAAGGGCGATTGCGTATGTTCCGACGTTGCGCACGGTGCACTTCTCGAATGAGGAGTTGCGAAGCCCGAGCGCTTCGATCGCGGCAGGGAGACCCACTGCTGCCTGGACGAACCCCCCTGTGCCCCGAGGATGGCCCTCTATCGTGCCGGTGTCGGGGATGGACCATGTGGTGTGAGAGAACGTGATACCGCGGAAGTGGAGGTTCTGGACATACGCCTTTCTCTGCGGCTCCCCCTTGATGAGGAGGAGTTGCGATAAGGAAGGAATGACAGCCTGAAGGGTCTCGGGCCGCTCGCCCGGGAGGGGCAAGTAGAAGATTTTCTCTTTTCTGGAGTCGAAGTACCATTCGCCCGGCTCATCCAGAGCTTCTCTCATGTTGATGAGGTAGTAGGGATCCTCTTTCTCGAGGCGGAAGAGGCTTCGCAAAGCAGTTCTAATGAGCGAAGAATCATAATCGATCTCCGTGACGGGAAGCCGTGACTCGACCCAGCGGTTCATGACGACAACCTCTCCCCCGGAGACGTCCCTCCAGCGGGGGAGATCTGCGACGCCGAAACGGAACAGGGACTGCCCAAGTGACCATTCACTCTTCTCACTCACACCCGGTACCCCCGCGACCCGGAGATAACCCCGGTTGGGATAGCGTGCCTGCGTGCGCCGGGAACCGTTCACCCAGAGTTCCCGCAAGCCGCTGGATCGGGCTCTCGTCCCTCTGACGTAACAGCTCCAGACCGTCTTTCCGTTCACCTTCTCGCGGCGCCACCCTTTGAGCAGCTCTCCACCGCTCAAGATTGGTGTCTCTCCCGGGTACGCCTCGTAGGTGACGGAAAACAACGGAGAGCCGCCATCCCGGGGAGCGAGTTCCAGGGGAGTTGTGAGACGGTAGGTGCCCCCGCGGAGGAGGATCCGTACCGGCTGTCGGGGTGGCTCCTCCCTGAGTTTGAGTGCGCGAATAGCATCCTTGGCGCGCTGGAGGGTGAGGAAAGGTCTTTCCAGAGTCCCGACATTTGTGTCGCGCCCGTTGGGAGCGACAACGAACTGAATAACTTGCCGCTCCTTCTGATCCACGCTGCCGGAGGCCCGGAGGTTCATCGAGGAGAGACTGAAGAGCAGGAGCGCAATGGTCGTGTATTTTCTCATGGCAGGTCTGGCGGCTGTTCGATCGCAGCAGGAATGTGAGGCAGGAAAGGGCCGATTGACAGGATCGAGCAGACGCAGCCGTGGCGGCAATGTCGCACCGCTGCTCCCCCAGACCCTATTGTGAGCGCGGCTGGGCTCGAACCAGCGACCCTCTGCTTAAAAGGCAGATGCTCTACCCCTGAGCTACGCGCCCTGTATTCCCGACTGCGGCATGAATATACGGAACTGGTTCAATGAATGCAATGAGGGCCGCAGAACCCTACTTGCTGACGTGCCAGAGGAAGATTTGAAGGGCGCCCCGTGAGTTCTTCCCGATCGTGATCGAGTGGATTCTCTTCTCCGCTCGCTTCTGATTCTCCGTGGTAACGATCACGTACCCGACTCCTCCAGTCCCGTCCCAATAGCTGTCAGGGGACTGTGTGTGGCGGCGGGTCTTCTCGTCGTTGATCAGCCGTCCTTTCTCTGCCCCGAACAGAACCTCGTTCAGACTGAGCTGGGACGAGCCCTCGATGTACTTTGCATCGGGGTGGATCGCGCTCCGTATGGCCGGGCTCCGGTCGCCGTTCAACACGCTGTCGATCTGGTTGCTGAATCCCTTCCATCCTGCGGCGCTGGCTTCCTTGGAGAGCTTGAAGTTGAACGGGACGACCACCCAGACAGCCGTTGGTCTGTCCTTGAGCAAGGCGGGTGTGAAGAGGAACTGCTCGGCGGCGCTAATTGCGGGCTGGTTGAAGATCTCGTGATCGGACTTCACAACCTGCACGTTGTGTGGGCTGCCCGTGGTGTCGACCCATATCTTCACATACACCTTTCCCTCAAGCCCGGCGTGCACCGCCAATTCTGGATAGTACGGTTCGGCCCTCTTCAGGATTACCGGCTCCTTGTCCACCGGCACATAATCCGCAGCCTGGGCACCTTTCCTGTTACGGCTTGTGTCCTGCCTGGCAGTGCCTTTGTGCGTGCCGGGGCCGGGCACGATAAGTGTAGCGGCTGCGTCCGCCCGTGGATTCTCGCGCTGAGCGGGGGATGGAATTTCCTGGGCAAAGAGTCCCACGGCGAAAAGCGTCAGAAAAGCTGCAAGAACAGTCTTCATAACTCACGTCCTCCTTGTGCTGGTCTCTTGAAAATCACTCACTGTGACGGGTTCGGGTGGACCTCGATCGGTGACAGCTGCATTACATAGACAACCCGGGGCTCGGGTGTGGCTGCCTGGCCAGGGCCGGCAGTGCGGAGGATTGCGACCGCTGTTGAGAGGAGAAGGAGCGTGATTGCCAGTGCGGCTGCAGGGAGTGGAACGGCGATTCTCTCTCTCCATCTTCTCCAGAAAGCCGCGATGAAGCTGCGCCCTTTCTTGGGGGTGGCGTGCGGGATTGCGAGCGCGCGGCGGTCCAGCGAGGGAGGGACACCGGGATCGGGGAGAAGGGACGCCACCGTGCGGAAGTGGAGACTCTTCTGAAGGAATTGCCTGCAGCCGGCGCACGCACTCAGATGTCCGAACAGTGTCCGGGCGCTCTCATCGTCGAGCTCATAGTCGATGTAGACGCTCACCATTTCCTGATAGGCATCGCAGCTCATACTCTCTTCCTTTCCTCAAACAGGGGGACAACCCGCAGTGCAAGGGCTCGCCGGGCCTTGATCAGCCGGGACTTGACACTGCTCACGGATGACTCGGTCACCACGGCAATCTCGCCGTAGGAGAGATGCTCGAACTCCCGGAGAAGGATCACCTCCCGGTACTCCGGCTTCAGGAGATGCAGGGCCGTCTGGATGATCTCCTCACTTTCTTTCCCTTCCAGGGCGGTGGAGGGGTCCTCGCTCACCCAGAGGTTCTCCTCGTCGGCGACTTCACTCTGGTGCCGGCGACGGATGACCATCAGCGCTTCGTTGCGGAGGACGCGGAAGAGCCAGTGCCGCAGCGAGTCGGCACGGTCAAGGGACTCCACCGAGCGGTAGAGTTTCAAGAACGTCTCGTGCACGGCATCCTCGGCCGAGGAGGGGCTGGAAAGAAAGCGAAGGGCGAACCGGTAGAGCTGCAGCCTGTACCGGTGGTACAGCACGTTGAACGCTCCCTTCTCTCCCCGGCGAAGCGCCTCTAGACAGCGTGCGTCGCTTTCCTCTTTCAGATTCACCTCCCGCGAACGTGGGCTCCTGTAGACAAGATGCGCAAAGCCCGGAAAAGTTGCCCCCGTGCGTGGAGTGAAGGGTGGGCACTCATCCGTGGTTTTGAGATTCTCGCGGATTTCGCGTATTTTTCACAAAAGGAGGTACGAAGTGAAGCGGTTTCTGAAGGGGCTCCTGGGGGTGCTGCTGAGCCTGGCTGCGCTTGCCGTCCTTGCCGGATGGTTCTTCTCTTCGAGGGACTACAGCGGCTATTTTCAGGAACAGCGGGGGAAGCTCTCCGCCGTCACGGTTGAGGCGGCAGGAGGGGATTCCCTCTTCCAGAAATCCTGGGTGACGCTCCGGAGCACGAGCGGCCTCCGCGTCCTCTCCGGGATGCTTGTTCCATCACGTGCGCCCGGCGTCGGGGGCAGGGGCATCCCTGCGGCGCGGTATCCCGCGGTGATCGTTCTGGGAGGGAAGGCGACGGGGAAGTATGCCGTCGACTATGCGCTCGATATCGAGAACGTGATCATCGCAGCCCCCGACTACCCCTATGAACCCCGCGCGTCCTACACGACGTTCGAGGTCCTCGCCGAAGTTCCCGCCATTCGGAGGGCCATCATCGACATGATGCCGTCGGTCATGCTGCTCATGGACTATCTCCACACCAGGAAAGACGTCGATACCGCGAGGATAGTTCTCCTGGGATACAGCTTTGGTGCCCCGTTTGTTCCCTGCATAGTTGCGAACGACCGGCGTGCTGCCGTTGCGGCGATGGTGTACGGGGGAGGGGATGTAGGGTCGCTGATAGGGCACAATATCGCGCGTTACAAAGGCCCCTTCCTTGGGAATATCGGCGGCTGGCTTGCCGGTATCCTCCTTCACCCCGTCGAGCCGCTCCGCTACGTCGGCTCCGTTTCGCCGATCCCCCTGCTGATGATCAACGGCACGGAGGATGAGCAGGTCCCGCGGCCGAATGCGGAGCTTCTCTTTGCCGGAGCGCGGGAACCGAAACGGATCGTCTGGATTGAGTCGCAGCACGTTCACCCGCGGAATGTCGAGCTGACCCGGCAGATTGTCACCACGCTGAAGCATGAGCTTGCCGCAATGAAGATCGTGCCTGAGTCGCCCCGATGAGTTCCGCTTCCGTCCTCTTCATTTCCTTCTGAGACGCGCATAGATTTCCCGCTCGCCGAGCGCCGCGGGGAGCTGACGCTGCTCTGCCGCTTCCCGTTCGCCCGCGGCCAGCAGTGCGAACTCACGCGACCCCCGGTGCGTATAGACTTCCGCAACGGGATGGCGGATGCAGTCGAGGATTGCCTTTGCCACCGTTTCGGGGGGGAGCACCCCTTCCACGGGGGGGAGCGGGATCCCGCGCTCAGCGGCGATCCGCGTGATGACCGGGGCGGACTGTGAGAACATCTCCAGGATGGGGCCGCCTTCTGTGGACGCGGCCCAGTCGGTCAGCACGCCCGCGGGGCAGACGACGGAGGCGTGGATCCCGGTCTCGAGGAGTTCGAGGCGGAGCGCGTGCGTGAAGCCGACGCAGGCGTGCTTGGCCGCCACGTAGGCGCTGTTGTACGCAAACCCGATCTTGCCGGCAATGCTTGCCACATTGATGATGTGGCCGCTTCCCTGGCTGCGCATCTGGCGGAGGGCCGGGCGCGTCGTGTACCAGAGCGGGTAGACGTTGACTTCGAACATGGTGCGGATCATCTCGTCGGTTGTGTCTTCAACGCTCGCGAAGTTGCCGCGTCCCGCGTTGTTGACGAGAATATCGAGGCGGCCGTACGCAGAGAGTGCGCGTGCGATCAGCTCCTCGGCCTCGCCTCTGCGCGTGACATCGCAGCGATGGGCGAGAGCCTCATGCCCTTCCGCCCGGAGTGTGGCCTCAAGCCCTCGGAGCCTGTCGGCGCGGCGTGCGGCAAGGACGACGGATGCCCCTTCACGTGCAAGAAGCAGCGCAAGCGCGGAGCCAATACCCGAGGACGCGCCGGTGATCACGGCAACCTTCTTCTTCAGCATTGCGACTCCTTCTCTCTGACGGGTGACGCCTCTGGGGCATGGGTGAGCCAGGCCTGTGTGGCTGCCTCGCCGGCGACATAACCGGTGGAGAACGCCGCCTGGAGGTTGTACCCGCCGACCGGCCCGGTGATATCGAGGACCTCCCCGCAGATGTAGAGTCCCCGAACGAGCCGTGACTCCATGGTGCGCGGGTTGACTTCTGCGAGCGACACGCCTCCGGCGGTCACCTCGCCGCGGGTCAGTTCGACTCGGGAGATGCGCCCCAGGGGGAACGCTTTGAGCAACCGCACAACGGTTCTCCGGTCTTCTCTTTTGAGTGCATAGCCGCGTTTGGCCGGGTCCACGCCCGCTGCCTCGAGCGCGGGCTTGATGAGCGCCCTGGGGAGAAACTCTTCCAGCAGTGTCGCGATCGTCTTCCCGCTGTCGGACCTGATCCTCCCGGTCAGCTGCGCGTCAAGTTCGGGGTACTCCTCCGCGGGGAGCAGGTCGTACTCCAGGTGGGCCGGCCCCTGTTCAAGTGCGCGAGCCGCCGCCCGGCTCACTTCCAGCGCGGCGGGCCCTGAGATCCCCTCGTGCGAGAAGAGAATGTCACCGCGCCAGCTAGAGGTGCGTCTCTCGCCTGAGTGCACGGAAAGTCTTCCGCCACGCAGTGCGACACCGCGCCACTCGCGCGGAGTCGGTGGGTCGACACCGATCGGTGCAAGTGCGGGCTGAAGGGGGACGATCGTGTGGCCCAGATGGGCGAGCCAGCGGTACGCATCGCCGGTCGTGCCTGTCTCTGGATATGAAGCGCCGCCTGTTGCGACGATGACCGAAGAAGAGGGAAAGAGCCTCTCTCCCGCGCGCACTCCGGCAGCGCACCCGTCCCGTGTGACGAGTGACGTAACCCGCGTGCCGGGCGTGAGCGTGCATGACGGGACGCCCAGGGGGGCAAGAAGCGCGGAAAGGACATCCTTTGCACTTCCGCGCGCAGGGAAAATCCTTCCGTCGGGCCGTACGAGGGTCTGGACGCCCGCGCGTTCGACTGCTCGAGTGACGCCCCCGCCTGTCAGGGTGAAGAAGGAGTGCTTGAGGAAGCGGGCCTCATTGCGGGGGAACGCCCGGAGGAGTTCATCCGGACTGCCGGCGTGCGTGATATTGCATTTTCCGCCCCCGGAGATCAGGATTTTGAGGCCCGGCTTCGGGTTCCGCTCCAGCAACAGGACCATTCCCCCGAGCTCCAGTGCGCGCCGGGCGGCCATGATGCCTGCAGCCCCGGCGCCCACAATCGCGATCGGGTCCTTTTCTCCTGTCATACAATGATAATACACAATGGCTTCACAAACTCCAAGAAGTCGATTGTGTAACCTGTTTGCGAACATATGGTTGAAATTTTCTTGCTTCCTGGCGTGGAATCTTCTATCTTTCCGATGGCACACCACTTGAGGCTACTACACGGGGAGCCGTAGGATGAAAAAGATGGAACCACGCCACATCCGCGGGGTGAAAGCCAAAGAAAACAGCCGTTCAGGTCCGACCAGCGTTTCGCAGATTGTCCGGACTGCCGAGAGATACGTCGCCGAAGGGCGATTCGGGCTCGCTTTGGACCAGCTGACGATCGCCAAGTCGCTGGACCCGCAGAATCAGTACATCGGTGCAATAATCGAGCGCGTGCAGGCGCTCGAGCGGGCCGTTCCGTCGCGCCAATCCGACCGTTACCTTTCAGTGACCGTCGGCCACCAGTATGAGGCGGGCGTGCGGGGGCGCGACGAAGAGATCATGTCCGCCGATGAGCTTCGCACGCGCGTCCGGGAGCTGACTGAAGCGGCAGGCATACTCCTGAACCGGGGGCTGAGCGAAAGTGCTTTTGAAACGCTGATGAGGGCATACCTTCTGGATCCCGTGAGTCCCGATGTGCTGGCCTGCGAGAAGAGCGTCCTTCCCGCGTGGGAGCTTGTGAGGAAACAGAGGGCCGACCTCTCCGTTCAAGCATCAAGAATGCGAGAACTGAATGCTTCCGTCGCGCCCCCCTCCGTACGGGCCAATGTGTTGAGGAAGGCGCAGGAAGTTGGGCAAAACAGCCGGCCTTTGCGCAATACCCCTCCGTCCAGGGGCGTGGGCAGGAAGCCACGCTGACACCTAGGCCTCCTTTCCTAGAAAAAGAGTCAGAAAATTGCTATAACCCCCTCTGATCCGTAGCTCGGACGGGCGAGGAGGGGGTTTTTGTTAGCTACGTCACACATTCCTGTCTCGTTTTTCCGCAGAGTTATTGCAGAATGTAGAAAAGGGGAGAACCCACTCTCCTTAAGCTGAAGCGTCCGAGGTCTTATTCCTTCCACCATCTGTAGAATCGCACTTGAACTCTCCCGTCGACAGAGCCTGGGTGATCGAAACGATCCGCAATGCTGAACGGAGCATTGCCCGGGCCGACTACCGGAAAGCCCTGGAGATACTCCATTCGGTCCGGCGTGTCGAACCCTCGAACATGTACGTGTTCGCCATCATAGAACGGGTGGAGATCCTGATGAGGGGATCGCTCCAGACGGCATCAGACCTTCAGGATATGGTGGATTCCACCAAACCGGGGAACGGGACCGGGCAATACCTCTCAATTACCGTGGGCGAAAACGCCGAGGCAGACACTTCAGTCACCACTGCTCCGGAAGACGCAGCCGACGCGGAATCAAAGGTCAAGCGGTTCACCGCAGTTGCCGCGCATCTGTACGAACGTGGTTCCTATGAACTCGCGTTCGAGTCGCTGATGAACGCATACCTGATCGACCCGACGAGCCCGCTTGTGACTGAATGTGAGAAGAAGCTTCTGCCTGCTTTTGAAACCCTCAAGAGCCATGAGGGAACCCCCCGGTTCCCGAAGTCGCAGAAACTGAGCAGGGAGGCGGACCCATCGGTGGATATCAGTGAGTTCCTTACACGCGTGACGAGGCCGCTGCAGAAAACTGAGAACCCACTCGCTTCTCTTCCTGCGCCGGCGTCGTATGCTGATCAGGGGGTATCCTTGCAGGCCCGGCTGGAGGCACTCAAACAGCAGAGGGAGATTGAGCGGAAGGAGCGGGAGCGGGCCATGTGGCGGGCAGCGTCACAGCCGCCCAGGGTTGCTTCCCCGGCGGCGCAGAGCTCTCCGGTCGAGACAGGAAATGCCGGACATCCGGAAGGGGCCGTCCCCAAGTTGAAGAGCGGAAAGCTTCTCTGAGGCCGCATGTTTCTTCGTGCAGCACGCCTTCCACCACGCGGCGGAGGGCGTTTCCTTTTTCATCCCAGCGTTCGTATCTTCGGTCATCCCTGTTTTCTCCCTTCATGAAGGCTCGTTCCATGCGTCGGTTGACGGCCGTCCTCTGCCTGCTGGTACTCCTCTCCCATCCCGTGTCCGCAAGCAGTGCGGCGGGTGAAGACCGTGTCCGCCTCTCCGGCGTCGTGCGGGACGCCTCGACGGGAGACACTGTTTCCGCGGCAAATGTCAGGGTCCTGGGGACGACCCTCGGCACGGTCACGAACAGGTCGGGGAACTACATCCTGGCGCTTCTCCCGGGTAGCTACCGCATGGTGTTCAGCTCTCTCGGGTACAGCCCCGACACCGTGGCCATGGAGCTCACACGGGACACGGTGCACGATGTCATGCTCATCCCGTCGGAGATCGTGCTGGCGGAGATCCTCGTCACGGGCGAGGATCCGGCCCTTGAAATCATCCGCAGGACGATTGTCAACAAGCGCCGGTGGATGGAGCGTCTGCGGTCGTACGAGCTGGACGCGTTTACGCGGCAGACGATCATGCGGGACACCGCGATTGCGAGCATCAGCGAGTCGTTCACGAAGGGCTACTGGCAACGAGGGGACACGCTTCGCGAGATCGTGAGGCAGAAGCGGCAGACGGAGAACATCAAATCGCAGTTCAACTTCGCCGCGGTCGGCCGCATCCTGAATTTCTACGAAGACAGGCTGCACTTTGCGGGATACGAATTCGTCGGACCGGTGGCGGAAGACGCATTCGACTACTATGACTACAAGCTCCTCGAGACGCGGCACGGCCGCGACGGAGATGTCTATACCATCCGCGTCCTGCCGCAGCGCCGGACAAACCCGCTGTTCACAGGGACGGTGAGCATCGTCGAGGGGGTCTACGCCCTTGTGGGAGTCGAGGTGGAACCCAACGAGGCGTTCCTCTTCCCCTTCCTGAAAGAGAAGTCCATCCGCTACCGCCAGCAGTTCGCGCTCTACGACGACGTCTACTGGATGCCGGTGGACATCACGATAGATGCTTCCTTCACCATCGGCATCGTCGGATTCTCCTTTCCCCGGATCGGGTTCCGGCAGACGTCGGCCATCTACTCGTACGATATCAACGTGCCGATTCCCGACTCCATTTTCCGCGGGTCGCGTCTCACGGTCGATTCGCTGGCCCTCGAGCGGGACACCCTCCTGTGGAAGGAAATCCAGGTCATTCCTCTGAGTCCCCCGGAGCAGGCGGCGTACGCGGCGCTGGACAGCACCAAATCGCTCGAAGTGCAGTTTCGTCCCGGGGGTATGGCGGCGACGATCGGCACTGACGCGGGGATACTCGGCTCGCTCGTTGAGTTTGTGGACTTCGCGTTCAACCGGGTGGAGGGCTTTCATCTCGGTGCGAGTGTGGAGCGCAAGAACATTCTCCCGGTGCTCGACGTGAAGGGGGCTCTCGCGTACGGGTTCTCCGACCGCGTGTTGAAGTATTCCGCAGGCGCGGTCCTGTACACGTCCCCGACCCGCTCCCTGGGGTTTGGAGGAGAGCTGTTTCGCAGGACGGAGAACAGGCCCGACCGGGGTACCTACAGCCCGCTCGTCACCGCCTTTGGCTGCCTCCTTGCAAAGAACGACTACCGCGATTACTTCCGCTCGGTGGGGTGGGAAGCGTCCATCCGCCTGCGGAGCGCAAAGCACATCTCCGCGGAACTTACCTACCACGCGTCGCGCGACCTGAGCGATTCGGTCCACACCCGTTTCAGCGTGTTCTACCCGTCGCGCCTGTACCGGGTGAACCCGGCTGTTCGGGAAGGGTCGATGCGCAGTGTGCAGTTTCACTCGCACCTCGGGCGGGAACCGGTCCCCCTGGAGCTGGAGGCGAGGGATGCCCTGGACATCTCCGTGGAATACGCGCGTCCCGGAGTGACGGGTGGGGATTTTGACTTCCTCCGGTACGACATGGTGGCGTCTCTGCAGATGACGACATTCGGCCGGAGTTTCTTCTTCAAGCCCAATCTCCGTCTGCGGCTTGCGGCAGGGACCTCCTCCGGCAGCCTCCCGCCCCAGCGGGCGTTCGCACTTGAATCCTCGATGAGCGGGCTTGGGCCCTTCGGGGTGCTGCGCACGGCCGGAGTGAAGGAGTTTCGCGGCACGGGCTACGTCTCCCTGGCGGCCGAGCACAACTTCCGCACGCTTCCGTTCCTGGCACTCGGGGTTCCCTTTCTGTACGAGAAGAATATCGAGCTGGTCGTCGGCGGGGCGATTGCGCGCATGTGGGGAGAAACGGACGGCTGGTGTGCGGAAGCCGGAGTTGGCCTGGCGAGGATTTTTGATTTCTTCCGTGTCGATGCGACATGGCGTCTCACGGGACCGAAGAAGTTCGTCGTGACAATCGCCACGGCCAGTTTCCTCTAGCGGCGGCGTTTTTCCCCTCCCGCTCTCACCCTCATCCTCTCTTTCGGCGCCCGAACGCGGTCGGTCGGGAGGCGTGTGTCGGCGCCACCTTGGAATTCTTTGCTCAATTGGGTATATTGCAGAGTTTTGAGTCTGATGTGATGCGGCAGACAGGACATGCGAAGCCGGTAGACCGTGGCAGGGATGAAGAACATACGGAACATCGCCATCATAGCGCACGTCGACCACGGGAAGACGACGCTGGTGGACCACATGCTACGGCAAACCGGCACCTTCCGGGAGAACCAGCAGGTCCAGACCCGCGTCATGGATTCGAATGTCCTGGAGCGTGAGCGGGGCATCACCATCCTCGCGAAGAACACGGCGGTCTACTACAAGGGGACGAAGATCAACATCGTGGACACCCCGGGCCACGCCGACTTCGGGGGAGAGGTGGAGCGGACGTTGACGATGGTGAACGGCGTGCTGCTCCTGGTGGACGCCGCAGAGGGCCCGCTGCCCGGCACGAAATTCGTCCTGAAGAAAGCCCTCGACCTGAATCTTCAGCCCATCGTCGTGCTCAACAAGATTGACAGGAGCGATGCCCGCCCGCACGAGGTTCTGGACCTGGTGTTTGACCTCTTCCTCGCTCTCGGGGCGAAGGATCGCCAGCTGGATTTTCCCACGCTGTACTGCGTGGCGAAGCGGGGACTCGCGAAGCGCGAGCTCGAGGATGAGAGCACGAACCTCGAGCCATTGCTCGACGCCATCGTGGCCCACGTTCCTCCCCCCTCCGGTGATCCCTCCCTTCCCTTCCAGATGCTCGTGACCACGATTGACTACAACGATTATCTCGGCCGCCTTGGCATCGGCCGTATTCACCGGGGGACCATCTCGCTCGGCAGTCCCCTGAAGGTCGTCCGGAGGGAGGGCGTGGTGGAGGATGCCCGCGTCACGGCGATCTACACGTTCGAGGGGCTCAAGCGCATTGAGGTCGACCGGGCCGAGGCCGGAGACATTATCGCGCTGGCGGGGATGGAAGACGTCGATATCGGCGAGACGATCGCGGATGCATCGGACACGCAGCCGCTTCCCTTTGTGGCGATTGAAGAGCCAACGCTTTCGATGAACTTCGTTGTGAACAACTCCCCCCTGGCCGGCCGGGAGGGGAAATACGTCACAACGCGCCACCTGAGCGAGCGGCTGGCGCGCGAGCTCCGCTCGAACGTCAGCCTGCGGATCGAGCTGACCGATTCCCCCGATGTTTTCAGAGTGAGCGGACGGGGGGAGCTGCATCTGTCGATCCTGATCGAGACGATGCGGCGGGAGGGGTTCGAGTTCCAGGTGTCGCGTCCGGAGGTCATCCTGAAACGCGTCGACGACGTCCTCTGCGAGCCGGTGGAGCATGTGATCATCGACGTTCCGGAGGAGTTTATCGGGGTCGTCATCGAAAACCTCGGGCGGCGGCGGGGAGAGATGAAGACGATGCTCACGACCGACGGGAATACAAGGCTCGAGTTCTTTGTCCCGGCGCGCGGGCTGATCGGTTTCCGGGGGGAGTTCATGACCCAGACGAAGGGGACGGGGATTCTCCACCACAACTTTCACGGCTACGAACCGCACCGGGGGGAGATGGTGCACAGAACCCGCGGGGCGGTGGTGGCCACGGAAGGGGGCGAGGCCGTCGCGTACGGGATGTGGAAGCTCCAGGAGAGGACCACGTTTTTCATCGAGCCCGGGACGCGGGTGTACCGGGGGATGATTGTGGGGGAGAACTCACGGGAACAGGATATGACGGTGAACGTCTGCCGCACGAAGCAACTCACGAACATGCGCGCGTCCGGTGCGGACGAGGCGATCCGGCTTGAGCCCCCTCGCTTGCTGACGCTGGAACAGGCGATCGAATGGATCGGGGACGGCGAGCTGGTGGAGGTGACTCCCAGGAGCATCCGTCTGCGGAAGCGATACCTCGACCCGAACGAACGGATTCGCGCGGCGAAAAAGAAAGCGGACCTCACGGAGAATCCCATTCAGTGATCCGTCCCCGCGTGTACGGTACAGGAAGGAACACTTAAGAGTGACGACGAACAGGACATCGGAGCGGCAGATCGAAGCCGTCATCCTGGAGCTGCGGTCTCTTGCGTACAACCTCTGGTGGTCATGGCACCCTGCGGCGCAGGAGATCTTCCATGAACTCTCTCCCTTCTTCTGGGAGGACAGCCATCACAACCCTGCAGAAGTGGTCAACTGGATATCCGGTCCGGAACTGCGGGGAAGGCTGCAGGACCCGGCCTACTTCGCGAGGGCGAAGGATGTGTGCAACCGGTTCCGCGCTTACCTGACCGATTCCGGGACGTGGGCTGCAAAGCACGCCGCGCCGCTTGGGACTGCGCCCGTGGCGTATTTCAGCGCGGAATTCGGCTTTCACGAGAGCCTCCGGATCTACTCGGGCGGCCTCGGGATCCTCGCCGGGGATGCCGCGAAGTCGGCAAGCGATCTGGGGTTGCCGTTTTTCGGCGTGAGCCTGTTCTACCGGCAGGGGTACTTCGAGCAACACCTCACAAATGACGGCTGGCAGCAGGAACGGTACCCGGCGCATGACCCCACGAAACTCGCGATCAACCTGGTGAAGGACAAACAGGGGAACCCCCTCGTCGGGAGCGTTCCAATCGGCGATGCCGAGGTGAAGTTCCAGGGGTGGGAGGTGCGCATTGGGCGCGTGAAGGTGTACCTGATCGACACGGACCTGCCGGAAAACGAACGCCGCTTCCGCGATCTGACCGCCCATGTGTACGGCGGAGACCAGTGGACGAGGATCGCCCAGGAAATCGTGCTGGGGATCGGCGGGGTGCGCTTCCTGCGGGTGGCGGGCATCAAGCCCGGCGTTTTTCACATGAATGAAGGGCACTCCGCGTTCCTCACGCTGGAACTGTTGCGCGAGCAGACCGCTTTGCGTGTGCCGCTGCCGGATGCGGAAGCGTTCGTGCGGAAGCATTGTGTGTTCACGACCCACACGCCTGTGCCCGCCGGTCACGACCGGTTTGACGAGGGCCTGATGGGAGCGGCGCTGTCGCGTTTTGCCTCCTCCGTCTCTCTTCCCCTGGACCAGCTGATGCGCTACGGAAGGGTGCACCCCGACGATCGCGGCGAGCAGTTCACGATGACGGTGCTCGCACTCCGCATGAGCAGGGGTGTCAACGGGGTGAGCGAGCTTCACGGCCGGATCAGCCGGGAGATGTGGAAGGAGCTCTATCCGGGCGTCCCGGTGGCCGAGGTTCCCATCGGCCACGTCACCAACGGCGTGCATGTTCTGGGATGGAGTTCACCGACCGCCTCGCAGTTCTGGTCCGCGCATCTGGGAGACAGCTGGATCAATAAACTCTGCGACAGGAAGTTCTGGTCTCAGGCGCTGGAATCGAAGAAGGTGTCGGATGAGGAACTCTGGCTGCTCAGGACGCGGTTGCGCAGGGAGCTGGTGGAGTTCGCGCGGAAACGGCTGCGCGAGCAGTCGTTGCGGTTGAACCCCAACGACATCGGCCTGTATGACAACATCCTCTCGCCCGACGTGCTGACGATCGGCTTCGCGCGGCGGTTTGCCACCTACAAACGCGCGCCGCTGTTCTTCCGTGATTTCGACTGGGCGGTGAAGACCCTGACGAACACGGACCGTCCCGTCCAGCTGATCTACGCCGGCAAGGCCCATCCGCGGGATGATGCGGGAAAGAGGTTCATTCAGGATATCGTCGGCATCGCGAAGCGGTCCGACCTGTTCGGCAAAGTGGTGTTCCTGGAGGATTACGACATCAATCTCGCCCGCTTCCTGGTGGCCGGGGCGGATGTCTGGCTGAACAATCCTCGCAGGCCGATGGAGGCATGCGGCACGAGCGGCATGAAGGCGATGATCCACGGAAGTCTGCACGTCAGCACGATGGACGGGTGGTGGCGGGAGGCGTATGACGGAACGAACGGGTGGAAGGTTGGTGAGGACATCTCCTCCACGAACGAAACGCTGCAGGACGATCTCGATGCGGCTTCCCTGCGTGCGGTGCTGGAAAACGAGGTGATTCCGCTGTACTACGATCGCACGAAGGACGGCATCCCGCACAACTGGCTCAAACGTGTCCGCCATGCGATGGCGTCCCTCATCCCGGTCTACAACTCCGACCGGATGATGATCGACTATACCGAGAAGTACTATCTGCCGGGCGTGCGGACAGACGGCAGGCGTTCGGGAAAATAAGGCGCTCCGCAACAGTGTCCTCAAAATGCGAGGACAGGGAGGTGGCATGAAAAGGCTTCTTGCTGTTGCAGTGGTGCTGATGGCAGGCTGCAGCACCGGCCCGAAGGATCTGGTGATTGTCTCGAAGGAGTTGCGCGGGCAGGCGGCGGGGAACACGTCGCTTTCGGGGGAGTTCGGCGCCAGCGCCCTTCCCTCCGGGAATGTCTACTGGGTGGAGGGGAAGGTGCAGAACACCGGGGGGAGGGATTACCGGAACGTCCAGATCGGCTTCAAATGCACGGACGGGGCGCAGAAGCGGATCCTGACAGCCCTGGTGCCGCTCATTCCCGCGGGGAAGACGGTGCCGTTCAGAACCCGCCAGGAACAGCTGACAGTGCCGCTCAAGCTGCTGGATGAGGATCCGGACTTCTGGTATGAGCGCTGAGTGATTGTCAGCCGTGCGCGTAGCACGGCCGCGGCATGAAAAAAGGATGGCCCATCTCTAGGCCATCCTTTTTTCATGCCCTCCCCCCGGGAGCGAGGTCACTCTTCGTCGACCACCCACGTGTCGAGAAGATGCTCCGGCATGTCGGCGATGAACCGGGACGGCTTGCTCAGGATGAGGCCGGTCTCGCGGTCGTAGATGTTGATGGGGTAGCTGATGAAGAGGTTTTCCTTCGCGCGCGTGCATGCCACGTACATCAGCCGGCGCTCCTCCTCCATCTGGTCGTCGTTCAGCGCTGCGCGGGTGGCGGGGAAGCGTCCCTCCAGGGCGTAGATCACAAAGACACTGTGCCACTCCAACCCCTTCGCGCTGTGGATCGTGGAGAGAACGAGCTTTTCGTCGTCGCTTCCCGGGGCCGTGATGTCGGTGACCGATTCCGTCGCGGGTTCGAGTGCAAGGTCGGCGATGAGAGATCCGACGGAGCGGTATCGTTCCGTGATCTGCTGGAACATCTCGAGATCCTTGCTCCGCTTGTTGTAGTCGTCGTACCTCTTCGTGAAGATGGGATGATAGTACTCAAGGAGGGAGGCGACCTTGTCCGACGGGCTCAGGTGGTCCGGCGCCATTTTCCCGAGTGCGTCAAAGAGCGCGCGCACTTTGTCCGGGTAGGCGCTGTAGTCTGCCCAGACTATCGGAAGTGTGGTGGATCGTCCCTCCCTCGGGGTGGTGAGGCGGCGGGCGAGGACGTCCTGAATGACTCGCTCGGCGGTGCGCGGGCCCACCCCGTCGATGAGGAGGAGGATGCGGTTCCACGCGACCGCGTCGCGTGGGTTCTCCAGCACACGGAGGTGGGCAACCAGGTCCTTGATGTGCGCCGTTTCGACGAACTTGAATCCGCCGTACTTGACGAAAGGGATGTTTGCCTTGTTGAGCTCGATTTCCAGGTCGAAGGAAAGGTAGCCCGAGCGGAAAAGGATGGCGATGTCGCTCAAGGGGATCCCCTGCTCCCTGAGCTCGAGCACTTTCTGGACGACAAAGCGGGACTGGAGATTCTCCTGGGCGGCCACGACAATCGTGGGGAGCTCTCCCCCCTGACGGTGCGTGTAGAGCTCTTTTGCGTATTTGTGCCGCGTCGTCATGATGCCCCCTGAAACCCTAAAGCAGTAGACGGCAGGTCGTTCCCCGGGAACGCCTGCGCGAGACGGCGGATGTACTCCGGCGTGGTTCCGCAGCATCCCCCTATGATCGATGCCCCCAGCGTGAGCCACTCCAGGGCGCACCAGACGTACTCTCCCTCTCGTACGTCGCGTACAAAAGGCTCTCCCTGCTCCCCTCCGGCGATCCCCACGTTCCCGTATGCGCCCAGTGGAAGCGTCGTCGCGTCGGCGAGTGTGGCCAGCGCCCTGCCGAGGGTGCGGGCCGGTGTGCAGTTGACGGAGATCGCGGCCGGAGCGAACGGCGCGACCAGCTCCACTGCCGCCTCAAGCGGTTCGCCGCTGTAGAGCGATCCCTCCTCCCTGCAGAGGAAGCTGATCACAAACTCCTTCCCCGCCTCGCGCGCTGCGCGGCAGACGGCGACAGCTTCACGGACCGTCCCGATGGTCTCAAGCAGGAGAAAATCGCTTCCCTCACCGAGCCGGCGTGCCTGCTGTCCGTGTTCATCCTCCAGCTCCTCCTCAGCCGGGACGAGGTCTGGCCTGTAGCAGTCTTCCAGAGGGCCCATCGATGCTGCGATAAGAGCGGGGCGTCGGGAGACAGTCTCCCGCGCCAGCCGGGCCAGGCCGATAGCCCTTGCCGTCATCTCCTGCGAGCGGTCGGGGGCGCCCGCGCGACGGAACGTGCGCGGTGTCGTGCGGAACGTGTCCGCCGTGATGATGTCCGCTCCGGCATCGAGGTAGTCCATGTGGACCTGCAGGACAAGCTCCAGG